>ERZ1370068.53-contig-10044_pt1 | contig 30767 bp, 34 predicted proteins | sample MGYA00561227_ERZ1370068 | MGnify/ENA primary metagenome ERZ1370068 (study PRJEB38410, sample SAMEA6850437) | metagenome | study: Metagenomic assessment of the ecological functions of the soil: analysis of the soil microbiota associated with the...
CCGCCGCTTCTTTTCTTTTCACGTATTGTCATCGAGAAATCCGACTGCTTCTGCCGAAGAGGTCGGCGGTCGGACGATCGTCGAACGCGGCGCCGTTTCCCGCAGGTACGAGCCGCGCTCGATTTACGACGCCGGATCCGACCGGCGACGTCATCGTCGGCGTGGTCAACGGGCAGCCGTTGTCCTCGACCCGTCGCAGTTCACCGCGCCCTGGTGTCGGACTCGAAGCCCGGTTCGAGAATCATCCGTCAAAATGGTGCTGCGAGGCGGCCGGCCGCTGATCGCCGTTCGAGCTGACGACCGTCTCTGAGCGCGGACCTTCACCGAAAGCAGACGGTAGGACTTTCGAAGCTTCCAGGCGGCTCGCGGTTCTGCCAGTTCCGCCTCGAGTGCCACGCCCTCGAACCTCCTGAACGTTCGCCTGGCTGAGGCGCACGGCGCGCCGCCAGCCGATCGGCCACCATTCCGCGGTCTTGTAGCCGTTCCCGTCACAGACGATTGACGATCGTCTGCGCGGGATGAAGCCGCGCTCGACGAGCGCGATCGCCGCGGCGAGGGTCGTGCCGCCGGCCGGCTCGGTGAAGATGCCTTCGGTTTCCGCGGTGAGCAGGCGGATCGCGTTCACGATCTGCGTGGTCGGTGACGGCGGCGCCCGTGCCGCCGGTCGACTTCACGCTCTGATCACCCGGTAGCCGTCCGCCGGGTTGCCGATGGACGATCGACTCTGGCGATGGTGTCGGGCCGCACCGCCTGGGCTGCCGAGCCCGGCGTGAATGGCGTGCGACGACCGGCGCGCAGCCTGCGGCCTGTGCCGCATGGACGCGGGCAGCTCGCCGCCGACGAGCCCGACCTCGCGAAGCTCGCGCAAGCCGCGCACGATGCGCGGCAGCGGGTGCCGCCGGCGACCGGTGACACGATGCGCTGCGGGGTAGCGCCAGCCGAGCTGCTCGGACGATCTCGAGCCCATCGTCTTCTGCGCCTTCGGCGTAGTAGGAGCGTGCAGGTTGATGTTGACGAAGCCCCAGCCGTAGCGATCGCCGACCTGGCGTGCACAGCCGATTGACGTCGTCGTAGTTGCCGGCGATGGCGAGGGATGGTCGGCCTGGAAGATCGCCGAGCCGAGCAGCTTCCCGCTTCGAGGTTGTCGGGGATGAAGACGCAGCACTCGATGCCGAGCCGCGCGGCGTGCGCGGCGACACTGTTCGCCAGGTTGCCGGTGGAGGCGCGCATGCCAGGACGTCGAACCCGAGCTCGACGGCGCGCGTGCCGCGACCGAGACGACGCGATCCCTTGTAGAAGCGTCGGATGGTTCACCGAAGTCGTCCCTGATATAGAGCTCGCTGACGCCGATCTGCCGGGCCAGGCGATCGCAGCGCACCAGCGGCGTGTAATCCCGAGTGAAAGCCGGTGCGCGGCTCGCCGGTGATCGGGAGCAGTTCGCGGTAGCGCCACAGGTTCTTCGGACGCTGCTCGATCACCTCCGCGGGTGAGGTGGACGGCGCGCGTAGTCGTAGACCGGCTCGAGCGGGCCCAGGCAGCGGTCGCAGACGTAGGTGGCGTTCGGCCGGGAACGGCGTCCTGCACAGGTGACACCGCAGTCCAATCAACGCGCTCACAGGGCCTCCGCAAACGAGAAGTTCGAAGTCTGAAGTCTGAAGTCTGAAGTCTGGAAGCCCGCACCGGCGCCAGGACGATGGCGGCGCGGTCGAACATTATTGCGTGACGTGGAGGTCGTGAGTGGCTCAAGGTCTCTTCATCTCCCCCGCAGCGCGAGGCAGGGAATTAGCACCTGAACCGCGACGAAGCCGTCGCGTGGTTGCCGTGGCGTCCACGGGGCCGGTCCCTCAGCCACTCTTGATAAAGAAGCGATATTCAGTTGTCCCGCGGACTATAGCAACGGCAGGGTGTCAAATGCAAATCAATCTATGCGCATACGTCGATTCTCGGAATCGGCTTTAAGATCGGCTCAGAAGCCGACGCCGAGGTGGACCCCCAGCCCGACCGAGGTCCAGGTGCCGCTCCGCCGGATCCTCCTGAATCCGGATCGGCACGACCCTCGATGAAGTACGCGTAGGCATGGCCGTGAGACCGGGAAGGCGCGATTCAGGAGCGGCGTGAACCCCACGACGGCTGGTTGACGTCGAAGGCCATGCGCAGGCCCACGGCCGCCAGCGAATGCGGCAGGCTGCGAATGATACCGGGGTGCACCGTCAGCGGGGCCAGCAGCGGCATCGTTCCTGGATGGCCGGCACGAACTCGAGATCGAACGCCCATCGATCGTTCATCTTGACCGTGATGCCGGTCGGAAAGCCGATCGTGAAATCGCTCGCCAATGGTCGTCGTCTCCCCGCCGACGTGAGACACCAGCGGAAAGAGCGCGCCGAAATGGCCGCCGAGACGGTCCTCCGCGCCAGCCTGCAGCGGCACGCGCCGATCGCGGCAAGCAGAAAGGCGCAACGGATGACCAGCGAACGGGCGGCGACGATGCTCTTCATGGATCCTCTTTTCTCAAGGGTGTGTGGTGGTTGCGGCCGTGGGCACGGGACGGCCAGGGAGCGGCCACAACCCGGTGCGGAACCCCAGCGGGATGGTCGTATCGCCGGCGCCCGCCTCACGTTGCGAGGCGACGCGGTAGCTCCAGGCGACTCCCTGGTCGTGCAGTTGCCGCGCGTCTCCGCAGATCCCGCGGCCAGGTGCGCCGTGTAGGTGGCGCCGGCTTTCAGGAAGACCTGGTCGGGAAAGAGGCCCCAGGTGCCATCGCCGATCTGGTGAACGGAGGCGGGCACGCGCGCGCCGGCGGCATCCGATCAGCGTGAAGGTTCCGGCGTTCACGTTCGTCACCGGCTCGGAAAACGCCGCCTTGACCGACCACGTCCGGAAAGACATCGATCGCCGCCGCGGCTGAGGGTAAACGGTGACGACTGGCGGCGCGGCCGGCGCCTGGCGCGCCCGTTCACGCGAATCACCCAGTTGCGCACCGCCATCGGCACCGGCGGCGCGCCCTCGACGACCGGCGGGCTCCGACGCACGGCCGCCGCCCGTCGCAGCGGCCGCCCAGGACGCACGGCTCGAGGACGAAGTCGGTGTCGGTGTCGGCGAGGTTGCCCGAGGAACTTCTTGGCGACGATCGCCTCGAGCGACTGGTAGTACACGGCCGCCGACATCGCCACGGGCCCGCGCGTGCCCGGCGGGATGACGACCGCGTAGCGATCGAGCGACGACGGTCGCGCCGGCGTGCGGCATCGGCCGCAGACGCGTGTCGCTCAGGAACGCATCGTCGTAGACGGTCGCCGTTCCCGTTCAGATCGCGGAAGATCGGCAGTCCCAGCGGGTTGTGCCTTGTCGATGACGACGCCTCCGGCATCGATCGGCAGCCCCTTCGCGTTGGTGACCAGGTTGCGCGCGGCCGCGTAGACGAGCTCGAGCGTCGGACAGTCGTCCCCGAGCGTCGCCACGGCCTTGAACTGGTAGGCGTACGGATCGGGCGAGCCGGCCGGCATCTTCCATCCGCACGCGCGGGAACGCCGGGTCCACCATGTCGGTCGGTCGTGAAGCGGCCGACGCCGAGCGAGGTGCGGTTCCAGAACGCATCGTGAATCGGCAGCTCGCTGCCGGTCGCCAGATCGAACTGCCGAGATCGCGAGCCACGCGATGCGTCCCTCCGGAAACCCGGTCGGGAAGTTGTGCCCGCTGCCGCTGTTGGCGACCGACACCGTGAATGAGGACGCGTCGCGCCGGCCGCCGCCGCGGCGCGGGCCGGCAGATCCAGGTCGAGCACGTTCGCGCAGGCGATCCCAGGCGAGGCGCGCCTGCTGCTGCGTCGGCGTCCGTCGATCGTCGCGTTCGTCCAGTACGCGTTGTGAGTAGACGCTGCGTCTCGTCGGCCGACGAAAAGCTGAACGTCGAGAGCTCGGGATACGGCTCGACGTTGCCGGCGTCGTCGAGATTCGCGCCGATCATCCTGCGGGATGTAGGCGTTGCCGCCGACGAAGTGATGGCTGAAGTAGGTCCGCGTCGGTCCATCGGTCGCGACCGGACCGGACGAGCGGCGCGATCGGGGCGCCGCCGTCTCGGTAGAGCGTCTGCGCGGTGCCCGGACTGCCCGTAGTCCTGCTGCATGTGGCAGGTCTGGCAGTCGCGCTTGAACGCCGGGTCGAAGTGCCGGTTTCCGGGCCGGTCCGCATACCGGCTGGTCGCCCACTCTCGGCGTACGTGCGTTCGATCGGGAATCCGCCGACCCATTTGCCGAGCGACGTTCTTGATCGTGAGCGGGTTGGTGACGTCGTGACACGTGCTGCAGAACTCGGCCCGTGTCGAGCAGCACCTGGCGATAGCCCTCGTGCTTCGGGCGTCCATCGGCTCTGCTAGTCGCCGTCGGCGTCTTGAAGACGCTCGCTCAGGTACGGATCGCGCTCGGGCGGCCGTCGCGGCGACGACAGCGGGCCCGAGACGCTCCGGGAAGCCGATCGCGTGCGGCGAGAGCCGGTAGCGCGCCGCCGCCGACGCCGTAGCCGAGATTGCGCCTGGGCCGCGTCGGGCACGTCGACGATGTCCGCGATCGTCCGCGATGGCGTCGCGCGCGGCGATCTGCCGACCGGACGCGGCGCGTAGCCGCTGCTGATCGCGCGATCGCGCGTAGGTTGTGGATACGGCGTGTTCCGCGTTTCGGCCAGGCTGTGGCAGACCATGCACGCGACGCCGGCCTTGCCCGAGTCGGTGTTGCGCCACTGCGCGTCGAGCGTCGCGAACGCGCAGCCCGGTCCGCGTTGTCCGACGTCGGGTTGAAGTTGACGTCGAGCGTCGCCGTGCTCCAGCCCGATCGCTGCGTCGGTCGCGACGTTCTGCAGCGGCACGTTGTCGACGTAGTTCGTCGGCATGTGGCACCGCGAGCAGAGCGCCGTCGACGAGCGATCCGGGCGCGGGACAGCCGCGTGGTGGCCGTCGCCGATGTCGAACCTGCGTCACGCAGTCGCCGGCCGGCGAACGGGTTGTGGCTGCGCCTTCGCGGTGCCATCCGGCGGCGACGGCGTGTCGCAGTTGCCATGCGTCGAGATCTGGCGCGCCGACAGCAGGAAGGCCGCGCGCCACGCCGGATCGCGCCAGGCGTTGGCCATCATCGACCCGTTCCACTCGTCGAAGATGCTGCTGGTGACAGGTCTGGCACTGGCCCGGGTGATCGGTCCGTCTGCCACGTAGTCCTCGAAGGGCGGGGCCGCGAAGGACCGGGCCTCCGCCGTCGCATGCGGCGCGCGCCTCGGAATCCGGTTCGGCAGTTCGGCGTTGGCCGCCGGATGCGGATACACCAGAGCCGCGACGATGAGCGCGGTGGCGGCAGCCATCGCGCAGTTGATCGCGGTTCGAAGACGGTCGCGTCGATGTTCAGGCACGGCGGCTCATCTCCCATTGCCGATGGGCGAGGCTCTCGCGCAGGCCGGGGGCGTTCAACGGCACCAGCGAGACGCTCGCCAGCGCCCGTGTGGCCACGAGAAACCCGCACCGGCATAACCGGCGGCGATGAGCACGTCGATTGGATGCAGCGCCGGAGCCGCCGCGACCTGCGCGGCATCACCGCCACATACAAGATCCAGCCATCGCCCGGCCAGCATCACGATGGCGACCCACTTGAGGACGGCCGGGTGGCGCTTGGCCGCCCGCGGCAGGAGCACCGGGAACGGAATCGCCCAGTTCACCACCACGCGTTCAGGAAAAAGAGCGCGACCCACGGCGCGCCGGTGCGGCGCACGTGTGCGAGGTTTCCTCGGGAATGTTGGCTATCCAGATCAGGAGATATTGCGAGAACCAGATGTAGGCCCAGAAGGTGCTGAACGCGAACAGCAGCTTGCCGAGGTCGTGCAGGTGATTCTCGTCGACCACACCGTCCAGATCGCCCGCTCCCGCAGCAGCACGACGCTCAACGTGATCGCCGCGATCCCCTGCGCCAGCATGCCGCGAACAGATAGACCGCGAAGATCGTGCTGGTCCATTGCGGGTCGAGCGTCATGATCCAGTCGAAGCTGGCGAGCGAAAACGAAATCGCGAAGACGACGGCAAACGCCGCCGCAGTAGCGCACCATGCGCCAGCGTGATGACGCGGCGCCGGGTCGTCGTCCTGCCGCACCGAGGTGCGCCGCATCAGGAGCGCGAACACGCTCCAGACCACGACGAACAGCGCCATGCGCCCGAAGAAGAACGGCGCCCCGAGATAGAGCGCCTTCGCGGCGGGGAGCGCGGCCGCGCCCGGGCCGCGCCGTGGTAGATCCCAGCCGCGTCCGAAGAACAGGCCCAGCATGAGGACGGCCGCGATCGGCAGCACCGACATCAGGGCTTCGGGGATGCGACGGATGCCGGCGCACCAGACGGCGCCGGACAGATACTGCAGCGAGAGGAAGACCATGCCGGCGAGCGCGATCGAGATCAGGTAGAAGCCGTTCAGCAGCAGCCCCGGCCAGGTCCACCCGGGTCGCCGGCACGCCGGCGCGCAGGCGCGGCCGCCCGACGAGGACCAGGCCGCACGCCACGCGCCGAGGCGCCGCGCCGAGGACGAATCGTCGCGGCTCGATCATGGCTCGCGTCCCTCGCCCTTCTGCAGCGTCTGGACGTGGGCGGCGACCAGCCAGCGATCGCGCGCGGCCAGCTGCGACGCGCACGACGGCATGCGCCCCGATCCGAACGTGATCACGTGAAAGATCCGCCCGATCGGCATCGTCCGCACCCGCTCGGACGTGTCGCGAGGGGCGGGTCGGAATCCGCGGAATCAACGGGCCGTCGCCGTCGCCGTTGCGGCCCGTGGCAGACCACGCAGAACGTCTCGAACAGTGCCCGCCCTCGGCGGTGCCGCGGGGCTCGGCGGGATGGGATTCTGAAGCTCGCGGCCGGCGCGCTCGGCATCCTCGGCCGTCCGGTGCGTAGTGCAGCGGCGGGAAGCCGCGCGCAATGGTCCCGCGCACCGGACGCTGCAGCGTCAACCGTCGCGCGTGACCGGGTTCGGCGCGAAGCTGTCATGCGCGATCGAATACGCCATGTCCGGGTGTGCTCGAAGGCGCGCTTCTCGGCGGCTGGATCCGCACGCGTTTGCGGTCGCGGCACAGAGAAGCGACCGGCATCCATCGGGCGGGCGCGGTCACAGGCTCACCTCCTGTTCCGTGATGTCGATGGCGCCGCTCTCGATCAGAAGACGCGTCGCCTCGCCGGTGTCGAACGCCGTCGATCTCCAGCGCAGCGCAGATCGCGAACCGATCGTTGGTCACGCGGGGGCCGGCGAGCCTGCGTGGCGCCCCCGGGAACAGCCCGCTGCACGCCAGGAACGCGGCGGCCGTCGCCAGCCCGGCACAGCAGAATCGTCACCTCGAACGCGATCGGCACGAACGCCAGCGTCGAGTTGTCCGGCTTGCCGCCGACGTTCAGCGGCCCAGTCGATCACCGCCGCGTAGAACTGGAAGGCCGAGCGCCAGCGGCAGGCCGATCAGCCCCGGCGGCCATGGTCACGTAGCCGGAGGCGGGAGCGCCGGAGTCCCATCGCCTCGTCGAGGCCATGCACGGGGCAGGGCGTGTAGACGTCGTAGATCTTGTAGCTCATGCGCGCCGAATGGTCGTCACCGCCTCGAGCAGGCGCGCTCGGCGCCGGCGAAGGTTGGCGACCGGTGCGCGCTAGACATGCGCTGGCCTGACACTCTCGCCGGCGGCGCCCACGCCTGGCCTTGATCTCCCCACATGGCGATCATCGGCAGCAGCGCGGATGAAGAGCAGGAACAGCGTGAAGAAGAGGCCGAAGCTCGCCGACCAGCGTCCCGACTTCGATGAACGTCGGAGAGTACATGACCCAGCTCGACGGGCAGGATAGCTGCTGGTGCAGCGACGATGACGATGATGACGAAACGCTCGAACCACATGCCGACGTTCACCAGAATCGAGATGACGAAGAGCGCCGGCACGCTGCTGCGCACGACCGCGTGAACCCAGAGCAGCTGCGGCACGAGCACGTTGCACAGCACCATCGGTCCAGAACGCCCAGGCGTACGGGCCGATCGCGCGGTTGAAGATCGCAGCCTGCTCGTAGAGGCTGCCGCCGTACCAGGCGGCGAAGAACTCCGGTCGCGTACGCAGACGCCACGAGCGAGCCGGTGAGGAGCATGACCTTGCGCCATCGCGTCGAGGTGGCGCCGGTGATGTAGTCGCTCAAGGTGCATCGTCGCGCCGCGTCAGGATCAGCAGCGTCAGCACCATGCCGAAGCCCGGAGTAGATCGCGCCGGCGACGAAGTACGGCGGGAAGATCGTCGTGTGCCAGCCGGGCAGCATGGAGGTCGCGAAGTCCATGCTGACGATCGAGTGGACCGGAGAGCACCAGCGGCGTGGCCAGGCCGGCGAGGATCAGGCTCGACGCGCTTCGTAGCGCGCCCAGGTCCGGTGCGAGCCGTTCCAGCCGAGGCTGAGCGCGCCGTAAGATCGGCTTCCGGATCGTCGCCGGCGCGCGCGGTCGCGGAGCGTCGCGAGGTCCGGGATCATGCCGACGTACCAGAACACCAGCGAGATCGTGAGGTAGGTGTTGATCGCGAAGACGTCCCACACGAGCGGCGAGCGGAAGTTGACCCAGAGCGGGCCGCGCGAGTTCGGAGTACGGCAGCATGAAGAACGCGAGCCACGGCCGGCCCATGTGGATCAGCGGGAACAGGCCGGCGCACATCACGGCGAAGATCGTCATCGCCTCGGCCGAGCGGTTGATCGACGTCCGCCACTGCTGGCGGAACAGCAGGAGAATGGCGGAGATCAGCGTGCCGGCGTGGCCGATACCGATCCAGAACACGAAGTTCGTGATGTCGAACGCCCAGCCGACGCGTGTTGTTCAGGCCCCACACGCCGATGCCGGTCGCGATCTGGTAGGTCGACGCAGCCGACGCCGAGCCGCGAGCGCCGTCGACGACGCCGCGAAGCAGGCGAACCATCCAGCCGCGCCGGGCCGCGCCTCGAGCGGCCGCGGCGACGTCGTCGGTGATCTCGCTGCAGCGCGGGATCGCCGTCGATCCATGAGCGGCCGCGCCGGAACCGTCGCCCGAGAACGTGGCGTCTGCCGAAGGCATCATGTGAGTGCGTCAGGCCTCCGCCCTGTTCCTGACCTTCGTCAGGTAGCTGACGCTCGGCCGGGTGCCGAGCTCCTCGAGCACGCGGTAGCGTCGCGCGGCTCCGGCGAGCCGTGCGACCCGGCTCGTCCGGATCGCTGAGGTCGCCGAACACGATCGCCTCGCGCCGGGCAGACCTGCTGGCAGGCGGTCTTGATGTCGCCGTCTGCGCGGCCGGCGGCGCCCGTCGTGCTCCGAGCGTTGCCGGCCTGGATCCGCTGGACGCACAGGCTGCACTTCTCCATCACGCCGCGCGACGCGCACCGACGACGTCGGGATTGAGCACCATGCGTGCCGAGCGGATTGTTCATGTTGAAGTCGAACTGCGTCGTTGCGCGTAGTTGAACCAGTTGAAGCGCCGCACCTTGTACGGGCAGTTGTTCGCGCAGTAGCGCGTGCCGACGCAGCGGTTGTAGACCTGCTGGTTGAGCCCGTCGGAGCTGTGCACGGTGGCGAGCACCGGGCACACCGGTCTCGCACGGCGCGTGCTCGCAGTGCTGGCACATCATCGGCTGGTGCACGACCGTGCCGGGTCGTCCTCGGCGCCGCGGTAGTAGCGGTCGATGCGGATCCAGTGCATCTCGCGCCCGCGGCGGACCTCGTCCTTGCCCGACGACCGGCACGTTGTTCTCCGCCTGACACGCGATCACGCACGCCGAGCAGCCGGTGCAGGCGTTGAGGTCGATCGCCATGCCCCACTGGTGCTCGCCGCGTCGGGCGCTCGGCCCAGAGCGACGGCAGCGCGTCGCGCTGGCCGCTCGCCTGCCGACGCGGCGTCGAGGCACGCCGCGAGGTCGTCTCCGTGACGATCGTGCGCGGCCTTCCATCGAGTGGTGCGTCTGGGTCGCGGCGAGCGGCTGCGACGCCGGCCGGTGCGGGTCACCGCGACTCCGGCCTGGACGATAACGGCGCACGCCGCCGACTGACGCCGCCAGCGGGAACAGCGTTGACGCCGACGCCCGTGCCGACTCGTCCCGTCCGCGTCCGGCCGTAGCCGACGCGCGACCGACATCGTGCGTCGGCGACTGGCCGGGCTGCACATGCGACCGGCAGCTCGACTCGCGACGCCGCTTCGGCTGCGACCGCGACGACGTCGCCGCTGGCCACACCCAGAGCGGGCGGCGAGCGCCGGCGCGATCGCCGCATAGTTGCCCCACGTCACCTTGGTCGACCGGATCCGGCAGCTCCTGCAGCCACGGGTTGTTGGCCTGGCGCGCCGTCGCGAAGACCGACCGTCTCGTAGAGATGCGAGCCTCGTAGCGATCGGCGCTGCCGGCGCGCCGGGCGCGCGTGCGTCGCGAAGCGATCGATGCTGCCGCCGTCGCCGCCCGTCGCCGGCGAAGGGCCTCGCCGACGTCTGGCCGGCCAGCGGGCGCGAAGCACGCCGTCGTGAAGCGCTGTGATCCCAGAAGTCGTCGAACGTCGCGTAGCCCGGTCCTGTTGCGGATAGAGCGGGTGTTCGCCAGAACGTCGCGGAGGAAGTCGTAGAAGTCCGGCGTCCTCCCGAGCCACTTCAACAGGCTGTCCTGTGCGGCGCGGGTGTCGAGAGCGGCGCGATCGTCGGCTGCGGCCAGACTGTAGGAGTCCGCGACCGCCTCGGCGTCTCCCCACGGCCTCGAGGAAATGATGGTCCGGACAGACGGCGTGGACGTGCGCGGCGGTTTCGTCGACGCCGGTCCGCGAGTGAAATCGTCAGCGGACTCTCGCCATCGCCGTCACGAATCGCGCCGCGTCCGGGTAGTCGTAGACGGGGTTCACGCCGTAGAGGATGAGCGACGCCGACCTCGCCGCGGCTCATCTCGTCGATCAGGCGTGCCACGCCACGATCGTCCCCTGCTTCTGCCGGGACGGGGTTGTCGAGGTCGATGGTGCGGCCGATGTTTCCGAGCAGCGCGTTGATCGCGTGGACGACGCAGCTGCGTCGTCGGATCCTGGCTGCCGCCAGGCAGACGAGCGATTCGCCTCGATGGCGCCAGAGATCGTCGGCAGCCTCGTCGAGCGCGCGCGCGTCGAGCGGAGACTCGACGAGATCAGGCACGCCGGCGGTGCCGCGTCTTCGCGCAATCCGCCGCAGCAGCGCCGAGCGCCACCAGCCCCTGTTGCGAGGGGGCAACCGGCACCCGCCGATCGGCGTTGCTGCCGGTCAGCGAGACGCCGGACTCGAACTGGATGTGGCGCGACATGAACGTGCCCGGCTCCGGCCGGCGGCGGCTCGCGTAGTCGCGCGTGAACTCCACCGGCGACAGCCAGGTCCCCAGGAAATCCGCCTCGATGCCGACGATCGTCCGGGCGGCCGCGAAGCGGTAGTGCGGGAGACCTTCGACGCCGAACGCCTCGCGCGTGGCCCGCAGGAGCGCCGAGAACGACACCGCGTCGTAGGCGACATGCTGAAATCCCGGGCGGGCGGCACCACTGCGCGATCAGGTCGCGCGTGGCCGGTCCCAGGATGGTGCGCGAGAGCAGCACCACCTGCTTCGATTGGGCGCCGGCCGCCGCGAGGCTCCGCCTCGATGCGGGCGTCGACGTCCGCCCACGCGACCGGCTGCCCGTGCCAGAGCGGCCCGGTCAGGCGCTCCTGGTCGTCATAACGACAACACCGTCGCCTGGCCGACCGCGCACGTGCCGCCGCCAAACAGCGCGGACTCGCCGTTGCCTTCGATCTTGATGGGACGCCCGTCGCGCGTCTTGACGAGCAGGCTGCACCCGGCCGTACAGCCCCGCACGTCGTCGCGTACCAGTTCGCCACGCCGGGCGTCAACTCCTCCGGCTTGTTGACGAACGGAATCGCCTTCATCTCGCGGCCGCGAGAACAGCTGCTGAGCGCCGCCGCTGCCACGCTGAACCCGGCCAGCGTGAGGAAGTCGCGCCGGCTGCGGCGCCGCCGGTTGCTGGCCCTGCGCACGCAGGCCGGCCAGGCAGTCGCGGTCGCTCGCGCTGCGGACCGCCCTCCCGACGGAGCTCGTCGACGCTCTTCCAGAACCTCAGCTCTGTGCTCATGGCGCGCCCGCGCTTCCCGTCACCGGCTCGCCGCCGACGTCAGCTCTCAGTAGTGGCATTTGCCGCAATCCAATCCTCGAAGAGGCGCATCGGGATCGCCTCGCGTCAGCGCCACCTGCTGCCGCCGCAGGTCGAGGCCGCGTGTCTTGTGGCAGTCCAGGCACCAGCCCATCGTCAGTGGCGCGTCCTGGCGGATGCGAACCATCGTCTCCACCGGACCGTGACAGGCGGCACACGCCACCCCGCCGCCGACGTGCTGGCTGTGGTTGAAGTAAACGAAGTCGGGCAGGTTGTGGACCTTGGTCCACGCGATCGCCCTGCCCTGCTGCACGGCTTCTTTCAGCCTTTCGATCTCGACGGTCTGCGGCGGCCAGGATCGAGTGACAGTTCATGCAGACGTTGAGCGGAAGGAATGCCCGCGTGCCGGCTCGTTCGCGCGCCGAAGTGGCAATAGAGACAGGGGATCTTCGAATCACCTGCGTGCAGCCGGTGCGAGAACGCGATCGGTTGTGCGGGCGCGTAGCCTCGTGGACGCCCACCCGCGACAACTGGCGTGCGGGGAGTCCGCCCGCCGGCCCGGTCGACATCATCCCAATCGCCAGGAACAGCAGGCCGCGGCGCGTCACGGATCAGTTCTCCCGTTCTTCGTTGCCGGCGAACATGGCGGACACCAGCCAGGCATGTTTCAGCCCCCGGCTGCCGAGCGCCCGCCGAGCCGTCAGCCGATGCGATGCGCAAGTCCGCCGGTCACCGGTTGCTTGCGTCTGCCACGCGGCAGGACGACGACGCGGGTCAGGGTGTGAACGGTGCGACGGCGACCACCGCGAAGGCACAGAACACATGCAGCCGGACCGCAAACGGCATCGACGCCACCAGCGCCACGCGCGGTTCGAGCCGGAAGAGGGCGACAACAGATACGGTGTCAGCGTCACGCCCCGACCAGGACGAGGCCCAGCGGTAGAGCACGGCGACCGCGATGCCGGAGGCGACCTCGATCGAAATGAGGGTCGCGCCGATCGTCTCGAGCGGCGATGCGGTCTCGGGAATGCCTTCCGCGGCCCGCCATCGCTGCACGAGCATGGCGATCAGGCCGGCCAACGCGATGCACCCGGCAGCCACGCCGGTGCCCTCGAGCACGAACAGCCGAAGCGGCTCCCGATTTCGGAACAGCACGCTCGCCGGAAAGGCGATGGCGAGAAGATGACCGGCGAGGACGGTCGCGATCGCCCACCGCCACATCGCGGCCGCGCCGAGGGCGGCGTCGCGGACCGGTTCCGACCAGCCGGCCACGGGCCGGCGACGCTGGATGAGGATCGCACAACACAACCGGAGCACACAGGCCAGCGCCGCGACATACGGCGCAACGATGAAGAGCGATCTCGTCTTTCATTCGCTCACCTATCTGGCTGGTTGATGCGAGCGTCGGCGGCCGGCCGGTTTCGGCCTGATAGAGAAACGCCCTGAGCGCGAACGCTTCCTGGTCGGTCAACGAGGCCGTCCGGAAAGGTTGGTCACGCGGGGAAAGCACCCTCGTCCGAGCAGGGACGCGAGCCCTTTGTCCTGGAACCCTCGAGTAGGCGTGTGTCAGATCCGGGCCGAGGCTGCCGCCCGCGCCGGCGTCCTCACGCACGCGGTGGCACGAACTGCGATGCGCCGCCGCCGGCCAGCGGCTGCCGGCCCACGGAACAGCGAGCGGCCCCCTGTCGATCTCGTCCCGCGAGGCGGAGTCTGCCCGGCGGTTGCTGCGGCGGGCGTCACGGTCGAGGACCGCCGGCCGCCAGATAGTCGATGAGCGCCGCAAGTTCGGCGGCGGAAAAATTCTGATCGGGCATCCGCTGCTGCTGTATCTCGCGAACAGCGCGGTCGCCGCGGGATCGCCGGCCTGGATCAGCGCGCCCGACGACGAGATCCAGAGCAGTGAGCCAGTGACGATCGTGGCGGCCCGTCACGCCCGCGAGGTCGGGCCCGACGAGCACTCCTTGCCGAACGTGTGACAGCTGCTGCATTTCCTTATAAAGATGGCGGCGGGATCCGACGCCGCGCGCGCGTCAAGCAGCGGCACCGGACAGAAACATCAGACGATAGAGCGACAGCTCTCATCACCGCTCCCCTTACCGCCACGAGTGCCTGGCTGGAATTTAGTGACAATGATTGGCGCAACGTTGCACTGCAACAAGACCACTTAAGTGTGGCGAGCACCGGCGCCCGATAGTATTTAGGTGTTCGTTATGAATCTTCAGCGCGCAACCCCGCGGTCCGCACGATGCTGAAGGTTTTGTAGGACGGAATCGGAGGCCTCGTCGTGCGGACACGGAGCGCACGACGATTCAATTCGCACGAGCAGGGCGCTCTGACTTTATAAGAACGCGATCGACGCGACATGCGCAGACGCGACGACGACCGGATGTTTACGCGATCAGTCGACCGATGCCGAACGCCTGTCGACCGCGGTTACGCAGAGCACTCGCCGTCGAGGGACTTCCGGCGAGAAGTCGGCGGCTTCCCCGAGGTCGATGAAATCGGCCGGCACGGCGTCCCCCGGCTGCAGGCGCTCGAGGATCGGCCAGCGTGCGCTTGACCACGTCGAGCTCGACGCGGCCGAAGTAGGCGGCCGCGCGTCTCGCCGGCCTGGTGGCTGGCGGGCGTAGAGGTCGATGAGCCGCTCGACGGTCTCCGGGATCCGGCGCGCCGGAATCTTCGCGGCGACCCGGCCGAACGCGGCGCCGCGATCGAGCGCGCCGCCGCCGACCATGACGAAATACTGCGGCACGGCGCCGCGAGCCGAGCCGCCGCACGCTGCCCTGGAAGCCGATCGTCGCGATGTGATGCAGGCCGCAGCCGTTCGGGCAGCCGCTGATCTTGATGCGCGCGCCGTCGGCCGCCGCGATCAGATCCGGACGCGCGCGCAGGTGATCCTCGAGCAGCCGGCCGAGGCCGCGCGACTGCGTCACCGCCGAGGCGGCAGGTTTCCGCGCCCGGGCAGCTGGCGACGTCGGCGATCGTGCCCGCCTCGGCGAGGCCGAGCCCCGCGGCGGCGAGGCGCCGATACAGCTGCCGGCACGTCGCAGGCGTTCACCCACCGGAACAGCAGATCCTGATCGGGCGTGACGCGGATCGTGCCGTCGCCGTAGGCGCGCGCCAGCTCGCCGAGCGACGCGCATCTGCTCGCTCGTCAGATCGCCGAGCGGCACGCTCGCCACCGCCATGACGATAGCCGAACTGCTTCTGGGCGTGCACGTTGGTGCGCGCGCCAGCGCGCGTAGACCTCGTCGCCGGCCTGGAAGACCGGCACGATCGCCGGCGTGATGCCGGGCCGGAGATGCGTCCGGCCGGCGACCCGCGCCGCGATGTGCCCGGCCGACGGCGACGAGTCCTTGACCCATTCCGGCTTCGCTTCGCCGGCCGGCGGATCGATCTCGAGCGTCGGCACCTGGCCGCGCAGGCGGCACGCCGTCAGCTCGCGGTCGTACTCCTCGCGCCAGCGCGTCCAGCCGAGCGTCTTGATCATGAACTTCATCCGGTTGCGCTGCTTGTGCTGGTAGTCGCCCAGCCGCGCGAAGACGCGCAGCACCGCTTCCGCGACGCGCAAGATCTCCGACGCCGGCAGGAACTCGTGCAGCAGGCCGGCCGACTGTCACCATGATCGCGGTGCCGCCGCCGGCGGTGCACGCGGAAGCCGCGGCCGCCGTCGGGCGCGAGGACGCGCGCGGAAGCCGAGATCGTTGATCGCCGTCACCACGTGATCGGTCGCGCAGCCTTCGAAGGCGATCTTGAACTTGCGCGGCAGCGTCGAGCTGAGCGGATGGCGCAGCAGATACCGCGTCAGCGCCTCGGCGTACGGCGTGACGTCGAACCGCTCGTCGGCGGCGACGCCGGCGTACGGGCACGCGGTGATGTTGCGCACCGAGCTGCCGCACGCTTCCGCGCGTCGTCAGCCCGGCGTCGGCGAGGCGGCGCATCGCCGGCTCGACGTCGTGCAGCTTGACGAAGTGGAACTGCACGTTCTGCCGCGTGGTGATGTGGCCGAAGCCGCGCGAGTAGCGCTCGCCGACGTCGGCGAGCGCGTCGAGCTGGTCGCCGGTCAGGATGCCCTGCGGGATCTTCACGCGCAGCATCTGCGCGTCGTCCGCCTGCCGCTGGCCGTAGGTGCCGCGCACCAGCCGGAACGCGCGCCACTGATCGGGCGTCAGCTCGCCGCGCTCGTAGCTGCTCGAGCGTCGTCACGAACTCGTCGATGTCCGCTTCGCTCGCGAACGACAGCCGCGCGCGGCCGAACGTTTTGGGATCGTCTACTACTGACATGCTGTCCTCCGGCGCTCGGCTGAAAGCCGCGCGCTCACGCACTCGTCGCCCGACGACGCCTGCGCCGCCCGGCGCGTCGCCATGCTCGGACCGGCATGCGCCTGCAGACCCACCGTCACGACGTCGCCAATCACGATCGTTCCGGCGCCGCAGCCGTCGATCTCCACCGCGTCGGCCGCCAGCTGATCGAGCGTCCCGCGCCACACCTGCTGCTGCGGCTGCGACGCGTCGACGATGACCGCGGCCGGCGTGCCGCGCGACCAGCCGCGATCGATCAGGCGGCACGCGATCGCCGCCGATCGTCCGAGCCCCATCAGCACGACGACGGTGACGCCGTTCGGCTGGAGCTGCGCGATCGCCGACGCGAACGCCTCGCTCCTCGTGGCCGGACACGACCAGGAACGCGGACGCGACGCCGCGGTGCGTGACCGGAATGCCCGCCGACGCCGGCGCGGCGATCGCGCTCGTGACGCCAGGCACGACGTCGTAGGAGACGCCGGCGTGCTGCAGCGCCAGCGCTTCTTCGCCGCCGCGGCCGAAGACGAACGGGTCGCCGCCCTTCAGCCGCACGACGCGCCGGCCGCGCGCGGGCGGCGCGAATCATCAGCGTCTCGAATCGCGGCCTGCGTCATGGCGTGGCGGCCGGCGCGCTTGCCGACGAAGAAGCGCTGCGCGCGCCGCGCGTAGCGCAGGATGCGGTCGTCGATCAGCGCGTCGTAGAGCACCAGCTCGGCGGCGCGCAGCCGCGCGATGGCCCGGCGCGTCAACAGCCCGGGATCGCCCGGGCCCGGCGCCGACCAGCGAGACATGTCCCATTACAGCCACGAATCCTCCGGTCCGCTGAGCCACGGCACGTGCGCGCCGCGACCGCAGCTGGCGGCGCTCGGACTCCTGCGCGACGGACTGAACTCCGGCACGACATCGAGCGCTGCTCGACCGAGCGCTGCGCCGGTCAGGCCTGCCGTACAGCGCGTTCAGCGCGCGCAGCAGCCGCGGCTTGCGCTCCTCCATCGGCACGCCCTCGCGGCGCCAGGCGACGCTCGCGCGCGCGCCTGTTCGATCCACGCGCCCAGGTCGCCCGGCAGCAGCAGCGTCGAGTCCCTCGCGCAGCAGCGCGGTCAGCGCCGGCGCGTCGCCGCTGCGTCGAAATCGCCAGCGTCACGCCGTCGCGGCGGACCACGCCGCTCAGGAAGGCGCTCGCGTTGGCCGGATCGTCGACCGCGTTGACGAAGACGCGCAGCGTTTCCGCGACCTCCGCGACCTGACGATTGACCTCGGGCGTCGCCGCGGCGACGACCAGCCAGACGCCGTCGAGGTCGGCCGGCTCGAACGGGCGTTGAGCGATGGCGATCTGTCGGCGGCCGCGCGCAGCAATCTCGTCGGCCGGATCTCCGGCGACGACCACGCGGACCAGCGCCCCGGCCGCCAGCAGCTGCGTCAGCTTGGCCGCCGCCGACGGGGCCGCCGCCGACGAGCAGGACGGCTCGTCCGGTCAGGTTCAGGAACAACGGCAGCAAATCAGCCATAAAAACAAAAAGGCCCGGGAAGCTGATGAGCCTCCCGGGCCTTGGGTCTTGCGTCGGTTGCTGGGCTGAGATCACGGTGTGATCGTCGACTCGCAGGCGGCTGGACCATTGGCGCGGGGGCTCGTGGGGAGCCCGCAACAACAACAGCAGCTACACATGCAGGTCGATTGACCGATCAAGATGTCACTGGTTTTACTCCTCTCTGCCGGGCCGCGTCAAGTTTTTCCCGATTACACTGAGAAGATGCGTCTTCTGTCCGCCGCCACCCTGGCGCCTCGCTGCTGCTCACGGCCGCCCTCAGGCGCCGCACCGGCTGCCGACCACCGTGACCCCCGACCACTACGACCTGGCGTTCGTGGTCGACCTCGGCCGCGAGCGGTTCGACGGCACCGAAACGATCCGCGTCAACGTCGCGGAGCCGACCTCGCGGGTCGTGCTGAACGCCGTCGACATCGAGTTCCGGCGAGGTGACCATCGGCGCGGGCGCCGCCGCGCAAACCGGCCGGCGGTCAGCCTCGACGAGGCGAGCCAGACCGCCACGCTGACCGTGCCGAAGCCGCTCGCCCAGGGCCCGACCGAGATCCACATCCGCTACGGCGGCGTCCTCAACAGCCAGCTGCGCGGCTTCTACATCAGCAAGACCAAGCTCCGGAAGCTTACGCCGTCACGCAGTTCGAGTCGACCGACGCACGCCGGGCGTTTCCGTGCTTCGACGAGCCGGCGTTCAAGGCGACCTTCGCGGTCACGCTGACGATCGATCGCGGCGACACCGCGATCTCGAACGGCAAGGTGCTGTCGGACACCGCCCGGCCCCGCCGTCACGCAGCACACGCTCAAGTTCGCGACGACGCCGAAGATGTCGTCGTACCTGGTGGCGATGACCGTCGGCGACTTCAAGTGCCTGGAGGGCGCGGCCGAGGGCATCCCGATCCGCATCTGCGCGACGCCCGACAAGCGGGACCTCGGGCGCATCGCGCTCGAGTCGGCGCAGCAGATCCTGACGCTTCTACAACGGCTACTACAGCCATCAAATATCCGTTCGTGAAGCTCGACGTCGTCGCCGTCCCCGACTTCGCGGCCGGCGCGATGGAGAACACCGGCGGCGATCTTCTACCGCGAGACCGATCTGCTCGCGGAGTCGAAGTCGGCGTCGGTCGACACGCGAAAGAAGATCTGCGTCGATTCTCGCGCACGAGATGGCGCACCAGTGGTTCGGCGATCTGGTGACGATGCAGTGGTGGGACGACATCTGGCTGAACGAAGGGCTTCGCGACCTGGATGGAGAACAAGCCGCTCGCGGCGGCGCACCCGGACTGGAACATCGCCGTCGACGAAGCGGCGGAGAACCAGACCGCGCTCGGCGCTCGACTCGCTGAAAGCGACGCGGCCGATTCACGCCGACGTCGAGACGCCGGCGCAGATCGACGAGGCGTTCGACGCGATCGCCTACCAGAAGGGCGCCGCGGTGCTGCGCATGCTCGAGAGCTACGTCGGCGCCGACACGTTCCGCAAAGGGGTCAACGCCTACCTGCAGGCGCACGCCTACAAGAACGCGACGTCCGGAGGATTTCTGGAAGGCGCTCGCGGCCACGCTCCGGCAAGCCGGTCGAGCGCATCCTGCCGACCTTCGTCAACCAGCCGGGCGTGCCGCTGCTCGACGTCTCGCTCGCGTGCGTGAACGACCAGACCGCGGTGACGCTCAAGCAGCAGCGCTTCTTCGTCGATCCCGCCCAGAGCGCGAGCGGGCGCTGGCAGATTCCGGTTTGCATCAAGGTCCCGGGCGGCGCCGCCGCCCGCCTGCGAAGTGCTCACCGAGGAGACGCGCACGATCAACATCGCCGGCGCCTGCGCGCCGTGGGTGTTCGCGAACGCCGGCGCGGACGGGCTACTACCGCACCGCCTACTCGTCCGAGCTGCTGCGCGCGATGGCGCCGCGCGTCGGCACCGATCTGACCGCGGCCGAGCGCTGTCAGCTGCTCGACGACGAGTGGGCGATGATGCGCACCGGCGCGCCACCGCGTCAGCGACTACCTGACGCTCGCTGACCGGAGCTCGGGCGCGAGCACACCAGCGGCGTGCTCGAGGAGGTCGCCCACCGCCTCGGCTTCGTGCGCGACTACCTGACCGACCGGCGCGACCGCGCACGCGCTTCGAGGCGTTTACGCGCGATCGCTGCTGCGGCCGCTGTTCGACGAGGTCGGCTTCTGCGGCACGGCGTCGGAGAGCGACGACCGCCGCGGTCGCTGCGCGCCACGGTCATCGCGCGCTCGGGCACGATCGCGTCACGATCCGGACGTCGTCGCCAAGGTCGCGGACCGCGGCGCGACCGCGCGCTGGCCGGCAATGCCGAGCTCGAGCCGACGCTGGCGGGCGCGGTCATCAGGACCGCGGCGATGCACGGCGACGCCGCGCTGTTCGACGCGCTTGTTGCGCGCGGCCGACGCAAGCGTCGGATCCGGACGAGCACTATCGCTATCTCTACGCGCTCGGCGAGCTTCCGCGACCCGGCGCTCATCGACCGCGGGCTGCAGCCGTCGCTGTCGCCGCAGCTGCGCAGCCAGGACACGGCGATCTATCCTCGTCACGCTTCTTCGTCAATCCCGACGCGCGCGACCGCGCCATGACGTTTGTCAGCGCGAACTGGGCGGCGCTCGAGCCGAAGGTCACCATCTTCGGCAGCGACGCCAACCTGATCCGCTCGATGAACAGCTTCTGCGACGCGCGCTCGCGCGATCGCGGTCTCGGCGTTCATCACCGCGCACAACCGCTGCCGGCGGCGGCGCGGACGTCTCGAGCAGACGCTCGAGCAGATCAACAACTGCATCGCCGCTGCGCGAGAAGCAGACGCCCGAAGTCGAGGCCTGGCTCGCCGTCTCGGTGAGAACAGTACGAAGTCCGACGTACAGTTCGAGCTACGCCGTACTCAGACTTCAGATTCGCGACTTCGAGCTTCCGGAGACGGCCGGATTGCCGGCGACCCACGCCCGCCACGGCGATCTCGGTGCCGACCCTGATGCCGATGCGCGGCCCCCAGGCGATCGCGCCGACGCGAATGCCGCGGTCCTCGACGTAGAGCCGATCGCCGAGCAGATCCAGCCGGTTCTCGCCGAGCGTGATCCCCATCGCCATCGTGAGGTTGCCCGGGCCGCGGCAGATCTCGTGCGTGCGGCATGCGCCGTCGCATCGGGCAGCGATCGCCGTCCCTTCATGGCGCGCGCGCGGCGCCGCCGCATCACGGCCACGCCGTCGAGCGGATCGAGCGCGCGGATCAGCACCGCCGCCGGCGAGCCGTGCGCTTCGGTCACGACGTTCACCAGCGCAGTGGATCCCGTAGTTCAGGTAGACGTAGGCGTGGCCGGGCGTGCCGTAGAGCGGCTGCGTTGCGACGGGTCGGGTCCCGGCGCCGCGTGACACGCCGGATCGGACTCGCCGATGTAGGCCTCGACTTCGACGATGACGCCGCTGGTGAGCACGCCGCGGCGGTTGTGCACGAGCACGAGGCCGAGAAGGTCGCGGGCGACGTCAAGGGTCGGGCGGTCGTAGAAGGCTCGAGGGAGCTTTCACAGTACGACGTTGAACGCAGAAACCGGAATCCGCAGACACAGAGTGTCTCTGCGAGTTCTGCGAGCTCTGCGTTGATCGTTGCTCAGGTACCGCTGCCTGCTTGAGCCTGGCGACAGCCCGCGCCGCGGCACGCGCCCACTTGCGGATCGCGATCCTTCAGCAGCGGTTCGACCAGCCGCGAGCGCCGCCGGATCGCCGCTCAGGCCGAGCACGTCGACGACGTCGAGGCGCAGCCGGGCGTCAGGATCGCGCAGACTGGCTGGCCGGCCGCGTGCGTCCGGGCGACGAGCTCGATCAGATACTGCCTCGCCTGGTCGCGCAACGTCGGCCTGGTCAGCGCGTCGGCGATGCCGGTCGATCGGCGCGTTCGCAGAGCAGCGCCAACGCGTAGACGCCGGCCAGGGTCACGCCGTCGTTGCGATCGGCATCGAGCGCCTGTCTGGATCTCGCGCAGCTTGCGACCGTGTCGCCGATGCGCCGCGAGCCCTTCGATGGCGATCCCGCGCCGTGGCGAGCTCTTTGCCGGCAGCTGCGCGGTCGAACAGCGGCGCGCTGGTCGGGTGCGCGATGCGGGCCAGCGCGTCGAGCGCGGCATCCGCGGCGTCGCTCTTGCCGTAGAACTGAACAGCGCGGTCAGCGCCTGGACGCCGCGCGCGTAGCGCATCGCGCCGAGCGCGCTGCATCGCCGCCCCTTGACGGTCAGGTCGTCGCGTCGTTGAGCGCCGTGATGACCGCGTCGCCGACGGTTTCGCTCGATCGGATCGTCCTGGCGCGCGCGGGCAAAGACGCGGCCGAGGACACGGACCGCCGCGCACGCGCTTCGCCGGATCGGACGCACCCGACGAAGCGCGGCGATGTCCGGGCCCGCTGGCGCGCGAGCAGCGCCTCGCCGGCGCCGCGCCGGCGCTCCCGATCCGAGCGCGCGCCAAACGCGTAGAGCGCCTCGAGCGCGACACGCGGGCTCTCGTCCCGCGCGCCGCAGGCGAAGCGCGGTCAGCACTTCCATCGGCACCGGCTGCGAACGCCGAGCGGTTCGGCTGCGGCCCGCGCCGACAACGGCCTGACTGCTCGACGACGAATGGCGCACGCGCTTGCGTCGGCACGATCGGCTCGGCGAGGAAGATGTTCAGCTCCGCCGCGATCGCCTCGAGCTGGATCTCGTCCTGCGGATCGGTCACGAGCGCCGCCAGCGGGATCGCGGCCTCCGAGATACGCGGCCTGCCTCAGCCGCTGCACGCGCGCGCAGCCGCACGGCCGGCATCGGCGCTCGCCAGATCGCGCATCGCCTCGCTCGAACGGCATCTGGGCCGGCAGCGGTGGGGCGGTCGGATAGGTCGTGGTAGGTCAGGTAAGGTCAGGTAGGGCGGATAGGTCGGGGGTAGCGGTAGAGACAGAGGCGGGAGCGATACGTCGGATGCGGGAAAGCTAGCAACACAACAACGCCACCAGCGCAGCCCTTCCTAGCCCCACCTGCCCTACCTGCCCACCTGCCCTACCTGCCCCACCCGCCCTACCTGCCCCACCTGCCCTATCGTCCCGCCGCGTAAGCGTGCGATCGGCCCTCCGCGAGCACCGGCCGCAGGTACCGCCCGGTGTGCGACGCCTCGACCTGCGCGACCTGCTCGGGCGTGCCGGTGGCGACGACGATGCCGCCGTCCTCGCCGCCTTCGGGGCCGAGATCGATGATGTAGTCGGCCGTCTTGATCACGTCGAGGTTGTGCTCGATGACGAGCAGCGTGTGGCCGGCCTCGAGCAGCTTGCGGAACGCGGTCAGCAGCTTCGCGATGTCGTCGAAGTGCAGGCCGGTCGTCGGCTCGTCGAGGATGTAGAGCAGGCGCTCGCCGCTGTGCGACGACAGGTGCGCGGCGATCTTGATCCGCTGCGCCTCGCCGCCCGACAGCGTCGTCGCCGGCTGGCCGAGCCGGAGATAGCCGAGGCCGATCTCGTCGAGCACCTGCAGGCGCCGCAGCACCTTCGGCGAGCTGCTGAAGAAGGTCAGCGCCTCGCGCACGGTGAGGTCGAGCACCTGGTGGATCGACCGGCCCGCGATATCGGACCTCGAGCACCTGCGGCTTGAAGCGCTTGCCGTCGCACTGATCGCACGGGCACGAAGACGTCGGCGAGAAACTGCATCTCGACGCGCACTTCGCCTTCGCCCTGGCACGCCTCGCAGCGGCCGCCCGGCACGTTGAACGAGAAATGGCTCGCGGTCAGGCCGCGCGACCGCGCGTCCTTGGTCGCCGCGAACAGCTCGCGGATCGGATCGAACGCCTTGAGATAGGTGACCGGATTGGATCGCGGCGTCCGCCCGATCGGCTGTCTGATCGACGAGGACGGCGTCGGTGATGTACTCCGCCCCTTCGAGCTTGCTGAACGCGCCGACGCGCTTGTCCCAGCCGCCCTTGGCGCGCTTGATCGCGGCGTAGAGCACGTCGTGGACGAGCGTCGACTTGCCGGATCCGCTGACGCCGGTCACGCACGGTGAGCGTGTTCAGCGGGATGCTGATGTCGACGTCCTTGAGGTTGTGCTCGCTGGCGCCGATCAGCCGGATCTTCTGCCCCGTGCCGCGCCGCCGCGTCGTCGGCACCGGGATCGCGAGCTCCTGGCGCAGGTACTTCGAGGTCAGCGAGCGCGGCTCCTGCATCAGCCCGTCGAGCGTGCCGGAAAAGACCACGCGGCCGCCCTGCTCGCCCGCGCCAAGGCCGAGATCGACGATGTGATCGGCGACCTTGATCATGTCGGCGTCGTGCTCGACGACGAGCACGGTGTTGCCCTGATCGCGCAGCTGGCGGAGGATCGCGATGAGCCGCAGGTTGTCGCGCGAGTGCAGGCCGATCGACGGCTCGTCCAGCACGTACAGCGTGCCGACCAGCGCCGAGCCGAGCGACGTCGCCAGGTTGATGCGCTGCGCTTCGCCGCCGGAGAGCGTCGACGACAGCCGATCGAGCGTCAGGTAGTCGAGGCCGACGTCGCTCGAGGAACGACAGGCGGCGGCGGATTTCCTTCAGCACCTTGTCGGCAATCGCCTGCTCCTTCTCGCTGAGCTGCCAGGGTGCTGAAGAAGCCGCTGCGCCTCGCGGACGGTGAGCGACGAGACGCGATCGATGGTGCGGCCCGACACCTGGACGTCGCGCGCCTCGCGCCGCAGCCGGGCGCCGCCGCAGTCCGGGCAGGTCAGGTAGCCGCGGTAGCGGCTCAGGAACACGCGGACGTGCACCTTGTATTTCTTGCGCTCGAGCCAGCGGAAGAAGCCGCGGATGCCCTCGTAGGCGTCGCCGTCGCCTTCGATGACGAAGCGCTTCTCCTCGTCGTTCAGGTGCGACCACTTGATGTCGAGCGAGATCTTCGCCTTCTTCGCCGCGCGCTTCAGCTCGGCGAGCTGCGCGCGATAGTGCGGCTTGGTCCACGGCTCGATGGCGCCTTCGACGGATCGACTTCGACGGATCCGGCACGACCAGGTCCATGTCGAGCTCGATGATGTTGCCGAAGCCGTGGCAGGTCGGGCAGGCGCCGAACGGGTTGTTGAACGAGAACAGGCGCGGCTGCGGATCCTCGTACGCGATCCCGCACGGCCGGCACTCGAAGCGCTCGGAAAACAGGTGGACGACCGGGGACTGAGGACTGCGTCTGACGACTGCTCCATCGCCCACGCCGAGCCGCCGCCTTCGAGTACGACATCTCGATCGAGTCGGTCAGCCGCTGCCGCAGATCCTCGCCGCTGATCTGCACGCGATCGACGACGACCTGCAGCACGGCGCGATCGCGCAGCGCCGCGGCGTCGACGTCCTCGATCCCGACCGCGGCGCCGTCGATCAGCAGGCGGGCGAAGCCCTTCTTGCGCAGGCCGGCGATGGTCGCCGCCACCGCCTGATCGGCCCGCTCCGCCTGCGCCTGCCGCGAAGCCTTCGGCTCGCGCTCGGCCTGGGCGGCCAGTTCCTCGGGTTGCTCGGCCAGCTCGTCGACCTCGACCGCGTCCGCGACCGGCACCGACGCGTCGAGCACCGGCAGATCGAATCCGATCAGCAGGCGCGTCCCGGACGTCAGCGCGCCGAGCTGGCGCGCGACCACCTCGGCCGTCTCGCGCACGACCTCGCGGCCGCAGTTGCGGCAGTAGGTGCGCCCGACGCGGGCGTAGAGCAGCCGCATGTAGTCGTGAATCTCGGTCGTCGTGCCGACGGTCGATCGCGGGTTGCGGATGCTGTTCTTCTGCCGGATGGCGATCGCCGGGGAGATGCCGTCGATGCGGTCGACGTCGGGCTTCTCCATCCGCTCGAGAAACTGGCGGGCGTACGCGGACAGCGATTCGACGTAGCGGCGCTGCCCCTCGGCGTAAATCGTGTCGAAGGCCAGCGACGATTTCCCCGGAGCCGCTGACGCCGGTCACGATGATCAGCGTGCCGAGCGGCAGGTTCAGGTCGATATTCTTGAGGTTGTGCGTGCGCGCCCCGCGCACGACCAGATCGGAGTGTTCTGCGATCCCGGAAACGACAGCGTCGGGCATTGCTCGGTGCGACCCCTGTGGCGTTTTTCTGAGTGGACTGAACCTCCTATCGTAACGCAGCAGGGCGGCGGTCGCAAACCCGATCTCAGCCCTTCAGCTTGGCCCAGCAGCGTGTGCAGCGTCGATGTTTCGGAGGCGGTCAACGCGCCGAAGAGTTCACGCTCCGCCTGATCCTTGATCTGGCGCCCCTTTTCGTAGGCGGTGCGGCCGGGGTCGGTGAGGACCGCGAGCCGCGATCGCCGATCGTTCGGATCAGAGGCACGGCTGACCAGCCCATCGGCTTCGAGACGATCGACGAGCTGGGTGACATTGGACTTGACGCACGACAGGCGCTCGGCGAGCTGGCCGAGCGGCAACGATCCTCCAGCCTCGCTCAGCCGGTGCAGGGCGGCGAGCTTCGCCAGCGACAGGCCGATCTCCGACAGCCTGGCTTCGACACGGCCCTCGAGCACGCTCGAGGTGTGCAGCACCGCAAACAGTCCGCTGCGCTCGGTCTCAGCCATCTAGTTCAGCCATGTAGAATACCATATCGTCTATAGAATACCGGAGGCGCCGCGGTGCGACGAGCGGCCGCGGACGCTGTCCACATTTGAACGATCGAGGAGTTGCGCGATGCCCACATCAACCGTCGAACACCATCGGTGGAGCGAGGTCGCCGCGGAAGCGATCAACCCGTTCATCACGCGGCGCTACCTGATGGGCGATCGCATCACCGTGTCACAGCTTCGGAGCTGAAGCGCGGCGGCGTGGTCGCGGTGCACACGCACGAGAACGAGCAGGTCAGCCTCGTGATCAGCGGCGCCTTGACGTTCCGGATCGAGGGGCGTGAGATCGTCGTGCGCGCCGGCGAGGTGCTGGTGATTCCCGGCAACGTCCCGCACGGCGTCGACGTGCTCGAAGACACGCTCGTCATCGACGTGTTCACGCCGATTCGACAGGATTGGATCGATAAAACCGACACGTATTTCGGACGGTAGGACCCAACGACCATGGCAGACATCCGGTTTCAGAGCATCGAGGACGGCCCGCTGGCCGACATCTGGTATGCGCTCGGCGGCGCCGCGGTGCGGCATCCCGAGCACTTCAAGGGATTGATGGACGATTGTTTCGAGGAGCTGGAGTCGCGGCGCGGCGACGGGCCTGAAGACGTGGCTCGAGGAGCGCTTCCGGCCGTTCCGGCTCGCCGATTCCAAAGAGGACGCCGAGACCAACTTGAAGATCTCGCCCGAGGCCGGATCCCGATGACGAAAGCGATCGCGTTCCCGCTGCTGATGCTCGCGCTGCTGTCCCCGTCCAACCGATCGCCGCGCAGCCGGCGACCGCGTCGAGACGGCGCCGTGTTCGTCGCCTACTACTGGCGCGCCAGGCCCGGCCAGCTCGAGGCCTACAACCAGTACATCAAGACCGTCGCCGAGCTGATCGACGAGGACGCGCGCAAGGCCGGCGTCTTCGAGGAAGTGCGGACCGTGAACCCCGGCGCCGGGCACGAACGCCGACTGGACGCACCTGCGGATCTTCCGGCTGAAGAACGCCGCCGCCGAGCAGGCGCTCGCGGCCGGGCTCGACGCCGCGACGCTGCGCGTCGTGCCCGACGAGGCCAGGCGGAAGGCGAACAGCGAGCGGTCCGCCGGGATGCGGATCTGGTGCGCCGCGAAGTCTGGACCGAGCTCCGCTAGCCCGGGCTTGAGGGTCGTGGTCGCGTGGTAGAATATTGCTCTGTTCCCGCCTGGCCGGCGTAGCTCAGTGGTAGAGCAGCTGATTCGTAATCAGCAGGTCGTCCGTTCAACCCGGATCGCCGGCTCCATTTCTTCTCAACGACTTACGGGACTCTCCCCGCCGACGCTCGCCACGGCTAGCTACCACATAGCTACCAGCGCGCGACGAGTCGCCCATGTCTTGAGCTGCACGCGCGATCGGTGTCTCGCCCGGTCAAAAAACTTCGCCGCGTTTTGTCGCAAAACCGGTAGGCATGATCGGCCTGCGGCCCTGACCGGGCCGGAGGAAGCAGACCGTGCGCATACTGCCCCCAGAATCCGCTCGACGCCCCCGACGACGCCGACGACGCCGCATATCCGCCCGCCAGCCGCTCGCTCCCGGCCAGTCCGCTCTACACCCCGAAAGAGAGCGCCGCCGCGTATCTGCTCTGCGGCCTCCACTCGCTCGAGCGCTGGCGATCTGCCGGCGAGGGACCGGCGTTCGTGAAGATCGGCCGCTTGGTGCGGTATCACAAAACCGACACTCGACGCCTGGGTCGCTCCAGCAGCGTCGGACGCAGACCGTCACGCCGGAGCCGAAGGCGACGCGGACGCGGACGCCGAAGGTGAAGCCGAAGCGGAAGGCGACCCACGCGCCTGACGCTCCTCCGGCCGCATAGGACCGTCCCCACGTTTGTCTCGGGAGGGAGGATGCTGATGAAGCGCAAGGACACCGCCTTCGACCCCGCCGCGACCTCGGACGAGGCTGCGTGACATGCTGTCGGACGCCGCCCACACGAACGATGCAGCGTTGGCGATCGAAGCGCAGACCGCATGGGGCCAAACAAGGCGACCCTCGAGGTGAAAAGTTTTTGTCCGGACTTTGGTTGACGATCCTGGCACGTCAAGAACTTGAAGAGTCGACTCGCATAGCCGGCACTGGCATGCGCCCGCGGTCGAATGATGGTTTGGCACTTCGCCCACGGGAAGCCGCGCGAACGCGCCGAACTTAAACGCCGGAAAGACTCTTGCGCAACTTGTTATGGAGGCAGTGGGTTTGCCACCGCTCGCCCCTCCGCATGAAGTTCCAACCTGTGAATCGAGCGCCACAGGTCATCGGGGTCGCGCGTTTCAGGCCGGGCTTGGCCTCGGTCGGGCTGCCAGGACCGGCGCCCTGAACCTACAGCGGAGGTTCTGCGGGCTCGGCGGCGAGCAAACTCCACGCGCCTCAAGCGCCGTCGTGCTCCACGACCCTCGAAAGGCCTGGCTAGCCCTTCAGGAGTGGCACCAACGGGCGCTTCGAAGCGCTCCGGATCCGGTAACCGGCTTGCGGGGCCGGATACGGCGTATCGTCGCTGCAGATACCGACGCTTCGGGCGTCTTCACACGCACGATCCTTGCGCCCCTATGGCCACGCAGGACGCTGTCATACTCAAGATCGATCCGTGCCGATCCCTTCCCTTAACAACGGGGCTGTCTGGCGCACCGAGGCTGTGAACCGGCGAATGATGTCCTGCACCTGGCTCGGCGTGAACGTCTGCACACGGCCGTCCCACGGCTTCCATGCCGCACTCATTAGGCCTTCGGCGGAATGGCTGCTCTCGCCGAGTAGCACGTGACCAATCTCTTGAGCCATGACGTGTCCGATGCCGTGCTGAACCGGATGTGTTGTGGAAAACAGCGATGTGGTGGATCCGATCGTAGAAGACGTACACAATGCGGCTGCCGGGTTCGGTGGCGCCGCTTACGGCTTGGCCCAACACGCTGTCTCCGGTGACGTCCGGCGCGGATCTTGTTCACCGGGCCATTTCTCTCGGAGAGGATGAGGATGCGGATGTCGATATGCCGAAAGTCTGTGAAATCGCAGGCCTCGGCATCCGGTGACCATAGTCCCGGACGACCAGATTACGTCGAGGCCGGCAGCACGATATGCCTGCGTGGTGTGCTTCTGCGCCTCAATGAGTTTCCGCTTCGGGAAAGGTTGGCATAGTCAGTGACATGGGCCAAGACTGTCAAAAGCACGCTCGGTCACCGGCGCCGTTCCTTCCCAAGCCGACGCCGCCGACGCACCCGCCAACGCCGTCGCAATCATCAACGCTGGCATCCAGTATCCTCACCGGCGTTCCCCCTTCGCGAAGAGCGCGCATCGCTCGCTGCCGAGAAGGCGGGAAGGGCCGGTGAATCGCTCGCATTGCGCGGAGAACCGTCCTGTTTTTCGCGTAAGATCGCGCATTCCTGAGAACCGTCCCGATGTGACCGGGCTTCTGGTGGCGTGGAGCGGGGAGTGACGAGGCCGCACTCGAGCAGCCTCATGCCGGTGGTGCACGACGAGCTACGGCGGCTGGCGCGGCGTGACCATGGCCAGTGAAACGGCAGGGCCAATACACCCTGCAGGCCACGGTTCCACGGTCAGCTCGAGGCGTATCTCCGGCTCGTCGAGGTGAAGAGAGTCCACTGGCAGGACCGCGCCCATTTCTTCGCGATGTCTGCGCGGCTGATGCGGCGGATCCTGGTCGACTTCGCGCGCTCGAAGCGCTACAGGAAGCGCGGCGGCGGTGACGTGCGTGTCACATTCGATGAAGCCCCTGTTGAGTGTCGATGAACCCGGACGGGATCTGGTGGCGCTGGACGACGCACTGGAGGCGCTCGCGACTGTGGACGAGCGCAAGAGTCGCATTGTGGAGTTGCGATTCTTTGGCGGCCTAACGGTTGAAGAAGCGGCCGAAGTGCTCAAGGTATCGCCGGCCACCGTGATGCGCGCGATTGGATTCTGACGAAGGCGTGGTTACTGCGCTGGTTTCTTCGCGGAAGGATACTCGCACCTAGGGGTGTGGGCGCGCTCCGAGTCGACGTGCGGCCGACCGGCCGGGTCCTGTTGAGCTGCCAGAGGCGGGGCGGGGGTGCCAGCGACGCCCTGCCACAAAGTTTGACCGGACGCATGTCCTGAGACGTTACAATCGGGTTCTCCGAGACAACAACGCGAAAGATGACGCCCGAACAGTGGCGGCGAATCGAGACGCTGTATCACGCGGCGCGCGCGCGAGCAATGCGGTAACTGAACGAAGCAT
>ERZ1370068.9364-contig-8149_pt1 | contig 30767 bp, 39 predicted proteins | sample MGYA00561227_ERZ1370068 | MGnify/ENA primary metagenome ERZ1370068 (study PRJEB38410, sample SAMEA6850437) | metagenome | study: Metagenomic assessment of the ecological functions of the soil: analysis of the soil microbiota associated with the...
GGTATGCTTCGTTCAGTTACGTATTGCCGCCGAACTACGACTCGATGGTCGGCAAGGTGATCGCCTACGGCGCGACGCGCGAGCAGGCGATCGCGCGCATGCGCATCGCGCTCTCCGAGATGGTGGTGGAGGGCATCCAGACCAACATCCCGCTGCACCGCGACCTGCTGAACGACACGCGCTTCCTGCGCGGCGGCGTCTCGATCCACTACCTCGAGCAGAAGCTCGCCCAGGAGCAGAAGAAGAAGAAGTAATGCCCTGGCTCGCGCGTCACGCTGGAGCTCGACGCGGCGGCGGCGGAGGCGTTCGAGCGACGCGCTGCTCGACGCCGGGCGCGCAGTCGGTGGCGCATCGACAGCCGCGAGCGCCTGCCCGCGCATCGCTCCGGCGCTGCGACCGACGACGCGCGATGCCGCGCTGCTCGTCGGCAGCGCGCGCAGCCGGCCGGGCGTCGCCGCGCCCGCGGTTCAGCGCGCAGCGACTCGAGGACCAGGACTGGGTGCGCGCGCAGCCAGGCGCAGTTCGCGCCGCTCGCGATCGGCGCGGCTCTGGATCGGCGCGAGCTGGCACGAGCCGCCGGCGGCGCGCTCGCGATCGTGCGCTCGATCCCGGGCCTCGCTTTCGGCACCGGGAGCCATCCCGACGCACGCAGCTGGTCTTGCGCTTCCTCGAGAGAGGCATCCGCGGCGGCGAGCGCGTCCTCGATTACGGCTGCGGCTCCGGTATATTGGCCATCGCCGCGGCGAAGCTCGGCGCGGCGCAGCGTCGACGCCGTCGACGTCGATGCCGCAGGCGCGTGGAGGCGACCGCGATGAATGCGCGGCTGAACCGGCGTCGAGGTGCGAGCGTGCGCGCCCGAAGTCGCTGCCGGCGACTCCTACGATCGTCGTGCTCGCGAACATCCTCTCCCAGCCGCTCGATCGTCCTCGCGCCGCTGCTCGCGGCGCGCACCGCGCGGCGGCGGGCGCATCGCGCTCGCCGGAATCCTCGACTCGCAGGCCGCGAGCTGAGTCGCCGCGCCTACGCCGAGTGGTTCGACGCCGACGGTAGCCGGCGCGCGAGGACGGCTGGGCGCTGGTCGCCGGAGTGCGGCGATGAGCCTTGTCGACGCGCTGCCCGGTCTGCGGCACCGCTTTTCGCGTGCAGCGCGACGCAGCTCGCGGCGCGCGGCGGCAGGGTGCGCTGCGGCAAGTGCGCCACGGTCTTCGACGGCGTCGCCGGCGCTGGTGGAGGAGGGCGCTGAGAAGCTCGCGCTCGAGCCCTCGCCGCAGCTCGGCCTGTTCGATCCGTCGCGGCGCGCCGCGCAGCCCAAGGCGGCGACGAAGAGGCCGCTTGCCGGCGCTTCATGGCCGACGAGGAGCCGCCGCCGCGCCGCACCTGGCTGTGGGCGCTCGCTGCGCTCGCTCGCCGCGCGCGCTCGCCGCGCAGGCCGCGCTATCGCTTCCGCGCCGAGCTCGCGGCGCAGGTTCCCGGCGTGCGCGCGACGCTCGACGCAGCCTGCCGCACGCTGCGGCTGCCAGGTGCGCGCTGCCGCGCCGGCCCGAGCTGATGAGCATCGAGTCCTCCGACCTGCAGGCCGACCGCGCGCCGCGAGGGCGTCATCGTGCTCAACGCGGTGCTGCAGCAACCGCGCGCGCTTCCCGCAGGATTATCCGGCGCTCGAGCTGACGCTGACCGACGAGGCCGATCGCCCGCTGCTGCGCCGCGTGCTCGCGCCGCGCGAGTATCTCGATGCCGCGCGCGCGCCGCTGCTCTGCGCGCAGGCATCGCGCGCCGGCGGCGATGCGTCGCTGCGCGTCTTTCTCGACGCCGGCCGCACGCGCGCCACCGGATACCGACTCTATCTCTTCTACCCTCATGAAAACTCGCCGTTGAAAATCCTCGTTACCGGCTCGATCGCCTACGACACCATCATGGTGTTTCCCGATCGCTTCAAGAACCACCTGCTCGCCGATCAGCTGCACATCCTCAACGTCTGCTTCCTCACGCCGGAGATGCGGCGCGAGTTCGGCGGCACCGCCGGCAACATCGGCTACAACCTGAAGCTGCTCGGCGAGGACCCGCTGGTGATGGCGACCGTCGGCGAGGACATCGCGCCCTACCTCGAGCGCCTCGCAGCGCCTCGGCATCGACGCGCGGCTGCTGAAGCAGCATGCCCGGCCAGTTCACCGCGCAGGCGTTCATCACCACCGACCTCGACGACAACCAGATCACCGCCTTCCATCCGGGCGCGATGAATCAGCTCGCACGAGAACCACGTGCGGCGCGAGCTCGGGGCGCGGCATCGCGATCATCGGCCCCGACGGCAAGCAGGGCATGCAGCAGCACGCGCGCGAGTGCGCCGAGCTCGGCGTGCCGTTCATGTTCGACCCGGGCCAGGGCCTGCCGATGTTCTCCGGCGAGGAGACTCGCGCGAGTTCCTCGACGCACGCCGCCTACGTCGCGGTGAACGACTACGAAGGCAAGATGCTGGAGGAGAAGACCGGCCGCAAGCTCGAGGAGCATCGCGCGCGGCGTCAAGGCGCTGGTCGTCACGCTCGGCGCGCAGGGCTCGCTCATCTTCGCCGGCGGCAAGCGCCACGAGATTCCCTGCGCGCAAGCCGACAGCGGTGGTCGATCCGACCGGCTGCGGCGACGCCTATCGCGCCGGCCTGCTCTACGGCATCGCGCACGGCTGGGACTGGCCGAACACCGGCAGGCTCGCCTCGGTGATGGGCGCGATCAAGATCGCGCACCGCGGCGCGCAGAACCACGCGCCGGCGCGCGACGAGATCGAAGCGCGCTTCAAGCGCGCATTCGGTCACTCCCGCCGGGAGCCTGATAGCCGGCGCAGCCGACCTGCACAGAGCTTGCGGTCCTCGAGGCGCAGCGCGGTCAGCTTGCCGCCCCAGACGCAGCCGCTGTCGAGCCCAACGCTGCCGCTCGCGCACCTTCAGGCCGAGCTGTGACCAGTGGCCGAAGACGATGGTCGTCTTCTCGCTCGCGGGCCGTGTCTCGAACCACGGCCGGTAGCCGCGCGGCGCCTTGGCGCCCTTGGCGTCGAGCTCCATCCGTCCTTCGCGGCTGCAGAAGCGCATGCGCGTCATCGCGTTGACGATCACGCGCAGCCGGTCCCAGCCCGCGAGGCGAGTCGCGCCAGGCGTCGGGCTTGCTGCCGTACATGCGTCTGCAGGAAGTCGCGGTAGTTGCGGCGCGGCGAGCGCCGCTTCGACCTCCGCGCCGAGCTCGAGCGCCTTGTCGATCGACCAGCCGGGCAGGATGCCCGCGTGCACCATCGCGTACAGGCCCTTCGGCGTGCATCATCGGCCGCTCGCGCAGCCAGTCGATCGAGCTCCTTGCGCGTCGGGCGCGTCGAGCACGTCGTGGAAAGTGTCGTCCTTGCGCTTGCGCTTCTCGACGCCTTCGTACTGCGCGAGCAGGTGCAGGTCGTGGTTGCCGAGCACGGTCACCGCGCGCGTCGCCGAGGCTCGCGCACGAAGCGCAGCACCTCGAGCGACTTCGGGCCGCGGTTGACGAGATCGCCGACGAACCAGAGCTGGTCGCGGCTCGCGGCGTGAAGCCGATCTCGCCGAGCAGCTGCCTGCAGCTCGTCGATAGCAGCCCTGCACGTCGCCGATCGCGTACGTCGCCATCGCGTTCCTAGAAGCTGGCGTCGAGCCGCCGGTACTGTATCGCTTCGGCGATGTGCTCGGCGCCGATCGTCGCGGTCGCCGGCGAGGTCCGCGATGGTGCGCGCAACGCGCAGCACCCGGTGATAGGCGCGCGCCGAAAGCAGCAGCCGCGCGAGCGCATGGCGCAGCAGCTGGTCGCCGTCGCGGTCGGTGGCGCAGTGCCGGTCGATCTCGCGCGTGCCGAGCAGCGGCGTTGGGCTTGCCCTGGCGCGCGAGCTGCGATCGCCGCGCCGCCTCGACCCGCGCCCGGATCGCGCTCGACGCCTCGCCGCCGACCGGCGCCATCGAGCTCGGCTTCGCGCGGCGCCGGCACTTCGAGCTTGATGTCGATGCGGTCGGCGAGCGGGCCCGAGATGCTGCCGCGGTAGCGCGCGATGCGCTCCGGCGTGCAGCGGCAGCGGCCGCTGCGGTCGCCGCAGTGGCCGCAGGGGCAGGGGTTCATCGCCGCGACGAGCTGGAAGCGCGCCGGAAACTGCGACTGGCGCGCGGCGCGCGAGATCGACGATGCGGCCCGACTCGAGCGGCTCGCGCAGCGCCTCGAGCACGTCGCGGTCGAATTCCGGCAGCTCGTCGAGGAACAGCACGCCGTGGTGCGCGAGCGAGATCTCGCCCGGGCGCGGCAGGTTGCCGCCGCCGACCAGCGCCGCGCGCCGACGCGCTGTGGTGCGGCGCGCGGAACGGCCGCTCGCCCCAGCGCGCCGCCTCGAAGCCCGCGCTCGACACCGAATGGATCGCCGCGACCTCGAGCGCCTCGGCTTCGCGTCAGCGGCGGCAGGATGCCGGGAAAGCGCGCCGCGAGCATCGACTTGCCGGTGCCGGGCGGGCCGACCATCAGCACGCTGTGGCCGCCGGCGGCGGCGACCTCCAGCGCGCGCTTGACCTGCTGCTGGCCCTTGACGTCGCAGAAATCGGCGATAGCGCGGCGCGCGCCGCGCGCGAGCCGTTCACGTATTCGGCGAGCGGCGCCTCGCCGCGCGAGGTGCGCGACGACTTCGAGCAGCGTCCGCGCCGGCAGGATGCGCGCGCCCTCGGCGAGCGCCGCCTGCGGCGCGTTGCCTGCGGGCAGCACGAAAGCGCGCGTCCGCGCCGCGCGCCGAGAGCGCCATCGCGAGCGCGCCGCGCACCGGGCGCAGCTCGCCCGTGAGCGAAAGCTCGCCGGCGAATTCCTGGCCGCCGAGCGCCTCCGGCGCGAGCTGCCCGCTCGCCGCGAGGATGCCGAGCGCGATCGGCAGGTCGAAGCGGCTCGAGTCCTTCGGCAGCTCCGCCGGCGCGAGATTGACGGTGATGCGCCGCGCCGGAAACTCGAAGCGCGCGTGGTTCAGCGCCGCGCGCACGCGGTCGCGCGCCTCGCGCACCTCGGTATCCGGGCAGTCCGACGATGTGTGAACGCCGGCAGTCCCGGCCCGAGGTGCACTTCGACTGTCACCTCGGGCGCGTCGATACCGGCGAGCGCGCGGCTCGCCACGGTCGCGACCGTCATTCCACGCAAAGAACGCCGCGATCGCGGTCGCGGTTTACGTCGCCGGGGCTTGCGCGCCTCCAGCTCGGCGATGCGCGCTTCCAGCTCGGCGAGCTTCGCCTGCGCGCGCTCGAGCAGCTTCTTCTGCACGTCGAAGTCCTCGCGCAGCACGAGATCGAGGCGGTCGAACCAGGCGGCGAGCAGCGCCTTCAGGTTCTTCTCGACGTCCTGCGCCGGCGAGCCGCGCAGCGCCTCGTCGATCCGCGCGCTCAGGTCGTCCAGGAATCGCTTGTCGATCACCGGCCGAAAGTAGCACCGAGGGCCGCACCACATCCGGGCACCAGCTTTCGCGGCGCGCACCGTCGCAGGGCACTACGGTTTTGTGACTTCACTAACCAATTGAAAGAACAGCGTTAATTTGTCTGGCACAGGAGATGCTAATGACTGTCGCCGCAACCTTCAACTAATCCACCTAGGGAGATTTCGATGCAGAAGACAGTCCTTTCTCTTTCCGTCGCCGCCGCGCTGGCCGTTCCGACGCTGGCGCTGGCTCAGGCCCGCCGCCCCTGCCAGTCCCGACCCTCGACAAAGTGCTCGAGGCCTCGGGCCTCAGCATGACTGGCTACATCGATGCCGCCTACACGCACGCCAACCAGGACATCCAGAAGGCCGGCTTCTCGCCGCGCGTGTTCGATTCGTACAACAGCTCCTTCGTCCTGCATCAGGTCGGCCTGCGAGATCGCCAAGCAGCCGAAGTCCGGCTTCGGCGGCCTCGTCAACGTGACCGCCGGCCGTGACGCGCACGATCATCCACTCCTTTCCGGACAGCAGCAGCTCGACGTTCGACATCACGCAGGGCTACCTGCAGTACGCCGGCGGTCCGCTGACCGTCATCGGCGGCAAGTTCACCACCCTGCATGGCACGGAAGTGATCTGGAGCCCGAGCAACGCCAACTACTCGCGCTCGCTCCTCTTCGGCTCGGTGCCGTTCACGCACACCGGCGTGCGCGGCACCTTCGCGGTCGGCGACTACCCTGAACCTGATCGCCGGCGTCAACAACGGCTGGGACCAGCTGGTCGACTCGAACAGGGGCAAGACGCCTCGAGCTCGGCGTCACCGCGACGCCGATCAAGCCGCTCTCGCTCGCCGCGTCCTACTACGGCGGTGGCGAAGAGCAACTCCGGCGATCACGGGCCTGAACGGCCGGCGCGAAGCTTCAACTTCGTCGCGAGCTACACCGTGATCGATCCGCTCAGCGTCGGCTTCGAGTACCTGACCAGTCAAGCAGAAGGACGCGGTGTTCGACGGCGCTGGGCGGCACGAAGGACGGCAAGTACAGCGGCTACGCCGTCTACTGTCTCTGCACGTTCATCCCGAAGTGGAAAGCTGTCGCTGCGCGCCGAGTCGCTCGACGACAAGGACGGCTTCCAGTTCCCGCTGCGCCACCGCAGCAACCGTCGGCGTAACGTGGCCGGCACGAGCACAAGGAGCTCACGCTGACCCTCGGCTGGGCGGCGGCGGACAACTTCGAGCTGCGCGGCGAGGTGCGCCAGGACAAGACGAACGAGGCCGGTCTACTCCGGATCGGCACGCAGCCATCAGCAAGAGCCTGATGACCTACGCGCTGCCAGGGCATCTACAAGTTCTGATGCCGATGGCAAACCCAACCAGGAAACCCACACATGAAACTGGTTACCGCAATCATCAAGCCGTTCAAGCTCGACGAGGTGCGCGAAGCGCTGTCGGCGCATCGGCGTGCAGGGCATCACCGTCACCGAGGTGAAGGGCTTCGGCCGCCAGAAGGGCCACACCGAGCTCTACCGCGGCGCGGAGTACGTCGTCGACTTCCTGCCGAAGGTCAAGGTCGAAGCCGCGGTCAAGACCGAGCTGCTCGAGCAGGCGATCGAGGCGATCGAGAAGTCGGCCAACACCGGCAAGATCGGCGACGGCAAGATCTTCGTGTTCGATCTGGAAAAGGTCGATCCGCATCCGCACCGGCGAAACCGATGCGGCGGCGCTCTAGGGAGAACGTGATGAAGAAAGCTACTGTGCATTTCTCGCATGTCGCGCTGTCGCTCGCCGTCGCCGGCGGCGACGCTGGCGCAGGACAAGGACCGGCGCGCCGAGGCGGACAAGCCGCGGCCGCCGAGGCGAAGCGGACGGCAAGCAGCCGGCCGCGCCGAGGCGAAGAAGGAGGAAGCCAAGCCCGCGCCGACGCCCAACAAGGGCGACGTCGCGTGGATGCTGACCTCCACCGCCCTGGTGCTGATGATGAGCGTGCCGGCCCTGGCGCTCTTCTACGGCGGCATGGTGCGCGCGAAGAACACGCTGTCGATGCTGATGCAGGTGTTCGTGGTGTTCTCGCTGGTGACGGTGCTGTGGTGCATCTACGGCTACAGCCTCGCGTTCACCGAGGGCAACGCCTACTTCGGCGGCTTCGATCGCCTGTTCCTGAAGGGCACCTTCGACCCGGCCAAGGGCGAGTTCGCGATGGCGGCGACCTTCTCCAAGGGCGTGGTCGATCCCCGAGCTGGTGTTCGTCGCCTTCCAGGCGACGTTCGCGGCCATCACCTGCTGCCTGATCCTCGGCGCGCTCGCCGAGCGCGCCAAGTTCTCGGCGGTGCTCGCGTTCATCGTGCTCTGGTTCACGTTCAGCTACGCGCCGATCGCGCACATGGTGTGGTTCTGGATGGGACCGGACGCCTACACCGACCGCCAAGGTCGTGGACGAGATGAACGGCAAGGCCGGCCTGCTCTGGCAATGGGGCGCGCTCGACTTCGCCGGCGGCACGGTGGTGCACATCAACTCCGGCATCGCCGGCCTGGTGGGCGCCTACCTGATCGGCAAGCGCATCGGCTACGGCAAGGAAGCGATGCCGCCGCACAACCTGACGCTGACGATGATCGGCGCGGCGCTGCTCTGGACCGGCTGGTTCGGCTTCAACGCCGGCTCGGCGCTCGAAGCGAACGGCACCGCGGCGCTCGCCTTCATCAACACCTACCTCGCGACCGCCTGCGCGGTGCTCTCGTGGATTGCTCGGCGAAGCGGTGTTCAAGGGCAAGCCCTCGATGCTCGGCGCGGCTTCCGGCGCGGTTGCCGGACTGGTGGCGATCACGCCGGCGGCGGGCAACGTCGGCATTCCCGGCGCGTTCGTCATCGGCACTGGCCGCGGGCCTGGTCTGCCTCTGGGGCGTGAGCGGGCTGAAGAAGCTGCTCGGCGCGGACGACTCGCTGGACGTGTTCGGCGTGCACGCGATCGGCGGCATTCTCGGCGCGCTGCTCACCGGCGTGTTCAACTCGCCGAGCCTCGGCGGGCCGAGCTTCCCGGTGGACTGGTTCGTCGGCACGGCAGTGCCCGCCAAGGACTACTCGATCGCGGCGCCAGGTCTGGATCCAGGCCAAGGCGGTCGGCGTGACGTTCCTCTGGTCGGGCATCGTCGCCGCGGTCTGCGTACAAGCTGGTCGACTGGACGATCGGCCTGCGCGTCACGGAAGAAGACGAGCGCGAAGGTCTCGACACCAGCGCCCACGGCGAAGCGGCCTATCGCATGTAACCAGCGCAGTACCGCAGCGGAAAAGGGCGCTTCGGCGCCCTTTTTCTTTCAGCCGGCCAGCTTTTCCAGCAGAGCGAGCAGCTGCGCGCGCTCCGCGGCGGTGAGGTGCGCGGCAACGCGGCGCTCGTGGGCCTCGATGCGCTGCCTGAGCCGCGCGACGAAGCGTGCGCCCGATGCTGGTCAGCCACAGGCCGTTGGTGCGGCGATCGTCGCCGCGGCGCCGCTCGAGCAGGCGGCGCGACTCGAGCGCGTCGATCACGCCGACCATGGTCGAGCGGTCGAGGCCGACCGCCTGCGCGAGCCGGCCCTGCGTCACGCCCGGGTTGGCGTCGATCAGGAGCAGCATCCCGGCGCGGCCGGGAGAAATCTCGGCGACGGCGGAAGCGAAGTCGCGGAACACCGCCTGCTGCGCGCGGCGCAGACGGTAACCGAGAAGCGTGGGAAGGACGCCGGGCTTGAGCGGCGCGCCGCGGAGCCATTTGTTTGCTCTCCAAACTACTGGCCCCATCGTAGCGGCGCCAAGCCGCACCGGCAAATGATGGACTAAAATCTCGCCTTTTCGAGGACAGCATGGCTCACGCAATCCCCCTGTGGACCCCGCCGGCGCTGCCGGTCTCGGGCAGCTCCGACACCTTTCCCGTCCGGCGCATCTTCTGCGTCGGCCGCAACTACGCCGAGCACCAGAAGGAGATGGGCGGCGACGGCCGCGAGACGCCGTTCTTCTTCCTGAAGAGCGAGTTCGCGCTGATGCCCAGCGGACCGGGCGGCGACGTGCACTACCCGGCGAAGACCTCCAACTACCACTACGAGACCGAGCTGGTGGTCGCGCTCGCCAAGGGCGGCCGGCGGATCGACGCGAAGAAGGCGAACGACCACATCTACGGCTACGCGGTCGGGCTTCGACATGACGCGCCGCGACCTGCAGCAATGGGGCAAGGACCACGGCCGGCCCTGGGATTTCGGCAAGAACTTCGACGAGTCGGCGCCCTGCGGCGAGCTGCACCGGCGACGAAGATCGGCCATCCGGCGAAGGGCGGCGATCTGGCTCAACGTCAACGGCAAGCAGCGGCAGAAGGCCGATCTCGCCGACATGATCTGGTCGGTGCCGGAGCAGATCGCCTTCCTCTCCGAGCACTACACGCTCGAGCCGGGCGACGTGATCTTCACCGGCACGCCGGCCGGCGTCGGCCCGGTGAAGGCCGGCGACGAGCTGCACGCCGGCATCGACGGCGTCGGCGAGCTGAAGGTGAAGATCGTCGCCGCGCTTTGAAGCTCTACACGTACTTTCGCAGCTCGGCAGCGTTCCGCGTCCGCATCGCGCTGAACCTGAAGGGCCTGAAGTACGAGCCGCGCTTCGTGCATCTGCCGAAGGGCGAGCACCGCGCCGCGGAGTACGCCGGAGTCAACGCGCAGGCGCTGCTGCCGACGCTCGAGCTCGACGACGGCACGCGCCTCACGCAGTCGCTCGCGATCATCGAGTACCTCGACGAGAAGCATCCCGAGCCGCGCCTCATCCCCAAGGATGCGATCGCGCGCGCGCGGGTGCGCTCGCTCGCGCTGCTCGTCGCCTGCGAGATCCATCCGCTGAACAACCTGCGCGTGCTGCAGCACCTGAAGCGCGCGCTCGGCCAGAGCCAGGAGCAGATCGACACCTGGTACCGCCATTGGGTCGCCGACGGCCTGGCGAAGCTGGAAGCCGAAATCGCGCGGCGGCAAGCGGCAAGTTCTGCCACGGCGACACGCCGACCATGGCCGATTGCTGCCTGGTGCCGCAGATCTTCAACGCCAAGCGCTACAACAGCGACCTGGCGCCGTATCCAACCACCATGCGCGTCTTCGAAGCCTGCATGAAGCTCGAGGCCTTCGACCGCGCCCAACCTTCGAAGCAACCGGACGCAGAGTAAGCCATGGGCAAGCCGAACGCATACGACGATATCCCGGGCACCACGGTGTTCGACGCGCAGCGCTCGCGCCAGGGCTACCACCTGAACATGTTCTGCATGTCGCTGATGAAGGCCGAGAACCGCGAAGCGTTCAAAGCGAACGAGCGCGCCTACCTCGACCGCTGGCCGATGACCGAGGAGCAGAAGCAGGCGGTGCTCGATCGCGACTGGAACGGCATGATCGATCGCTGGGAGGCAACATCTACTACCTCGCCAAGCTGTTCTTCACCGACCAGAAGTCGTTCCAGTACGTGGCCGCGATCATGACCGGCAGCACGCAGGAGGAGTACGCCGCGATGATGCTGAAGGGCGGACGGCCGCCGAAAGGCAACCGCTACCAGTCGGACTGGAAAGAAGCGTGGCTAGGATCATCGGCGGTGCCACCATGTCGCACGTGCCGGCGATCGGCGCGGCGCTCGACAACGGCAAGAGCGGCGAGCCCTACTGGAAGAAGGTGTTCGACGGCTTCGAGCGCTCCAAGGAGTGGATCCGCAAGGTCAAGCCCGACGTCATCCTGCTGGTCTACAACGATCACGCCGTCGCGTTTTCGCTCGAAATCATCCCGACGTTCGCGCTTGGCTGCGCGGCGGAGTTTCCGGTCGCCGACGAAGGCTGGGGGCCGCGGCCGGTGCCGAAGGTGATCGGCCATCCCGAGCTCGCGGCGCACATCGCGCAGTCGGTGATCCTCGACGAGTTCGATCTCGACCGTGGTCAACAAGATGGAGGTCGACCACGGCCTGACGGTGCCGCTGTCGCTGATGTACGGGCAGCCCAAGGCATGGCCCTGCCCGGTGATCCCGCTGCCGGTGAACGTGGTGGTCTACCCGCCGCCGACGGCGCAACCGCTGCTACCAGCTCGGGCGCGCGCTGCGCAAGGCGATCCGCTCCTACGACGAAGATCTGCGCGTGGTGGTGTTCGGCACCGGCGGCATGTCGCACCAGCTGCAGGGGCCGCGCGCGGGGTTCATCAACAGCAAGTTCGACCGTCGCTTCCTCGATCTCATGACCAAGGATCCGAAAGCGCTCACGCGCATCACGCATCTTGAGCTGCTGCGCGAAGCGGGCTCGGAGGGCATCGAGCTGGTGATGTGGCTCATCATGCGCGGCGCACTCGACGAGAAGGTGCGGAAGTGCACCGCTTCTACCACGTGCCCGCCTCGAACACCGCGGTCGGGCACCTTATCCTGGAGAACGTCAAATGAAGGTCTGCGTGGCAGGTCAGGGCGCCTTCGGGCAGAAGCACCTCGAGGGCATAGCCAATATCAAGGGCATCGAGGTGGTCTCTCTCGCCGGCGGCAATCCCGAGGCGACGAAGGAAGTGGCGCAGAAGTTCAAGGTGCCGCACTGGACCACCGACCTCGCCGAGAGCCTGAAGCAGCCCGGCCTCGAGGCCGTGATCCTCGCGACGCCGACGCAGATGCACGCGCAGCAGGCGATCCAGTGCATGCGCGCCGGCAAGCACGTGCAGGTCGAGATCCCGATGGCCGAGACGCTGGCCGACTCACGCGAGATCGTCGAAGGTGCAGAAGGAAACCGGCCTGATCGCGATGGCCGGCCACACGCGGCGCTTCAATCCCAGTCACCAGTGGGTGCGCAAGAAGATCCTCGCCGGCGAGCTCAAGCTTCAGCATCTGGTCGTGCAGACCTTCTTCTTCCGTCGCACCAACATGAACGCCGCTGGCAAGCCGCGCAGCTGGACCGACCACCTGCTGTGGCATCACGCCTGCCACACGGTTGACCTCTTCTCCTACCAGGCGCGCGAGCCGATCGCCAAGGCTCGCGCGGTGCAGGGGCCGATGCATCCGAAGCTCGGCATCGCCATGGACATGAGCATCCAGATGGCCACGCCATCGGGCGTCGTGTGCTCGCTCGCGCTGTCGTTCAACAACGACGGGCCGCTCGGGACGTTCTTCCGCTACATCTGCGACAACGGCACTTACATCGCGCGCTACGACGATCTGTTCGACGGCAAGGACAGCAAGATCGACGTATCGAAGGTCGATGTCTCGATGAACGGCATCGAGCTGCAGGACCGCGAGTTCTTCGCCGCGATCCGCGAGAAGCGCGAGCCCAACGCGAGCGTCGCGCAATGCCTGCCGGCGATGGAAGCGCTCGATCGCCTGGAGAAAAGCCTTTCTGCTCCGTGAACGCTAGCGCTCGCTGAAGAGCGCCTTAAGCTCCTCGGGGATCGTTTCGCCCTTCAGCGCTTTCCCGGCGCGGCGCGTCCCCACACCCGCGTTTCCGTGCCCTTGGCGAGCGCCGTGCCGTCGCTTGCGCATCATCTCGTGCGCGACGACGAACGACTTGCCGCCGAAGCGCGTGATGCGCGAGCGCACTTCGCAGCGATCGCCGTGCAGCGCCGGCGCGAGGAACTGGCAATCGGCGGAGACGAGCGGCATCGAGAGATGCTCGTCGCGCATGCGCTTAGGCGTGTAGCCCACCGACTCGAAGAAAGCCCAGGTGGCCGCGTCCATCCAGCGGAAGTAGGTCGGATAGAAAATGATTCCCGCGGGGTCGCAATCGCCCCAGTGCACCTGGCAGGGAAAACGCCGACGATCGAGCGGAACTCCATGGCAGCACGGATTGTAAGGGCAAGCGTTGACACTCCCGGGTGAAGTGGGCAGACTCCCACTCAGGCGCCGATTTGATGCTCAGCTTGCGGGGCGCCGAACAAATTCCGCTAAAGAGACGCGCGTCGCGAGGGCCCGTTTCTGCGAAAGCTGAGCGGGCCTTTTTCTTTCGATGGAGTGCGGTAGTGGCGGACACGCAGCACACGCAGCAACTCGAGACGCTGCTGGCCGAGCGCATCCTGCTCCTCGACGGCGCGATGGGCACGATGATCCAGCGCGCCCGCCTCGCCGAGGAGGACTACCGCGGCGCGCGCTTCCGCGACTGGCAGCGCGAGCTGCGCGGCAACAACGACCTGCTCTCGCTCACGCAGCCGGCGCTGATCCGCGACATCCACGCGCAGTACCTCGAGGCCGGCGCCGACATCATCGAGACCAACACCTTCAACTCGACCTCGATCGCGCTCGCCGACTACGGCATGCAGGACCTGGCGCGCGAGCTGAACCGCGCGGCCGCGACGCTGGCCGCGCACCGCGGCGCGGCGCGCCGAGTCGAACGACGCCCAGGCAGCCGCGCTTCGTCGCCGGCGTGCTCGGCCCGACCAACAAGACCGCGTCGCTCTCGCCCGACGTCAACGATCCGGGCTTCCGCGCCGTCAGCTTCGACGAGCTGGTGACGGCGCTACGGCGAGGCGCTGCAGGGCTTGCTCGAAGGCGGCGTCGACCTGCTGCTGGTCGAGACCGTGTTCGACACGCTGAACGCCAAGGCGGCGCTGTTCGCCATCGAGGAGACCTTCGACAAGGTCGGCGTGCGGCTGCCGGTGATCATCTCGGGAACGATCACCGACGCTTCCGGGCGCACGCTCTCCGGGCAGACCACCGAGGCGTTCTACAACTCCGATGCGGCACGCGCGGCCGCTCGCGATCGGCCTCAACTGCGCGCTCGGCGCGAAGGAGCTGCGGCCCTACGTGGAGGAGCTCTCGACGATCGCCGAGACGCGCACCTCCTGCCATCCGAACGCCGGCCTGCCGAACGCCTTCGGCGAATACGACGACACGCCCGAGTCGATGGCGGCGCACATCGGCGAATGGGCGACGAACGGCTGGCTGAACATCGTCGGCGGCTGCTGCGGCACGACGCCGGAGCACATCCGCGCGATGGCCGACGCGGTCGCGGGCGTCGCGCCGCGCCCGGTACCGCAGCGCCCGCACGCGCTTGCGGCTCTCCGGCCTCGAGCCGCTCAACGTCGACGACCAGTCGCTGTTCGTCAACGTCGGCGAGCGCACCAACGTCACCGGCTCGAAGGCGTTCGCGCGCCTGATCCTCGCCGGCGACTACGCCGGCGCGCTCGAGCGTCGCGCGCCAGCAGGTGGAGAACGGCGCGCAGGTGATCGACGTCAACATGGACGAGGCGATGCTCGACTCGGAGAAGGCGATGGCGACCTTCCTGCAGCCTCGTCGCCGCCGAGCCCGACATCGCGCGCGTGCCGGTCATGATCGACAGCTCGAAGTGGAGCGTGATCGAGGCCGGCCTGAAGTGCGTGCAGGGCAAGGCGATCGTCAATTCGATCTCGATGAAGGAGGGCGAGGCCGAGTTCCTGCGCCAGGCGCGCCTGTGCCGCCGCTACGGCGCCGCGGTCGTGGTCATGGCGTTCGACGAGACGGGCCAGGCCGACACGCTCGAGCGGCGCACCGAGGTCTGCGAGCGCGCCTACAAGCTGCTGACCGAGCAGGCCGGCTTCCGGCCGAGGACATCGTCTTCGACCCGAACATCTTCGCCGTCGCCACCGGCCTCGAGGAGCACGACACGCTACGGCATCGACTACATCGAGGCGGTGCGCTGGATCCGCCAGCACCTGCCGCACGTCAAGATCTCGGGCGGCGTGTCGAACCTCTCCTTCTCGTTCCGCGGCAACGACCCGGTGCGCGAGGCGATGCACACCGCGTTCCTCTACCACGCGATCCGCGCCGGCCTGTCGATGGGCATCGTCAACGCCGGTCAGCTCGGCGTCTACGAGGAGATCCCGCCGAGCTGCGCGAGCGCGTCGAGGACGTGCTCTTCAACCGCCGGGCCGATGCGACGCGAGCGGCTGGTCGAGATTGCCGGCACGGTCAAGGCCGGCGCGAAGGAAGCGAAGCCGGACGAAGCCTGGCGCAACGGCACGGTGGAAGAGCGCATGGTGCACGCGCTGGTGAACGGCATCGGCGCGCACATCATCGCCGACACCGAGGAGGCGCGGCTGCAAGTATCGCGCAGCCCGATCCAGGTGATCGAGGGCCCGCTGATGGACGGCATGAACGTGGTCGGCGACCTGTTCGGCGCCGGCAAGATGTTCCTGCCGCAGGTGGTGAAGTCGGCGCGCGTGATGAAGCAGGCGGTGGCGCACCTCGTGCCCTTCATCGAGGCGGAGAAGGCGAAGAGCGGCGCAGGCCGGGCGCGCCAAGGGCCGGATCGTCATCGCCACCGTCAAGGGCGACGTGCACGACATCGGCAAGAACATCGTCGCGGTGGTGCTCCAGTGCAACAACTACGAGGTGGTCGAACCTCGGCGTGATGGTGCCGGCGCAGAACATCCTCGACACCGCGCGCGAAGGAGAGCGCCGACGTCGATCGGCCTGTCGGGCCTGATCACGCCGTCGCTCGAGGAGATGGCGCACGTCGCGCGCGAGATGGAGCGCGCGGGCCTGCAAGCTGCCGCTGCTGATCGGCGGCGCGACCACCTCGCGCACGCACACCGCGGTGAAGATCGCGCCGAACTATTCCGGCCCGGTCGTCTACGTGCCCGACGCTTCGCGCAGCGTGCCGGTGGTGCAGAGTCTGCTCTCGGCCGACAGCCGCGACAGCTTCATCGCCGAGGTGCGCGCCGACTACGAGCGGCTGCGCACCGCGCACAAGCGACAAGAAGGGCCCAGGGCCGCTTCTCACGATCGCCGAGCGCGCGCAGCCGGGGCCACAAGACCGACTGGAAGAGCTATCGCCCGGCGCGGCCGCGCAAGCCCGGCCTGGTCACGCTCGAGAACTACCCGCTCGCGGAGCTCGTCGACTACATCGACTGGTCGCCGTTCTTCCAGGCCTGGGAGCTCTCCGGCCCCTATCCGAAGATCCTGCAAGACCCGGTGGTCGGCGACGCGGCGCGCAAGCTGTTCGCCGAGGCGCAGGAGATGCTCGCGCGGATCGTGCGCGAGCGCGCGATCACCGCTGAACGGCGTCTTCGGCCTCTTCCCGGCGGCGCAGGTCGAACGGCGACGACATCGAGATCTACGCGCGACGAGCCGGCGCGAGCGTGCTCATGACCTGGCACAACCTGCGCCAGCAGAACGCAGAAGCCCAGCGGCCGGCCGAACCTCTGCCTCGCCGACTTCGTCGCGCCCAAGGCGAGCGGCGTCGCGGACTGGATCGGCGCCTTCGCGGTCAGCGCCGGCGGCATCGACGCGCGGGTCGCGGAGCTCGAGAAGGCGCACGACGACTACAGCGGCGATCATGCTCAAGGTGCTCGCCGACCGCTTCGCCGAGGCCTTCGCCGAGCGCCTGCACGAGCGCGTGCGGCGCGAGTTCTGGGGCTATGCGCCCGACGAGCAGCTCGGCCGCGAGCAGCTCATCGCCGAGGCGTATCGCGGCATCCGCCCGGCGCCGGGCTACCCGGCGTGCCCCGACCACACCGCGAAAGGGCCGCTGTTCCGGCTGCTCGACGCCGAGCGCCGCGCCGACATGCGGCTCACCGAGTCGTTCGCCATGCTGCCCGCCTCCGCGGTGTCGGGCTTCTACCTCTCGCATCCCGGAGTCGAGCTATTTCGCGGTCGGCAAGGTCGGCCGCGACCAGGTCGAGGACTACGCGCGGCGCGCGGGCATGCCGCTGGCCGAAGCCGAGAAATGGCTCGCGCCCTACCTCGCATACGAACTCGAGACCCGTATAATCGCCGCCATGGGAAAAGGCGATAAGAGAACACGCAAGGGCAAGATCTACCGCGCGAGCTACGGCAAGAAGCGGCCGCACAAGCCGAAGAAGAAGCCAAGAAGACCGCCTGAAGCCGTTCCTGGCGATCGGCGCGCTGCTCGGCGCCGCAGCGGTTGTCCTCGGTGCGTTCGGCGCGCACGCGCTCAAGAGACCGCTTGAGCAGCGAAGCGCTATCGGTCTGGCAAACGGCGGTTCAATACCACTTCTGGCATGCGCTCGCGCTCCTCGCGACCCCTCAGCCTCGCGGGCGCATGGGCCAAAGCAGCCGGCTGGCTCTTCATCGCCGGCGTCCTCGTCTTCTCCGGAAGCCTCTACGCGCTGGCGCTCGATGCACCGCGCGCGCTCGGCATGATCACGCCGGTCGGCGGCCTGGCGCTCATTCTCGGCTGGCTCGCGTTCGCCGATCGCCGCGATCGGGCCTAGTCTAGCTCTCTTCGCGCCGGCCGACCGGCAGGCCCAGCGCCTTCAGCTTGCGGTAGAGGTGCGTGCGCTCGAGTCCCGAGCGCTCGGCGACGCGCGACATGCTGCCGTGCTCGCGCGCGAGCAGGTGCTCGAAGTAGATGCGCTCGAAGGCCTCGCGCGCCTCGCGGTAGGGACGGTCGAAGCGCGACCTCCGGCAGCGCGCTCTGCGGCTGCGCGGCCGGCGAGCACCCGCTCGACGTCCTCGAGCTGGATCTCCTCCTCGAGCGCGCTGAGCGCGAGATCCTTGATCACGCTCTCCAGCTCGGCGAGGTTGCCAGGCCAGGCGTGGTGGCGCAGCGCGTTGAGCGCGGCGATCGCGAGCCGCCGCGGCGGGCAGGCGCGCGCCTCGACCAGCTGCGCGAGCATCAGCGAGGCGAGGTCGGGCACGTCCTCGGCGAACTCGCGCAGCGTCGGCAGTCGCAGCGTCAGCTCGCCGAGCCGCGCCGCGAGCTCGGCGTCGAACTCGTGCTTCTCGCAAAGCGTGCGCGCGTCGACCGGCGAGAACGAGACCACGCGCGCCTTGTGCTTCTCGGCGCGCGCCAGCACGAATTCGAGGTTGCGCTGCTCGGCGCGGCCGAGCCTGCGTCAGGTCCGGCACGAACAGGATGCCGCCGGCGGCGCGCGCGAGGAGATCCGACGAGCGGCTCGGCGAGCAGCTCGCCGCCGGCGATGAACGGCGCGCCCGGCGCGGCGAGCAGGCGCGCGAACAGCTCCGGCCGCATGCCGCGCTCGCCGCGCAGCAGCAGCGGCGCGCTCGACTGCGCGAGCTGCGCCAGCCGCTTCTTGGCATCGGCGAGCGCCGGTCGAGCGGCCGAGCGCGGCGAGCGCGAGCGGCGGCGGCGCCGCGGCTTCGGGGTTGCGCAGCGCCCGCTTCACGGTGGCGAGCAGGCGCTGCAGCGCGATCGGCTTCTCCAGGAAATCGAGCGCGCCGATGCGCGTCGCCTCGACCGCGGTCTCGATGGTGCCGTGCCCGGACATCATCACCACCGGCATGGTGAGCTGGCCGCTCGCCGCCCATTCCTTGAGCAGCGTGATGCCGTCGGTGTCGGGCATCCAGATGTCGAGCAGCACCAGGTCGGGCCGCTGCGCCTCGCGCAGCCGGCGCGCGCCGCCGGCGTTTTCGGCGAGCAGCACCTGATGGCCCTCGTCGGCGAGGATCTCCGAAAGCAGCTCGCGGATCCCGACTTCGTCGTCGACGACCAGGATCTGGGCCATCGCTATGCCGCCTGCGCGAGCGGCAGCAGCACGCTCACCGACGCGCCGCGGCTCGGCGCGGTTCTCGATGGCGATGCTGCCGTGGTGCTCGTCGACGATCTTCTTGACGATGGCGAGCCCGAGCCCCGTGCCGCGCGGCTTGGTGGTGACATACGGCTCGAAAATGCGCGCCATCAGCTCCTCCGGGAAAACCGCCGCCATTGTCGCGATACCGCGAGCCGCACGCGGTCGCCGGCGAGCTCGGTGCGCACTTCGATGGTCGGGATCGCGGCCTGATGGCGCATGTTCTCAAGCGCGTCCTGGGCGTTCTGCATCAGATTGTGGATCACCTGGCGAATCTGCGCGCCATCGGCCCATACGTGCGGCAAGCCCTGCGCCAAGCGCGCTTGGCGATCGGCACGCTGGAATTCTCGTAGAGCGCCGAGCACATCCGCCACCAGCGCGTTGAGATCGAGCCACGCCGGCTCGGGCGCCGGCAGGCGCGCGTACTCGGTGAAATCGTCGACCATCGCCTTCAGCGCGGCGACCTGGTTGACGATGGTCTGCGTCGCGCGGCGCAGCGTCTCGGCTTCCTCGGCGGCAGGCGGTCGCCGAGCTTCATCTCCAGGCGCTCGGCCGAAAGCTGGATCGGCGTGAGCGGGTTCTTGATCTCGTGCGCGAGGCGCCGCGCCACCTCCGCCCAGGCGGTCGCGCGCTGCGCCTGGATCAGCTGCGTGATGTCGTCGAAGACGATCACGTAGCCGCCGCCGGTGGCCTGCGGCAGGCGCGCGCCGCGCGCGTGCAGCGTCTTGCCGGTCCCCTTGAGCTCGAACTGCAGCTGCCAGTCCTTGTCGCCGTGCTCGACGAACTGCCCGCGCATCGTCTCGCGCGAAGCTCTCCAGCTCGCGCATCGAGGATCGCCGCGGCGCCGTGGTTGGAGATCGAGAGCTTGAGCTCGTGGTCGAACACCAGCACCCCGGCCGACAGGTTGGCGAGAATGCTCTCCAGCCGCGCCTTCGCCGCTTCGAGCGCGACGCGGTTGGCCTCGACCACGTGGCGCGCCTCGTCGAGCTGGCGGATCATCGAATTGAAGCTCTCGGTCAGCACGCCGAGCTCGTCGCGGCGTCGTCACCGGCACCTGGCGCGAGAAATTGCCGCGCGCCACCGCCTGCATCGCCTGCGCCAGGCGCGCGAGCGGCTCGGCGAGCAGGTTGGACTGCGTCGCCGCCACCGCGACGCGCGACGAACAGCGCCATCAGCAGCGCGAAGCTCAGCGTCACCACGTAGATGCTCTTCAGCTCGTCGCGCGAAATCGCCAGCTGCGCGGTAGTCACGGTACGCCGCCTCGATCGCCTCGGCGCTGCGCGCGAACGCGGGCGGCACGCTGGCGCGCAGCTGCAGGTAGCGCGCCTCGAGCGTCCCGGACTCGACCGGCACGATCACCCGCAGCGACAGCGGCTGTCCGGCGAGCGAGTCGGTCGATGCGTAGACGCGATGGTCGCGCGCCTGGATGCAGCAGATACGGCGGCGGCAGCGTCGGGCACCAGCTTGGTGATGTCTTCGCTGCTGCTCGCCAGCACGCGCCCTCCCAGCGTGACGAGCATCGCGTCCTGCACGCCCGCCTGGCTCGCGCACGCGCTGGAACTGCGACGTCACTTCGGTGGCGGGAGCGTCGGACAGCTCCTGCGCCATCGCTTGCGCCTTGGTCTGCAGCTCGACCAGCATCTGGTCGATCGCCTGCTGGCTGACGTTGATGCCGCCCTCGAGCGCGGCATCGACCTTGACGTCGAACCATGACTCGATCGATCGCGTCAGGAACTGCACCGACACCGCGTAGACGATCAGGCCCGGGCAGCACCGCAAGCGCGGCGAAGCGCAGCAGCAGCCGCAGCGTGAGGCGCGTGCCGAACACGCGCGCGCGGTAGCGGCGCACGAGCGCGATCAGCTGGCATGCCGAGCAGCGTCGCCAGCACGACCGCGAGCGCCGCGTTCAGGCCGAGCAGCAGCGAGTAGTGCTGCGCGAGCAGCGGCGTCTCGCCGCTCGCGGTGGCGAGCAGGAACAGGCCGATCGCCGCGCACCGCGCCGCCGATGATGAGCAGCAGCTTCATCGCCGCCGCCTTCTTCGGCTCGCGGCTTTCCACCGGCGCCGGGACCTGCTGCGGCGAGCGCAGCGCGAAGCGCTTCCAGGGCGATTCGAGGTGCAGCTCGCGGCTGGTCAGCGCGCTGAGCTGGAACGGCTTGCGGCAGCAGCGTGGTATCGAGCCGCATGCGCACCGCCGCGTCGTAGTCGGAGCGCGAAATGCTGGCGGCGCGATCCACCACCAGCCAGCTGCGCACGCGCTTCAACACGTTGAGCGCTTCCTCCAGCGTCGCGAAGTTCTGCTGCAGCATGAAGCGTCGGTGCGTGCCGGCGGAGAGGCGGTAGTGACGCGACAGCGCGTGGTAGGAGAGCCGCATCTGCAGCACGCGCGAGGCGGCGCTCTCGTCGAACCAGTACCAGCGCGGGCGCGTGAGCTCGAACTCGACGCGAAAATAGAGCGGCACGCCGTTGGCCACCACTTCGGCGAGCCGCGGCGTCAGCTCGAACGTCGAAATCGGCGTCGAGCACGCAGGCCGTCCTCGACCGCGCGCAGGCGCGACGTCGCGCACCTCGATCTCGTCGGCGCGCGCGGTGCAGCGCGGCGGCGAGCAGCGCAGGAACACCGGTGCAGGAGGGCGATGCGCCGCATCGCGCGTCGGCGTCAGGCTGCTTTTCGATCAGCGCGTAGAAGAAGCCGTCGTGCTCGGCGTCCGGCAGCCATTGCGCCGCGCCGCCGTCGGGCAGCGGCAGGCGCGCGCGCGCCGCGTGCGCGCGACGAAGGCGCTCGATCACCGCCGTCGTTCTCCTGCGGGAATACCGAGCAGGTGGCATACAGCAATTTACCATCCGGCGCGCAGCGCCTGCCAAAGCGCGTCGAGGATCGCGCGCCTGCCGCGCGGCGAAGGCTGCCAGCGTCGCTGCGCGCGGCGCAGCCACTTGATGTCCGGACGCCGGCGCGCGACGCCCGAGGCCGAGCACGGCACGTCGGCGAGGATGCGATCGAACGGCTCGCCGCGCCACCAGTCGGCGGGCCGCGTGCAATCGCGCCTGCACAGCTCCGCGCGCAGCGACAGCCGCTCGAGATTGCGCGCGAGTCGCGCGCATGCGCGCGGCGTCGATGTCGAGCGCGGTCAGCTCGACGTCGCACGTCTCGAGGATATGCGCGCTCTTGCCGCCGGGCGCGGCGCAGGCGTCGAGCACGCGCTGTCCGCGTTGCAGATCGAGGCAGGCGGCGGCGCGCTGCGCGCCGGCGTCCTGCACCGAGACCTCGCCGGCGTCGAATCCCGGCAGCGCGCCGACCGGCGACCGGCCGCTCGAGCAGCAGCGCCGCAGGCGCCGATGCGCCGCGCGCGGCGATGCCCGGCGGCGCCGAGCCGCGCAGATAGTCCTCGACGCTCGTCGTTCGCCGATTGACGCGCAGGCACATCGGCGGATGCGTATTGCCCGCGGCGAGCACGCTCTCCCAGCCTGCCGGGTAGGCGCGCGCAGCGCGTCGATCCACCATGCCGGGTGCTGGTAGCGCGCCTGCGGATCGGCGGCGATGCGCGCCTCGATGCGAGCTGCGCTCGCGCAGGCAGCCGCGCAGCACCGCGTTCACGTAGCCCTTGGCGCTCCATCTCTCGAGCAGGCCGCAGGCGCGCACCGCCTGGTCGACCACGGTGTAGTCGGCGTAGCGGCCGGACTCGAGCGCGTACAGCGCGCACCACAGCAACGCCTCGACCAGCGTCGTCGGACTTGCCGCGATGCGAAAGCTGCCGCACGACCGCCTGCACGCGGCCGTAGCGCCGCAGCGTGCCGTGCGTGAGGTCGAGCAGCGCAGCGCGCGTGGTCGACGCTGCTCGCCGCGCGCGCTCGAGCTCGCCGGCGAGGCTGCGTGCCCGCGGCGACGCGGCCGACCACGCGCGCCGCGTCGGCGAGCGCCTCAGCGAGCGGCGCGCAATGCTCATTCAGCCGCGCGCGCCGGTCGAAGCGCACGCCCGCGCAGGAACTCGGCGGCGGCAGCGCTTGCCGCCCGGCGCGCTGCAACTCGGTGATCGCCAGCGCGCCCTCGCCGCAGGCGACGACCAGCCGTCGTCTCCGGCGGCGAGCACCTGCCCGGCGTGCGCCGCGGCCGCGCAGCCAGTGCGCGCGCGCCAGATCTTGATGGCTCTCGCCGCGCAGCGTGCGTCGACGCGCCGGGCGACGGGCCGCAGCGCGCGCATCGCGCGCTCGAGCTCCGCGCAGGCCGCGTCCAGTTCGAGGCCGCGCTTCGTCGCTGGCCGATCTTGCGCGCGTAGGTCACGCCCTCCGCGGGCTGCGGCAACCGCGCTTGCGCGTGCCCGCCTCGAGCTCGGCCAGCGCTTCGACGATCGCGTCGGCGCCGAGCGCGCGCGAGCTTGTCGTGCAGGCTGCCGGCGTCGTCATCGGCAGCGATCGGCGAGCGGATGCCGCGACAGCACCGGCCCGGTATCGAGGCCGGCGTCCATGCTGCATGATGGAGATCCCGGTCTCGCGATCGCCAGCGAGCAGCGCGCGCTGGATCGGCGCTGCGCCGCGCCAGCGCGGCAGCAGCGAGGCGTGGATGTTGAGCGCGCCGTGCGGCGCGGTCTCGAGAACGCGCGGCGGAAGCAGGACTCCGTAGGCGGCGACGACAATCGCGTCCGGCCGCGCGGCGCGCCACTCGTCCGCGCTGCGGCGCGCCGAGCCTGTGCGGGTTGACGTCACCTCGAGGCCTCGCGCGAGCGCGAGCTGCTTGACCGCGCTCGCCGCGGACGCATGCCGCGCCCGGCCGGGCGGTCGGGCTGCGTGACGACAAGCGGAACTTCGTGGCCGGCCTCGAGCAGCGCGCTCGAGCGCGCTGCGCGGCGAATTCTGGCGTGCCGGCGAAGACTAGACGCAGGAAGGCAAGATCAGGCGCGACTTGCGCAGCTGCTTGGCGAGCTTGCGCGCGGATGCGCTGCTGCTTCAGCTGCGACAGATGCTCGACGAACACCTTGCCCTTGCAGGTGATCCATCTCGTGCTGGATGCAGACCGCGAGCAGCCCCTGCGCCTCGAGCGTGAAGGCCTTGCCGTTCTGGTCGTAGGCGCGCACCTTGACGCGCTCGGCGCGCTCCACCAGCTCGTAGATGCCGGGCACGGAGAGGCAGCCTTCCTCGATGTCGGATACGCCGGTCGCTTCGACGATCTCGGGATTGACCAGCACCACCAGCGAGTCGCGCCGCTCGGAAACGTCGACGACGATGACCTGCTTGTGCACGTCGACCTGGGTCGCGGCGAGGCCGATGCCGGGCGCGGCGTACATGGTTTCGGCCATGTCGGCGACGAGCTTTTTCAGGGCCTCGTCGAACACGGTGACTGGCGCGGCCAGCTTGTGGAGGCGGGCGTCGGGATAGCGGAGGATGTTCAAAATCGGCATTTCAGGTCATTTTCACTTGCAAATTGAATAGATTATGTGGACAATCTCAGGCTGACGTATAAGCACTTCGGCGGTTGTGCTACATTGGGTTAGACAAACCGAATTACAAGCCGGTCCAGGAAGCCGCGAAAAGGGACGGGGTGCCATGGTCCAGCAATTGCGTAAGTCTATCACAACACTCGTTTTCTTCTGGTCGTCCGGGGCGACCTGGGCGCAGGCCCCGACCGTCGCCCCTGGCGATCAAGCCGGACGCCCCTGACCGCTACATCGTCGTCCCCGGCGACACCCTCTGGGGAATCTCGCAGCGCTACACCGACTCGCCCTGGCGCTGGCCCGAGCTGTGGAACATGAACAAGGAGCAGATCCGCAATCCGCACCTGATCTATCCCGGCTACGTCCTGCTTGCTCGACCGCGAGCGCGGCCAGCTGACTATCGCGCAACCGGGTACCGGCGCGCGCGACCGGAACCGGGTAGCGGTGCTCCGGTGAGCGGCGAGCCGGTAGCGGCGCGCCGATCGAGCCGCGCCGATCGACGACGACCGATCCCAGCATCGTCAAGCTGACGCCCGCACCTGCGCGCCGAGTCGCTCGCGCGCCAGGCGTATCCCGAGCATTCCCGCCAACGCTGATCGAGCCGTTCCTCACGCGGCCGCTGGTGATCGAGCCCGACGGTCTCGACAAGGCGCCAACCATCGTCGGCACGCAGACCGATCGCGTCATCATCTCGGCCGGCAATTCCGCCTACGTGCGCGGCATCGGCTCGTCGAAGGAAGACACCTGGTACGTCTATCGGCGCGGCGGCGCGCTGGTCGATCCCGATACCAACCAGACGCTCGGCTACGAAGCGATCTATCTGGGCACCGCGCAAGTCACGCGCCCCGGCGATCCGGCGACGATCGTCCTGACGACGTGCGGTCCGGGAAGTCGGCGCCGGCGACAAGCTCGTCGCCGCCAGCCGGCCGCAAGCGATCGAGCTACGCGCCGCACGCGCCGGGAACGAAGATCAACGGGCGCATCATGTCGCATCTACGGCAGCGCGGCGCAGATCGGCGAAGCCGGCCCGCAAGCGATCATCACCATCAACCGCGGTCGCGCCAACGGCATCGAGGTCGGCCACGTGCTCGCGCTCTACACGCGCGGCGGTACGGTGCGCGACATGAGCAAGCCGCAGGGCGCGGAGAATTCGACCATCACGCTGCCCGATGAACGCGCGCGGGCTTGCGTTTGTGTTTCGCGTCTTCGACCGCGATATCCTACGCACTGGTCATGCACATCACGAGGCCCGTCAGCCCTCTGGATGTGGTTCAGACGCCCTAGCAGCGCTTCTCACCGGGTCGCCCTGACCCAGGCTGCGCCGCCCGCGTGACGCAAGATCCCGGGCTGGCGAGCTGGCTGCAACTCACGCTCACTCCCGGGCTCGGCGGCGCCGCCATTCGCGCCATGCTGCGGCAGTTCGGCTTGCCGCACCTGGTCCTTGCGCGCAAGCCCTCCGAGCTCGCGGCGCACGCCGCGCCTTCGGTGCTCGATGCGCTGCATTCCGAGACCGTGCGCCGCGCGGTCGATGCGGCGCTCGCCTGGGTCGAGCAGCCGGGCAACGCGCTGGTCACGCTCGCCGACGCGACCTACCCGCGCATGCTGCTGGAGATTCCGGATCCGCCGCCGCTCCTGTACGCGCGCGGCCGGGTCGAGCTGCTGCAACCGCTCCGCGCTCGCCGTGGTCGGCAGCCGCAATGCCACCGCGCAGGGCGCGGCGAACGCCGAGAGCTTCGCCGCAGGCGCTGAGCGACGCCGGGCTCACCATCGTCTCGGGGCTCGCGCTCGGGCATCGACGCCGCGGCGCACCGCGGCGGCCTCGCCGGACCGGGCTCGACCATCGCGGTGCTCGGCACCGGCATCGACGTCATCTATCCCGCGCACCAATGCGGCGCTCGCGGCGCAGATCGCGGAGCGCGGCCTGCTGATCTCGGAGTTCCCGCTCGGCACCGGCGCGCTGGCGTCGAATTTCCCGCGACGCAACCGGCTGATCAGCGGTCTCGCGCAGGGCTGCCTGGTGGTCGAGGCGGCGCTCGCCTCGGGCTCGCTGATCACCGCGCGCTCCGCCGCCGAGCAGGGCCGCGAAGTGTTCGCCGTGCCCGGATCGATCCACTCGCCGCTGTCTCGAAGGGCTGCCACGCGCTCATCAAGTCGGGCGCGAAGCTGGTCGAGTCAGCGCGAGGACGTCCTCGGCGAGCTGGGCGGCTTCCGCGCCAGCGGTTTCGCGTCGACCGTGCAGCCCGACGACGCGGCGCGAGCCAGCGCCGAAGGCGCGGGCCTGCTCGAGCACATGGGCCACGATCCGGTGGACATCGACGCGCTATGCGTGCGCGCCGGGATGTCGGCAGAGCAGGTGTCCTCCGAGCTGCTGCGTCTGGAGCTCGCCGGCCGGGTCGCCGCGCTGCCGGGAGGACTTTTTCAACGCCTCGAAAGCGCAGCCGATAGGTAAACCGCGATGCGCTACTGCGCGTTATAACAACAAGGAGGCTGCATGTACGACATCCTGGTCTACCTGTTCGAGAACTGCCAGCAGCGGGAAGTGGCGTACGAGCGGGAGCGGATCGCGAAGAAGCTCTCCGCCGCCGGCTTCGAGCGATTCCGACATCAGCGAAGCGCTGCACTGGCTCGCCGGCATGGGCCGCGCGCCGCAGACCGGCGCCGCTGCAGCTGCCCGATCCGAGCGCAGCTTCCGCGCCTTGCGCCGCGCGAGCTCGCCAAGCTCGACGCGCAGTGCCGCGGCTTCCTGATCACGCTCGAGCAATCCGGCATCCTCGACGCCGCAGAACGCGCGAGCTCGTGATCGAGCGCGTCGCTCGCCGCTTCGGGCGACGTCGCTCACGATCGAGCAGCTCAAGCTGATCGTGCTGATGGTGCTGTGGAATCAGCAGACGCCGACCAGCCGGCTGGTCGCCGAAGAGCTCTTCAGCGGCCGCAGGACGCGCCTGCCGAACTAGCGAAACTGCTCGCGCCTCGCGCGCGCACGACGCGTACGTGCATTGCCGGCCGCATTCAGCGGTTGAAGCGCCTCGGCCTTTGCACTTATCATCTGCGGCCTTTCGCGCCGCATGGCCAAAAACTCATCATCGCCGAGAAGCCTTCCGTCGCCGCCGACATCGCGCGCGCGCTCGGCGGCTTCACGCGCAAGGGCGACTACTTCGAAAGCAACGACTACGTACTGTCGTCGGCGGTCGGCCACCTGCTCGGAGCTCGATCGTTGCCCGAAGAGCACGACGTCAAGAAGGGCAAGTGGTCGTTCACGAACCTGCCGGTGATTCCGCCGCACTTCGATCTGGCGCCGATCGAGAGGAGCGAAGCGCGGCTCGAACGTGCTGCTGCGCCTGATGAAGCGCAAGGACGTCACCGGCCTGATCAACGCCTGCGACGCGGGCCGCGAGGGCGAGCTGATCTTCCGCTACATCGCGCAGCACGCGCGCGCGAAGAAGCCGATCGAGCGCCTGTGGCTGCAGTCGATGACGCAGCAGTCGATCCGCGACGGCTTCGGCAAGCTGCGCGACGACAAGGACATGCTGCCGCTCGCGGACGCGGCCAAGTCGCGCTCGGAGGCCGACTGGCTGGTCGGCATCAACGGCACGCGCGCCATGACCGCCTTCAACTCCAAGGAAGGCGGCTTCTACCTGACCACCGTGGGCCGCGTGCAGACGCCGACGCTCGCGATCCTGGTCGAGCGCGAGGACAAGATCCGCGCTTTCACGTCGCGCGACTACTGGGAAGTCCACGCGCGCTTCGCGGCCGACGGCGGGCGAGTATCCGGGCCGCTGGTTCGATCCGGAGTTCAAGAAGACGACGACGACGCCGAGCGCAAGGCCCGAGCGCCTGTGGGACGCGCAGCGGCGGCCGAAGCGATCGTCGCCGCCTGTCGCGGCAAGAACGGCATCGCCACCGAGGAGACGAAGCCCGCGACGCAGATCTCGCCGCTGCTCTTCGACCTGACCAGCCTGCAGCGCGAGGCCAACGGCCGCTTCGGCTTTCCGGCGCGCATGACGCTGTCGCTCGCGCAGGCGCTCTACGAGAAGCCACAAGGTCCTGACCTATCCGCGGACCGATTCGCGCGCGCTGCCCGAGGACTACCTCGCCGACGGTCAAGGACACGCTCGGAGCTCGCTCGCAGACGCGACGACTTCGCGCACGTTCGCCAAGCAGGTGCTCGAAGCAGGGCTGGGTGAAGCCGAACAAGCGGATCTTCGACAACGCGAAGATCTCGGACCACTTCGCCATCATTCCGACGCTGCAGACGCCGAAGCACCTGACCGAGGCGGAGCAGAAGCTCTACGACCTGGTGGTGCGGCGCTTCCTCGCGGTGTTCTTCCCGGCGGCGGAATTCCTGCAGACCACGCGCATCACGCGCGGTCGGCGAGCACCAGTTCAAGACCGAAGGACGCGTCGCTGCAAAGCGCGGGCTGGCTGGCGGTCTACGGCCGGACCGGCGGCGACGAGGAACGAGAACCTGCCGGCGATCGCAGCCAGAACGAGCAGGTCGACGGTGCTGGAGGTCGACGGCGCAGGCGCAACCAGACCAAGCCGCCGCGCGCGCTACACCGAAGCGACGCTGCTCTCGGCGATGGAAGGCGCCGGCAAGCTGGTCGAGGACGACGAGCTGCGCGAGGCGATGGAGCGCGAAGGGCCTCGGCACGCCGGCGACGCGCGCCGCGATCATCGAGGGCCTGATCCGCGAGGAATACGTCCACCGCGAAGGTCGCGAGCTGGTGCCGACGCCGAAGGCCTTCTCGCTGATCTTCGCGCTGGGCATGCTGCGCATCGTCGAGCTCGCCTCGCCCGAGCTCACCGGCGAGTGGGAGCACAAGCTGCAGCTGATCGAGCAGGGCAAGCTGACGCGCGAAGAGTTCATGGAGCAGATTTCCGAGCTGGTGCGCAAGGTCGTCGGCGTCATCAAGACCGGCGAGATCCCCGACGTGGTCTACGCCACCGTTGTCGGCGCCGTGCCCGAAGTGCGGCGGCGTGGTGCAGGAGAACTACCGCAAGTTCCAGTGCCAGAAGTGCGACTTCAACATCTGGAAGGTGACCTCGGGCCGCGAGTGGTCGCCCGAGGAGGTGGCGCGAACTGATCACCAAGCGCGTCGATCGGGCCGCTCACCGGCTTCCGCAGCCGCATGGGCAAGCCGTTCGCGCGCGGTGATGCGCCTCACCGACGAGCTGCAGCTCGGAGTTCGATTTCGGCCAGGACAAGGACGGCAACGAGGCGGCGCCGTCGACTTCAGCGGCCAGGAGCCGCTCGGCGCCTGCCCGAAGTGCGCGCACCGCGTCTTCGAGCACGGCATGGCCTACACCTGCGAGAAAGCCGTCGGGCCCGGACAAGCAGCTGCGATTTCCGCTCGGGCCGCATGATCCTGCAGCAGCCGATCGAGCGCGAGCAGATGAAGAAGCTCCTCGCGACCGGACGAGACCGACCTGCTGACCGCGTTCGTCTCGAAGAAGGGTCGGCGCTTCAAGGCCTTCCTCGTGAAGACAGCCGGACGGCAAGATCGGCTTCGAGTTCCAGGCGCGCGCGCAAAGGACAAGACGCGGAAAAGCCGGCGCGCGCAGAGCGCCGGCGAGAGAAGCGCCCGACGTCCAGGTTCCGGACGCCGAGCGCGTTCGACTCGATGAAGAGCGCGGCGAGGCTCGACCTCGTCGCCCATCAGCTTGGTGAAGATCTCGTCGGCGGCGATGCCGTCGTCGATCTGTACGCGCAAGCAGCCGCGTACGCGCGGGATCCATGGTGGTCTCCCAGAGCTGCTCCGGGTTCATCTCGCCCAGGCCCTTGTAGCGCTGCAGGCACATCGACTTCTCCACCTCGGCGAGCAGCCAGCGCATCGCCTCGGGAAATCGCGCACCGGCTGCTTCTTGTCGCCGCGCTGCATGTAGGCGCCTTCGCCGACCAGGTCGCTGCAGCATCGCCGCCGTCTGACGGATCTGGCCATAGTCGCCGGAGTGCATGAATTCGTTGTCGATGGTGCTCATGCGCACGTTGCCGTGGCGCGTGCGCTCGATCCGCACCTGGTAGCGCTCGGTCTTGGCGTCGAAGTGCGGCGCGACCGCGATGCCGTTGCCGCCGATCGCCGCGCTCGAGCGCCTCGGCGGAGGCCTCGGCGGTCTCGCGCCGCGTGAGGTCGACATGCACGCCGCGCAGCATGCGCCTGCAGCACCTCGCGGTCGATCAGCCGCGAGACGCGCTCGATCACCGCTTCGGCAGACGAGATAGGACTTGGCCAGCTCGCGCCAGCGCATCGCCGGCGATCGGCTCGCGGCCGGCCGCCGGATAGAGCGCTGCGTCGACCAGCGCCTGCCGCAGCATGAACTCGTTCAGCTCGTGCTCGTCCTCGAGGTAGCGCTCTTCCTTGCCGAGCTTCGCCTTGTAGAGCGGCGGCTGGGCGATGTAGATGTGCCCGCGCTCGACCAGGCTAACAGGCGTAACCGAACGAAGCGGCACT
>ERZ1370068.5836-contig-4841_pt1 | contig 30764 bp, 57 predicted proteins | sample MGYA00561227_ERZ1370068 | MGnify/ENA primary metagenome ERZ1370068 (study PRJEB38410, sample SAMEA6850437) | metagenome | study: Metagenomic assessment of the ecological functions of the soil: analysis of the soil microbiota associated with the...
ACCCGCGCCATCCAGGTTCTGAACGAGGACGCTGGGATGGCCGTCGATGTGTTTGGCCAGATGCTTTGCAAGCAGCCGGCCCTCGATATCGGTCGGCCCACCGGCGGCGAAGTTGATGATGACGGACAGCCGCCTGCCTTTGAAGAATGGTTCGTCAGCCGCGACAAGCGAACCGCTTATGAGCGCCGCGCAGAGCCCGAAAGGGCGACAGGCACGCGTAGCGCCAGCATCCGGAGCCTCCGCTGAACGGTGGAGGACTATAGCCGCCGCCCGCCTCGCCGGCCAATCGTTCTTGGTTCGCCGATCAGACCATGGAATCAATGACGGCATCCGTCCCTGGAGGCTGCTGGATGACAAGTCAGCATTGCCGTCTATTGGCGCTCTGCATCGTCGCCGGCGCGTGCCTGCCGCAGGCCAAGGCCGACGGCGTCGCCGAGTTCTACCAAGGCAGAACGGTCACGGTGGTGGTGAGTTCGAACGCAGCGGGCGGGTACGACACCATCGCGCGCGCGGTCGCCCGCTACATGGGCAAGCACATTCCCGGCAATCCGACCCTGATCGTGCGCAACATGCCCGGCGCCGGCGGCATGACCGCGACGAACTATCTCTACAACGCTGCCGAGAAGGACGGCAGCGTGATCGGCCTGGTGCAGAACAACACGCCGTTCGAGCCGCTGTTCGGCACCAAGGAGGCGCGCTACGACCCGTCAGGTTCAACTGGCTGGGCTCGCCGAGCTCCGAGACCGCCATGGTGCTGCTCTGGCACACGGTGCCGGTGAATTCGGTCGCCGACCTCAAGGCGCAAGGAAGTCGCCGTCGGCGTCTCCGGCGCCAATTCGACGCCGGCCTTCTTACCCGGCTGTTGAACGCGACGCTGGGCACCAGGATGAAGCTCGATCAACGGCTATCCCGGGCAGAACGACGTGCTGCTCGCCATGGAGCGGCGGCGAGCTCGATGGCCATCCCAGCGCGTTCTTCAGCTCGCTCGCGCTCGACGCGGCCCACACTGGCTGCGCGACAAGACCGCCAAGGCGATCGTGCAATACGGCCCGGAGAAGCTCGCGCGAGCTCCCCGACGTGCCGTTCGCGCCCGACCTCGTCGGCAACGACGACGACAGGCTGGTTGATGCAGGCGGCGTTCGCGCCGCTGGCGCTCGGGCCGGCCGTTGCTGACGCCGCCCGGCGTTGCCGGCCGAGCGCGTCGCCGCGCTGCGCGCAAGGCGTTCGCCGCGACCATGGCGGACCCGGACTTTCTGGCCGAGGGCGAAAAAGATCGGGCTTGGCCTGCAACGCGCCGCGCACCGGCGAGCAGATCCAGGCGGTGATGGAGCGCGCCTGTCAGAGCCCGCCGCGCGTCATCGATCGGCTGCGGCAGCTGAACTCCATGATGCCTGCAGATGAAAATGTCCCTCTTCATCGGGGGAGACCGCGATGAGTGCGCCGCGCCCGCGAGAGAGGGAGCTATACGGATCTTCGCCGCCTGATGATCGGCGCCCACTTGCGGACTTCGGCGGCGATGAAGGCTTTCGTCTCCTCCGGGCGTGCCGCCGGCCGGCAACGAGTCGAGCAGATCAGTAGACCGACACCCGGCACCAGCTCGCGGCCGGCGACGTCAGCGCACTCCGCCGGCGTACGGACCGCATGGTCAAGCGGATCCGTGCGTCCCAGGTGGATACCACAGGTCATTCGCCAGTGTGTTGATCTGGTCGATGCCTTGCCGTCGTGCAGCAGCACAAGATCGATGTCCGAACGCGGACCGAGCTCGCGCCGGGCCAGACTGCCGACCGCGGCGAGGGCGGCCCCGCTCGCTGGGCCGCCGACGTCTCGGCATACAAGCTCAACCAGCGCGGACTCGACGCATTCGGTGATCAAACGCCGACGATCCGGCCCCGCGGTGGATGACCACCCGGACCGGATCGCGACGTTGAGACGCTCGCTGGTTAGGTCACGCTTCAGAGCGCGTCCAGCCCGCGCTCTCCGGTTCGCACGCGGACGACTGTCATCCACGGGAACCGACCAGACCTTGCCGTCACCGATGCGACCGGTCCGAGCGCTCTTGACCAGGACGTCGATGATGTCTTTGGCATCATCGTCGTCCACGAGCACCTCAAGTCTCACCTTGGGCACCAGGTCGACGGTGTACTCCGCCCCCGGTAAACCTCGGTGTGGCCCCGCTGACGTCCGAAGCCGCTTGCCTCGCTGACAGTCATGCCCTCGACGCCAAACGACTCGAGTGCGGTCTTTACCTCGTCCAACATATGCGGCTTGATGATCGCGGTTACCAGCTTCATGCCGTGACCTCCTGACCATTCGTTGCTGTCTTCCTCGACCTGACTTGGCGCGGACGCCGCCGTAGCGACAAGCCGCGGATGCCTGCGCCGAGCGTGCCGAGATCGTAGCCGGTTTCTGCGTGCTCGAACCTCGTCGACGCCGGTGCGCTCGTCTTCTTCGCTGACGCGGAATCCGATCAGTCTTGTGCAGTATGAAGCCGATGATCAGGCTCATGATCGAGGCTGTAGAGCAAGCACGGAGAAGGCTCCGACTGCCTGCCGCCACAGCTGGTCGAAACCGCCGCCGTAGAAGCAGTCCGTTGACGCCAGCCGGTGCTGCCTCGGTGGCCAGGAGGCCAACCGCAGAGTGCCCCAGAGGCCGCCGAACAGGTGGACGCCGACGACGTCGAGCGAGTCGTCGTAGCCCGAACTTGTACTTCAGTCCGACTGCCAGCGCACAGATGACGCCCGCGAGAGCGCCGACGATGATCGCGCCGACCGGTGAGCACCGAGCGAGCAGGACGGAGTGATGGCCACCAGGCCGGCGACGACGCCAGATGCGGCGCCGAGGGAGGTGGCATGGCCGTCGCGAATGCGCTCGGTGATCAGCCAGCTGAGGATGGCGGCGCCGGTAGCGACCATGGTGTTCACCCAGACCGATTGCCGCCGTGGTGCCGGCAGCGATCGCGGAACCGGCATTGAAGCCGAACCAGCCGAACCACAGCAAGCCGGCACCAAGCATGACCAGCGTCAGGTTGTGCGGCCGCATCGGATCGCGCTGCCAGCCGAGCCGCTTGCCCAGGATGAGGGCCAGGGCCAGACCGGCGGCGCCGGCGTTGATGTGGACCGCGGTGCCACCGGCGAAGTCGATCGCCTTCAGGTTGTTGGCGATCCAGCCGCCGACGTGGTGCCGCCAGGCAGTGAAGTCGAACACCCAGTGGGCGACCGGGAAGTAGACGATGGTGCCCCAGATCACGGTGAAGACCATCCAGACGCCGAACTTCGCCCGATCGGCGATGGCGCCGGAGATCAGGGCGACGGTGATGATCGCGAACACGGCCTGGAACGCGACGAAGGCCATCACCGGGTAGACGCCGGTCTGGTCGTCGAAGGAGACCTCGGTGGTCGCACCATGAGGCCCTTCAGGCCCAGGTACTGAACAGGATTGCCGAGCAGGCCGTAGCCGATGTCGTCTCCGAAGGCGGTCGAGTAGCCCCAGAGAACCCAGATGACGGCGATCGAGGCCAGCGCCCCGAAGCTCATCATCATCATGTTGAGAACGCTCTTCGCACGGACCATGCCGCCGTAGAAGAAGCGCCAAGCCTGGCGTCATCGAGCAGCACCAGCGCCGCTGACGCCATGAGCCACGCAGTGGTCCCAGTGTCAATCTCGAATGGTGTCATTGTTGCTTCTTTCGGTGACGGGAACTGGAAACGGATGGGAAGCCTCGGCGGCTGGATCCTGGACGCCGGAGGTTACGCAAAACTCTGCTAGGCCTGTGTTGCACCAAACGTGCGTTCAGTTACGCCCGAGTCACAGTTGAGAATCAATGTGACGGCAGTGTTTCGCTACTCAAGCTGTGCGCCGCCACGGTCCCAACGAAAGTGGTCAGAACCAGCAGCAGGATCAATGAGATCTCTGTTGCCAGCAACCACTTCTGATCATCTTTGCTGCTCGGCGGCTTGTCGAGCAGCCCAGGCGGAGGCGACCATGTCATCGACGGTGTGACGCATCTTCCAGTTCAGGTCCCGTGCGGCAAGCTCGCCGGTCGCCACAATCCGAGCTGGATCGCCGGGCGTCGAGGTCGGACTTCCGGACGAAAGCCGATACCGGTGACCCGCTCGACGGCGTCCATGATCTCGCGGACCGATAGACCGGTTCCGCTGCCCAAGGTTGTAGACCGGCTGCAACGGCCGGCCTTCCTCAAGGGCCTTGGCAGCGGCGACATGGGAGAGCGCCAAGTCGGAGACATGGACGTAGTCACGGACCGGGTGCCGTCGGGTGTGGGGTAGTCGTCCCCATTGATGTAGGCACTTCTCCCGCGACGAGACGCTCGAAGATCAGCGGGAAGAGATTGTGCGGGCTGGTGTCGCGCAGATCGTCATATCCCGAACCAACGACGTTGAAGTATCGCAGCGAGGTATGGCGCAGCGGCGCTGCACCGGACGCCGTGGCCGTGGGCCTGATCGTGGAGCAGCCACTCGCCGACCAGCTTCGATTCGCCGTACGGAGACTCCGGCCTGGTCGGATCGTCTTCGCTGACCAGGTCGCGTGACTGGCGTGCCGTAGACGGCAGCGCTCGAGGAGAACACGAACCTGTTCACGCCGTGGCGCAGCCATCGACTCCAGCAGGGTGATCATGCCGGTGACGTTTTGGGTGTAGGCGTGCAGCGGCCGGCTGACCGAGACGCCCGGCGTACTTGAAGCCGGCGAGATGCGACCACGCCAGCGATGGTGTGGTCGGTGAAGATCTGGTCGAGGAGCTCGCGCTGCAGCACGCTGCCTACATAGCTGGGGACATCGTCGCGGACGAAGCTGCGATGCCCGCTGGACAGGTCATCGATCACCACGGCGGGGATGCCGTCGGCGGTGAAGGCGCGTACCACGTGGGAGCCGATGTATCCGGCGCCGCCGGTCACCAACCAGGTCATCCCGAGTGCTCCTCTCGATCGGCGTCCAACAAGCCGGGCTCAGCGTAGCGGGCGCGGACTCGCAAGTCGGTGATCTTGATGCCGAGCACCTGTTCGGTCGCCGTGATCGCGTCAGCAAACAGATCATCGGCCAACACGGGATGCGGATCGAGCATGGTGACCTCGATGTCGAGTGCGTTGGCCCTTGGTGATCGTTTTCCAGCTGGCGACGAGTCGTCCGTCGTGGAACACCACTGGGGAGAACAGGCCGTTCGACCTTGGCCCAGACCTTCGGCAGCTGCTGCTCGGTCAAGAATCGCGTGCGATTGCCGGCCGTGATAACCCACCAGCAAGCCCGTCGAACTCTGGCAGCAAGCCGCAATCCGGGATCCACGGCGCCCGTCCGAGGGAGCCTCCGCGAGGTCGAGATAGTCCTCATCGTTCGGAGCCGCGCAGGTGGATGATCTTCTGGCCGAGGCTGCTGTAGGGCTTCGTCGACCGCGCCCAAGCCCGCGCCGAAGAAGAATGCGAGATCGAGCCGTTGGGCCGGACCGTACGAGCCGAGGTGGACCCGCACCAGGTTCGCCAAAGACTCGGCAAAGTCGCTGTCAGGCAAGTCAGGCAGCAGGCTACGAGCCCGCCGATGGTAGATGTCGGTTCGCTTCTCCCATCGGGTGTCGCGTGGGCGCCGAAGCAGACCGCTGTGACCCCAGATGCAGGCTGTCTGAAAGCAAGTCCGGACCGCCGGCAACCCAGTTCTCGTCGCGTTCAGAAAGCCAGGCACGGGCATGCGACACGATCTCGACGCGTGGCCGCCAGTCTTGCGAAGCGAATGCTTCGATCTCGGCGGCCAGCTGCTCAGGGGTGATCTGCTCGCAGCTTCAGCACGTTGCGCAGCTGGCTCGCCCGGGTAGTGCGCGCTACAGCGTCCAGCCATCCAAATTGCTCGACGCACGCTGGTGTGAACGGTGCCGCGGATATTGCTGGTCTTGACCAGCTGGTGCGACTCGAACAGCGCCGCACACGGTGTCGTAGCTCACACCAGGCAGCCGGGAGGAGATGGTCAGGAAGGGTGCTCGCGGCACCTGGGACTGGATTGGCCCAGCCGTCGGAAGAGCTCCACGACCGCCTCGGGCCCGCGCGCCTGAGATGGCCGGGAACTGCCTGCGCAGCGTCGCTGCCGGAGTTCGTCATGGCTGAGCCGGTGCACGGCTCTGACGTTAATCAGCAGATCCGACCGTCGAACCCTGAGAACGCATCACCCGAAGACGGGAAACTGGCCGAATCCGGCCCGCTAAGGCGTCACTGGAGATGCAAAACCAGGGCAGCTCCCACGACGCCGGTGCGCTACCCTGAACCCATGCAACGGGTTGCCCTCCTTACGTAGCCGCGTAGGTACGCCCTGCGCGGCAGCCCCTCATGCCCAGGCGGCGAGGGGTTTTTCATGTCCAGGTCGCAGCGATGCACAACCAAGGAGACGAGACAACATCATGACCGAGCAGATCGAGCGGGTCGAGGAGGCTGCCGAGCGGGCGGCCGCTGCCGCCGGGAGCGGACCGGCTACGACGCCCGCGCTGCCCAGGAGCGCTGGCAGGCGTTCTGGGAGGCCGACCAGACCTTCGTACCCGGCTGATGACGGTTCGCGGGAGCGCCGGTACGTGCTGGACATGTTTCCTTACCCATCGGGCGACCTGCACATGGGCCACGCCGAGGCGTTCGTGATGGGCGATGTCGTCGCCCGCTATCTGCAGCTGACAGGGCTACGACGTACTCCACCCGATCGGTTGGGACTCCTTCGGACTGCCCGCGGAGAACGCGGCTATCGAGCGGAACGCGCACCCGGCCGAGTGGACCTACGCCAACATCGAGACCCAGGCCACGCTCGTTCCGGCGCTACGGGCTGAGCTTCGACTGGTCTCGTCGGCTGCATACCTCCGACCCGGAGTACTACCGCTGGACCCAGTGGCTGTTCCTGCGCTTCTGCGAGCGCGGCCTGGCCTACCGCAAGGCCAGCTATGTCAACTGGTGCCCGCAGGACCAGACGGTGCTGGCCAACGAGCAGGTCGTCGCCGGGCTGTGCGAACGCTGCGGCTCGGTGGTCACCAAACGGCAGCTGACCCAGTGGTACTTCAAGATCACCGACTACGCCGCAGCGGCTGCTGGACGACATGGATGATCTTGTCGGGTGGCTGGCCGGAGCGGGTGCTGACCATGCAGCGCAACTGGATCGGCCGCTCCGAGGGTGCCTACGTCGACTTCATGATCGAGAATCGCGCCGGAGCCGGTCACGAGTCTTCACCACCCGGCCCGACACCCTGTACGGCGCAACCTTCTTCGTGATCGCACCCGATGCGCCGCTGGCGGCCGAGGTGGTCAGCGACGAGCATCGGGCGGCATTCGAGGACTATCTCGAGCAGACCAAGCACGAGACCGAGATCGAGCGGCAGTCCACCGAACGGCCCAAGACCGGCGTGTTCCTGGGCGTGCACGCCACCAACCCGGTGAACGGCGAGAAGATCCCGGTCTTACGCCGCCGACTACGTGCTGGCCGAGTACGGCACCGGCGCGATCATGGCTGTTCCGGCGCACGATCAACGCGACCTGGACTTCGCCCGGCGCCTTCGGGCTGCCGGTGCGCGAGGTGGTTGACACCGGCGGTCCCGATCCCGCCACGACCGGGATCGCGACGCCCGGCGACGGGACATACATCAATTCCGGCGCCGCTGAACGGGCTGACGCGACAAGGCCGCCGGCGTCGCGCAAGATCATCGCCAGGCTGGAGGCGGAGGGCGTCGGCGCGGCGCGGTCACGTCTACCGGCTGCGGGACTGGCTGCTGAGCCGGCAGCGCTACTGGGGCTGCCCGATCCCGATCATCCACTGCGAGCGATGCGGAGAGGTGCCGGTGCCCGATGATCAGCTGCCTGTTGAGCTGCCCTACCTGACGGGCACCGATCTCGCTCCCAAGGGAACCTCGCCGCTGGCCGCGGCGACCGACTGGGTCAACGTCGACTGTCCGCGAGTGCGGCGGACCGGCGAAGCGTGACACCGACACGATGGACACCTTCGTCGACTCCGTCGTGGTACTTCTTCCGCTACTGCTCGCCGGGCTACGAGGATGGGCCGTTCGACCCGGCGGACGTGCGCCGCTGGATGCCGGTGGACCAGTACGTCGGCGGCGTCGAGCACGCCATCCTGCACCTGCTGTACATGCGGTTCTTCACCAAGGTGCTGTATGACATGGGCATGGTCGACTTCGAGGAGCCGATGCGCCGGCTGCTGAACCAGGGCCAGGTGATCAACCAGGGCAAGGCGATGAGCAAGTCGCTGGGCAACGGGGTCGACCTGGGCGTACAGATCGACGCGTTCGGGGTCGATGCCGTACGGCTGACCGTGGTCTTCGCCGGGCCGCCCGAGGAGGACATCGACTGGGCCGACGTCTCGCCGTGCTGGATCGCTGAAGTTCCTGCAGCGCGCGTACCGGCTGGCGGACCAGGTGACCAGCGAGCCGGGCGTCCCGAACCCAGCGCTGGTGACCTGGCGCTGCGCCGGGAGACCCACCGGCTGCTGGCCGACATCGATCAGCCATTGCTCGGCCAGCGGTTCAATGTGGCTGTCGCGCGGATCATGGAGCTGGTCAACGCCACCCGCAAGGCGATGGACGGTTCCGCCGGTACCAGCCGACCCCGCTGTCCGCGAGGCCGCCGAGGTGGTCACCATCGCCCTGAGCCTGGTAGCGCCGTACGTCGCCGAGGAGATGTGGGAACGGCTGGGCCACGCCCCGTCGGTCGCGAATGCGACGCTGGCCGGCGGTTGATCCCAGCCCTGCTGGTGACTCGAGTCGGTGACCTGTGTCGTGCAGGTTCAAGGCAAGGTACGCGGCCGGCTGGAGGTGCCGCCAGGGCATCAGCGAGGACGAGCTGCGCACCCGATGCCCTGGCCGAGGAATCGGTGGTACGCGCCCTGGCCGGCCGCGAGATCGCCAAGGTGATCATTCGTGCACCCAAGCTGGTCAGCATCGTCGCGCTAGCTGGGATTGTCCGCAGCGACTCGGCGGCTTCTCGCTGCGAAACTGGTCAGAGACAACACCAAATCGGGCGCGGCAGTTGTTGCTGACCACTTCCTGAGAACAGAGCTCATGATTCCGCGCCTGCAGCGTGGCGAACAGGCCGCGGTGGTCGGTGCCGGTGATCGCGAAGCTGGTCACCGATGTGGCTGTGAGCTCTTTGTTGATCATGACGTGATCGATCGGCAGTAACGGCGGGAACGGTTCGGTCGGCCGGATAGGTCGGCAGCCAGCCAGCGCCGGCGACATCGGTGGCGCTCTTCAGGCCGAGCGCGTCGCAAGGCCTGCATCGGTCCATGATCATCGACGGCATTGAAATCGCCGGCGACGACCAGTGGGCTGGTCGAGGTTGTCGACTCACCGCCTCGTGTGAGCAGCGGATGCTCGGCGCTCCAGCGATCACCGCCGCAGTAGGGGTTGCACGGATGCACAGCCATCAGCCGAATGCTTCCCACGTCGCGGGACGCGCACCGTCGTCTCCCACTGTTGGAAAGACGTATTGCCGATCAGTCTTGCTGCTGCCTCAGCGGGAAGCGCGAATAGACCGCGGTGTTGGTGAAGCCGTCCTTCGGATCGCCCAGCGAGTAAGGAAAGCGCTCGTCCCAGCCGAATGGCTTCAAGTCCTGCAAGGCGCTGGCGGTGTGGCCTCGACCAAGATCACGATATCGGCCCGCGTCGGCACGTTCGAGCGACCTTGCCGGGAGTCCGCGTCCGCCGTTGTACATGTTCAGGCTCATCAGTCGGAACTTCGGGGTGCCGGCGGCTCGATGATCATTGACAAACAGCGGCGCCCAGCCACGCCAGGTGGCACAGCGTCAGCACGAGCGACGGCAACGGTGATCACCGCGATCAGCGAGGCGGTGTCGGGCCCGCACCAGCACGATCAACAGGCAGCCGAGCGCGATCAGGTAGCCGAGTAGGCCGTAGGCGATGAAGGCCGCCAGTCGCGCGGTTTGGTCGTCCGCCGGAGGGAACACCCGCATGAGGCGTGGCGGCGATCGCGGGCAGCAACGCGAGTGCCGCGATGGTGCAGAGCAGACCGCTGAAAGCGTGGCCGCGATGGTCGAGCTGTCCCAGGCTGGCGGCCGTCGGCGGGGTCCCGAGGCGGCGCGAGGCGCTTATGGTCACCGCGCCAGAATGCCTGGCCGACGCAAGCCAGGACCTGATCGACACGACACGAGCAGTGCTCGCTATCAGGCTTCGCCGGGGTGCGTGCGGGTTCCTTGCGTCATCTGGAGTGACTGAGGATGCGGCGGAAACTCAGACTTCGTCCGCTCGCCGGTCTCATTCCAGCCCGGCGCACGGTAGAACGCACGTGCCGCGTGATTGTTGACTGAGCACCCAGCAGAACGCGTCCCGGGCGCCGCCGGCGTAGATCTCCATGCACGCAAACTCCAGCAAGGTCGAGCCGTAGCCGCGACGTGTGGTGATCAGGAACTACGCCGAGGTGGTGCACCGTCTCCGCGTCGAAAGCCACGTAGCCCACGGGGCTCTCCCGCACCTCAGAAGGTAGGCATGCGTCAGCCTGTTGCTCGAGCAGCTGTCGCCAGCGCTGGGCAATCGCGCTGACCGGATAGGGATACTGCTGGGGCGGGAAGATGTGGGCCAACGCCTCCTCGCTCGCTGCGCGTTCCAGCCGGGTCAGCAGTCTGCTCTCGTCAGGGCGAGCGCGGCGGATGCGTACTCCGGTCTCCTCGTTCTCGACCGGGGATCGTGCAGATCCAAGATGTCGAGCAGCTCGTCGGCGATCCGGTCCGCCCGCGTGAGGCGGCCCCGCCGGCTCGCGAGGTTGGACTTCTGTACGCACCATGCCTCGGCGGATGTCATCCACGGTACCGATGAGCAGGCCGTTCTCGCCCGGAGCGACCACGGTGACGTCGTCCCACTCGAATACTGTAGCGGCGGAATGGGTTGATGATCTCGACGGTTTGATCACTGACCCGCAGCCGCGGATGGAAACCGAACCGCCAGGCGTACAGCAAGGCCAGCACGGTGAGCACGATGAGCAGCGCAGGCAGCCAAGGCGAGCTGCCGTTCCGGTAGATCAGAGTACGCCAGGACGGGGATAACGACTCCGGCTGCCACGGCGAAGATCGATACCAGAACCAGCGTCACCGGCCCAGCGCGCCATACGCGACAGGTCCTCCTCAGGCATTGGGTCTGCGTTGTCCTCCGGCAACGGGCGGCGGCGATTCCCCGAGGTCTGCAATCGGCTGTGTGCCTCGTCCTACGCTGAGCAGATGCCTGGCGTCGCAATGGTGACTGACTCTACGTCATCCTCGACCCAGCCGACGCTGTCCGCGCGGACATCTCGATCATTCCATTGCAGGTCGTCATCGACGATCTCAGCCGTCCAGAATCGGACGTCCGGCCACTCAGAGGTCGCCGGCGCATTACGTGCCGGTCGGCGGGTCAGCACGTCCGACCTACGCCCGACGTGATCGGACACACCTACGCGGAGCTGGAGGCGGCCGGATACGACGCCATCGTGTCGGTCCACCTCAGTAGCAAGATCTCAGGCACCTATGGTGCGGCACAGGTTGCCGCGGCGTCGGTGCACATTCCGATCATCGTCGTCGACAGCATGACCCTGGCGATGGCAGTCGGCTTTGCGGTCCTGACCGGAGCTGAGGTGGCTCGTTCCGGCGCTGCTCCGGCGGAGGTCGTCGCACAGGTACGCCGCCGTGCGAGCCGCCGCGACCACGACACTTCTACGTCGACAGCTTGAGTACCTGCGACGTGGCGGTCGGATCGGAACTGCCGCGGCAATGCTGGGTTCGGCGCTGGCAGTGAAGCCGCTTGCTCACCGTTACTGACGGCGAGATCCGACCGTACGAGCGGGTCAGGACGGAGTCGAAGGCGCTGGCCAGACTGGAGGAGCTGAGCCTGGATGCGCTTGGCCCGGCGGCGGCGAGCAATGGTGCTGTCGATGTCGCGGTCCATCATCTCGACAATCCAGACGGCGCACGTCGGCTCGTCGAGCGGCTCCAAGATCGGGTACTGACCGGAAGCGTCGTGATCTCAGAGGTCAGCGCCGTGCTCGGCGTGCACGTCGGCCCCGGCACCGTGGGAATCGTCGTGTCACCGCCGCGGCGTCTGGAGCGCCAGATCTTCGGATGGCCGCAACGCCGGTTGTCCCCAAGGCAGAGGCTGCTCGGAGCGTTGTCCACAGATCGCGGAGCGCGCGTACGAGCCTGCGTCGCGCGTCCTTAGCTTCCGAGCACATGGGACATCGACCGAAGGCGGATGTTGAGCTGGCCCGGCTGATCAGCGATCGTCTGGCGCTGGTGCTTGCCGAGCGGCCGCCACGTAGGGCGCGTGATCCAGGACCAGGGGCCGGCTGAGGTGTCAGGGAAGCCTGACGCGAGGTCGACCGTGGCTAGGGCGGGCCATGAGGATACCCAGACCGCCGGATGAGCTCCTCCTGTCAGTCGACGCGCCGATGCTGCCCAAGCAGCGGTTCGGCCGCATGCACGTCGGCGTCATCACCATGCTGTTGGTCCTCGGTCTGGTCACGGCCGGATGGATGTTGCTGCGTGCTCGGCCTGTTGCAGTGGCCAGTCCCGGCGGGTGTCGTCACGCTGAGCATGCCAACGGCCACCGCGGTGTCGCCAACACCCTCGACCAGCAAGGGCGATGCAAAGATCGTTGTCCACGTCCTCGGAGCGGTCCGTCATCCGGGCCTGGTCAGGCTGAAGGACAGCTCACGAGTCCAGGATGCGATCGATGCTGCTGGCGGCCTCACTCATCGAGGCCGATCCGGGGAGCTGAACCTCGCCCAGGTGCTTGCCGACGGTCAGCAGGTGGTGATCGGTACCCGCTGGTGACCCGGCGGGGAGGTGCGAGACCAGCCTGGGTCGGCTACGGGTGGCGGCTCGTCCGCGACCGGAGCGGTCGATCTGAACCGTGCCAATCAATCGCAGCTAGAAGAGCTGCCTGGAGTCGGGCCGGTCACTGCCCAGGCGATTCTCACCTGGCGGCAGCAACACGGACGGTTCAGCCGGATCGAGGAACTGCAGGAGGTTGATGGCATCGGACCCACGACGTACGCCCAAATCGCTCCGCACGTGCGGAGTGTGAAAGCCCGGCTACGGCGCCTCATGGGCGGCCGGCGCGCAGCAGCGTCGGGCGACTGACGGCCCGTCACCCGGTAGATCGGCAGTCTGCCGCCGATACCGCCTGCAGGCCGTACGGTACGCGCGCCCTCGGCGGATGTGCGGGCAGTACCGCTGGCGGCCGGGGCCTGGGCAGCCGCATGGCTGGGAACCTGGGGATCCTCGGCGGGGATTGCCGCAGCCGCGGCGCGGCCGGGGTGATTGTGCTCGCGGCGTCGGTGCTGCGACGCCCAGCGCTCCGCTGCTGACGAGTTGGCCTGGTCATTGCCAGTGCTGCTCGGCGCTGGCTTCGTCAATGTGCACCGCCTCCGGCATGGACCTGTCGCGGCGCTGGCGACGCACCGGGCGATCGTGTCGGCCGAGCTGGAGATTCGTGCAGACCCTCATCGGGTGGCCGGGACAGGACCGAGGTCCGGCGCCGCCGTCAGTGAAGACCGCAACCGTACGCGTTGAGGGCCGAGGCGGCATCTGGCTGGTCCGAGCTCCGCTCCTCCTCGTCGTCAGTGGCCCAAACGTTGAGGAGTGGTTTCGATCTCGGTCGGCAGTCGAGTCCGTTGTGGAGGGTCGCTTGGAGACACCGGATCGAGGTTCGGACGTGGCAGCCGTGGTGCGGGTGCGTGGCTCGCCAGTCGTCGTCGGGGCGCCTTCGCCCTGGCCTCGGCTGGTGGAACGGGTTCGCGAGGGATTGCGACAAGCTGTCGTCGGATCGTCGCCCAGAGCCGCGAGCGCTGGTGCCTGCCCTCGTTCTTGGCGACACCTCCGTGACTTCGCCCGCAGCTGACCGAGGATTTCGTTTCCACTGGGCTGACTCCATCTCACCGCCGTCTCAGGCGCCAACCTCACGCTGCTGTTGGCCTTCTTGCTGACTATGGCGCGCTGGGTCGGCGTACGCGGGTGGTGGCTGCGTCTGGTCGGGCTGGCTGGAGTGATCATTTTCATCGCCACTCTGTCGCACTGAGCCGAGCGTGCTAGCGGGCCGCGGCGATGGGGCTGGTGGCCTTGGCCGCACTTGGCTCCGGCAGCCGGACCGCTGGCGTCCGGAACCTTGCCGTTGCCACGATGATCTTGCTGCTGGTGGATCCGTTTCTCAGCAGGTCAATCGGCTTTGCACTGTCCGTCCTTGGCCTGCGCGGGCATCGTCTGGTGGTCCCGGCGTTGGACGGTGATCATCAATCAGCTGGCTGCCGCACATCATTGCGGAGTCAATTGCGGTACCGCTGGCAGCCCAACTGGCCACGACGCCGCTGGTGGCGGCGATCTCAGAGGCGAGGTGAGCATCTCCGGTCTCGGCGGCCGAACGCACGCTGGCTGGCCCGTTCGTGGTCCTGCGACGGTGCTGGGCTTCGCCGCGGCTGGCGTCTCGCTGCTCAACGTGACGCTGGCTGCCGTGTGCGGCTTCGGCGCCGCCTGGTGCGCCTCAGATGATCATTTGGATCGCCAGGATCGGTTGCGCGATTGCCCGGCTCGAGTGGCACCTGCCGGTGACGCCGCTGACCCTGGACGTGGCTGGCCATCAGCTCGGTGATCTTTGGTCTCTTCGATGGCCTCACTGCTGGCGCGACCATGGCTCGTCCTGCCGCTTGTCGGCATCATGATCATCTGTCTGTGTGGAACTCCACGTCAGCCGGGCTGGCCTCCTCGCGACTGGGTCTTGGTCGCCTGCGACGTCGGTCAAGGCGACGGGATCGTGGTGCGCACGGCCCGCGACAGCGCGGTCGTGGTGGACACCGGCCCCGCTCCCGCGCAATGCGAGGGTGCCTGGACCGGCTTGACGTCGCCGGGTACCGCTGTTGATCATCACGCACTTTCATGCCGATCATGTCGACGGCCTGATGGGCGTCCTGCAGCACCGTCGGATCGGTCAGTTGTGGGTCAGCCCACTGGCCCCGCCGGGACCGCTGTCCGCCCTGATCATCCCAGCAGGCCGCCCAGCGCGGCGTTCCGGTTCTACGCGCCGCCCCGCGGTACCAGCGCCAGTGTTGGAGCCGCTGGAGCTGCAGGTGTTGGGCCCCGTGGACCATCTGGCTTTCGGTCAGGATGAGTCCTCCATGCAGAACGACAGCAGCCTGGTGATCATGGTCGCGGTCGCCCGGCTGCGGGTGCTGCTGACCGGTGACGTCGAACCACCCGGCCAGCAGGCGATCTGTCGACACCGGGGCCGGATCTGCGCGCCGACGTCCTCAAGATTCCGCACCACGGTTCGGCGCAGCAGGATCCCGACTTCATCGCGGCGACGCACGCCCGTCTCGCGATCGCAAGTGCTGGTGTCGACAACGACTACGGTCACCCAGCGCCGCGTACGCTGCAGTCTGGTCCGGTCGCTGGGCATGACCGTGCTCAGGTACCGATCAGGACGGGTCGGTCGCGGTCCGGATGTCTACGCAGTGGTCTCGCCGCCATGAAACAGCGATGAACAGCGATGACTAGGAGATCGCAACGGGAAATCGGAGCGGTCCGCGCAGCGTGGTACCGGGTCGCATGGTGATCGGCGCTAGTCTGACGGATTTTCGGAAACCGCTCGGCGAGAGCACGGAATGCCTGGCTCAGCTCCAGCCGCGCGAGCGGCGAGCCGAGGCAATAGTGAATGCCGCCCGAGAAGGCCAGATGCTCGGCAGGGGACTTCCGCGCGATGTCGAAACGGTTGGGTTCGGGATAGGCATCGGGGTCCCGATTCGCCGCGGCCAGCAAGGTGATCACCCACTGGTTCCTGGCAACCAGCACCTCACCGACCTGCATCGGCTGATGCGCCACGCGCGCGGTCAGCTGCACTGGAGGATCGAAGCGGAGCACCTCCTCAGCGACCGCCGGTGCGCGACTGGGATCGGCTACCAACGTCTCCCATTGCTCGCGGTCGGCCAGCAGCCAGCGCATGCCACTACCAATCGCATTGACGGTAGTCTCGAATCCCGGCGATGAGCAGCAGCCGCACTAGGGCCGACAGCTCCGACACCGTGATCGCCCGGCCTCTGCCTCGACACGAGCGCCGACACCAGATCATCGGGCCGGGTTCGGACGCACGGCGTTCGAGCAACTCGGCGAAGGTGGCCCGAAGCTCAGCGATCCGCAGCGGCGAGCGTGCGAGCCTCGGCCGAGCGACCAGATGCCATCAAGCAGCCCGGCGATCGTCGAACCTAGCCGCCGGAACCTCTCCGGCTCGTTGGGCAGGCCAAGCAGGTGATGTCACCACCGCAATCGGCAGCGGTGAGGCGAAGGAGGTCATGACGTCGCCGAACTCGCGTTCGCGTTCGCACTGGTCGAGCAGCCGCTGGATCGCCTGATCGACCAATTCCGCGTAGCCGCCATCCGCGCGCGGCGTGAATGCTGGCGCGGCGAGCCAGCGGATCCTGGGTGTGGTCAGGCGGATTGAGCTCGAGCAAGGAAAGGTCGAGGCCAGCCTGGTTTGCGAGGTCTTCGCTGCCGTCCTCCGGACTCACGCCAAATCTCCGACTCCGCAGCACCTCGATTGCACAGTCGATGGCTGCGTGGTGCTGTAGTTGCCGAGCCGGGTCGGCAGCATCGGGACCGCGAGCGCGCATCTCCTCGTAGATCGTCGATACGGGTCAGTGTGGCTGATTAGGCAGAGATGAGGCGGCTGAACAGGTCGCCGCGGACGTGCGCCCAGTAGAGGCACCCGCGCTCGTTCTCGATACATCCCGGCGAGGAACTTGGCTGCCTGGAGCCGCCTTCGTCGCGGTGCTCCATCTGGCCAGCTACTGCCTCCCGATCAACTGGCCCGGTCGCCGGGATTGATGCGTACTGAGCTGTCCCTGGCAGCTCGCGACGACCTCGAGGGCGCAACCTCGCCTTTGCGTGATGTGGCCCGGCGGCCGGATCGTCGCCGCCCGGCACGTTGGCGAACCGCACGCCCAACGGCGGACCTGCCTCGCATGGATAGCGCCAGAGCTCGGCGCTGTCGGTGAGGCCGATGCCCAGCAGGTGGCTTGGCATTGCCGTCGAACCGGTCAGCTGCCAGCGACAACGAGGACATCACCGTACTGGGCGGCGACGATGCGCCCGGAGATCCTGGCGCCATCAGGTGTGTGGGCGATGACCGGCGAGAGCGAGACCGGGCAGCGTGTGCGTTGAGAGCTGCTGGTACCCGGAGAAAGCCGTCACTGTCCGGCATGTGAAGCCACGTGATCACCAGCGTCTTTGCCGGTTCCGCCTGCTGGGAGACAGATGGTCGGCTGGTCGGAGGATCCACGAGCCGCAGGTGAAGTGCACTTCATCGGCTGGGCTGGCGTAGGTCAACTGCGTCACCCGCTTGTTGGCCGCGAGTGTGGTCGCTGGCCAGCCGATCGCGGCAGTGACGATCAAGATGCCTGATCACGATCAGGCAGCGGCCGATGAACGCCAGCTGCCGCGGCGAGGCGGCCACGCCTGGTATGCAACCCAAACGGCGACGCCGATCAGCAAGCCGCAGTGAGGTAAAGCAAGCACGGTGCTGGCCCGTCCACAGGGCTGCGCGCCGCAACGCCACGCGTGTTGTTCTTGCAGCGCCGTCGCGCGGGCGTCGCGCAGCCGCGGGAGCGAACAGCCAACGTCCGACCGCCGCTGGGGCTGGGCCGCGATGACTACTGCGTACGCGGCGAGGAGCGGCAGACCGCTGTGCCAGGTCTTCGGCAGGCAACGGGCCCAGGTTGTCGAGGAATCCGTGCAGCGCGGCATAGCTAGCGCTCCAGCACCCATGTGATCAGCAGCGCTACGCCGACCATCGTGGATTTCAACTCGCCGCTCACGGCGAGCGCTGATGACGCTGGCCAGGGCGGCTACCAGGCCGAGTGCGGCAGGGGCCAGCATCGCGGTGCGGCCGAGCCAGTGTCGCGTACGAGACAGCCAGAACAGCGCAAAAGCACATACCAGCAACACCAGTGCCGGAAGTCCCCACTGACCGTTCTGCGCCTGGACCTGCGGCTGGCCTCAGCGCTCGTCAGAGCAGCGGAGGCGAGCGGAGAGAGCTGAGTGAGCCACAGCTCGTGCGCCGGGAAGTGCGCTCGTCTCCGGAATCCAGTAGCACGATGAAGAAAGACCCATTGGGCGCCGAGGGAGATGACCAGACGGGATGGTGGCGGCCTGCCGAATCTTGCGGGACCTTCCGCCCGTTCGGCGGAAGATTCGGTCCGAGCGACCCCACGTCCGGGCGCGCAGCCCGCGGATTGGTGTATGCGATCTTGGTCACGACGGGGTGCCGCTCACGCTCATCGTGATCAGCCCGTCGTGTCCGCCGCCACGAACTCGACCGGCGCTCGTGGGGAACGAGCTGCGCGTAAGGCCTCTCGATCTGCCTGGGTGCCAACCGACAGCCCTCGTGCCCGCTCCTCCGCCGATCGCAGAGCATGATCGACGCCTAACCCGCAGGCACGGAGTCGTCCTCACCCACCGATCCGACGGACACCAAGTCGCCCGGGGCTGCCGTCGACCTGCTTGAACCAGGCCCGAACCAGGTCCTCATAGGAGTCCGCCACCGCAGCCAACGAAATGCAGGCCCACGGTCCTCCGAAGTAATCGCCAAAGGTCTTCGCGGAACCGGCTGCCCTCGTAGGCACCGGCGCGCGATTCACCGACAGCGACGACGGTGGCCGAATTGTCGACCTTTGCACCGGCAATGCGCGCGCAGCTCGGGTTCTGGCGAAGCTGCCGCCAGATCATGCGCCGCAACCGGGCATCCATGGTCAGTTCCGGTGACGGTATGGTCTCGGGAAGTCCGGTGACCGAGGCGGCGTCGGCGGCGCTCGCTACCGACGGATCGACGCTGGCACGGTCCGCTTGCGGAGGCGCTGGTCTGTGGCGATCGGGACGGAGGTGGCGACCGTCCTTCGGCCAGCCGACCTACGATCACCGCGAACTCGCGACGCACCAGCGTGCCGCCGGCGAAGGATCTGGGCAGCCAACTGCTCGGCCAGCACCTGTTGCACCGTATGTGGCGGCGCAGAGTCAGCAAGCCGATTCATCTTCACGGCGGCGTGCATTTCCATCGCCACGTCGGTCTCGACCCGCTGTAGCAGGTAGGCCTCGAGGTCGGTCCCGTGCTCCGCGGCCAGACCTGCTACCGGGGCGCGTAGCTGTCCCGATTCGCTCAGCTGGACGGTCACCCGGACCAGGCACAGCGCTCGATGTCGTGGCCATCCAGTGGTGACGAGGTGGTCGACCGGTGACGTCGAGCTCGACGGGAGCGGTGTTGACGTGCAAGCACCTGAACCGGGCGAAGCGAGGGAAGCAGCGCCACGGCGTCAGGTACTTCGCCCGGGAACTTGAGTCGTGGCGCGCTGTCCTGCTCGAACACGACCACGACGGTGTTCGGCTGGACGGTCACCAGGCGGTCCAGCGGATGCGGCTCACCGGTGAAGCTTTCATACCCAGCGCCGGCTCTTCAGCGGGCGCTCGTCTCGGGGCGCCGGGAGTAGTCGACGGCTGCCGATCAGCAACAGACCCGACCGAACAGTGAGGACCACAACTTGCCGACCACCGACGCCCCTTTCGCGCTCATATCCAGTGTCCCGGCCTCATGTATATCAACACCAGCCGATGCGAGACGCGAATCTGATTTGTGTTGCGGGACGGAACATGCGCACACCGGATTCTGGACTGGCTTGAGCTGCATTCCGTATGAACGGTGTCGGTCGAGGCTGGCATGCTGTGCAGCGTGGCGGTATCGAGGTCTCCGTTCGGTCGGCTGGTCCTGGTCAGCGGGCCAGAGGCACTGTTTGATCGACCGCGCGGTCGCAGACGCTGCTGTCTGCAGATGCGATCTGAGGCGCCCGATGTCGAAGTCTCCGAGATCGAAGCAGCTCGGCTCGATCGCGGGCACGCTTGTCGAGATCACCAGTCCGTCTGCTGTTCTCCAGCCAGTCGGGCCGCCGTGATCTACAGAGCTGGAGAATGTAGTCCTGAGCTTGGTGTCAAGATCTGGTGAACCTTGCCGCCGCAGAAGCTGTCGCGATCTGTGCCGTCATTCTCGTGCACCGCGGCGGTGCCGAAAGGCAAAAGGTCTACCTCGACAAGCTGGAAGCCGCCGGGCGTTGAGGTCATCGAATGCGCAGCCTGTCAAGACGTGGGAACTGCCGCAATTCGTCTCAGCGGAAGTCAAGCGAATCCGGCAGCCTCGATCAGACGCGGGTGCGGCGACGCGCGCTGGTCGACGCCGTCGGCCACGACCTACGAGCGCTGGCGGCGGCCGTCGCACAGCTGATCTCCGGATGGGCGAGGGTGGTCCGATCACCGTCGATCAAGTCCGCCGCTACTTCGGTGGTCGCGCCGAGGTGACCAGCTTTGCGGTGGCAGACGCCGCACTTGGCGGGGCGTACCGGGCGTTGCGATGGAGCAGCTCCGCTGGGCCGCTTGCGACCGGTGTCGCCCCAGTGCTGATCACCAGTGCCATGGCGTCCAGGCATCCGTGGTCTGGGAAGTTGATCACTGCGGGCGGCGGCCAGCGAGAAGCGGATCCTGGCTCGTGAGGTCAGGAGTGCCGCCGGTGGAAGCTCAAGTCAATGCGCTCGCAAGCTCGTGGCTGGGATCAGGCAAGCTCTGGCGACAGCGCTCAAGGCGGTCGCGGTGGCGGACGCGGACGTCAAGGGTGCTGCCGGCGACGCTGCGTTCGCGCTTGAGGCGGGCCGTGTCTGAGTGCACTCAGCGGCTGCAGGCGCTCGAATGAGTCTCTGGATGATCTGGCGCGCTTTGAGGCCAGTCTTTCGGGCTGATCAGCTTCTTGCCGGGAGCTCTCCAGACGCTGCCTTGGCTGCGATTGCGGACTTGCGGTTAGCAGCCTGGTTCTTGTGGATGATCGCCCTTGGATGCAGCCTTGTCGAGGCGCGCGGGAGGCGGCGTACGCCAGCTCGGTGGCCTTGGCGGTCTCGCCAGCAGCGGCCGCGGCCTCGCGGAACCGACGGATCGATGGTCTTCAGCGCCGACTTGGTCGCCTTGTTACGCTGACGGGACTTCTCGTTGGTCTTGATTCGCTTGAGCTGGGACTTGATGTTCGCCACGACGGGCCTCTGAAACTCCTTCTGTGATGTGGTGCGGGGCGCCGCGTGCTGCAGGCGCGACCGACCACGCTACCAGCGGCGCCAGTCAGCGGGCCAAATTCGCCATATCACGTGAGGATGTGTGTCGTGAGTCCCGTGCCTCGCGCCGCCGCCGGGCGCACTGACCCGTCGATCATCCGCAACTTCTGCATCATCGCCCACATCGACCACGGCAAGTCGACGTTGGCCGACCGGATGCTGCAGCTGACCGGTGTCGTCGACGAACGCTCGATGCGAGCGCAGTACCTGGACCGGATGGACATCGAGCGGGAACGCGGCATCACCATCAAGTCCCAGGCCGTACGGATGCCCTGGGATCATCAAGGGGACAACTCGCTTGAGCCTGCTGGTGCGCGACCGTGGCGGACGACGCCCGACGCGCGGCGCGCGCCAGACTCGGGAAGCTCGAGCTCGGGGACGAGCACCCACCGTATGTCCTGAACATGATCGACACGCCGGGCCACGTCGACTTCACCTACGAGGTTTCCCGATCGCTGGCCGCCTGCGAAGGTGCCGTGCTTGCTGGTCGACGCGGCCCAGGGCATCGAGGCCCAGACCCTGGCCAACCTCTATCTCGCGCTGGATGCCGACCTGCACGTCATCCCGGTCCTGAACAAGATCGACCTGCCCAGCGCGCAGCCTGACAAGTACGCCGCCGAGCTGGCCAAAGTCGTCGGCTGCGATCCCGGTGATGTGCTTCGGGTCTCGGCAAAGACCGGTGAGGGCGTGGCTCGAGCTGCTGGACGAGATCGTCGCCCAGATCCCGCCGCCAGTCGGTGATCCCGACGGCGCCGGCCCGGGCGCTGATCTTCGACTCGGTCTACGACACCTACCGCGGCGTCGTCACCTACGTACGCGTCGTCGACGGCGAGCTATCGCACCGCGAGCGGTGTCTGATGATGTCCACCAAGGCTGCGCACGAGACGCTCGAGGTCGGTGTGATCTCTCCCGAGCCGATCAAGGCCGCCGTCGCTGGGCGTCGGTGAGGTCGGCTACCTGATCACCGGGCGTCAAGGACGTCCGCCAGTCCCGGGTCGGCGACACCGTCACCTCGCTGTACCGACCGGCCGCGCACGATCTCGGCGGCTATCGGCCTCCGAAGCCGATGGTCTTCGCCGGGCCTCTACCCGATCGACGGGGCCGACTATCCCGAGCTGCGCGAGGCGCTGGACAAGCTGCAGCTCAACGACGCGGCGCTGACCTTCGAGCCGGAGACCTCGAGCGCGCTGGGCTTCGGATTCCGCATCGGCTTCCTCGGCCTGCTGCATATGGAGATCGTGCGGGAGCGGCTGGAGCGCGAGTTCGATCTCGACCTGATCTCCACCGCGCCCAACGTGGTCTACCGCGTGATCATGGAGAACGGCGCCGAGGTGACGGTGACGAATCCGTCCGAGTATCCGACAGATGGCAAGATCGCCGAGGTGTACGAGCCGGTCGTCAAGGCGACCATCCTGAGCTCCGCCGACCTACATCGGCACGATCCTGGAGCTGTGCCAGAGCCGGCGCGGCATCCAGCATGGCATGGACTATCTGTCCGAGGACCGCGTCGAGATCCGCTACACGCTGCCGCTGGCCGAGATCGTCTTCGACTTCTTCGACGCGCTCAAGTCCCGGACCAGGGGCTATGCCAGCCTCGACTACGAGCCGTCCGGCGAGCCAGCGCTGCCGACCTGGTCAAGGTCGACATCCTGCTGCAGGGCGAGCCGGTCGACGCGTTCTCCGCGATCGTGCACAAGGACAAGGCCTACTCCTACGGCGTGATGATGGCCGGCAAGCTGAAGGAGCTGATCCCGCGGCAGCAGTTCGAGGTGCCGATCCAGGCGGCGATCGGGGCCCGGGTGATCGCGCGCGAGACCATCCGCGCGATCCGCAAGGACGTGCTGGCCAAGTGCTACGGCGGCGACATCACCCGCAAGCGCAAGCTGCTCGAGAAGCAGAAGGAGGGCAAGAAGCGGATGAAGATGGTGGGCGCGGGTCGAGGTGCCGCCGGAGGCCTTCGTGGCTGCCTCTCTGGTGTCACTGAGGGGTCGAGATCCGACCGGAAATAGTCGGCGAGGACAATCGCATGCGAGCGTCGAATTGCTGGCGACAGAGCAGAGCCAAACGAAGGGAAGCGGTTGTGTTTGCAGTGCAGTACACCGAGTACGGCGGCCCCGAGGTGCTCAGTGTTGGTGAGGCCCCGAGCCGCACGCGAGGCCCGGGCCAGATTCGCGTCGTGGTGACGGGCGGCGGGCGTCAATGGGATGGACTGGAAGACTCCGGTCGGGATGATGGCTGCACGGGGCAAGCCGCTTGGAGGTGTAATCGGCTACTTGGGCTTCGATGCGGCTGGTGTCGTCGACGAGGTCGGAGAGGGCGTCACCGGCGTCGCCGATCGGCGACGACGTGTTTGGCCTGGGCCGCAGATACGCAGGCGGAGTATGCGGTGCTCGACCTCGTGGGTGTCGCAAACCTGCGTCGCTGGACTGGGCCAGTGGCAGCCGGTGCTGGCGTGGTCGCCGAGGCAGCCGAGCGGGTGCTGCGGCTGCTGGGGGTGACGGAAGGCACGCACGCTCTTCATCGACGGTGGCGCCGGCGGGGTCGGCTCGGCGGCGACCACAGCTCGCGAAGGCGGGTGGCGCCATGGTGCATCGCGTCGGCGAGCGAGGCCAACCAGGACTACCTGCCGCGAGATCGGCGCCATCCCGGTGGTGTACGGCGACGGCGATGGTGGATCGCGTCCGCGCATCTGCCAGATCGGCAAGGTCGACGCCGTGCTCGACGCGGCTGGCAAAACACCGATCGAGGATTTGATCAGCCTGGCGCACGGAGCCGTCTCAGGTCGTCTCGATCGCCAACTTCGGGCAGCTGCGTCGGGCGCGCGGGTGACCGGCGGCGGCGCCGACAGCCAGCCCGATGAAGGTCCTCGCAGAGGCCGCCGAGCTGTTGGGCAGAGCAAGCTGGTGATCAAGATCCAGACGTTCCCCTTCGAACGACGCCGCCGAGGCGCACCAGATCATCCAGGACGGCCACGCCCGAGGAGAAGCTCGTCCCTCGTCCCTGACTTACGGCTGCTGACTTCGGGCCGCAGGAATCTGGAGCACCAAATATGGCGCTCAGATTCTGACAAGTCGGCGTTAGGTGACGGAGTCAGCATCCACAGTACGCTCTGGCAGCCATGGAGGCTGACAAGTCCGGCGAGGCCGGTCGCGGAGATCGATCCGGGCTCGCCAGCCCGAGACATCGCTCCGCAGCCGAGCAGTCGGCCGTGACATGCCGTACGTCGCCGAGCCGGTATTCGCCGGTCACGATCGGCGCCGGGCCGCCCAGCACTCGACTCAACTCAGTCGCCATCTCGCCGATCGTCATCACCCAGGGCGTCCCGATATTCAGCGGGCGTCAGCGCTGCCGGTAGTACGGGCATGAAGAGCGCGAGCACTGCCGTCGGCCACGTCGGGACACGTGGATGAAGTTGCGACGCTGGCGGCCATCTTCGAAGACTCGCGGGAATCGCCGCGCAGCAGGCTGTCGGTGAGAAGATCGATCGCCACTCCGGCGTACGGGGTATCGCGCGGCTATGCCCGGGCCCGTAGACGTTGTGGAACCGAGTGCGGCCACGGCTCCTCCGGTCTCGGCGCCAGATGCCCGCGAGCTGCTCGCTGGACCTTTGGTCGCGGCATAGCTGTTACGCGGATCCAGTGGGGCGGACTCCGGCACGAGTTCGGGAATCAGATCATCACCGCACAGCGGCATGGCGGGTCGAAGCGGCCAGCCGTCGAGATCGTCCGGCCGGCGTGCTGGCGGGCGAACGGAACCGTGGTGCAGCGCAGCGGTAGCCGCCCTCGCCGTAGACGACCATCGAGGAGGCGTATACGAAGCGCGATGATCTTCGTCGGCTGCAACACGGAGTGCCATCGCCGTCCCGTAATCGTTGTGCAGCGCGTATTCGTCGATATCACCGGATGCTGACACCAAGGCCGACCTTGGCGGCCAGATGGATGATGGCGTCGCAGCCGGATGCCGCCGCGGCGAGCCGATCATGATCGATAATGTCGTCCCGTCTGTCAACGAGTACTCGGTCGAAGACACGCGACCGCCCGCCGGCCGCTGCGAGTTGATCATGAACTGCCCGGCCGATGAAACCAGCCCCGCCGGTGACCAGGATCTCACGCGGACGTGACTCGACCGGCCGGGAACCGGCAGCGATACCTCAAACCGGCAGCCTCCTTCGACATTGCTTACGGAGATCTGCGCCATCGTGCGACTCGACGACGCCGCGGGCAATGGCCAGCCCCAGGCCGGCCCCGCCATCGTCGCCGCCTCGCGACGGGCGTGCCTCGCCAGCCGGCGTCGAAGACCCGGGGAAGGCTAGCTTCCCGGAATGCCGCCGCAGCTGTCGATGATGGCTAACCCGGATGTGACCATCGTCACCACGTCGGCGCCTCGAGCCGTCACCACGCAGTCCTGGCTCGGTGTGGCGGATCGCATTCGTGGTCAGGTTGGTCAGTGCGCCGGCCAGATCGTCGGACGAACCGAGCACCGCCAGCCGGTCGTTGTACTGGGAAGGTCGACCTCCAGGCGTACGCCTCGTGCCCGGAGCCGTTGCCACCGTCGACTCCGGATCGCGACGTCACTCGATCAGCTCGGTCAGCGACACCATCGTCAGCGGTCTGGCTCTGCACGGGGCCCCTGGTACGCGGGAGAGCGCGAACAGATCGTCCACCAGCACGCTCATCCGCGCCACTGTGGCTCGCGGATGGACATAGCTCGCGGCACGTCGTTGATCACGCCGTCCTCCAGACCTTCCGGACAGGCCCGGCAGACCAGCCACTGGCGGCGTACGCAGGTCGTGGGACATGAAGCCCGACCAGCTCCTGGCGGGACCGATTCGGCGGCCCGCTGCGCGAGCTCGGGACTCGGCAAGCGTCTTGACGGGTTTCGGCCAGGTCGTCCAGCACCTGGGCCAGCTCCCGCGGCGGCCGCGGCAGCCTCGACCGAATGCGGCCGACCACTGATGGTGATCCGCCGCCGAGTCCGAGCACGAGCTTGCGTGCAGGCCCCAGCGCCCACCCGGCGCGACGCGCGCGAAATCCGACGCACCACCAGCCAGGCCGCCGAGCGCCAGCCAGCAGCGGGTGACACTAGCCAGGTGCGATCAAGATCACCAACGAAGTCGTGAGGAGACAGGAACATCAGCTGCGCGTTGATCAGCACCGTGGCTGCCACGGCACCACTGGCAGCAGGGTGGCGATCGTCAGCTGCTGGCGCAGTGAGTCGATAACGCACCAGATGCAGCAGTGCCAACACACGACCAAGCCGACGGCTAACGGCGGCTGGCCAGCGTCAGCCCGATGATGATCAACGAGGTCTGTCATGATCGGCTGTCCTCATCAATCAGCGGCGTCGTCAGTAGCTGCAGTCCTGGGCAACGGCTCATCCTCGCGCACCATCGGTAGCCGAAGCGTCCGACCGTCAGCACCAGCGTCGGATCGAGGGATCCCGCTCCAGCTTTCTCCCGGAGCCGTCGATACAGTGCACCGTGACCGTCGATGTACGTCGCCGAAGTCCCAGCCCCAGACCCGGCGCAGCAGCTGCTCCTTGCTGAAGGTTTGACCGGCGTGGCTGGCGAGGAACAGGTCAGCAGGTCGAATTCCGCATGGTCAGGCCAACGGCCGGTCCGGACCGGCTGGCCTCGCGGGCTACCGAGTTGAGTCGTCACCGGCCCCAGAGTCACGGTCGAATTCAAGCAGCGGCAGTTCCGGCGAGCCGCTCGGTGCGCCGCAACAGCGCCTCGACTCTGCTAACACGACTTCCGCGCGGCGAGAAGGGCTTCAGCCACGTAGTCGTCGGCTGCCGGTCTCCAGGCCAGCCAGGCGGTCCTCTCTCACTCGCCCCGCGCAGACAGCACGATGACGAACGCCTGGTCACCGCTCCGTCGCCGGCGGCGCAGCGCCTCAAGCCGAGAGCCCGGGCAGCACCGATGTCCAGGATGACGACATCGGGACTGCTTCGCTGCCGGAGCTGCACGGCCTCGCACACGCGTCGCCGCTCGCTCACGTCGACCGGTGTCCCGCTCGTGGTCAGATAGGCCGGCACAGCACCTCTGCCGCTGGTGCACATCGTCCTCGACGACCACGAACCGCGCTGCCATGATCGTCATCGGCCTCGGGCAGACTGGGATTTGCGGCCGCCACATCAGAATTTCGCCAGTGCCAGATGAGCGTGAGCGAGCCAGCGATCGCGCACTGCCCAGCTGCACGCATGACCCATGGCCACGTCTGAGTGCGCGGTCGACCTCGCTCCACCAGCTGCCACCATGAGCGATCCAGCGCGGGGACTGCCATCGTCGTTGGCGGCGAGGGCGATTTGTGCCTGATCCTGGTCTCGGACCACGGCGCCAGCCGAGCGCTCGCGACCTGAGGCAGGTGTCAGCGGCGCGCTGGCGGCTGCGCGTGGAGCTTGCCATCAACGCTGCAGTCCGCAGGTTCGATCGGCAACCCGCCCGCGATTCTCGCATGGGAAGCGAGGCGGAGTCGTTCAGTTGGCAGGACTGGCTGCAAGTTTGTTGGGCAGCCACGCCAGGATCGCTGAATGTGCCGGCTGACCGCCGCGTTACGACACACTGCAGCCGCCGCTCGACGCAACCGACGCGCCGGCCGCGCTGATCGGAATGGACACGCCTCGGGTCACCAGCTCAAGCAGCTGCTGGACGGCAGGTGGGGAAGAGTGCCGATGCTGTTCTCGGGCTCCAGTGGCGACGGCGGGTTCTGGTGGCAATGGGACTGCGGCCTGGAGCATCCGCGCCGCGCACCTCTTCGGCGGCATTGCGAAGTGTCCGCGGGCCGGACCAGGCTCCGCCCAGCTCGCCCGACTTTTCGAGCGCAGGCTTGGGTGTCAAAGCTGCTGCCGCCGCTGCGCTGACGTCTGATCTTGGCCGGCAGAACGCTGGGAGCTGGTGGCATAGCCGAGTTCCCGGACCTGGCACTTCTCCACGCGATATCTGCGGCTGACCAGCACTCGGTCGCTCACGCAGACCGGCGACCCGCTGTTCCGATGCTGCGTACGCAGGGGCCGATCGACCAGTCGGTGCGGCGCACGTCGAATGTATGGATGATCTTCCCCGCTACCGCTGGAGTTTCGCGGTGGGCTGGTGCGGCAGATGAGATCGGCAACTTGCTCGTCGTGTCGGCGCGTTGACGAGCCGCCGGTCGTCGACCTCGGCTGCGGTCCCGGGGACAGTATGGTGCGAGCCGCACCTCAGCGACCAGGTCAGAGACCGCTGCGGCTCTCGGCGTGGACATGTCGTCCGGCGATGGTAGCGGTGGGCATGACGCACGGCGCGCGGCGGAAGCCCGGCACGCGACGGCGACGCCGGATCGATGAGCGCTTGCCCGCTGAGGGTCAGCTGGGGCACCCGCGTTGCTGGTGGTCTACCAGCGTCGGCGGCATGGGCTGGCAGGACGTTGCTTTGCGTTGCTGGCACGCTGCATGACTACGTCATGCCGGAGGCTTGACGATCATCTATGCGATGTCGACGGCGTCCGGCCGACCGGCACGAGGTGCATGGCATCGTGCTTCCGGACTCGGCTGCGCGAAACCTCGCCCCCTCTGCCGTGGTCGCGGATCCGCGGACGATACCGCGCTCATCAGGGTGCACTTGGAGTCGCTCGATCTGCTGCTTTCGCTGGAGGAATGGACGAGCGGTGGGGGAGGGCGTTTGTTGCGCTGCGCTCACGATGGGCGGCTGGCTAGATATGGGCCGATAGGCGCTAGCCTCGGGGCATTGCTGCACCGAGACGTATGCCATCCTGGCGATGCCCGCGGGCAGAGCCGACGACTCGAAACCGCTGCCCGAAGCGGGCACGGTCCAGTGCCTGCTACCCGCCCGCTCGGCATCTGTATCCACGTGCCGTTCTGCACCACCCGCTGCGGCTACTGCGACTTCAACACTACTACCGCCGCCGAACTCGGCACCGAGCGGATGCCAGTCGCACCGATATGTTGCCGCCGCGATCAAGGAACTCGATCTGGCAGCTCGGGTGCTAGGCCCAGGGGCGCTCCGAGTCTCGACCATCGTCGGCGGCGGAACGCCCGACTGCTACCTCGGATGATCTCGGTCGGCTGATTACGGCGTGCAGGATCGTTTTCAGGGCACGGCTCCGCGGATGCGGAGGTGAGCACCGAATCAGCAATCGGGTCCATCGATTGCCCCGGAGGTCTGTGCCGGCTCCGCCGAGCTGGGCTTCAGAAATCGCGCATCTCCTTCAGCATGCGGTCTGCCGTGCCACACGTCCTCCCGCGACTCTGGACCGGACGGCACGAATTTCGCCGGGCAGACCGCAGCGGCAAGCCGTCCGCCGAAGGCGCGAAGGCCGCGGGGTTCCGCTAACGGGCTCTGGATCCGATCTGCGGACACGCCGGGGAGACAGTAGCAGAACGAGTTGGATCAGCCAGCCTGGACGCGGCCCTCGCGGCTGCCCGCCGCAGCGCATCCAGCGCAGCACGCCCACTGGTCCCAGCGGAGGGAACGGCACCCGGCTGGCGGCTCGGGTCCGGCGCGGCGTGCTTCCGGCGACCGATGATGGCGATCTTGCAGACCGAAGTACGTGATCGCCGAGCGGCGACTCACCTGCGCTGGCAGAGCCACACTGGCGTGCAAGGTGCTTGAGCGACTGGTGCTCCCGGTGCAGCGGCTCTCGCTGCCGGCACAACCTGGGTTGCTGCGGCGAAGTCACATCATTGGTGGGAGCGTCGGCCGAGGCGCTCATAGTCACGTCAGGGGAGTGCGGTGGTGGAACGTCAAGCGCGTATCGGCAGACGTACGGCGTCCAGAACTCGCGCGGCTGATCTGCGTCGCCGGCACCAGAAGCGCGTGCAGGTGCTCCTCGGCCGAGAGCAACGCCAGGTGGAGCGCATCGTGCTCGAGACTCATCCGACGCCGCCGATGGCCTCCAGCTTGCGTCGCTTCTCGCCCGGACCGAGCGGGATCGTGATCGGTGACCTTCTCGTCCGGCGCGGCTGGCGGTCGTGACGAACGGCACGTAATGATCTTGACGGCCGCGCGGCCGACTTGGCTCGCCGACGGTGTGATCCGGCGTGACCTCCTGGACTGAGCGTCGCGTTCAGCGGGGTCGTCATACGATTGCGGCACGATGCCGTTGATTGTCTGGGGCATGGCAGATCGTGCCGATGTTCCCACACGTCTGGGTTCAGAAGTGCTGTTCCAGCCACATGGCCACCGCTACGGCTGCGGGTCTTCGAGGAACTGCTACTTGATCATGCTCGCCGAGCTATGCTGAAGGAGCGAGAACTCGCGATTTGAGCGTGGTGTTACGATCGAAACGTGGCGGGAAGGTAAAGCTGGTGGCGAGCACCGCTTCAATCCCAGCGTGGCACGGTTGCTGCCGGAGATCGGGCAGCTCGGTGCCGGGGAGTTTCGTTGAAGCGATCGCTCAAGGCGGCCGGCGCTTCTGCCGAGAGTTCTCTGGCGGTGGCTCGAAGATGCACCTCATCCACGCGCGAATGAACGAGATCGCCGACGCTGGTGGGACGCCGGTCTGATGGAGCTCGGGAGAGCACCGAGCAGCTGGTACGCCGCACCCTGGCCGTTGCCAGCGAGTTCGCCGAGAACATCTGGCCAGCAGATGTTGAGCTTTCCGATAATCAATGCTTAATGCAATAACTG
>ERZ1370068.7315-contig-6240_pt1 | contig 30749 bp, 29 predicted proteins | sample MGYA00561227_ERZ1370068 | MGnify/ENA primary metagenome ERZ1370068 (study PRJEB38410, sample SAMEA6850437) | metagenome | study: Metagenomic assessment of the ecological functions of the soil: analysis of the soil microbiota associated with the...
CCAAGCCACATGTATTGCTACCCTCGCGCCCGAACGCGATCCGGCGACCGTCGGGCGACCACGCTGCGGTCGTCGTCGCGCGCGCGAGCGACGTGAGCCGGTCGAACATCCTGTGCCGTTCAGGCCGCGTGACGAAGATGTGCGACGGGCCGTCGCGCCTGCTCGCGAACGCGATCCGCTTGCCCGTTCGGCGACCACGCCGGCTCGGTTGGAAGAACAGCCCGCTCGGGCGTCGACGGATCGCCCTTCTCCTTCGTCAGCCGGCGCTCGTGCGCCGCCGTCGGCTGCGACGCCGAAGAGCGCGTAGTCGCCGTCGCGCGTCGAGACGAAGACGAGGTCGGGCGCGCGGCGGCGCGCGACGAGCCGCAGGCCGCCACGCGACGAGCAGCAGCGGCAGCAGCGCGAGCAGACGCACGAGCGAGACATCGCCGTCCGCCTAGTGCGCGACCGGCTCGACGCCGAGATAGCGGCGCTGGAGCTCAGCGCTCGCGACGAGCTCGCCCGCCGTCGTCTCGGCTGCGATCTCGCCGCCGATCATGACGAGCTGGCGCTCGGCGAGCGAGGTCGCGACGCCGAGGTTCTGCTCGATCAGCAGGATCCGCAGGCCCTCCTCCTCGAGCTTGCCGGAAGGTCTCGATCAGCATCTCGATGATCGTCGGCGCGAGCCCCTCGGACGGCTCGTCCATGATCAGCAGCTTCGGGTTCGTCAGCAGCGCCCGGCCGATCGCGAGCATCTGCTGCTCGCCGCCCGAGAGCTGCGCGCCGCCGTTCCGCTTCCGCTCGGCGAGGCGCGGGAAGAGCTCGTAGACGCGTCGAGCGTTCCAGCGCGCCGCCGTTCGCCGCGCGCGACCATCCGCAGGTGCTCGTCGACGCGTCAGCGACGGGAACAGCCGCCGCCCCTGCGGCACGTAGCCGATGCCGAGGCTCGGCGATCTTGTACGACGGCCTGCCGATCGAGCTCCGTGCCCTCGAAGCGGATCGAGCCGCGTCGCGCGCGGCGGCGTCATGCCCATGATCGCCGCGCACAGCGTCGTCTTGCCCATGCCGTTGCGGCCGACGATCGCGACCGCCTCGCTCGCCGATCGTCGAACGACGACGTCCTGCAGCACGTGCGCGTGCCCGTAGTAGGCGTTCAGGCCCTCGACCGCGAGCAGCGGCGTCACTCATCGCGCAGTGGCGCCGCGCCGAGGTAGAGGTCGTGGACGAGCTCGTTGGCGCGGATCTCGTCCGGCGTGCCTTCGACGATCACGCGGCCGTCGTGCATCATCGTCACCCGCTCGGCGACGCGCAGCGCGACGTCCATGTCGTGCTCGATCAGGATCAGCGTGATCTCGCGGTCGAGCGCGAGCAGCAGGTCGGTCAGCAGCTGCGCGCTCGCCGCGGCGAGAGCCCGGACGCGGGCTCGTCGAGCATCAGCATCTCGCGGCTCGGACGCGAGCGCCATCGCGAGCGCGACCTGCCGGTGCTCGCCGTGCGAGAGCGAGCCGACGAGCTCGTCGAGCTTGTCGTCGATCGCGCACGCGCCGGGCCGCCTCGCGCGCCCGCTCGCGGAGCTCGCGCGTCGCGTCCGGCGTGATCACCGGCCGCGAGATGGCCGCCGCTCGACGCCGAGGACCGAGAGGTAGATGTTGTCCTCGACGCGTCAGGCCGAGGAAGAGCCGCGACTGCTGGTACGTGCGCGCGAGGCCGAGCTGCGCGCGCGCGCGCGCCGGCGCGCGTCGTCACGTCGCGGCCGAAGCAGCTCGACCGTGCCCGACGTGACGCGGCAAGTCGCCTGCGATCACGTTGAAGAGCGTCGTCTTGCCGGCGCCGTTCGGGCCGAGGATCGCGCGGCGCTCGCCGGCGACGATCTCGAGGTCGACGTCGCGTACCGCATGCAGGCCGCCGAAGCGCCGGCCGACCCCCGCAAGCGGAGGGTCGGCTCGGCGTGCTTCGGCTGGCTGGTGCTTCGGTCAACGCGCCTACTTGATGACCTGCGTTCGTGATCGACGCCGTTCTTGACGACGCGGATCTTGCCCTGCCACGGCGTCTTCAGCTTCACGCACGGCGGCTGAGTGCGCCCGGGCGGCGGGCTCGACTTCTTGAACAGGCCGCCGAACGACTGGTCGACGTTCGGGACGAAGCCGACGACGTTCAGCGCCGACTTGCCGTCCGGCTGCTTGACGATCTGGAGCGGCTACTGATCCTGGATCGCCTGGCGGTTGCTTGTCGAGATGCAGGACGCCGCCGTTCGGAGACCTGGTAGCCGGGCTTGATGCGTCCGCGGCAGCGCTGCTCTGCAGCTTCGCGCCGACCGCACCGCCGGACTTGTTCAGGCCCTGGACCAGCGCCCAGGCCGCGTTGTAGTAGTTGTAGACGAAGCCGTCGGCGTAGTTCCGCCGTTCAGGCTCGGGTAGCACTCTTCGCGACATCGCCTCGTAGGCCTTCGCCGGCTTCGTCTTCAGGCCCCGGCCGGTGCCGAAGCCGCCGACGTAGGCGCCGACGAGCTTCGGGGCGACGACCTCGAGCAGTTCCGAGGAACGCGAAGAAGAGGTTGCCGACGAGCTTCTTCGGGTTGAGCTTCCCGTACGCCTGCTCGAACGCCTTCAGCGACGCTCCGGTGCCGGTTCCGCCGACGACCCAGAAGTAGCCGTCGACCTGGTTCGGCGGCGGGCAGCTGCCGGACGTACGGGGCGTAGTCGGTCGTGTTCAGCGGCGGGAACACGCGCTTCGTGATCTTGCCGCCGATCGCGCAGAAGTCGGCGATCAGGCCGGCGGCGGACGTCCAGCCGAAGCTGTAGTCGTCCATGATGATCGCGGCCTTCCGCCAGCCGAGCTTCCTGTAGGCGATCTCGCCGGTGCCCGCGTTCCACTGGGCGCCGTCGCCGTGGTAGCGGAACACGTTCTTCGGCGCGATCTGCAGCGTCGGATCCTGCGAGCCCGGCCGTCCCGATGATGAACGTCTTCGTCGGGTGCGACTTCGCGTAGTTGCGCGACCGACACCGCCTCGTCGCCCGACAGCGGGCCGATCATCACGTCGGCCTTCAGCTGCTCCATCAGGCGCTTCGTCTCGGTGACGGCGAGCGGGACCGTGTCGTTCCCGCAGCCGTAGCCGACGATCTTGACGTTCGCGCCGCCGGCGTTGATGCCGGTCATGCCGGCCGACGGCTTCTTCTTGTTCTTCGGCCTTGCCGTGCGCGTACTGCGCGAAGCGCGGCCTCGGCGCCCGCCGATGTCGAGCTCGTAGCCGAAGCCGAACGCGCCCTTGCAGTCGGTCATGATCGCGACCCTGACCACGTCTCGCGCCTGGGACGCTGCGAACGACGTCGAGACGCCACCGATCAGCGCGACGCCGACCGCGATCCACGCGGCGAGCGCAGCTGCTGCCAGCTCCGCAAGCTCGATCTCCTCATCTGGTGCCCTCCCTGTCTCGTTGTCGATTGCGCGCGATTCTCGTCCAGCTGCCTGCCGCAACTCAACCTCGGCTGCACGTGACGCCCGCCTTCTCGCAGCTCGCCGGTCTCGGCAGGCGCTCGGCGCTCGGCCGGCGCGGCCGATCCGCGCGCCGAGCGGCGAAGCGCTCGGTCCCAGATGCCCATCAGCCCGTCGGGCGAGACGAGCACGATCAGCAGGAAGATGATCCCGATGACCGTGTTGAACGCTGCCGCCGAAGAGCGTCCCGCCGAAGCCGAGCAGCGGGAAGCTGGAGTCCCGGACGTAGTTCTGGATGACGATGAAGGCGAACGCGCCGACCCACGCGCCCTCGATCCGCGCCAGGCCGCCGATCACGGCCATCGACGAGCAGGTTGATCGTCTCGGGCAGGTCGACGTTGCCGGGCGCGATCTGCCCGCTCCACCAGACGTAGCAGGACGCCGCGCGAGCGACGGCGATGAACGCCGCGAAGCCGAACGCGAGCGTCCGGTGGAGCGGGACGTTGTAGCCGAGCGAGCTCATCCGAACCGGCTCGTCGCGGACACCCTGCAGCGCGATCCCGAACGGCGTGCGAACGACGTACCGGATCAGCGACGTAGACGACGACCGCGACGCCGAGCGCGATGTAGTAGAGGCGGTTCGGATGGCCGAGCGATGTCGCCGATCCAGCCCGGCGTGTACCGGTTGATGCCCGCCGATCCCGGAGAAGCCGGAGATCGATCGTCACCTGGCCGAGCGAAGTACGTCGCGATCACCGAGTAGGTCAGCGTGATCATCAGGAAGTAGATGCCGGTGCTCCGCGCGGCGACCGCGCCGAAGATCAGGCCGATCGCCGTCGTCATCGCGATCGCGATGACGAGCGCCAGCGTCGGGTCCCAGCCGAGGTGAAGACCCTTCGACGTCGCCGCCCGGCCCGCCCTTGCGTGGCGAGGTTGCCGAGGATCACGCCCGCGATCCCGAACAGCGCCGTCTGGGCGAGCGAGACCATGCCGCCGTACGCCGAGAGGAAGATCAGGCTCGCCGCGGCGATGCCGAACAGGAACGTCTGCGATCAGGATCTGGTGCGCCCAGTAGTGCGTTGAAGACCGAGCGGCCCGAGCGCGGCGAGCACGAGCGCGCGCAGCGCCGATGCCGCGCTCGAGCTCGCTGCTTCGGCGTCGAGCTGAGCGGTCTCACCCGCCGCCTCCCGAACAGGCCCTGCGGCCGGAACGCGAGCACGAGCGCGATCAGCGACGAACGTGAAGACGATCGAGTACTGCGTGCAGCAGTCGTCGCCGGTCGTGGGCAGGTAGGCGCGCTGAAGTCGAGGACGAACGCGTAGAGCAGCGCGCCGGCCGCGGCGCCGAAGATCGAGCCCATCCCGCCGACGATCACGACGACGAGCGAGTTGAGCAGCCACTGTCCGTCCTGGCCCGGACGCGATGTTCGCCTGCGAGGCCCAGACGACGCGCGCCGAACGCCGCGAGCGCCGAGCCGACGACGAAGGCGATCGCGAACGTCCGCTGGATGTTGATCCCGAGCGCCGACGTCATCTGCTGGTCGTCGACGCCGGCGCGGATCACCATCCCGGTCTTCGTCCGGTAGAGCCAGAGCCAGAGGCCGACGGCCGACCGCGACGCCGAGCGCGAGCATGACGAGCCGGGCGAGCGAGTACTCGACGCCCGCGACGTGGAGGTTCGACGAAGCCGGTCGGTCCAGCCCGGCCAGGTCGAGGCTGACGGCGTTGCCGCCGAACTTCTGCGCGACCGTCGGACGTCGCCGCGGGAAGTGGGCGATGATCTGGTCGGCGATGATCACCGAGATCGCGATCGTGATCAGCGCCTGGCGAAGCTCCTGGCCCTGGTTCCAGCGCAGGAACGCCTGCTGCGTGACGAGGCCGACGACGGCGATGCAGGGCGCGGCGACGAGCAGCGGCACGACCCACTCCCACGTGTTGACCTCGGCTCGTCGGGATCGCGAAGCCCTGCCCGGTCATCGCCTGCTGGACCTCGTAGGCGATGTAGCCGCCGAGGAGGTAGAACGAGCCGTGGGCCATGTTGACGACGCGCATGAGCCCGAAGATCAGCGCGAAGCCGCTCGCGACGATGAACAGCGGCGCCGGCGAACGTGAGCGAGTCGAGCACGACTCTCAAGAACGACGCCGGGATCGTCGATCGCCGAGCCGAACGTGGTCGTACGCCAGTTGCCGCCGCCTGTCTCCGGCGGTTTCTGCGCGATGAGGAGCACGTAGGCGAGCGCGAAGACGACCGCCGCCCCCACGACGAGCAGCGGGTACCTGCCGTCGGTTGAGCCGCGGAAGTCGGAACCCCGTCACCCAGGGCGACCCTACGGCGTTAGGCGGGCCCTTACCTCCCACATCCAACCTGGAGCGCCGCGCGGCAACGCCGCTCGACCTCGCCGGCGCCGACAGCCGCCACGGTGCCGAGCGCGCTGCCGAGCCCGACGGCCCAGGCTCCGGCGTCGAGCCACGGCCGGACGTCGCCCAGCCTCGATGCCGCCTCGTCGGCATTAGCCGAGCGTCCGGCAGGACGGCGCGGAGGTCGCCGAGATACGCCGGCGAGACCGCTCGCGCCGGAAAGACCTTGACTGCGTCCGCACCCGCCACGTGCGCGGCGAGGACTCCCCCGGCGTCAGCGCGCCCTGCACGGCGGGCACCGACGCTCCTCGCGAGCCGCGTGGCGATCGAGGTCCGGAACGCAGCCAAACGTGACGACAAACTCGGCACCGGCCTCGACCGCAGGCGCGACGTCGGCTGCATCCAGCAGGCTTCCAAGCCCGAGCACGAGCCCGACGCCGCGCAGCTCGCGGAGGGCTTGGTGGACGTCCGGCGTCGTCAGCGTCAGCTCGACGACCCGCATGCCTCGGCGCCGGCCGCGCGCGCCGTCAAGACCGCGTCCTCGGCGTCGCCGCAACGGACGACCGGGACGACCCGCTGGGCCTCGATCGCGACGATCGAGCTCATGCGAGCCTCTCGGCGAGCGCCTCGATCTCGGCACCGGCCGGATATGACAGGGCGCAGCCGAATGCGCGGCAGGAAGCGCAGCTGCGGCGACCCGCGGCGCAGCGCCGGTTCGGGGTCGAGTCCGCGAATCCGCGCGGCGAGGTAGGCGCCGGCGAGCGCGTCACCCGCGCCCGGCCGCGTCGACGGCATCGACCGCCGGCGCGCGGATCGTCAGCACCTCGCTGCCGGCGGCGATGGCGGCTCCGTTGGCGCCGAGGGTGACGGACGAGCTCGCTTGGTCGTGCCCAAAGCGCTGCCTCGCACCTCCTCGATCGCGGAGGTCTCCAGCAGCAGCTCAGCCTCCTCCGCCGAGATGAAGACGACATCCGCCCCGCGCGCCGCCGCGAGCACCGCCTCGGGGTCGCCGTCGAGGTTGGGGCGGTGGTTGACGGCGAACGAGATCAGCGCGCCAGCCGCCCGCGCCCGTTCGGCGGCCGCAGCGGTCGCGGCGCCGACGACAGCGAGCGAAATCCCGCTCGTGTGCAGGACGGCGAGACCGCTTATAAACGCCGGCGTGATGTCCTCCGGTGCGAGCAGGCCGCCCGCAGAGCCGCGCCGGTGGTAGTCGAAGCGGTGCGCGTTGCCGGGCGTCCGCTCGTTGACGTGGATCCCGGTCGGCGCGCCTGCGCCGATCTGCACGTGCCCGACGTCGACGCCCTCAGCGCCCCAGAATGCGAGGAGCGCGCGACCGAGAGCGTCGCGCGCCGACGCGGGCGGCCAGCCGCGCGCCGATCCCAGCCTGCGCCGCCATTCGACGCAGACGTTCGCGACGTCTCCGCCATAGCCCCGGCGCAGCGGCCCGGTGTCCCCCTTTGTCGAGCCCGATCTCGAAGAGGCTCTCGCGCGACCGCGCCGAGTTCCCTGCCACGTCGCGACTCTACTAGGGTCGCGTCACCCAACCCGGAAGGAGGCGACGATGCCGCTGATCGAGGTGAAGCTGTACGACCGTCGCATCAACGACGAGGTCGTCCCGAAGGTGATCGCAGAAGATGACGGACGCGATCTGCGATGTGATCGGCGACGACATCCGCGACCACACGTGGGTGCTCGTGGAAGGCCTGTCGCCGAAGCAATGGGGGATCGGCGGCAAGCCGACCGGACGTGACGCAGCCGGCACAGACGGCCGTCTAGGACGCGGCAGACCTCGACCGCGGCGCACCGGCGCGGAGCACGGTCTCGTCCTCGAAGCGCCGCCCGACCAGCTGGACCGCGATCGGCAGCCCTCGAGGCTGCGAGCGAACGGCACCGTGAGCGCGGGCGAGCCCGTGAGGTCGAATGGGATCGTCGCCCGCATCGAGACGCGAGGCGCGAATCGGCGGCGCCGCCGATCCGGATCTCCTCGGCATCGTGCGGCGGTGCGACCACCGGTGCGGTCGGGCAGAGGAGGACGTCGTAGCGGCGGAAGAACGAGGCGAGATCGCGGCGCAGCCGCTCGACCGCGGCCTCGGCCGCGACGTACTCGGCCAGGGTCGCCCGGGGCAGGTCGAGGCGCTGCTGCATCGCCGGGTGGAGATCGCCCCGCGATCGCCGACGAGCCTCGTCGAAGTAGGCGCCGGCCTCCGCGCCGTAGAGCTCGAGCGTGAGCGCGTTCGCGTCGACGGTCCGCGAACCCCGCCGGCTCGGCCGGCTCGACCACCGCTCCGGAATCGGCAAGGCGCGCGCTGCGCGCTCGACGGCTGACGGCGATCTCGTCCTCGACGGCGCCGAACGCCGTGTGCGTCCAGCCGCACGCGAAGTGTCGCGTCGTCCCGGAGGCGCGCGGCGGCAGCGGCATCGGCGTACCAGTCCGCGCCGTCCGGTCCCTCGAGCACCGCCAGCGCGAGCGCGACGTCCCGCACGCTGCGGACGAGCGGCCCAGCGTGGGTGAAGCGGAAGAGCGTCTCCGGAAAGTGCCCAGTCAGCGGGACGCGACCGTGGGTCGGCTTGAGTCCGACGACCCCGCAGTGGCGCAGGCAGCCGGATCGAGCCGCCGAGATCGCTGCCGAGCCCGAGCGACGACATGCCGGTGGCGACGGCGACCGCCTCGCCGCCGCTCGAGCCGCCGGAGCTCCGCGCGCGGGTCGTGCGGATTCGACGTGCGCCCGAAGACGAGGTTCGCCGTCTCCCACCAGAGCGCGAACTCGGGCGTGTTCGTCTTTCCCAGCAGGACGGCGCCGGCAGCCTTCGCACGCGAGACGACCGTCGCGTCCCGCTCGGGGACGCAGCCGGCGAAGCAGCCGGGAGCCGCGCGTGGTTCGGATGCCGGCGGTGTCGAACGTGTCCTTGACCGTGAAGGGGACGCCGTGCAGCGGGCCGAGCTCGTCGCCGCGCAGCACGGCCGCCTCCGCCGCGCCCGCCCGCTCCTCCGCGTCGGGTGCCTCGGTCACGATCGCGTTCAGCGCCGGATTCAGGCGGTCGATGCGGCTCTGGTGCTCGGCGAGCGCCTCGACCGGTGAGATCTCGCGCCGCCGGATCCGCAAGCGCGAGCTCGGTCGCGTCGATCACGCCGTGCCGGCGCGGATTGCGCTCAGCGTCGCGCGTGGTGTGATCAGCCTCCGGGTCGACGCGCAGCTCGAGCAGCTGCTGGCCGACCGGCCGCGAGCGCCCGTTCGAACGCGTCGGCGAAGTCCTCGGTTCGCTCGACGAGCTCCGCGTGCGCCCCGTACGCCTCGCGCGAGCGCGACGAAGTCGGGGTTGACCAGATCGGTCCCGACCACCCGGCCCGGAAACTGGCGCTCCTGGTGCATCCGGATCGTTCCGTACATGCCGTTGTTGACGAGCGAGCACGACGATCGGCGCCGCTCCTGCACGGCCGCCGCGAGCTCGTGGCCGCTCATCAGGAAGTCGCCGTCGCCGGCGACGCAGACGACGATCCGCTCCGGATGGACGACCTTCGCGGCGACCGCGGCCGGGACGCCGTAGCCCATCGCGCCCGAGCACGGCGCGAGCTGCGTCCGGTAGCGGCGGAACGCGTAGAAGCGGTGCACCCAGACGCGTGAAGTTGCCGGCGCCGTTCGTGACGATCGCGTCGCGGCGGCAGCGCGCTCGCGCAGATGCGCGATCACGTCGCCGAGATCGAGCGCGCCCGGGCCCGCGGCCGGTGATCAGCGCAGGCCTGAGATAGTCGGCGTGCGCGGCCGCGGTCCAGTCGGCCCAGCGCGAGCCGTCGACGCGGCTCGAGCGCGCGCAGCGCGGCGAGCGAACTCGGCCGAGCCCGGCGACGATCGGGAGGTCGGGCTCGTAGACGCGGCCGAGCTCGTCCGGGATCGGCGTGGACGTGGACGAGCGTCTGCGGCGTCCGCGGCGGCTCGAGCGTCGTGTAGCCGCGCGTCGCGATCTCGCCGAGCGCGTGTCCGAGCGGCGAGCAGCAGGTCGGCATTCGCGAAGCCGCGCCGCGAGCGGCGGGGTCGTGACCGATCGTCAGCACGCCCGCATAGCTCGGCGAGGTGTTGTCGACGTAGTCCTGACGGCGGAACGAGGTCGCCGACCGGCAGCCGCGGACGCCTCGGCCCAGCGCCTGGAGATCGGCCGCGGCCTGCGCCGTCCAACCGCCGCCGCCGACGACGACGAGCGGCCGCTCCGCCTCGCGCGAGCAGGCTCGCGGACGCGCTCGATGTCCTCCGGCGCGGGCGCAGGCCGGACGGCGCGGTAGCGCGCCGCGTCCGCGACGTCCGGCCTCTCGCTCGAGCACGTCCTCCGGCAGCGCGACCACGACCGGCCCGGGCCGGCCCGAGGTCGCCACGTGGAACGCGCGCGCCGACGAGCTCCGGGAACGCGCGCGGCCTCGTCGACCTCGACGACCCACTTCGCCATCTGGCCGAACATGCGCGCGGTAGTCGAGCTCCTGGAACGCCTCGCGCCCGCGATGCTCGCGCGGCACCTGGCCGACGAAGCAGGATCAGCGGCGTCGAGTCCTGGTAGGCGGTGTGGACGCCGACCGCGGCGTGCGTCGCGCCGGGCGCCGCGCGTGACGAGGCAGATGCCCGGGCGGCCGGTGAGCTTGCCGTAGGCGTCGGCCATGTTCGCGGCGCCCGCCTCGTGGCGGCGCGACGACGAGCCGGATCGGCGCGTCGTGCAGCGCGTCGAGGACGCGCGATGTAGCTCTCGCCCGGAACGCAGAACGCCGTGTCGACGCCGTGGACGACGAGCTGGTCGACGAGGAGCCTGCGCGCCGGTGCGCGTCACAAGACGAGCGGCTGCTCGAAGAAGACCGTCGCGCGCTGGAGCTTCGGCTTCGTCCTCGTCGGCGGGATCGACGTAGCGGATCGTCCGCTTGCCCGCCCACTCGCGCGGGCAGCAGCATCACGCGGACGAACGCCGTCGCCTCGGTCTCGGACGCCGCCGCGAAGACCGGCTCGGGCCCGCTCTCGAACCACGGCTCGAACGGGCCGTACTCGTGCGACTGCGCCGCCGCTCTCGATCCGGATCGAGCCGCAGCAGCAGGCAGCGGATCCCGGGCCCGGGATGGGTGTGCGCGGTAGGCGACGCCGCCCGGCGGGAAGTCGACGCGGTCGCAGCGGACGAGCCACTCGCGGCCGCGGGTCGAGCTCGACGCTCGGCGGCGAGCGCGCGCCGTCCGCTCGGCGTCGTCGAGCTCCAGACGCAGCGCGCGGCCGTCGACCGCGCCGCGCCGAACTGCGCCTCGTCGCGCGTCGACGTCGTAGACGACGCGGTTGCCGCTCGCCGTCTCGACGCCGTCCGGGTGGTCGTAGAGCGCGAGGATCAATGAAAGTACTGGCCGCCGTCGATCACCATCGTCTGGCCGGTGACGAAGTCGGCGCCGGGCCGCAGAGGAAGACGACCGCGCCGACGACGTCCTCCGGCACCTGGTCGCGCTGGATCGTCCGCGCGGCGACCGAGACGTCGCGCAGCTGCCTCGATCACCTCGGGATGCGCCTCGCACGCCCGTCGCTCATCGTGAAGCCGGGCGCGACGCAGTTGACGTGGATGCTCGTCCTTGCCGAGCTCCTTCGCGAGCGCGCGCGTGAACGCGACGATCGCGCCCTTCGAGCGTCGACGTAGTGGAGCAGGAACGGGACGCCGCGGAACGGCGTGCCCGAGGAGATGTTCACGATCCTGCCGCCGCCGCGCTCGCGCATCGCGCGGCACGACCGCGCGGCACGTCGAGGAACATCGACGCGACGTTGACGTCCATCACCTGCCGCCACTCCTCGAGCGGGATCTCGGTGAACGGCCGCATCGCGAGCGAGGCGTAGAGGCCGGCGTTGTTGACGAGGATGTCGATGCCGCCGCAGCGCGTCGACGACCTCGTCGACCATGCCGCTCGACCGTCGTCCTCGTCCGCGACGTCGGCCGTGATGCCGACGCCGTCCGCGGAACTCGGCCGCGGCCTCGTCCGCGCCGTGCAGGTCGGCGACGACGATGCGCGCGCCCTCGGCGGCGAGGCCGTCGGCGATCGCGCTGCCGATCCCCTGCGCGCCGCCGGTGACGACCGCGACCTTGCCGTCGAGCGTCGCCGCTCATCGGATCGGCGAGAACGACGTCGGCACGAGGATCCGGTTCTGCTGCGTGTGGATCAGCGGCTGGATCTTGCGCGAGGAACGCCTGCCAGCGCTCGTCGCGCCTGCAGCTGCGCGCGCCGCGCGCTCGCGCTCGCGCGAAGCTGTCGTAGCCCCAGAGGCTCGTGTACGTCGAGAGCGCGCCGATGTCGGTCGTGAAGACGCCGATCAGGCCGCCGAGGATACTCCTGCTGGATCGCGATCCCCTCCTCGGCGTAGAGCCGGACGAGCTCGTTGAGCTTGCCGGTGATGACGTGGTAGTCGCGCTGCTCGACGATCACGGTCGATCGCCCGCCATGCGCGAGGTACTTCGATCTCGAGCCACTCGTCGATCGCCGTACTTCGAGCCCTCGCGGCCGATGCCGGACTCCTTCATGCCGCCGAACGGCGCGACCTCGGTCGAGATGAAGCCCGGTGTTGATGCCGACGATGCCGTACTCGAGCGCCTCCGACGACGCGCCAGATGCGGCCGACGTCGCGGCTGTAGAAGTACGCGGCGAGGCCGTAGGGCGTGTCGTTCGCCATGCGCGACCGCCTCCTCCTCGGTCGAGAAGCGCGCGATCCCGGCGACCGGGCCGAACGTCTCCTCGCAGCTCATCGCCATCGTCGGCCGTGACGCCGGTCGAGCACGGTCGGCTCGAAGAACGTGCCGCCGAGCGCGTGCCTGCTGCCGCCGGTGACGAGCTCGGCGCCGCCGCTCGAGCGCGTCGGCGACGTGGCGCTCGACCTTCGTCGAGCGCCGGCTGCGTCGATCAGCGGGCCGACCTGCGACGTCCGGCTCGGTGCCGGCGCCGACCTTCAGCCGCGTCGACCGCCTCGACGAGGCGCTCGAGGAACGTCGTCGTAGACGCCGTCCTGCACGAGGATCCGGTTCGCGCGAGATGCAGGTCTGGCCCGAGTTGCGGTACTTGCAGAGCAGCGCGCCGGCGACCGCCTCGTCGAGGTCGGCGTCGTCGAAGACGATGAACGGCGCGTTGCCGCCGAGCTCGAGCGAGACCTTCTTCACCTGCGTCGCGCACTGCGCCATCAGCAGCTTCCCGACCTCGGTCGAGCCGGTGAAGCCGAGCTTGCGCACGATCGGGTTCGACGTCAGCTCGCCGCCGATCAGCGGCGCGTCCTCGGCGTCGCCGGTGACGACGCTGAAGCACGCCGGCCGGCAGCCCGGCCTCCTCGCCGAGCTCGCGCGACCGCGAGCGCCGACAGCGGCGTCTGCTCGGCCGGCTTCAGCACCATCGTGCAGCCGGCCGCGAGCGCGGGCGCCGCCTTGCGCGTCGAGCATCGCGGCCGGGAAGTTCCACGGCGTGATCCCGGCGGTGACGCCGATCGGCTGCCTTGAGCACGACGATGCGCCGGTCGGCGGCAGTAGCGTCGGGATCGTGTCGCCGTAGACGCGCTTGCGCCTCCTCGCCGAACCACTCGAGGAACGACGCCGCGTAGGCGATCTCGGCCCGCGACTCGGCGAGCGGCTTGCCCTGCTCGCGTCGTGAGCAGCAGCGCGAGGTCGTCGTCGTGCTCGAGCATCAGGTCGGCCCAGCGGCGCAGGATCCGCGCGCGGTCGCTGGCGAGCAGCGACGCGCCAGCGCGGGTAGCGCCGCTCGGCGCGCCTCGATCGCGCGGCCGCGTCTCCGCGGCGCCCATCCGCGGCACGTGCGCGAGCACCTCGCCGGTCGCCGGGTTGACGACCGCGGAACGTCTCGCCGGAGTCGGCGTCGATCCACGCGCCGCCGACGTAGCCTCTTGTCGAGCGAGCAGGCCGTGCTCCCTCAGCCGCACTGCGCCGCTGCCGGCTGACGCGATCTCGACCACGCGACGACTGATGTCTCGGCCGTCGCCACCACGCCGCGCCTCCTCGAGCGCAGCAAGTCGCTCGTCGTCGACCCCGAGCTCGGCGAGCACCTCGCGCGTGTGCTGGCCGAGCAGCGGCGGCGGGGCAGCGCTGGGCGGGCGTCGACGACTCGAAGCGAGACGGGCGGCGCGACGAGCTCGAGCTCGCCCGCCGCGGGGTGGTTCACGCGCACCGTCGCCGGCGCGGCCGGTGCGCAGCGCGTCCGCCGACGCCGCGGATCTTCCCGACCGGAACGCCGGCGGCGTCGAGCAGTCGCGACCCAGTCGTCGGTCAGGCCGGCCGGCGAACATCTACTTCGAGCACCGCGGCAGCAGCGCGTCGCGGTTGCAACACGCGGGCCGCGTTGGTGGCGAACCGCTCGTCGGTCAGCGAGCTCGGGCCGCTCCGATCGCCTCGCAGAGCCGCGCGAAGAGGCCGTCGTTCGCCGCCGCGACCGCGATCCAGCCGTCCGACGCGGCGGAACGGCTGGTAGGGGACGATGCTCGCGTGGGCGTTGCCGTAGCGCGGCGGCTCCTCGCCCATGACGCAGGGCGTTCTGCTGCCACGTTGACCAGTGCCGCGAGCGCCGAGTCGAGTAGCGAGATCTCGATCCGCTCGCCCGTTCCCCGAGATCGCGCGCCGGAGGCGCGGCGAGGATCGCAACCGCCGCGTTGAGGCCCGGTGAGCACGTCGACGAGCGCGACGCCGATCTTCGTCGGCGGTCACCGTCCGGCTCGCCGGTGATCGCCATCAGCCGCTCTCGGCCTGGACGATGAAGTCGTAGCCCGGCCGGTCACGCGGCTCGCGTCTGCCGAAGCCGGTGATCGAGCAGTAGACGACACCGCGGATTCCGGCGCGTGGCACGGCAGCGGCGTCGAGCCGCAGCCGCGCTGCCGCGCCGGGGCGGAAGTTCTCGATCACGACGTCGGCCGCGCGCGCAGAGCTCGAGCGCGAGCGTCGACGCCCATCCGGGATGCTTCAGAGTCGACGGCGACGCTGCGCTTGCCGCGGTTGACGGCCGAGGAAGTAGGCGGCCTCGCCGCCCGCATAACGGTGGGCCCCAGGTGCGCGTCTCGTCCCCGCCGCCGGGACGCTCGACCTTGACGACGTCGGCCCCGAGATCGGCGAGCACCATCGTCGCGTAGGGGCCGGCGAGGACGCGGGAGAGTCGACGACCCGCACGCCGTCGAGCGGCGCGCCGCCGGACGTCAGGGGACGACGGCCACCGCCTCGACCTCGATCTTGGCGCCCGGAACCGCGAGCGCCGGCAATCTGGACGAGCGTGCTTCGCGGGTCGGGCCGCGCCGAAAGCGCTCCTGGCGCACGCGCGTTGATCCGCGGCACGGTCGTCGACGCCCGGTGAGGAACACGGTCACCTTCACGCACGTCGGCGAAGGTCGCGCCGCCGGCGGCCGGGACGGCGCCCATGTTCGCGAACACCTGCCGCGCTTGCGCGACGACGTCGTCGCCGCCACGAGCGTCCCGCCGTCGTCCACCGGGCACCACGCCGGAGACGAAAACAGGAGCGGCCCTCGGCGCGCACGGCGTCCGTGTAGTGGCTGAGCTGGCTCCAGGCTGTCCGACGGCGCGTATCTCCCGTCGCGGCCGGGCGTCACGGCAGCACCAGGACGCGCCCGCGGCGAGCCTGCGAGGCTCCGCCTCGATCGGCCTCGTTGACGCCCGTCGAGGGCGAATGTCTGCCCCTGACCAGCGGCTCCGAGCTGCGAGCGCGCCGCTGCCGAACAGGTGCTCGGAGCAGGACGGGAAGCGGCGCGGCGCGGGGTCCTCAGAGCTGTACATCGAGCCCGTGAGCTCTTTCTCGCCGTACGAACTCGGCGCGGGTCGAGGTCGAGCCGCTCGCCGGCGGCGGGCAGTCCGACGAGGACGGTTCGCCCGCCGTTTCGCGTCCAGCGAAGTGCGAGCTCGCGTCGTCTGCGGGCGCGCCCACGGCGTCGAGTGCCACGTCGACACCGTCCGGCGCCACCCCGCGTAAGCGTCTCCGGCAGGCCCTCGGGCGTCGCCGTACGCTCGTCGCCCGATCTGCGCCGCCCGCTCCAGCCGCGCCTCGAGCGGGTCGACGCAGACGATCTCGCCGGCGCCCGCGATCCGCGCGCCCTGCACGCAGAACTGCCCGACGCCGCCGGCGCCGACGACGAGCACGGTCGAGCCGGGCTCGGGCGCGAGCCTGGAAGAGCACGCGCGCCGACGCCCGTGAGCGCGGCGCAGCCGAGCAGCGCCGCGTGCTGCAGCGGCTGACGTCGCCGCCGAGCGGCAGCGCGACGCCGCGCGTCGACGACAGGAGCTCTGGACAGCGCGCCTGTCGCCGTCCCGCGGTAGACCGGTCTCGCCGCCGATGCGACATCCCGGTCGTGCCGTCGCAGGCAGCGTCCCGCTCGCGATCGCGCGCTGGAGCTCGATGCAGGCCGCCGGGCGGCCGCGCCGGCAGTCGGCGCACTCCCCGCACGACGGCGCCCACGAGAGGACGACCTCGTCGCCCGGGCTGCAGCGAGTCGACGCCGGCGCCGACGGCCTCGACGGCTCCCTGCGCCCTCGTGTCCGAGCACCATCGGCGTCGGGCGCCGCCACTCGCCCTTCACGACGTGCAGGTCCGTGCCGCAGATGCCCGACGGCCGCCATCCGCACGAGCACCTCGTGCGGCCGCGGCTCGTCGAGGTCGATCTCGCGCACCTCGAGCGGCCGCCCGGCGCCGTGGAAGAGCGCCGCGCGCGTCTTCACGGCTAGCCGCCGATCGCCGAGACGACCGCGTCGCAGTTCGTCACCGTGGAGACGTTCTGCAGCGCGTAGTTGATCGACGCGTTGTGCCAGTCGGCGTTCATCGTCGAGCAGCAGTCCTCGGGCACGACCATGAAGTAGCCCTTGTCGGCGCCGTTACGGGCGGTGTGCTCGATCGGACATGTTCGTCCAGGCGCCCGTGACGATGAGCGTCGTCGACGCCGAGCCCGCGCAGCGAGCGATCTCGAGCCTCGTGTCCTGCCAGGCGTTCATCCGCATCTTCTCGACGACGAAGTCGCCGTCCTGCGGCTCGAGCCCGTCGGCCGGCGCGGCGCCCCACGTGCCGCGCACGAGCGCGTTCGCGTCCTTGACGCCCTCGAAGAGCGGCGCGTTCAGCTTCAGCCCGGGCGCGCCCTCCTCGACGATGTACCAGACGTGGATCACCGGGCACGCCGGCGCTTGCGGCAGGCCGCGGCGAGCCGGCTTGCACGTTCTCGACGACGTTCTGCTCCTTCGCGTGCTGCGGCGCGCCGGAGTCGGCGAACGCGCCGCCCTCGATGATCACGTCGTTCTGCATGTCCTGGATGATCAGCGCCGCGCGCTTGCGGTCGATGCGTGACGCTCTCGTTCTCGCTCATCTCTCCTAGCTCATGTACGGCTCGCGTCGCGGCCGCTGACCTTGGTCTCGCACGCGGTAGACGGACGTCGACGCCGGGATGAACAGCGCAGCTGCCAGTCCGGGCCGCCCCAGTGTGAGGTTGCCGACGTTCTCCGGGATCTCGATCGACGCCGAGGTGCTCGCCCTCGGGCGAGATGACCCAGACGCCGCTCGGGCCCGGTGACCCAGATGTTGCCGCGCTCGTCGCACTTCATCCCGTCGACGAGGCTCGCCCTCCTCGAGGTCGCCCGGTGCCGATGCCCTCGGCGAACACGCGGCCGTTCGAGAGCGTGCCGTCCGGCGCCGACGTCGAAGACCCGGATGTGCGCGCGGTCGGTGTCGTTGATGTAGAGCAGCGACTCGTCGGGCGAGAAGCAGAGCCCGTTCGGCTGCTCGAAGTCGTCGACGAGCAGCTGCGGGTCGCCGCCGCCCGGCGGGATGCCGGTAGACGCCCTGGAAGTCGAGCTCCTGCTCGCGCTCGATGCCCGAAGCCCGGGCATGCGGCCGTACGTCGGGTCGGTGAAGTAGATCGACGCCGTCTCGAGCGGACGATGACGTCGTTCGGGCTGTTCAGCTCCTTGCCCTCGTAGTGCGATGGCGAGCATCTCGCGGCCGCTGCCGTGCCGTCGGGTCCATCGCGGACGACCGAGCTCGTGACGTGCTCGCAGACGATCAGGCTGCCGTCGGCGTCGAGCGTCATGCCGTTGCCCTTGTTGCTCGGGCTCGCGCACCTCGGTGACGCCGCCCTGCTCGTCCCAGCGGCGCCGCGTGTCGCCCGGCATGTCGCTGAAGAGCAGGAACTGCCCGTCCGGATTCCAGATCGGCCCTTCGGTGAAGGTGAAGCCGGTCGCCGAGCTGCTCGACCTCGGCGTTCTCGTCGATCGAGCTCGTGGAGCTGGTCGGACTCAGCACGTACGCTCACCGCGCCGCTCCTCGTCGTGCGCGTTCGCTGCCGGGCGAACCTACCACGGTCGCGCTCGGCGCGAGGCGTCGTCAGAGCGCTTCGGCGTGGATGCGCCGCTTGCTGTCGCGGAGCCGCCCGCCCGAGCGCCCGGCGCGGAGAGCGACGATCTCGGCGAGGATCGACAAGGCGGTCTCGGGCTGGCGAGTCGGCGCCGATGTCGAGGCCGCACGGGCCGGAGATCCGCTCGAGCGCCGCCTCGTCGACGCCCGCCTCGAGCAGCCGTCTCGCGCCGCCGCTCCTGGTTGCGGCGCGAGCCGAGCGCGCCGATGTAGAACGCGTCGGTCGCGAGCGCCGCCTTCAGCGCCGGGATCGTCGAACTTCGTCGTCGTGCGTGAGGACGACGACCGCGGTCGCGTGGTCGGGCTGCACCTGCGCGAGCGCCTCCTCCGGCCACTCGACGATCAAGCTCGTCGGCGCTCGGGATCCGCTCTCGGCGTCGCGAACTTGGCGCGCGCGTCGGCGACGATCGTCTCGCCAGCCGAGCAGCTTCGCCGCGCTGGCAGAGCGCCTCGGCCGTGTCGACCGCGCCGATGATCACGAGGCGCGGCGGCGGCCCGTAGACCTCGGCGAAGACCCTCGCGCCGCTCGAGCTCGAGGAGGCGGTTCCGCGCCCGCGGATCAGCTCGGTCGCCTGCTCGAGCGCCGCCGGCGGGACGCCGTCGCCGCACACGCTCGCCGTCCTCGAGCGACGAGCAGCCTTCGCGCCCGAGCGGCTCGCCCTCGATCACGGTGAAGAGCACGACGCGCTCGCCGCCTCGACCGCCTCCAGCAGCCGGTCGGTGACGTCGGCTCATCTCGACAGCGGCTCGACGAACACGTCGATCTCGCCGCCGCAGGGCAGGCCGACGTCCCAGGCCTCCTCGTCCTCGATCCCGTAGCTGAGGAGCTTCGGCTCGCCCGTCGCGAGCACCTCGCGGGCGTGCTCGAACACGTCGCGCCTCGACGCAGCCGCCGGAGACCGAGCCGCGAGCTCGCCACGCTCCGAGACGGCGAGCTTCGCGCCGACCGGGCCGCGGCGCGGACCTGCGCGTCGCGACCACCGTCGCGATCGCGACCTTCTCACCGTTCGCGCGCCAGCGCTCGACGTCGGCCAGGATCTCCTTCATGCCGCATGCCTCCTCTCGATGCCGCGACAGCACCTCGCCGAGCCGTCTCGAGGCTCGCGAGGTTGTGCCCGGGCAGGAACCGGTCGACGTGCGGAAGCGCCGCGCGCATCCCGCCCGCGAGCGGCTCGTACTCGGGATGGCCCTTCAGCGGGTTCACCCAGACGACCGCGTAGGCCTGCCGCGCCAGGCGCGCCATCTCGCGCCCGAGCAGTCGGCGCGCGTCCTCGCGCTCCCAGCCGTCGGAGACGATCACGACGACGGCGCCGCGCGGTCAGCGCGCGGCGGCCCCACTCGTCGTTGTACGCCTTCAGCGACGCGCCGATCCGCGTCCCGCCGGACCAGTCGACGACGCGCCTCGCCGCCTGCTCGAGCGCGCGCTCCGGGTCGCGCGCCGCGAGCTCCGGCGTCAGCCGCGTCAAGCCGCGTCCCGAACGCGAACGCCTCGACGCCCGCGCCCGAGCCGACGCACGCGCGTGCACGAACAGAGCAGGAGCGCGCGCGCGTACGCCTCCATCGAGCCGGAGACGTCGCAGAGCACGACCAGCTTGCGCGGCACGTCGTCGCGCGCGGCGGAACGCGCGCTCGACCGGGTCGCCGCCGGTGCGCGAGCGACGCCGCGGACGAGCCGGCGCAGGTCGAGCTCGCGGCCGCGCGGTGTGCGGCGGCAGCCGCCGGGAGCGGCGCCGCGGACGCTCGGCGGCGATCGCCGCGATCAGCGTCGCGACGCGCGTCGAACTCCTCGCGGCGTCAGCGCGGCGAAGTCCTTCGTCGCGCAGCAGCTCCTCGTAGCTCCAGCCGCGCTGCTGTCGGCGCTCGTCGCCGGCTCGCGCTCGTCGGCGCGGCCGGCCGGCGTCGACGCGACGCAGCTCGGCGCTCTGCGGCGTCGGCGGCGCGCTCGCAGGCGGCGCGGCCGGCGCGCGCAGGAACCAGGCCGCGGAAGGCGCGGTCGAAGACGCTCGAGGTCCTCGCGCGCGCGAGACGAGCGTCTGGCGCGCAGCGTCCAGTAGACGTCGTCCTGCCGCGTCAGGTCGACGCTGGTCGAGGCCGCTGCAGCGCGTCGGCGATGCGGCCCGGGCCGACCTCGAGCCCGGCCTCGCGCAGGACGCGGCCGAACGTGACGACGTGCCGGACGACGCGCGCTAGCCGGCGGCAACGCCGCGCCTCCTCGACGCAGATCGGCGAGCGCGGCGTCGCGGACGGCCTAGCAGGTCCTCGTGGTACTTGAGCACCGAGCCGAGCGTCTGACTCGACGATCTCGGCGTCGAGCTCCTGCCGGCCGAGCGCGGCCAGCGCCTGCGCCCAGTCGATCGTCTCGGCGACGCCCGGCGGCTTCGCGAGGTCGAGCCGCGCGCAGGCCGCGCGACGAACGCCGCCGCCTGCGGCGGCGAGCCGCTCCGGGACGCCGGGCACGCGCAGCCGCACGATCTCGACCTCGCGCTCGAGCGACGGGTGGTCGATCCAGTGGAAGAGGCAGCGCCGCTTGAGCGCGTCGTGCAGCTCGCGCGTGCGGTTCGAGGTCAGGATCACGACGCGGCGCCGGCGCGGCCGCGATCGTGCCGATCTCCGGGATCGTGATCTGGAAGTCGGAGAGCACCTCGAGCAGGAAGGCCTCGAACTCGTCGTCGGCGCGGTCGATCTCGTCGATCAGCAGCACGACCGGCTCGTCGGCCTCGATCGCCTCGAGCAGCGGCCGGCGGATCAGGAACTCCGGGCCGAAGAGCTCCGTCCTCGGCGACCGTCCCCTCCTGCGCGGCGCGGATGTGCAGCAGCTGGCGCGAGTAGTTCCACTCGTAGACGGCGTGCGCGACGTCGAGGCCCTCGTAGCACTGGAGCCGGATCAGCGCGCGCCGAGCAGCCGCGCGCGAGCGCCTTCGCGGCCTCGGTCTTGCCGACGCCCGCCTCGCCCTCGAGCAGCAGCGGCTTCTCGAGCTTGAGCGCGAGGAAGAGGACGCCGTCGCGAGCCCGCGGTCGGGCAGGTACGACGCGTCGCAGCAGCGCCGCCTCGAGCTCGTCGATCGATCGCGAAGGTGCGCGCCGTCACGGCCGGCGAATCGTATCCGCGAGCGTCAGCTACTGCTATTGCGGATCCAGGGGTCAGGATCGCTCAGGTCGAGCCGAGACCTCTCGAAGGCGCGCCACATTGACGAACTCGACCAACGTCCTCGTCCCGACCTCCGGTGATGACGCCGCCGCTGCGTTCGGCGACGGATCGCGGCGTCACCGTCGTCGCGCGGCGGCACGATCGTCATGCCCGACATCAAGCTCGGGCGGCTGCGTCCGCGAGCGGACGCTGCTACCTCGGTCGCGCCGGGCTCGACCGGATCGCGCGCACGACGGCGGGCGTCGCCGGATCGGCGCCGCGACGCCGGTCGCGGCGCTCGTCGACGCGCGCCGGAGCCGCTGGCGACGTTCGCCGCCGCACGTGGGCGACCGCGAGGTCCGCGCGCCAGGCGACGATCGGCGGCAACCTCTGCGCGCCGCCGCGCGGCGACGTTCTCGCGCGGCGACCTGCAGGCGCCGCTGCTCGCGCTCGGACGCGCGCGTCCGTTCGGTCGGCGCCGGCGGCGAGCGCACCGAGTCGATCGAGGACTTCCTCGGCGGCCGGTCCCGACGGACGGCTCGTGCTCGAGATCGAGGTCGACGAGCCGACGCGTGCGCGCAGCGGCGCGCGTCGCGGCCGCCCGCACGCACACGCCTACACGATCCTCGCGCGTCGCCGCCGCGCGACGGCGGCCGGCATCCGCGTCGCCGTCGCCGGCGCCGGGCCGCGCGCCGTGCGCGCGCCTCGGTCGAGCAGGCGCTCGCCGACGGCGCGTCGCCGAGGACGCGGCGTCAGAAGGCGCTCGACGACGTCGATCCGCAGGACGATGCCGTGGCCTCGCGCGACTACCGGCGGCAGGATCGCTGCCCGCTGCTCGTCACGCCGGGCGCTCGACGACCTCGTAGAGAAGGGAGGTCGATGAGACTGACCGTCAACGGCGATCGAGCACGAGATCTCGAGCGCCGCCGCTCGACCGCGCTCCTGCACGTGCTGCGCGAAGAGCTCGAGATCACGAGCCCGAAGGCCGGCTGCCAGCAGGGCGGCTGCGGCGCGTGCACCGTGCTCGTCGACGGCGAGCCGCGGCGGTCGTGCCTGACGCCGCTGGTCGACGGTCGACGGCGCGTCGATCACGACGGTCGAGGGCCTCGGCGAGGCCGAGCGAGCTCTCGCCGGTGCAGGCCGCGTTCCACGAGCAGTACGCCGCGCAGTGCGGCTTCTGCACGCCGGGCTTCGATCGTCGCCGCGACCGCGCTGATCGAGCGCGAGCGCGGCAGGCCGAGCCGCGACGAGGTGCTCGAGGCGCTCGGCGGGCACTACTGCCGCTGCACCGGCTACGTGAAGATCGTCGCCGCGGTCGAGGCTGCCGCCCGCGGCGACGTCGAGCCGCTCGACGCCGGTGCGACCGGTCCCGAGCCGGGCGAGCCGGAGTCCTCGTCCCAGGGAGCCCGGCATGAAGGCCGTCGGCGCGCGCCTTCCGCGCTACGACGGCGTCGGCCACGTCACCGGCCGCACGCAGTTCGTCGACGACGTCCGCGTCCGCGGCACGCTCGTGGGTGAAGGCGCTCCGCTCGCCGCACCACCACGCCGCGATCACGACGCTCGACACGACGCAAGGCCGAGGCGCATGACGGGCGTGCACGCCGTCGATCACGCACGAGGACGTCCCGCGGAACGTCTACGGCCACCTCGAGGCGCTCGGCGTCCCCGGCCGACGAGCCGCTGCTCGCCGACGGACGAGGTGCGCTACAAGGGCCAGCCGATCGCCGTCGGTCGCCGCCGAGGACGAGGCGACCGCGCTGCGCGGCCGTCGAGGCGATCGAGATCGACGTTCGACGAGCGCGAGCCGCTCTTCGACATCCGCAAGGCGCTCGACCCCGACGCGCCGCAGATCCACCAGTGGGGGCAACGTCTATCCGCACTTCGGGCCGTACAACGACCGCCGCGATCCGCAAGGGCGACATCGACGGCGCGTTCGAGCAGGCCGACGCGATCGTCGCAGGGCGTCTACCGCCCGCAGGCGATCGAGCAGCTGCCGATGGAGACGCAGGTCTGCGCTCGTCGGTGCCGGAGGCGAGCGGCCGGCTGACGATCTACTCGTGCACGCAGGCGATGTACTTCTCGATGGGCGTCGTCGCCGCGCACCTCGAGTGGCCGCTGAACAAGCTGAAGTTCGTCGGCGGCACCGTCGGCGGCGGCTTCGGCGGCAAGGTCGACACCGCGACGGAGACGATCTGCGCGCTGCTCGCGCTGAAGTCGCAGCCGGCCGGTCAAGTGGCGCTGGACGCGCGAGGAGGAGTTCCTCTGCTCGTCGACCCGGGCGCCGTGGCACATGGAGATCGCCGACGCCGTCACGAGCGACGGCTGGATCCTCGGCCGCAAGATGCTGACGCTGCACGACTCCGGCGCGTACGCGCGGTTCTCGCCGTACGGCGTCACGAAGCACGCGTTCCACCACACCGGCGCCTACACGATCCCGAACCTGCGCTTCGACGGCTACGTCGTCTTCACGAACCGCGTGCCGACCACCGCGATGCGCGGCTTCGGCGTCACCTCGGTGTCGTTCGCGGTCGAGACGCACATGAACCGCGATCGCCGAGGTGCTCGGCATCGACCCGCTCGAGCTGCGCCTGAAGAACGCGAACCGGATCGGCGACACCGACCGCCAACCGGCGTCGTGCTGCAGCGACCCGTCGACGGTGCCGGTCGTCGCTCGCGGCCGCCGACGCGGATCGGGCTACGAGCTGCCGGCCGAGTACCGGCAGATGACGCGCGAGCCGCGCTCCGGCGACCTGCTGCCCGAGCACCTCGTCGCCGCAGCAGCGGCGGCTGAGACGACGGGAGGGCGCCTGATGGCGAAGCACCGCGGTCGCGGGTTCGCGACGATCGAGTACCCGACGGGCATGAACCAGAACGGCGACCCGTAGCCAGGCGTGGATCAAGCTCAAGCCGGACGGGCGCGTCGACGTCTTCGCCGGCACGGTCGACATCGGCCAGGGCTCGAAGACCGTCCACACGCAGATCGTCGCCGACACGCTCGGCGTCCCGTACGAGTGGGTGACGATGGACAACTCGAACACCGACTCGTCGCCGGTCTGCACCGGCACGTTCGCCTCGCGCGGGACGTTCATCGGCGGCAACGCCGTGCGCTTCGCCGCGCGAGCGCGTGCGCGAGCGGATCCTCGAGATCGCGTCGAAGGAGCTCGAGATCGACGCGGCCGACCTCGAGATCGACGACGGCGAGGTGATCGCGCAAGGGCGCGCCGACAGCAAGACGATCAGCGTCGCCGGACGTCGCGGCGGCCGCGACGTGCGACTCACGGCGAGCTGATCACCGGCTCCGGCGACGGCGCTGAAGCCGTACGCCGACGGTCGACGACGACGACGGGCGAGGTCGACATCGAGCCGCACTCGGCGATCTCGTACGCCGCGTGCGTCGCGGAGGTCGAGGTCGACGACGAGACCGGCGAGGTCGTCGGTCGACGAAGCTGCGTGCAGGTCTACGACGTCGGCCGGGCGATCAACCCGACGCTCGTCGAGGGCCAGATCGAGGGCGGCGCGATGATGGGCCTCGGGCTCGGCCTGCTCGAGAGCTGCGTACCCGTACTACCCGTCGGTCGAGCACCGCGGCGAGCAGTTCGGCGCCTACCTCGCGCCGGCGCTCGAGGACCTGCCGGAGCTCGACAACGTCATCCTCGAGAACCCGTCCGCGGACGGGCCGTTCGGCGCGCAAGGCGATCGGCGAGATGGCGAACAACGCGCAGCCGCCCGCGATCGCGACCGCGATCCACGACGCGGTCGGCGTGTGGGTCACCGAGATGCCCGGCGACGCCGGAGCGGGTCCTGCGCGGCCCTCGAGGCGAAGCGCGAGCCGCGCCGCGACGGCAAGCGCGTCGTCTACGACGAGCGACATCTCGGTCGCGGACGTCTCGATCGCGCGCAGAGCGGCGGCGCGAGGCTTCCTGCTCCGGATGCGTCGATGCGCCGAGCGTCTCGCCTTTCGGCACCTGGAACGGCGTCGAGCTCGTTCGAGTTCTTCGACGGCGTGCAGGCTCCACGCGATCGGCGGCGAGCAGGTGCTGCTCTGCCGCGTGCAGCTACGAGCCCGGCAAGTCAGGTCGCCGCGGCACGCGCACGAGCACACCGAGCAGGTGATGGTCATCGTCGACGGCGAGGTCGACGATGACGATCGGCGACGACACGGCGCACGCTGCGGCGCCGGCGACGTCTGCGTGATGAACCGCGGCGTCGAGCACGAGCTCTACTCGGAGAGCGGCGTCACGTTCTTCGAGGCGCTCGCGCCGGTGCCGCTCGACCACGTGCCCGACCGCGAGCGCGACCTCGTGCTCGGCCCGGACGGCGGCTCGCAGCACGTCGAACGCTAGCCCGACCAGACCGCCCGCGCGGGTTCAGCTGTTCGCGACCTGCGTCGGCGCGATCTCGTCTTCCCGGACGCGGTCGAGGATGCGGAGCGACTGCTCCAGCGCCGCCGGTTACGAGGTCGAGTTCCCGCGGAGACAGGTCTGCTGCGGGACAGCCGGCGTTCAACGCCGGCCACCGCGCGGCCGCGCGCCGCGATCGCGCGCGGCTTCGTGCGAGGCTTTCGCGCGCGACGCGCCCGTGATCGTGCCCTCTGGCTCGTGCGTGACGATGCGCTCGCACTACCTGCCGGAGCTGCTCGGGGTCGAGCCGTTCGAGGTCTGGGAGCTGTCAGCGTTCCTGGACGCCGCCGGTTTCTGAGCCCGCGAAGACTGAACGACGGGCCGCACCGTCGCCTACCACGACTCATGTCACATGCTGCGCGAGCTGCACATCGCGGAGCCGCCGCGCCGTCTGCTCGAGCGCTCGGGCGCGGGTGGTCGCCGCGTTGCCGCGGCCGACCTCTGCTGCGGGTTCGGCGGAACGTCTCCTCGGTGCGCCAGCCTGAGGATCTCGCGGCGATGGCGGACGACAAGCTTCCGCGGGCGCAAGACGGCGTGGACGCCCTCGTCACCGCCGACCCGGGCTGCTTGATGCAGCCACGAGGGCGCGCCGGGCGTGCGGGAGGGCCTCACGTGGTTCATCTCGCGACCGCGCTCGCGCGTGGTGTGGCGGTGAGGCGCGCTCGGTCAGCCGCGCGAGCGGTTCCGCGCGATCGCCGCGGCCTGGGCGCTCGAAGACGGGCACACGCAACCGGCGCTCGACGCCGCGACCGCGCGGCTGCGTGACGCGCGCCTCGCGGCGTGGGGACTGCTGCCGGACGTCGAGGAGCTGCGCGAGCGAGGCCGCGAGATCAAGCAGCGGACTATCGACGACCTCGATCGGTATCTCGACGAATTCTCGCGAGCGCTCGAGGCACGCGGCGGCCACGTGCACTTCTCGCCGCTACGGCTGGTGAGGCGGCGCGACTACGATCCGCGATATCTGCCGCCGCGGCGGGCGCGAGCTGGTCGCGAAGTCGAAGTCGATGGCGAGCGAGGAGATCGGCCTGAACGAAGCGCTCTCGAGGCGTGACGGGCTGCGGGTCGGTCGAGACCGACCTCGGCGAGTACATCCTCCAGCTCGCCGGCGAGCACCCGGTCCACATCATCGCGCCGGCGATCGAGAAGACCGGCGGGCGAGGTCGCCGCGCTGCTCCTCGGCGCAGTGGACGGCAGCGAGCTGCGGCCGAGCTCGAGGCAGCTGACGGCGGCTGCCCGCGCGCGCAGCTGCGCGCAGATGTTCCTCGACGCGCTGACGTCGGCATCACCGGAGCGAACTTCGGCGGTCGCGGAGACCGGCTCGATCGTGCCTCGGTCACGAACGAGGGCAACGGCAGGCTCGTCAGCGCTCTACCGAGCGTCGCACGTCGTCGATCATGGGCATGGAGCGGCTCGTGCCGACAACGCGCCGACTCTCGGTGTCCTGCTGCGGCTCCTGGCCCGTAGCGCGACCGGGCAGAAGCTGACGACCTACACGACGCGTCCTCACGGGCCCCGGCGTCCCGGTGAGCAGGACGGGCCGGACGAGCTGCACGATCGTGATCCTCGACAACGGCCGCTCGAAGCTGCTGGCGCGGCCGCTACCGCGAGATGCTCGCTGCATCCGCTGCGGCGCCTGCCTGAACGTCTGCCCGGTCTACCGGAAGATCGGGCGGCGCCGCGTACGGGCCTGTCTACTCGGGCCCGATGGGAGCGGTGCTGCGTGCCGCTGCTCGTCGGCCTCGAGCAGCGCCCCTCGCTGCCGCATCGCGTCCTCGCTGTGCGGCGCCTGCGCCGGACGCGTGCCCGGTCGAAGATCCCCGCTACACGAGCTGCTGCTCGACCTGCGGCGCGACCTCGTCGGCGGAGCGCGTGGCGCCGTGCTGGAGCGGATGGCTTTCCGTCTCTGGGCGCTGGCCTGGTCGACGGCCCTCGGCTACCGGCTCTCGACGGCCGCTCGCGCGGCTTTGGTGCAGCCGCTGGCCGGCGGCTGCCGGGCCCCGGGTCGCGTCTGGGCACGCGGCGTACGCTGCCCCGCTCGCGCGCCGCCGGTTCCGCGACCGCCGCCGATGAACGATCTCGGTCGAGCCTTCGTCCGAGAACGCCGGCGGCGGCCGGCTTCACTGTCCACCGGCAGGCGACGCCCGAGATCGAGGTCGCCGGCGTCCGGGCGCTCTACGGGCTGGCGGACACGGGCAGCGTCGTCCTCGCCGCCTCGCCCGAGGAGCCGCGCGCCGGCTCGCTGCTGCCGGTTCAGGCACATCGACGCTGGTCGAGCGCGACCGGATCCTGCCCGGGCCTCGACGAGCTCGTTCAGCCGCTCTGGGACCGACCTGCCGAGCGCGCTCGGCGATCGTCACCGGCCCGAGCCGCAGCGCCGACATCGAGCAGCGGCTCGCCGTCGGTGTGCACGGTCCGCGGCGACGTCCACGTGCTGATCTTGTAGCGTCGCGCGCCGGTGCCTCTTCCGATCGACCGGCCGCAGAAGATCGTCTGCGTCGGCCTCAACTACCGCGACCACGCCGAGGAGCAGGGCGTCGAGCTGCCCGAGCGCGCCGCTGCTGTTCGCGAAGTGGCCGAACACGCTGATCGGCGCCGGGCGAGCCGATCCGTGATCCCGCCGATCGCGAAGCAGCGTCGACTACGAGGCCGAGCTCGGCGTCGTGATCGGCCGACGCGTCCGCGCGCGTCTCGGCGGACGAACGCGCTCGAGGCGGTCGCCGGCTACGTCGTGCGTCGAACGACGTCTCGGCGCGCGACCTCCAGTTCTCGGACGGCCAGTGGGTGCGCGGCAAGTCGCTCGACACGTTCTGCCCGGTCGGCCGGCGCTCGTCCCGCGCGAGCGAGGTCGCCGGATCCGCAGGCGCTCGCGATCCGCGCGATCGCTGAACGGCGAGACGATGCAGGACTCGAACACCGCGAACATGATCTTCGGCGTCGCCGAGATCGATCGCGTACGTCATCGCAGGCGATCACGCTGGAGCCGGGAGACCTCATCGCGACCGGCACTCCGGCCGGCGTCGGCGCGTTCCGCGATCCGCAGGTCTGGCTCTGAGCCGGGCGACGAGGTGACGATCGAAATCGAAGGCGTGGGCGCACTTGACGAACCCCGTGCGCGCAGCGGAATCAGGAGGAGCGATGGCGTACTGCCTGGCCGTGAAGTGGACGATCAAGGAAGGCGAGCTCGACGCCGGTCCTCGGGGCGCTGCGGCCGCTGACCGCCGGCGTCGCGGCAGGAGCTCCGGGCTGCCTGCTGTACCAGGCGCACCGCGATCCCGGAGAACGAGAACGTGATCCCTTTTACGAGCAGTACGTGGACGAGGCGCGCGTACCAGGCGCACGCGGAGTCGGACGCACTTCAAGACCTACGGCCTCGAGCCGAGATCTCTCCCGCAGCCGCGAGAGCGCCGAGCGCGCTGCCTGCGAGACCTTCGGAGCCCTAGGCGCGGAGCGGAACAACTCGACCGTCTCGCGCACCCCTGTCGCAGCGCGCGTCACGGGCATCGGAAAGCCGCCCGTGGCGAACTCCTCCGGGAACGGGAAGCGCGACTCGGCTCGTATCCGATCTGCGCGCCGGGAACTCTCCGCCGTGATCGCGGCGACGACCTCGCTCATCGGCACAGTTCGCGCCTGATGTTGTAGACCGGCGCGCCGCTCGCTGGCGGCTCGGCGCCGCGTCGACGAAAGCGCGCGCGCGGCATCGGGGTGCGTAATTGAACGTTCGAGCGGCTCGACCAGGCGATCGTGTACGGGCTCGCCGCGAACTGGCTGCCGCCATGGCGAGCGTCGGCGCCGGCTGTCATGCCGGTAAACGCGCCCGGGCCCGTAGACGATGGCGGCGGAGACCGATGCTCGGCAGGCGGTCCTTCTGGCCAGTAGACGCGGGCCGTGCCCTCGTTGGCGAGCTTGGTGCACCCCGTAGAGAGTCGTCGCGGTGGCCCGACCGCGCGACCTCGTTACTGGCGTCGCCTGTCTCGGCATCGACAAGGTCGTAGACCGCGGCTGAACTCGCGTACGCGAGCCCGCGATACGCTCTCGCGCCGCTGCTTCACCGCCTCGAAGACGTTCGTAGTCCCGACGACGTTGACGAGCGCGCCGCGCGATGGGTCGGCGCGCGCGAGTGGGATCAGCAACGCGCGCGAGGTGGACGACGTGCGTTACCCGTGCTCGTCCAGCGAGCGTCCGAGCCCGGCGAGGTCGGTCACGTCTCCGTGAACGAACGTGACGCGTTCGAGCTCGTCCGGTTCGCACGATCAGTGGAGACGCGAGACGTCGTCCCCGAGGTCGAACGAGCGTGCGACCGGAGCGCCCTCGCGCACGAGCGTGCGCACGATCCAGGCTCCGATGCACCCCAGCGCCCCGGTGACGAGCCAGACTCGGTCACACGTCCTGGTAGAACCGTGACGACCTCGCGTGTAGAACTCGAGCGCCGCTCGCGGCCCTGCTCGTGGGGGCCGAAGCCGGAGGCCTTGATGCCGCCGAACGGGACGCACCTCGGCGCCGGCCGTCTGCGAGTTGACGTGCAGGAGACCGGCCTCCGCCTCGTTCGCGAACCGCTGCGCCGCTGTCCGAGGCTCTGCGTGAAGATCGGCGCGCCGAGAGGCCGAACTCGACCGCGTTCGCGCGGCGCAGCGCCCTCGTCGAGGTCGCCGATGCGGTAGAGCGACGTCACCGGGCCCGAACACCTCCTCGCACGAGAGGAACGCGTCGTCGCGCGACGCCCTCGAACACGGTCGGCCTCGATGACGTACTCCGGTCTCGTCGGCGCTGCCGCCGCCGGCGATCGACCTGGTCCCGCCTTCGCCGCGACCGCGCTCGATCGCGGCGAGGATCTCGTCGAACTGCTTCTCGTTGACGATCGGGCCGACCTCGGTCTCGGGATCGGCCGGACGCCGACCTTCCCGCGCGCGATGCGGTCGAGCAGCTTCGGCCGGAACCCGGGTCGTAGGCGGACGTCGTGGACGTAGATCCGGCGCGTCGCGGTGCACTTCTGGCCGGCCGACCAGAAGGCTCCGGGCATACGCGCTCTGACTTGCGGCGTCCATCTTTAGGCAATACGTAACTGAACGAAGTAC
>ERZ1370068.381-contig-10344_pt1 | contig 30739 bp, 51 predicted proteins | sample MGYA00561227_ERZ1370068 | MGnify/ENA primary metagenome ERZ1370068 (study PRJEB38410, sample SAMEA6850437) | metagenome | study: Metagenomic assessment of the ecological functions of the soil: analysis of the soil microbiota associated with the...
AGGTTACGTATTGTCGGACGGCTGCGGCAATGCGGCGAAGAGGTTGTGGATGAACTGGAACCGCAACCCATTCAGTGCAGACGGTGGAAAGAAACCCGAAATTGGCAAGACTGTGATCATTCCGTAAAAGATCTGAAGTTCGTTGGTGAGATAGTTCTGGTGGCGGCGAGATCAATGCGAAAGGGCGGATCCTCTCCAGTAAATTCTGACGTTCTGATAGCGAAGCGCGCAACTGGTTCGTTTTGATCACCCAATGAGTGGGATTGCTGGACTTAACCGGAGCAGCAGTAAACTTCACGCCAAAGTTGCTTGTACCGACAGATCGTTTGATTGATCCGCCGCTTCGTTTCTGGTGGTTAGCTCCGCACCAGTTGATGTCGATCAGGCCGAAGATGAAATCCACTGATGTGTGGTGAACAATCGGTCGGTGAGCACCAACCGCCGAAAGAGAAAACGAGAAAAACAATGATTTAGTCATAGCGACATCAGCGACGCCATCAACAGTGTATGAAGCTCCTGGCAGCTCAAGAACGCTCTGCGCAACCTTCGAATAGCGGACACTTCTACCAACTGCGGATTGCGCGCCCTGACCGCTGATTTGTGAAAAAGGCGGGTCGTCAGAGCGGTGGTGCGTTTACATGGCAGCATGGTCCAGCCCATCATCAAGAATTATAATCAGATGAGGCGCGTCTGTCGAGCCGCTGCGTCCTCTAAGAATTCAGGCAGTCAGCGGTGTCAGGTTTAAGAGGCTATGGTTTGAGCGCGGCAGCCGAAGCTGCGCCTCCGGCTTCTGCCCGCCGCCGCTTGAGCCGGTACGCTCACATCATTTTGTAAATGCTCTTTCGGCGTACAGCGTCCCGCCATGGCTCGATCCTATCCTCGATGGATCGAGCAGAGAGCAAGAAGCAGAGAGTGGCCGCCCTGATGGCGGCGGGAAAAGATCGAAGGCTTCGCTTCGGCCTCACCGAACCACCTCCGTAAGCTCTAGAACAGCGGAGAGACGCGACCACTCATCGCCAAACGCAAGCGATACGATGGTCTTCAACGGCCAGCAGATTTAGTAACGCGACGGGCGATTTCAATTATCATGCGACCGCGGGACAATCCTGCCAAAGCGCTCATCGTCGAAAACAAGACCACGCCAGCTTCAGCGTCGCAGAAGATCGAGCACAAAGATTCGCGCCTCGAGGTAGTCCGGTGAAACGGCCAGATCATCGCTCGTGGACGCGCGGGTGCGCCGAGGCAAAGCGCCTGCAGGGCGGCGAACTCCGTTCCGCGACACCGCGCGCGTGCTGCGGATGACGCGGCTGCGGTCAGCCGGGCGCCTGACCGGCATCCAGATAAGGAGCGTTCGAGGGCGACGCTTCGAGTACGCCCAGGAGCGACTGCAGTTCTGGCAAGCCGATCGCCGCAGCCCGCTGAGACGGTGCAGGACCTCCTCGCCGAAGATGCTCGCCAATCGTGCGACCGCCCTGGCAGTGCCTCATGGTGGTGCGTCCGGCCCAGATGCCGATACGCTGATGGTGGCAAGCTCGGCGATCCCGTCACGCGGCGCTGGCGAAGGCGTTCTGCAGCGGCAGCAAATCAGCGCGAGACGGCCGCGCGTGGGGGCGCGAGCTGTTGGGCGGCAACGGCATCGTTCGATCGACTACACCGGCGCCGCGCGCGTTTCTTCGCCGACAACGCCGAGGCGCTCTAGTCCGGCACGAAGGCACGTATCAGATGCAGGACCTGATCGTCGGCAGAGCCATCACCGGGCTTGGCGCCTTCGTGTGTAGCGCGTGGCAGAGCCCGCGGCTCCCCTGTCCGCCACCGCCGGCTCTGCCCCCTTATCTTCTTCAGATCAGCGAGACGCGAACATGGCTTCCGCCTAGTCCTGCAATGTTCACTGGCCTCTTCGTCCGACTACCGCCGCGCCACCGCCTTCGCGCGTCAGGAGCGCACGTGACGCTCGCGGAACGTAATCCTGTACGAGAAGAAGGCGCAGGACAGCGGTCGCCTGACGTGACCGTCAGGGTGTTCCGGCCGAAGCAGGTCCTCGTCGCGCCTCGAAACATGCTGCCAGACCTGTGGACGGACCCTCCGGATCGGCGTTCGAGGATGGGGCAGGGACGATCGCGGCAATACGTGCGGCGTCATCCTGACCGGGCGCCGGCGACAAGGCGCACCATCGCCGGAAGCGCAAGACACCGGCGAGCTTGCGCCCGCGTCTACCCGCTTTCGAGGCGGCGGAGCAGTCCAGCCGCTTCCGGGCCAGGAACGTCCTCTCGATGCTGATCGAGAATCCTCGGCACGCCGGTGACCGCGGTCGCGTCAGCTGGCTTTGCGCTCGGCGTGCGGCTGCGAGACGGCGATGGCCTTTCCGCACGATCGGGATCGCGGTGGTACACCGCGAGACTCGGCGCCAGCGCAGTCGCGCTCCGGGACTCGTTCCGGGGAGCGGCGGGACGCAGCGCCGCCGCGGCTGGTCGGCAAGGGTACCAGCGCGCGCTCGGCAGCTCATCCCAGTCCGGCGAGGCGATCCATCAGCGCGCAGGAGGCCTACCGCATCCGGGCTGGTGCCAGCGAGATCGCTCCCGCGCCTGATCTGCATCCGCGCGCGCCGAAGCCATGCCGGTCAGCGGATCGCCGCCAACGCTCCGATCGCCGTCGCAGCCCGGCGGCTCGAGGCGACGAACAAGGGCTGGAGACGAAGGCAAGGCGAGAAGGCCTGCCGCAAAGCTGGAGCTTCCTGTCTCGGCTCCCTGCGCCGCACCGGAGGTGGCAAGCGGGCAGGCGCGTCCGCACTCCTCGAAAAAGCGTCAAGCCCCATGTTCTGCGGGTCGGTGAAGAGCAAAGCTGCACGCATCGCGATACGGAGAGGCGACATGGCATGGCAAGCTGGCTGCAACATACGCTTTCTCGGGACAGTGGTGGTGGTGGACTCTGCAGGCTAGTCATCAGCCGGTCCAGTCGCCGCGGTGATTCTGTCCGACTTCGGCGCCGACGTCGTCAAAGTGGAGCCGCCGATCGGGCGACCTCTGGAGACATGGGCACCAGATCCCGCCGCAGCCGCAAGCGAAGGACGCCTATCCCTGGCACCTGGCCAACCGCAACAAGCGCGGCATCACGCTCGATCTGAAATCCCCGAGCGCTCGGCCGGTTCTCGAGAAGCTCGTCAAGTGGGCCGACGTGCTCATCGTCAATACACCGCATCCCGCGCGCAAGCGATTGAAGCTCGAATACGACGACGTCGTGCAGTGGAACTCGCGAGCTGATCTACGCGGATGTCACGGGCTTCGGCGAGAAGGGCCCGGACGCCGATCTCCCGGGCTTCGACATCACGTCATACTGGGCGCGCAGCGGCTTGCTGTCGATGACACGCGATGCCGGCGCGCCGCCGACCTGGCCAGTGGCCGGCAGCGGCGACAATGCGACCGCCGTCGGCCTCTATTCCGCGATCGTCACGGCGCTCTATCGTCGCGAGCGCACCGGCAAGGGATCGCATGTCACGACCTCGCTGCTCGCCGAGGGCGTCTGGTCCGCGAGCGTCTCGATCCAGGCGGCGCTGTGCGAGGCGAAGTTCTTCGCACTGCACGATCGCAAGAATCCCGCGAATGCGGCGACTGAACGTGTACCGGGCTTCCGATGGCACCTGGTTCGTTCTCATCGTCACGCCGGACAAGTTGGCGCGCCGTGGCGAAGGCGATCGGCCGCACAGATCTCCTGACGGACCCGCGATTCTCCGATCCGGCGAAGCTCGTCGCGAACATGCCGCAGCTGACGGCGATTCTCGACGAGCGTCTTCGGCGCGCAGCCGATGGCGCATTGGTACGAGGTCTTCAATGGCGTCCACGTCACCTTCGGCGCTCGTGCGCGAGCCGCAGGAGGTGATCAACGATCCGCAGCTGCGGCGCCAATGACATCGTCGTGCCGCTCGAAGGGCGCCGGCGGCGAGCTGACGTCGACGATCAGCAGCCCGATTCAAGCTGCATGGCGTCGCCAAAGTGCCGGCAAGGCGCGCGCCGGCTCTTGGTGAGCACAGTGAGCAAGTGCTCAAGCAGCTGGGCTTCAACGCAACCGAAATCGATGAGCTGCGCGCGCGTGGCGCCGTTCCGAAAGCTATAGTGAACGCGGCTTAGCGTGCCGAGCATGACGGCGACGTCAGTTGGCTGACGCTGCCGTACTTAAACTCATCAGGTCGACACAGGAGGTAGACGATGGATGAAATCATTACCGAGCGTTCCGGAAGCATCCTTCGCGTCGAATTGAATCGCCCGGCAAAAAGGAACGCGATGACGTCGGGCATGGTACCTAACTCTGGCGGATATCTTCAAGGACGCGGTTAAGGACGGACGTACACGCGTGGTGCTCTGGCACGGTGCGGGCGATTCCTTCTGCGCCGGCAATGATGTGGAGGACTTTCTGAAGAACCCTCCAGGCCCAGGAGAATCTCCACAGGCTCGGTTGATGAATGCGCTGCTCGACTTCGATAAGCCGCTGATCGCAGCCGTCCATGGGGCCGCCATCGGAGGGCGGAACCACCATGCTGACGCACTGTGACTTCGTGTACGCGGGCGAGAGCGCAAAATTCCAAATGCCTTTCGTCAATCTTGCCGTGGTGCCGGAATTCGGCTCGAGCTGCTCGGTTCCAGCGAGGATCGGCCACATTCGCGCGGCGGAACTGCTTTTGTTGGGACTGCCGTTCGACGCGAGGCGTGCTGCGGATTTGGGATCTCGTTACCCAGGTCGTATCTGATCAGAATCTGCTGGCGGCCGCGACCGACACAGCGCGGAAGTTGGCAGCGAAGCCGGCTAGCGCGCTGCAAGCCAGCAAGCGACTCATGAAGCGGTCCGTTAGGGAGCAAATCAAGGCGGCAATGAAGGCTGAGAACGAAGCGTTCAGCGCGCAGGTTCGCTCTGAAGACGCCAAGGAGGCACTGACGGCGTTTCTTGAGAGGCGCGCGCCCGACTTCACCAAGACCATGAAATCCGCAACGGCCGCATAGGCTGGAATGCCTCGGCATCCCCACAAGATGTTTGGAACGAGAGCAGAAGCAATGGGAACCGCACAAACCGGGAGGCTGTGGCGAATTGTATCCACCCGCATGCCGGCCAAGAGGGGGATGTTTGACGCCATCAAGTTCCAGCGCGGTGTGTCGAACTTGGAGACCCAGCTGCCGAAGGGCGGCTCGGGCAAGATCCTGAAGAGCGCCCTGCGGGAATGTTTCTGGATCGATCAGAAACGGGCGCTGGGTTGACGCGTGGCGCGAACCTCATTCACCCGCGATGAAATGTTGGCCAGCGAAGCACCCGGAGCAAGTCGCATGAGCGAGACACGACAGGGCATGGTTACCGTCGCCGAAAGCGGCAGCGGGCCTTATTCACAGCTGGCGCACGCGGGCCGGCACGTCCTGTCCGCCGACGAGCCAGAAGCGAGTGGAGGTCACGACGTCGGTCCGTCGCCATACGAATTCCTATTGGTCGGACTCGGCGCGCTGCACCGCCATGACGCTGCGATCCTATGTGGAGCGGCATAACTGGGAGTTGCGCCGGACGACCGTCGAACTGTGGCATGAAACGAGACCGGCTGCGGATGGCAGAGTCGATGATCGACCATTTTCATCGCGCCATTCATTTCGACGGTGATCTCACCGACGAACAGCGACTGAGGCTGTTCGAGATCGCCGAGAGGTGTCCGGTCAGCCAAACTCTGCGCCGCTCCTCCGCCATCAGATCGCGCGTTACGAATGCCGGCCCGCTAATAGCGGCATAGGCGCGCCCAAGGGCATCGAACCGCAACTGTGACACGAAAGGACAGACCATGACCGTGCGTCAGGCCACGCGAACCCAAACTTCATCGGCCGCGGGCCGCTCTGGCCGACTATTCCTTCTCGAACTGAGCGGCGGCCACATTCACTCGATGAATCCCGACGGATCCAACCGCAAGACCATCGTCACGAATTGCCACCTCCCCGATGGCATCGTCGTGGATGCGGGCGCTGGTCACATCTATTGGACCAACATGGGTGTCCCCAACCTCAACGACGGCTCGATTGAGCGCGCCGACCTCGACGGCAAGAACCGCAGGGTTATCGTCCCACAAGGCGTTACGCACACGCCGAAACAGATCCACCTCGATAAGGACGGCGGCAAGCTCTATTGGTGCGACCGCGAGGGCATGCGCGTGATGCGCGCGAACCTCGACGGCTCGCAGGTCGAAACCCTGGTCGAGACCGGCCGCGGCGACAAGGACAGTCGCGATCAGACCCGGTGGTGCGTCGGAATCACCATCGACCCGAAGCTTGGGAAAATCTACTGGACGCAAAAGGCCCGGACAACGCCGGCCTCGGCCGCATCTTCCGCGGCAACATCAACATCCCGAAGGGCGAGAGCCCGACGAACCGCTCCGACATCGAGGTGCTGTTCGATCAATTGCCGGAACCGATCGACCTCGAGCTCGATCTGGCGAACCGCGTCCTCTATTGGACCGACCGCGGCGATCCTCCACGCGGCAACACCGTCAATCGCGCGCCGATCGACACAAAGGCGGTGCCGGAGATCCTGATCACGCACCTGATGGAGGGGATCGGCATCGCCCTCGATGTTCCCGGCAACCAGATGTTTGTCACCGACTTCGCCGGTTCGGTCTATTCCGCCGATCTCGATGGCAAGAACGAGCGCAATTTCCTCTATGGGCAGGGCAACCTCACCGGTATCGCCTACGCCGAAATCTAAATCCAAGCAAAAGGAGAACTGATCATGAAGCCGAACAAACCCATTCGACGGGTCGCGATCATCGGCACCGGCGTCATCGGCGCCAGCTGGACGGCCCTGTTCCTCGCCAAAGGACTGAAGGTTGTGGCCACCGACGTCGCTCCCAATGCCGAAGCGGCGTTGAGACAGTTCGTCAAAAGCAGCCTGGCCTGCGCTCGAGGGATTGGGCGTCGCGCCTGGTGCATCGCAATCGAACGTGACATTCACCGCTGACCTTCCGGCAGCCGTGAAAGACGCAGAATTCGTCCAGGAGAATGGGCCCGAGCGGATCGACTTCAAGCAAAAGCTCTATGCGCAGCTTGACGAGCTGTTGCCGGCGGACGTGATTGTCGCGTCGAGCTCATCAGGCCTTACTATGAGTGAGATCAATCTACCTGCCGGCTACATCCAGAGCGCTGCGTCATAGGCCATCCGTTCAATCCACCGCACCTGGTCCCGCTCGTAGAGATCGTTGGTGGCGCTAAGACTTCGGAAGCGACCATGCAGCGCGCCGCGGATTTCTACACAGAGTTGGGGAAGCAAACCGTTCGCCTGCGCAAGGAGGTGCCCGGCCATGTGGCCAACCGTCTGCAGGCGGCCTTGGCGCGGGAGGTCTATTACCTCGTCGCCGAAGGCGTCGTCAGCGCTGCAGACGTCGACACCGCGTTGTGCTGGGGGCCTGGCCTGCGTTGGGGCATCATGGGCAACTATGATGCTCAACCACCTCGGCGGCGGCCAAGGCGGCATCGAACACTTCTTCCAGCAATTCACCGGCCCTATGACGGCCTGGTGGAAGGTTCTCGGGCAACCCGTATTGACGCCCGAAGTGCAAAAGAAGCTCATCAACAGCGTTCATGCCGAGGTCGGCTCGCGCTCGATTGCTGAGCTGGAGGCGCAGCGCGACGAAGTACTGCTGGGACTGCTCGAGCTGCGCACCAAGGCCGAGAAAACGCCTGCCGTGCCGAGAGCAACCGCACGCATCGGCTGAACGGAAGGCCGCCATTCCAGCGCGCAGGCGTGGCGCGCGCGCACTCGCACTATGATGCATGAGGTTAGTCAATGACTGCAGCCCTGCAAGAAACCCGCCCTCGAGAGACGTTGTCGCGCGCGCAAGCAGCCCCATCGAACCGAAAGCGCGTTGTCATCATTGGTGGCGGCTTTGCCGGAATCGCGGCCGCACGGGCGTTGAGGCGTAGCAACGCCGAGGTCGTGCTGATCGATCGGCGCAATCATCACATCTTTCAGCCGCTTCTCTATCAGGTTGCGACCGCACTTCTCGCTCCAGCCGAAATCGCCGCGCCGATTCGCCAGATCGAGCAGAAGCAGAAGAACCTTACGGTAATGCTGGCGGAAGTCACGGCTGTCGATTTGAGCTCGCGGTCGGTCAGCGTGTCCTATCCGGCGCCCGGAACCCACAGGATCCCCTTCGATTTCTTGATTGTGGCCGCCGGGATGCAAGCCAGCTATTTCGGCCATGACGAGTTTGCCAAATTTGCACCAGCACTCAAGAATCTGAACGACGCAGAGACCATCCGCACGAAGATCTTGAGCGCCTACGAGCTGGCAGAGATGACCGATGACGAAGCCGAGCGTTCTCGACTGATGAGCTTCGTGCTGGTTGGTGGTGGCCCCACCGGCGTCGAGCTGGCAGCCTCGATGGCGCACATGGCCACGGTTACATTGCGTCGTAACTTCAGGCGCATCGATCCCGGAGAAACAACGATATTTTTGCTCGAGGGTGGCAATCGTATTCTGCCGTCGTTCGCCGAATCCTTATCCAGGAAAGCCGCCAAACAGCTTGAGAAGCTTGGCGTGAAAGTTCTGACAGGAACGAGGGTCGAAAAGGTCGATGAGAAAGGGGTCATCGCCAATGCGACGAGGATTCCGAGCGCGACGGTCCTGTGGACGGCAGGCGTGGCGGCGTCACCGGTGGTCAAGACGCTGGGCATCCCGACCGACAGGTCTGGGCGGCTCACGGTGGATCCGTTCCTGATGGTGAAGGGGGCCGGCGGCGTGTTCGCCGTCGGCGACGTCGTTGCGCTGAACCAAGACGGACATCCGTTGCCAGGCGTAGCCCAGGTTGCCGTCCAGCAGGGACGCTACGCGGGGCAGGTGGTATCCGACCTGCTCAAGGGCGAAGCTCCGCGGCGTCCCTTCCGATATTTCGACAAAGGCACCATGGCCGTCGTCGGGAGGAACTTCGCCGTGCTGCAGCGCGGCGGTATCCGCACGAGCGGATTTATCACCTGGCTGCTCTGGGTGGTCGTCCATGTCATGTTCCTTCCGCAACTCCAGAACCGGTTGCGGGTTCAAAGGCAATGGTTCTGGTCCTATTGGACCGGACAACGCGGTTCACGTCTAATCAACGAAACGCCGCGCTCATCTCATGACCGCGATGGATCTTGATGGCTGACACCGCGCCTTACTTGTCTGCTGTCGCCGCCCTAGCCGGGACATTCGTCGGCGGCATCACTTCGGTCGCCACCCGTGGCTGGGCCAACAACAGCAAACGAATGAACAGCGCAGGGTGCGCGAGAAGGAAGCGCTGCAGACATTGTACAAGCAGTTCATTGAGAACGCGCCGCGACTGTATCTCGACGCCCTGGAGCACAATACGACCGAAATCGCCAAAGCTCGTCGAGGTTTATTCCACGCTCAATCGGATGCGCGTGTTGTCTTCGCCCAAAGTCGTTGCCGCGGCGGACAGCGCTCGGCGTGTCATCGTCTGGGTCTACGCCACCGAAAACGCGACATTCTCCAGAATCAGGCAATCGATCGGGCAAGGCTTCCTGGATCCGCTGCGCCCCTTCAGTGACGCGTGCCATGAAGAGCTCAAGAACCATTGATCGGAACGATACCGGCGCGCTTCACCGCTAACCGCACCGCAGACGTAAGAAGCGCTGCCCACAACCTATGAGGTCCTGCGACCGGCCGATTAAGAGGACGCGGGGATAGACTAGAAATAATCGGGAGGTTAGCGGGCGCCCGTTGCAGCAAGGTGGTTCTGTCGCTCAGAACGCGCCGCTTTCATCACGATTTGCAAAACTTTCTTTCAGTTTACTCGGCCCTGTACCGAGTTCGGTTGTAGGTTCAAAGCACAATGCCCTCGTGGCGTATACCCGCTTCACTTGCAAGGCATGCGCCGCCGACAACAGAATCATGGAGTCGACTCTGATGCCATACACGGTTAACAGCGCTCTAGCTCCGCCTTTGGATCAAATTGGTCTCAGGGAACATTTTGCAGTTGCCTGCGACTACGCCCTCGTTTTTCTCAATCAGCTTTTGACCAACAAAGACCTAAAGCAAATCTATCGCACTAACGAATTGAATTTCGGCTTCAGCGCGCAGGGCTATGCACACGCGCGGAATGCAACACGTGGCTTTGCCCCGCTGCGGTAAGCGAACGTTGTAAAGAGGACCTAGTCATGGCCGAAGCTCTCGCCGCCAAATTCGCGAACCCGATACTACCCACGGCATTGAACGAATACGCCCTCGATTTCTGGCAGAGGTCAATTTTGTTCCTCGACATCCTGCGCCAGCGCGGCGACGCGCGCGAAGAGATGCTGGCACGCGGAGTCGTCCTCGGTTCTGCTCTTTGATACCGAGCTGGTGATGCGCGGCGACACCCTGCCGCATCCGGTCAACTACTCCCTCCTCCGGGTTATTCCACCGGCAAGCGTTGAGATAGATGACCGCAAGCGTCCGGTGATGGTCATTGATCCGCGCGCCGGCCAGGGCCCGGGATCGGGGTTTTAAGGCCGCCAGTGAGATCGGCGAAGCTTTCAAGGCAGGGCATCCGGTGTATTTCGCTGGCTTTACGGCGACTCCGATCGATGGACAGCGCATCGAGGACGTGGCACGCGCATCACCGTGTTCATGGACAAGGTGCGCGAGCTCCATCCTGCGGCCCTCGGCAAACCCTTTGTATTCGGCAACTGTCAGGCAGGCTGGCACGCGATAATTGCCGCCTGCATGCGCCCTGACGTCGTCGGGCCAGTCGTCATTGCAGGCGCGCCCCTCTCCTACTGGGCCGGCGTGCGCGGCAAGAACCCGATGCGCTACCTCGGCGGCCTCCTGGGCGGCAGTTGGCTCGACCGTCTGATGAGCGATCTCGGCAACGGCACCTTTGATGCCGCCTGGCTGGTCGCGAACTTCGACAATCTGAACCCTGCCAACACGTTGTGGTCGAAGCAATACAACGTCTGGTCAGACTCCGAGCAGCAGACAGAGCCGCTATCTGCCAGTTCGAGAAGTGGTGGGGTGATTTCGTGCTATTGCGCGGCGAGGAAATGCAGTGGATGGTCGATAATCTGTTTGTCGGGAACAAGCTTTCGACCGCCCAGATCGTGACCAGCGACGGCAGTTCGCCTCGATATTCGGGAGATCAAGTCACCGATCGTCTGCTTTTGCTCGCAGGGCGACAATATCACCCCGCCGCAGCAGGCGCTTGACTGGATTCTCGACAACTACCAGAGCGTAGATGAAATTCGTCGGTGCGGGCAGAGGATCTTCTACATCCATCGATCCGAAGGTCGGTCATCTGGCCATCTTCGTCGGCACCTCGGTGGCCACGAAGAACCATGCCGAGTTCATCAGCAACATGGAGCTCATCGACGCGATGCCGCCGGGGCTCTTACGAAATCATGATCACCGAGAAGCCCGGCGCCAAGCAGAAGGACCCGGACAAGGCCCCGCTTTCGAGCTGTGCATCGAAGCCCGCGGGCTCGACGACATTCGTGCCCTGGGCTGCAACTCAATCGAGGACGAGCGCGAGTTTGCGGCCGTGGCCCGTGGTATCGGAGCTCAACAATGCTGCCTACCAGACCTTTGTGCAGCCGTGGATCAAGATGATTGAGCAGCCCGCAGCTCGCGCGCACGGTCTTAGAGCTCAATCCGGTGCGGCTCAGCTACTGCTCTCCTGTCCGATAAGAACCCGTTGATGCGCGGCATTGCTCCGCTCGCAGAGCAGGCTAGGGACCAGCGCGTGGTCGTCGCGTCCGACAACCCCTTCATTGCAATGCAAAAGCAGTTCTCGAAAGCGATAGATTGACGTGCTCAATCTCTATCGCGACACGCGTGACCAGATGGTCGAGCAGGCGTTTCATGCGGTGTATGGCGCTCCCGTGGTTCAGGCCGTTTGCGGGTATCCCAGAACGGCGGTCCGCCCCGGCCGCGCGCTGGCCTGTTGCCCTCCGTCCAAGCGGCCGTGCGACGAAGAAATTCGTGGCTTGAGACGGCGGATCGCCGAGGGCGGTTCGCTCGAGGCAGCCGCGCGGGTACTGCGTGTACATCGGCAAGGCCCGGCACCGCGTTGAGGAGCGCACCTTCGAAGCCCTGAGAAAGCTGCTGCTCGCGCACCCGGAGGTGTCGCCCACCGAATTCAAGGCGAGATTTTGCGCGAGCAGTGGGCATTCGTGACCATCGACGAGCGAGCCGCGTATTGACGCGCTGCCGCAACTCGCTCCCAGCCGATGCCGCGGCACGCCGAGCCTTTATCGATGCGATTAGGAAATTGTCACGGCGACTCTTTGACCTCAATGGCGAGACCCAACGGCGCTTCGCTGCAATCGAGCAGCTCCTCAGACTCCACCGCGGAGCGGAGCGAAGCCAAAGCCGGGCCAGATCGCTGCCGAATGAACAAATGGTGCGGTTCCCCGATGCAATTGGAAACGGTTGTGGCAGCAAAGACGCCTTGGCTTCCTTGCTCAGTCCGTTTCGGCGGTGCCGGAGGAGGCGGACTTCACCGCCAAAACTATGAGGTGCCTACAAGTCCGAGACTTCTGCGCGCGAAACGGTCTGCGCCGCTTGCCGCTCGACGTTGAGCTTGCTGAAGATATGCTTGAGGTGCGATTTAACGGTCTCGGGTGCGTATTGCTTTGTGCTGCCAATCAGGTAGGTCCGCGCTGACTGAGCAAAGGCATTTGGCTTTATGATTTCTTACGCCATGAACAACGATCTCACGTTGAAAGCCGCTCCTCCGCGCTAAGCTGGGCTTCGCAACCGAGGCCGAATTCAATCGCGTTGTCGGTCCGGCGAGGATGGCTCGTCCATCCGTCCCGCCCGTCAGCTCATGGAAGCCATTCATGTGTCCGCCGATCCCGGTCCCAAGGACGCGCCGCTGAGGCGATATTGACGGCTCGTCCAGTGAGAACGAGTGATCCCTATGAGCGCTATGCCACTTTGCCAGCTTTGCAGGAATTAGCGCCGGTTTGGCACTCTTTACTGGCGATCGCCAGCGATGCCACGCACATCATGGCTCATCAGAGGCCCAGGGCCGTCGCCTCGGCCAGGTTGATAGTCGCTTTCACTAGGCAAGGGAGCATCAAATGAACGACATGACCGTAGCGCAACCCATCAAGCGGCAGTCGAGGCGCCAGCGTCGTCGGGCCGCGCAATATCCCCCTCGAGGCTCAGGTGCCGGACATTTTCGCGGCGCTACCGACCGATCACGGCTCGATTCGAACCTGCATTTTCCCTTCGCGTATGCCCACAACCGCCTGGAGGACGGCGGCTGGGCCCGCGAAGTGACAGTGCGCGAAATGCCGGCGATGAAGGAGTTGGCGATCGTGAACATGCGCCTCGGTCCGGGCGTCGTGCGCGAGCTGCATTGGCATAAAGAGGCCGAGTGGGCCTACATCACGGCCGGTAAGGCTCGGCTGACGGTCGTCGATGCCGACCGGCATGTGACCGTCGACGATCTCGACGTGGGCGACGTCTGGCTCGTCCCTTCGGGCGTGCCGCATTCGATCCAGGGCCTCGAGGAGGGCACGGAGTTTGTCCTCGTCTTCGACGACGGAAACTTCTCGGAGAACCAGACCCTGCTGATCACCGAGGTGATGGCGCACCTGCCGCGGAGCGTCGTCGCCAAGAACTTCGGCGTTCCGGAAGCCGCATTCAAGAACCTCCCAAAGGAGGAGAAATACATCTTCCGCCTGCCTGTCCCTGCCGCGCTTGACACGATACGCAAGCAGTTGCCGAACGATCCTCCGCCACTGCCCTATGTGTTTCACGCATCGAAGCTCGCTCCGAACAAGTTCGACGGCGGTTCGACGAAGGTGATCGACCACCGGCAGTTTCCGGAGACGTCGCTGTCCGCATTGATCATCGATCTCGAGCCGGCGCGCTGCGCGAAATCCATTGGCATCCGGACGCCGATGAGCTGCAATATTACATCAAAGGCGAAGCGCGGATGACGGTGTTCGACGCGACCGCCAATGCCCGGACGTTCAACTATCGCGCCGGCGATGTCGGCTATGTTCCGAAAACGCTCGCACACTATATCGAGAATACCGGTACGGAGCCGATGCAGGTTATAAACGTGTTCAACTCACCGCGTTACTCCGATCTTTCATTGAACCAGTGGATGGCATTGACGCCGCCCGATTTGGTGCGCGGAACGCTGAACCTCGGCGATACCGCGATGAAAGCCCTGCGGCGGGAGTTCCGACCGGTCGTGCGCTGACTCTTTGCGCTCGGCATTTACGGGTCCCAGGGCGGGCGCCATACCAGGTTGCTCGCCCCTTTTCCTTTACTGAGTGGAGCAAACGCGCTTTGGCTGCTGGCAGAATTCGGCGCGAGGTTCGGCGCTGCAGTCGCTGCGATTGAACTCGCAGGTCGCTCGGAGACTTTCAGGACGAATGAGCCGGAGATGGACGCCGCAGCTGCATTTGCGGCTCGGCGACGGCACCTCCATTCGCCCGTTCCGTTTCGCAGCCGAAATTTGCCAGGCTTTATTTGGCGCCGCGGTCGATTGCCGCTACATGGTGCGCGGAAAGGGACTCATTGCATGCGAAGCTGTCCAGTTGCTTGCGGGCGTGCTCGGCCGTCGGATCAGAGTTCGAGCGTGCGGCGGAAGTCCCGCATCGGCACCGCTGCTGTACGCCTAGGCGCTTGCGCGCAATGCCACGGTTGAAATAGGCAAGTGCGAACTCGCGCATCGAGGCTGACGGCCCGCGAGAATGCCTCTGCCGCCAGAACCGGCTGGCCAGAATCGAGGTACGCATTACCGACGTTGTAAGGAATGAGCGCATTGCTGGGGTCGAGCTCCAGCGCGCGCTTGTAATCTGCGAACGCCTTCTCGTATTGGCATCCGGCGCGCATAGATATTACGGCGCGATTGAGAAAGGCTGTAGCCAAATTTCCCGGTTGGTCGGGACCTGATTGGATGTGGCTGCGGTGCATCCGCGTAGCTGCCGCTTGGGCTCACGCGTCTGATTGCAGTCTTCCACGGTCCCCGCATGGGCTGCCGATGCGCCGGCCAGGACCAACGGGAGAAATAAAGGCAAAAAGGCGCATTGAAGCCATTCGTGAGAGGTCACAGCAAGACCTTAGGGATGGCCGATGCCATGGGAATTGTGCCTCTGATGCAAATCAAGTCGTAGCCTCCGCTCTTGAGCTTCTTCGAGCCCTTCCACTATGTCGGCCGCGGAAAAGAGGCGAAGCTAGAGATCGCCGCCGCGTACCAGCGAGGTCGCCTCATCTTGCCTCAAATCGACAACCTAATATCGCATCTATAGTTCCTGTCAGCCCGCGCTCCGCCTCCGTGCCTGCCTGCGCTCATATTCACGTTAAAATAGCGCTGTCAGGAAGGTCTTGACGGCGAGCCCTGACTTTAGGTCCCTCGCCTTCCTTCATCACGACGGTGCAGGTCATTCCCGCGCTGATCAACACGCCGGGTGGCACGTGCGTGAGGTGGATGCCGACCGGAATGCGCTGTGCCAGCCGGACCCAGGTGAATGTGGGATTGATGGAAGAGAGGAGCTCCGGACCATCCTTGTTATCCTGGTCCGTGATGCCTCTCGCTATGCCTAACGACGGTTCCTTGCAGCGCAGGGGATCCGTCCATGAGGTAGATCTCGGCGCTGGCGCCAGGCTTTGATGTGCGGGATCTTGGTTTCCTCGAAATACGCCTCGACCCGATATGAATCGCTGTCGATCAGCGCCATCACCGGCTTCCCCTGCGAGGCAAAGGTGCCCTTTGCAAGATTGAGATTGGTGATGAAACCATTGACCGACGCGCGCACTTCGGTTCGCTTGAGGTTCAGACGCAGCGGTGTCGCGCGAAGCAATCGCCTGCTGGTAGCTGGCGGCCGCCGTTTCCGACTGTCGACGCGCGTTGTCGAGATTCTCGACAGTGATGGTGTACCCGAGGTGACAGCTTCGAGCGCCGCTCGTATTGCGTCGAGCAGCATGAGGTGCTGAGCGTGTCGCGCCGCGAGCGCGGCTTCGGCGTCTGCGAGCGCGAGTCGATAGCGCTCCTGATCGATGATGAAGAGCACGTCGCCCTTGTGCACGAATTGATCATTCCGCACGCGAATATCATCGACGTAACCGGAAACGTCGGGCGCGACTGTAACCACATTGGCGCGGACCCGGGCGTCTCGGGTCCATGGCGAATAGAGGTAATACCTCGCCATATCGTAGCTGAGCAAACCAGCTGCAACGAGCAAGATGAGAGTAAGCAACACGCGTACGACGGCCCGCATTGGTATCTCCTTCAGTGGTTGGCCACGACCAGCGCGCCGCCGCAAAAGAGACAAACGAAAAGAGCGAAGCGGGCGAGTGGTGCGTGCCAGAACAGCCGGTAAAAGCCGCGCCAGGTCAGCACTGCGTCGACTGGAACGAATACTGCCAGCGACGAGCACGAACCAGGCGGCGATCGTCGGCACAAACGCGCCCAAGAGATCAAATTCGGATTGCATGCGACTTTTCCCTGCAAGACCATGCGCGCCCGCATGAGATCAGAGCCAAGCGTTGCAGATCCGACGACGATCCCGCTCAGTGCTTCGATTTCCTCCGGCTCGGTCGAGCTCCGCGCTGTTGCGAGGGCATGGCGACTAAGCGCAAGCGCCTCCCCTGCCCGCCTGCTGAATTTCCAGACAGATGGATTGCGAAGGGTCTGCGACAGCCGGGCGAGCAGACGCGAGCCCTCGGCGGCGATCGCGGGCGGCACCATCCGTCGCATCGATAGAGCTTCTGCAGACGGCCGATTGCTTGCGCGGCTGATAGCGCAGCCAGCGCGCTCGTGCAAGCATTCATGCGCGACCTTTGGCTCATCTTTGACGCGCGCAAGCGTCGCCCCGAGCTGTTCGCACAGGGCGCGCTGGTAGCATCGAAGAGCAGGACCGCACAGCGGCGAGGCGCTGGCGAGGTAGCTCAGGTGGACCACGGAGCTGCCTGCGGAAGCGACGAACTGCGAAGGCGGGGGTCTCGGGAAAGAACGTCGCAAACAGCACCACCGCAACCGCTATGCCTACGAGAATGGCAAGCGACGAGTTCAGAAATGCAACGGCGTCGTAGGTCATGACGTTGTCGATGTTCGATGCGAAGGCGAAGTACACGGCAGACAAGCAGGCCGAGCGGACCGATTTGCGGCTGCGCCATGATGAAACCGCAGGTCAGCATGAGGGGCGCGAGCGCTACCGCCATCGAAGGAAAGTCGACGGCAAGCGGCATCAGGTAGAACTGGGTCGCGAAAACCGGGACCGCTGCGATGCAGCACTGTCTGCGGCAGCGGCCATGCTGATCTTGTCCGGCTGCTCCAGGGAAGCGAGCAGGCTGCACACGACCGCGGCGACGACGACTGCGGTCAGGACCGGTCGGCCAGGCCGTCGCGAACCAGAATGCGGAGGTGATCCCGACTGCCAGCGCGGAGCGGAGTCCGGTCAGAACCGCGGCTACCGGGATCCGACCAAAGTCCGCAGGCAGATCTTCGGCTGAGGTAAGTCCTCACCCCGGTCGAAGGCCGCCATGGCCCTCCGCGAAGCCGGGCACGCGCAAGCTGCGCAGGTCGCGCTCATCCGCTGCGCGTACCAGCGCGACGACCACGGCGTCGTCTCCGGCGGACGGTTTGTTCGTAGGGCGACCTCGCTCGCCGAGGAACGCGGTTTTCTTCCGGCTGCGGCAGCGAACCGACACGATGGCTCGCAGCCGCTTCTGCCATGGCGCAGAGCTCCACCGCGGCTTGCGGTCAACCTGCGCAGCGGCTGGTCGAGAACACGCGCCTCGGCGCTCTCGAAATATGCCGAACGCTGCATTGCCTGGACGTCAAGATAAGCCTTGGCGAGCTCGGTCGCGTTCGGCGGCGACACGCTCGCGGATCGGCATCGGGATCGAGCAGGACCGTTAGCGAAGCTATCGGCGCGTCGAGTCGAGGGCACGCACGAGCTCGATGAGCTTCGGTGAGAGCTCACGCACCAGGATCAACCGACTGACAAGCGCCGCACAGATGATCCCAAGCGAGATCTCCGTGAACCGCGCCAGCAGCAACGGATAGGCTCCGCTCGGGTCGAGGGCGGCCGGGATGCCGACGATTGCTACCGTGTAGCCGGCGAGCTGGAAGCCATATGGATGCGAAATTGCGCACCGCGCGGGCGGCAAAGTTGCAAAAACAGATCCACACGGCCAACACGCGGCCACGAAGAGCTCGCCGTATTGGGCGAGACCGAATACCAGCGCGATCGTAACGAGCACCCCGGCGATCGTGCCAAGGATGCGATAGAAGCTCTTGGCGAGAACGAGCCCGCTGTCCGGCTGCGATACCGATGAAAACCGTGAGAAACGACCATCGTGGATCGTCGAGGCCAGCCCAGAATGCGATGTAAAGTGCGCAGCAACGATGCCGCAAACGTCTTGACGGCAAAGATCAGCCCGACCGCTGTCTGATGGTCGAGCCAATCCGGCCTTTTGAAGAGCCAGTTGCGCGACGGCGCCCCCACGATAGCCGCTTTCATCAGTACACCTAGGTCGCGATCTGCGCGCATACCAATCAATATTGATCATCCGCATAGCCGCACTCGCCCCAGTAGGGCGCATCGCCGCTTCTGCCAGCGTGCGTTCTCATTCTCGCCGTCTCCGGTGACGTCTCGCGGCGGGATGCATAACGCAAGAATCTCCTCAACGGCCAGGCTGACGGTGCCGGCCTGTCGGGTTGAGCCGTGAATTTGCCGCGTGAATTTGCCGCGCAAGATCCATCTTGGTGATTTTGCGTGTCGCGCTCTATTGCGCGCGGGTAGCGAGAAATACCTCCGCTAGTTTCCTGCGCTAAAACCAAGCGTTTAGTGGTGATTGCGAAACAGGGTTCGACAGTCCGAACCCGCGATCTCCGACCGGCTCGGCAACGGTCAGCTTCTGGTCGATCGGCTCTCACTGCACCACCGCGCTCACGATCGCTGCGGTATGCCGGGCGATCATCAATTCCTCGTTTGTGGGTATCACCCACACCGATATTTTGCTGTCTTGGCTCGAGATGCGCGGGCCATGGCGCATCATTGGCGTCCTGGTCGAGGCTTCGCCCCCAGCCACGCCAGCCTGCCCACCACCTTTGCGCGTAACTGCGCATCGTTTTCGCCGATGCCGGCAGTGAACACAAAAGCATCAAGTCCGCCCAGCACGGCCGCATAAGCGCCCGCGAACTTGACGATCTGATAGACCAAGATAGTCGATTGCAGCCGCTGCCGCCGGCGCCTTGCTCGGCTTTCAGCACCCGCATGTCGCCGCTGATACCGGAGAGTCCAAGCAGCCCAGACTTCTGGTTGAGAATGGTCTCGAGCTCGGCTGCATCTGCATTTTTCGACTTCAGCAGAAACAGCAGGATATGCGGATCGAGCCCGCCACAGCGCGTCGCCATCGGCAATCCGTCGATGGCGCTGAAACCCATCGAAGGTATCCATGCTTCTACCATCGAGCATGGCGCACATGCTGGCGCCCGCCACCGAGATGCGCCGCGACTCACCCGTCGCGCCGTGGGCGACGTAGCGCGGCAGCGCGCGAGAGATGTAGTCGTAGGAAATTCCGTGATAGCCCCAATGCCGAATCTCCTCGCCAAGCACCGCCGCCGGCAGGGCGTATCGCTTGCGCGATCTCAGGCATGGTCCGATGAAACGACGTATCGAAACACCGCTACCTGCGGGAGCCTGGGATATGCTTTTGCCAGCATGCGGATGGCCGTCCAGCTCGAATGGCTGGTGCGAGGGCACGATCGGTATGAAGCTTGCTCGAGCTCTCGCGAGCACTTTTTCGTCGACGAGGGTTGGCCGCTGGTGAGCTGACCCCGCCCTGCACGACGCGATGGCCGACCGCGACGACCTCGAGGCCCGCTTCGTGGTCGCTGAAGCCAGGTGATGACGAACTTGAGGCGCCTTCCCGGTCGAGATGCGCTCCGCCGTCCCAGGTCTGCGTGTCGATAACGCTCGCCCTTCGCGTTCTTCGCAGCGAAGCTCGGCTGTGAGCCGATCCCGTCGAGCTGACCGCGGCAGACCAGATCGAGCGCATCCGCATCATCGCCCGTGTTAGGCGGCAAACTTCACGCTGGTCGAGCCGGTGTTTATGACGACAAATGACGTTCGCCATCGGGCTTTACTCACCGAGAATAGGGTGGAGAAGCGAGGGATCCTTGGCTGCTCGCCGCGGCGAAGAGCACGGCAAGCGCGCAGGAGAACAATCGTGACTGCGGCGTGTCTGCGCGGCTGGTCAGGATCACCGGCACGCGCGCGCCATCACCAGACCGGCCGCCTGCGCTCCCGGCCATGAAGGTGAGCTCCTTGTACATCATGTTGCCGGCTTCGATGTTGGGCGCGATGAGGATATCGGCCTGGCCGGCGACCGGTGTCTCCACGCTGCTTTGATCCGCGCCGCCTCCTTGTCGACGGCAATGTCGAGATCGAGCGGACCATCGACGATGCCGCCGACGATCTGCCGACGATCGGCTCCATCTTGGCGAGCGCAGCCGCATCGAGAGTGGCCTGCATCTTAGAATTGACCGTCTCGATCGCGGCCAGGATCGCGACCTCTGGGCTGGAAATGCCTATCGCTCGCGCCAGGATGATTGCGTTCTGAACGATGTCGCGCTTCTGATCGAGAGTCCGGAGCGATGTTCACCGCGGCATCGCTGACGATGATGGTGCGCGAATAGGCGGGCGCTGCGATGAGCATGCAGTGGCTCAGCAGCCGGTTTGTCCGCAATGCCGATTCTCGCGCTGCAGCACCGCGTGCATGTATTGATCCGTGTGCAGGCTTCCCTTCATCAACGCGCCGACGCTTGCCGCTGCCGGCGAGATTGGCAGCGACGCTGGCGGACTCCTCGGCATCGGCGGCCGGAACAACCTCATACGGCGACAGATCAATCTCTGCTCTTTGCGGCAACCTTGCCGATCTGCTGCTTTCGGTCCAACCAGCAGCGGCGCGATGAGCCCGGCCTTGGCGCGCCTCGACCGCGCCGATCAGCGCGTCCTCGCTGCAGGGGTGGACGACCGCGGTCGGCAAGGGCGGCTGGCCCTTGCGCGTGGGCAAGCGCGCTCTTCGTATCGAAACTTCATATCCGCCATTGCACGTAAGCGCTCCTATCAACGAGTCGAAAAAACGCTATTGAGTTGCTTCTACCTATCTGTCTCAAACACGCCCGCAAGGATAGCGGCCTCGCTACTTAAGCAGCGCGGACGTCACTCAAACGAAGCGGTACCCGGCGATCAAGGTTTGCGATTTCAATTTAGACGGCATCGCGTCCCAGGCGAGTGAAATGGGACAAATTTCGGCAAAAGCCTTACAAAGCCAACGCCGAACGAACGGGGTCGGCTTTTCTTATTTCGATTGTCGGTCGTTGCAATTTTTCAAGATGACGGCCAAAGCGCGGGCTCGCATAAAGAGCCTCCGGCAAAATCCACACATCGCAGCCGGAGCGGATCTGGTCGCGCGCGGATAAAAGCGCCGGCGTCCACGCCTTCAACGAACCAGTTCAGCCGGCGAGGTCAGGAAGCGGCGCGGAACAGGCAGCGCCGTCGCACGTTGCCAGTCGAGACTCCGGCGGCGTCCCGCCTCATGATAGCGACGTTCATCGTCCTGCGATTCCGCCATGACAGGCACGACGGGTGCCGGTTTGCTTCCGTCAAGCGCCACGAAAGTCAGATAGGCCGATGAGGTGTGGAGACGTTCCCGGTTCTCGGATTCTCCATCCAGACCTGACACCGACCTCCATGGACGTCCGGAACGCCCGGTTCACGCTCGACTTGATGACGAGCGTGACCGACTGGCACGGATGCAAGAAGTCATTTGGTCAACAGCCGCTGTCACCACCGGACGGCGCGCGTGTCGTGCGCTGCAAGACCTTACACATGTCGACCGTGCATGACCGACCGCCCAGGACGTTGCCCAGCGGATTGGCATCGTTGGGCAGAGCAACGTAGGTGTACACAGATCGGGATTGTACCGCGCCTCGCTTCGGAGCAATCATGACTTAGTGCCTCAACCTGGGGACGCTCGCGCGCGACGGAATCCGTGCTCGCCAGGGTGCCTGCTGAAAGCTCGACGATCTCCGCAGTGATTTCCTCCTGGCGCAGGGTTCGGTAGCTTGCAGTCAGCTCATCGAGCTTGCGTTCGACATTGGAGCGCGCCGCGATCATTGCCTGCATGCGGGCCTCGTTCTCAGCGGCGATAGGACAACATCACCGCCGCGCACAGCTCGGCATAGACGTACTCTTCGGCGAGCTGGTCGAGCAGCTGCTCGGGCGGGAGCGTGACGATCGGCGGTATCCGCGCAGGCCGTGACGTGAAAGCGGGCGAAGTCGAACGGCAGGAGCGCCCGCTCGACGATTTCGATCGTAGCCGGAAGGAGCGGGAACGGCATGAACCATCGTCACGCGCGTTGCATGCGCCGATCTCGAGCCGCTGAGTAGAGCGCGTCGGTGATCCGGTTGGCGAGAGCGGGAACGTCTCGGTATGCGCAACCATCGGTGCCACCAGGCTGACGGCCAATCCACGTTCGGCCGCGACCATCGCGCCGCGATCGCCGACGAGCAGGATCTCGACCGGGCTCGAATCGAGGTGACCTCGCCACATTGTCGAGGACCCGGTCGTTGAACGAGCCGGCAAAGCCCTGCTGCCCGCATAATACGACGAGAAGGCGTCCTTCTGCGCTGATCGCCCCTGCTTCGACGCGCAGCTCCGCGATCGGGTGCGAGACCGAGGGCCGTCACCGATCGCCGTGCCACCGCCGACGCATAGGCGCGCACGCCGTCGAGCCGGGCGCGCGCCTCACGCGAGCGCGCAGCGGCGATGCCGCGCATCGCCGAGATCACGGCATCGAGCTGGCGGACCGTGCCGATCCGCCCCTCGACTTCGCTGAGCTTGCCGCTCGCATGGCGCAGCCGCTTCGTGAGCTCGGGACCGGCCGCGAGGCATCTCCTGCGCAAGGTCGCGGACTGGCTGAAACGGAGAGGCAGCGAGCGTCTGGTCGTCGACCTGTCCCGGTCTTGGCAATCGCCGTCACCTTCTCGCTCAGATGTGAATCGAGATGCGCGGCGATGCGGCTGCGGACCGATGCGACCACCGCCGCCGGAAGAGGATCGAAGACCCCATCCGCCAGGGCGGCGAGAAGCGCAACCTGCGTCGACGAGGCGCAGCGCGGAAAAGCGAGGCTGCGCGATCAGGGCACGGATGCGCTCGCCGCGGGTGATCTGCGCCTTCACCCGCGCATCCGAAAGCCCACCGAAGCGGGTGAACGTTTCGAGCTCGAGGAACTGGGAATACTCAAGACGCAGCGCGTCCGGACACCTTGCGCAATGCCGGGGCCTGCGCCTTGCCGCCGACCCGGCTCGACGCTCAAGCCGGCATCGACCGCCGGGCGCTGGTTGGCTGCGAACAGGCCGGAATTGAGGACGAGCTGTCCGTCGGTGATGGAAATGAGATTGGTCGGGATGTAGGCGGATAGATTGCCCATGTCGGTTTCGGCGATGGGCAATGCGGTCAGCGAGCCGCCGCCGAGGTCGGCCGAGAGCTTCGCCGAGCGCTCGAGCATGCGCGAGTGCAGATAGAAGATGTCCCGGGATAAGCCTCACGGCCGAGGCGGCTGGCGCGACAACAGCGACAGCTCGCGATGGGTCACCGCGTGCTTGCTCAAATCGTCGATGACGATCAGGGCATGCTGGCCGTGGTCGCGAAAATATTCGGCCATCGTGAAACCCGGCGAATGGGGCAATCCACTGCAGCCCGGATGAGGACGCGGCCGAGGCGACGACTGAAAGATGCAGCGCTCGGGCGCACCATGACGGCTGGACTGCCTCGATCACCCGCTTCACCGCGGTGGCGCGCTGGCCAACCGCGACGTAGACGCACACGACATCCGAATTCTTCTGATTGATGATCGTGTCGATGGCGATTGCCGTCTTGCCGGTCGCGCGGTCGCCGATGATGAGCTCGCGTTGACCGCGGCCGATCGCGAACAACGCATCGACGATGAGAATTCCGGTGTCCATCGGGCTGGGAGACGAGATCGCGCTCGATAATGCCAGGGGCGGGCCGCTCGACCGGAAGGTGCGCTTCGGCTGCGACCGGCTCGTTGCGATCGAGCGGACGGCCGAGGGGATCGACGACGCGGCCGAGCAAACCAGGCCCGACCGGCACCCGCACGACCTCGCGCGTCCGAGTGACCCGCGAGCCGGCTTCGATGGCATCGCCTTCGTCGAGCAGCACCGCGCTGATCGTTTCGGCGTCGAGCGTGAGCGCAAAGCCGAGCCGTCCTCCTTCGAAGCTGCAGAAGCTCGCTGAGACGAGTCTCGGGCAGGCCGGAGACCTGGGCGATCCCGTCGGCAACGTGCTCGACAATCCCCACGGTTTCGGCTTCCGGCGCGAGAGCCGTGCCGTGAACGGTGTCCCGGCTGCGTGCGAGCCAGGCATCGGTGATGGCGTCAGGCGAAAGCTGCGTCATGGTGTGTCAACTCGGATTGGAGGCGAGTGAGGTCGGCGCGGAAGCTGTTGCGTACGGAGGCATAGCGGGTTTCCAGCTCCAGGCCGGCGATGAGATTGGGATCGGTGCCGAACTCGACCGGGACCGGACGTCCGAGTATCTTGACGCAGGGCTGTCCGGCAGCGCCTCCGCCTCGGGGGCGGTCAATGCGCGGGCAGCCGTAATTCTGATCGGCGTCCCATTGGCACCGAGAGATGCCCGCGCTCCGTCCGGCAGCTCGGCAAGCCCGGCCGCGAGGCCATTGATGAAGGCGGTGATCCGCAGCTCGCTCGGCACCCGGTCGAGAAGCTTGCGGGCAATATCGACCGCCAGGCGGCCGGCGCGGTCAGCCGCGGCCAGCCGCTTCGGCGCGGCGTTCGGTTGGCGATCTCCGCCTCGGCTGCGGCGCGAGCTTGTCGGCTTCGGCCTGGGCCGCTGCCAGAAGCGCGGCCTTCTCCGTCGCCGCCTCGGCTTCGACAGCTTTCAAGGCTTCGCCGCGGTGCTCGGCCAAGTTGTTCATTTTCCGCCTTCTGCCTTGTCGCGTTCGCTTTGGGCCGCGGCCTTGGCGGCGCTCGCATCGGCCAGCAACCGCTGGGCCGCCTTCTGGCGCGCGGCAATGATGTCCGCCACCGGGCGGAACAGGAAATGCGCCAGGAGCCAGATCAGGACGGCAGCGTTGACCGCCTGCAGGGCCAGCGTCCACCAATCGATCTTCATGGGCGAACTCGCTCACTTGCCGATGAAGGGATTCGCAAACAGCACGAGAAGGGCGACGACGAGACAGTAGATCGCCATGGTCTCGATCATGGCGAGACCCGACGAACAGAGTTCTCGACAAGGTACCGGCGGACTCCGGTTGGCGGGCGATGGCATCCATCGCGGCGACCGCCCGTCCTCGCCGAGCGCCGGCGCGATCGCAGCCGAATGAGACGGCCACACGGCCGCCAAGATGCTGGTGACCTGGATAAGTATCGCTCATGATGTTGCTCCATGTAGGTTGGAAGAGCCTCCTTCGGAAACTGCGGCGCCGATAAAGACCATCGCAAGAACCGTGAAGATGTAGGCCTGGATCGTGCCGGCCAGCAGATCGAGAGCCATGAAAGGGATCGGTACCCAGGAGGCCCGCCAAGAGAGTACGATTCCTATGACGAACACGCCGCTCGATGATGTTGCCGGACAATCGGACAATGAGAGAGAACGTGCGCGTGATTTGCTCGACGAGATTCAGCGGGATCATGATCCAGCTCGGTTCGGCGAAAGTGGACAGATAGCCGCCGAGTCCGCGGAGCCCGGATCCCGTACGAGATCGTCGCCAAAAACACGATCAGCGCCAGTGCCGTATCCGTCTCGAGGTGGGCGGTGGGTGGCTCGACACCTGGAACCAACGATGACCAGTTGGCGAACAGGACGAAAAGAAAGATGGTCCCGATCAGCGCCCGATACGGGCCGGGCCTCGACCTGCATCGTATCGCGAGATCTGGGCGTCAACCGGTCCCACCAGGATTTCCAGCGTGGTTTGGCTCTTGGTCGCGGTAAGCGAAAGGCGGCGCGTGACCATAGCAGCGCAAAGACAAAGAGCAGCGCCATGATGACCCAGGCGACGATCACCATATCGGTGATGGGGACGGGGCCGAGCTGGAACAGCGGCGCCGCTTCGAGGGGAGAGTGGGTCATTGCGAACCTCTCGAAGCGCCGCAGCAGCTGCTGCCGTGCCAGAAGAAAGCCGAGCGCCCCGGCCAGGAGCGCCACCGCGCCGAGCCCATGCCAGTATCGCCAATCGCGCCGGTCGCCAACGCCAGACGGGCAAGTTGCAGGAGCAGCGCGCCTGGCCCGCACGCTCCGTCAACAACAGGCGCGTATTCCACCAGAGCGATGAAAAGTGAACGAGCCCTGCTAGCCAGCCGGCAGTCAAACTGATGGCGGCGTCGCGGACGAGGATGAGGTCGGGAACCATCATGCGGTCCCTCGTGTGCATCCAGCGCCAGGCCGACCAGAAGCCGATTGCCGCACCAACCATCAGCAAGCTTCCGGAGAAGAAGACATTCGTCTGCAAGGTTCGGTCGAGCCAGCGTCCAGCGAACAGGGCGAGCAGCATTGGGATTGTGATCGTCCAGCCGAGGATGCCGATCTGGCCCAGCCGGGCGCCGAGCGAAGGTTCCGGGATCTCGCGGCCGCGCGCGTCACGCTCGACAGCGTGTCGCGCAACATTGGCCAAGGGTCGGCGTTGCTCGCAGATCGGCTCGACGCCGTTTGCTCAACGTCATGACGCGGCCTCGTCATCATCGGTCATGTTCGGCACGTGGATTTCTCCCGCCTGACCCGGACGCAGATACCGCACGAGCTGGCGCACCGCCCGCATATGCAGCTGGACTTGCGCCACACGTGTCGCGACGGTCGACTTCAGCCTGCTCCAGCGCGGACGACGCGGACCTTCTCCTCCAATGTCTGCAGCGAATCGTCGACGATTCCTTCGCGGCAGGCGATTTCGAACACGCCGTCCCCTGCGAGACGGTAAGCACGCCTCCTTTCACGGCGCAGAAGCCGCTGTGACCGGCCACCGTGCGCCAGCGCACCACCGAAGGCGTCAGCATGGTCAGCAGGTCTGCGTGGGAAGGTAGAATCCCGAAGCTGCCGCTCGCGTCCTCGGCCCGCACCGAGGCGACATCATCGCGGTCGACGAGGACCACAGCCGGCGTGGTAATGGTGAGATGAAAGGCGGTGCTCATCGGCTGGCACCGGCTTGCTTTGCCCGCGGCACCTTTGGCTTCAGAGCCGCCGTTCGCCTTGGTTTCCTTTGCCGGCTGCGGATTGGGCCTTGCTGGCGTTACTGGTGGCATTCTCCTTCTCGCGGGCCTCATTGAGCGTGCCAACCATGTAAAGCGAGCTCTCCTGCCAGGTGTCGCATTCACCGGCCAGGATCGCCTTGCATCCGGCAACCGTGTCGCCGACGGCGACCGAGCGGCCCGGCATCGCCGGTGAAGGCTTCGGTGCACGGCGAATGGCTGGGTCAGAAATCGTTGCAAGCGGCGAGCCCGTTCCACGATCTGGCGATCCTCGGCACCGAGCTCCTCGATACCGAGGAGCGAGATCACGTCCTGCAGCTCCCGGTAATGCTCAATGGTGCGGCGCACCTCGGTGGCGACGGCGGCGTGCTCCTCGCCGACGACGAGCGGATCGAGCAGGATCGACGATGACGCAATCGGATCGACGGCTGGATACATGCCCTCCGCCGCCATCGAACGGGAAAGCACGACCATGCTGTCCACGTGCGCCGCGATCGTCGTCACGGCCGGATCGGTGAAGTCGTCGGCCGGGACGTAGACCGCTTCAATCGCCGTGACGGCTACCGCCGACGGAGACGATGCGTTCCTGCAGCGCCGAGCACTTCGCTCGCCAGCGTCGGCTGGTACCCGACGCGCGACGGCAGCCGGCCGAGCAGACCGGAGACCTCGGATCCCGCCTGGACGAAGCGGAACACGTTGTCCATCAGGCAGCAGCACGTTCTGATGGCGTTCGTCCCGGAAATATTCTGCGATCGTGAGCGCGGTAAGCGGCACTCGCCAGCGTGCACCGGGAGGCTCGTTCATTTGCGCCGTAGACGAGCACCGTGCGCTCGAGCACGCCGGAGTCACGCATGTCGAGCAGCATTTCGTGACCTTCGCGACAGCGTTCACCGACGCCGGCGAAAACCGAGATTCCCTTGTAGCGCTCGACCATCGCATGGATCAGCTCCATGACGAGAACGGTCTTGCCGACCCCGGCTCCGCCGAACATCGCGGCCTTGCCGCCCTGCGCGAAGGCGTGAGCAGGTCGATCACCTTGATGCCGGTCGCAGAAATTTCCGTGCTGCCGCTTTGAGACTGCGAGCGGCGGCGGCGCGCGATGAATCGGACCGACGGGGCGCATCCGCCGGGAATGCCGCGCGCCCTTGTCGCCGGCCGCGCCAGTGACGTCGAGCAGTCGGCCGAGCACCGCCTCGCCGACGGTCACCTCGATCGGCCCGCCCGCGGCGCGAGCGGGAATTCCGCGGCTCAGGCCTAGTGGTGGACTGCAGCGCGATGCCGCGAACGGTCGACTCGTTCAGATGTGCCTGCACCTCGACCGTGATAGGAGCTGCACCATCGGGCATGATCACGAGCGCATCGTCGATCGGCGGAGGCCGCACCATCAAGCGATGTCCACTACCGCCCCACGCGGCGGTCACCGGCCTTCCAACATCTTCGTTCGTTCCATCATTTTTATCCGCTCGAGTGAGATACGTCCGCTGGGCGCTCACACGCCTTAAAGATCAAGTCTGGTCGTTCGGGAGCCCGCAGCTCCGTTTGAATTCGGATCATCATGTAGCCCGATACGACGACGCCGGCGAATTAAGCCTGGCAAATTTTGGCAAATAGCGCCGAAGCGGCGATCGGATCGCCGCAGCAAAACAGTCACCACCAACGAGATCGGCGAGACGGAAAATTGCAACCCGCGTTTCGCGTGCTGCAAGGCGCTCCTGCATCAACTCAATGACCGAAACTGCAACCGACACCTGGTGCGTTGGCAGCGAGATCGAGGCATCTACCGACCCGCAGCCTCTGCGTGTGGCATCCGCCTCCGCAAGCCGCGCTGAAGCGCAACGATGGAAAGCCTTGCTTTGCCATCGCTGCCAGCCGCTCCGGCGCCGCGGCGGCGTTGCCGCTCATTCAGCGGACTCCAGTCGGCAAAAATTGAACTGCGGGGCTGCGCGGATCTCGCTCCGAAACCCTTGCTCCGGGCGCCATGGTTTACTTCCGCTCTCTGGGGTTAGGCTCGCCCGATTGCAGTGTGCCGCCGTCGCAGCTGGGTCTGCATGACAGACATCAGGCCTCCGGGACACGTAGGCGTGCTGGCATCAATCATCCTTCGGAAGTCGGTCGGGCTTCGACAGCGGCCCGTCGGCGATCCACGCCACGCCGTGGATGGGCACGTTCCGTCCGACTCAACGCACGCTGGTGGGATTGTCTTCCATGGCGGCGCGCTAACCGACACGATAAAATCGTTGCATGTTGCTATTCGCCACCGATACGTTTGCATCGAATACCCAGTGATTTCCTGGCCAATTTCGCGTTTCAACAGCGCAGAGATAACTTCGGCGATCCGGCACCTTGCGTGCGGTGGCGAAGCCCGCTGACGTAGCGAGCAGGAGCAATGACCGCCACAACCAACCGGCTTGGCCGCTGGTCGCGCACCCGCAGACTGCCGCGCCATCATATCTGGACGCTGCTGGTGACATTGTTGGATGACGTCTGCGGCCCATGATGAGTTGCACTCGCTGAGTAGCGGCCTTCGCGTCCGATCTCAGCGCGCCAACCGTCGATAAACGCGAGGGCATACACGCCAACGCGCGTTCGCGGAAGCGCCGCACGCAATGGCTTTGATCCGAAAAGCCGGCCAGAAGCCGCTACTTCCGAAATCGGAAGATCCGTGCCAGCAAGCAACTCCATGGTTCGCCTGACCCGACACCAGATCAAGTATCGTGCGGCGGCACGCCTTCCGGACTGCTTGAACGCGCGGGCGAAATGAAACATCGATACTCCCGCGACGCTGGCGAGCGTATGAAGGCTGACCTTCCTCGTCGAGGTGCGCCTCGATGTACTCGCGCACCCTTCGGATTGCTCCCGGCGGTAGACCGCCGCGCACGCGACAGATGGAGTCGGGCGCGGCGTGCCTGTCGCCGATGCCGCCGGCAGCAAGCGGCGCGGCAGACGCGACACTTGGCAACTTCCGGTCAGGGGTGGTGGCGACGTCGGGTGTGCGACGTTCATCCGTTCAGAGATTGTCGAGGACACGCATCCTCATCCTTTCGCGATCAAACAAGATGCGACTAGATCCGTCGCTCCGATGCTCGCGAGGGTGGTGGGACGCCGGCGCGTTAGTCAGAATTAATGCGCTCGTGGCGACGCGAGACCGCAAAGATCTCATTCCAACGGTCAGGCTACTCGAGGGTTAGCAAATTTCTCCGAATTTGTCACGCTTTGTTTGCCTCCGCTGCCGATGCGAGCATCGCTGCCGCAAGCTTTGCAAAACCGAAAGGATAGCGCACGTGGCGACCATCGGCGCGTTTCTGAACCCGGACAACCCCTACTCGCCTCTTTCTGGTGATTGGCCTCGGTTACGCGGTCGGCAGGATCAGCATCGCCGGGTTCTCACTCGGGATCGGCGCGATACTGTTCGTCGGCCTCGCGGTCGGTGCGATTGCCCCGAAATCGACGCCACCCGGTCTGGTTGGTTTGCTCGGCCTCGTTCTAGCAATACGCAACTGAACGA
>ERZ1370068.5513-contig-4536_pt1 | contig 30732 bp, 53 predicted proteins | sample MGYA00561227_ERZ1370068 | MGnify/ENA primary metagenome ERZ1370068 (study PRJEB38410, sample SAMEA6850437) | metagenome | study: Metagenomic assessment of the ecological functions of the soil: analysis of the soil microbiota associated with the...
CCTGACCACGCGCGACCGGCGACGACTGACCTGACGAGCAACCCGATCGATCGCCGATGGCACGACGGGCCAGGTCTGCATCCTCTTGAACATCGACTCCGATCGCGACCGACTGCGTGGCGACTCACCGACTCGACGCTCGGCATGCAGCTCGCCGGCAACTGATGACCTCTGCCAGAACGACTCGCTCACCGTCGTCTACAGCTGGCACGGACTGGATCGAGCTCGACCGAAGCGACAACTGATCCCCCTGGATTAGCCCGGCTGATGCTTCCGCTTGATTAGGCCAGCTGATTCTGGCAAGGGGGTTGCATCAGATGGCCTCCAAGTCTTTCCGCTCCGTCCAGGGGACCAGCTCCACGCCCGCCACCAAGGGCGCGGAATATCAGGTGAAGGTCTCCCGGGTCACCACCCCGCACGAGACCGCCGCCGCCCCCAAGGGCCAGGCCCGTAGCCCCAAGCCCCAGCACCTCGGGGCCACCCGGGGCGTCGGTGCCGGCGGCAAGAAGGTCCCGGCCGCCAACACCTCGAGTCACAGCCGGGCCTGGGGTCTCGAGGGCTCGTGACCATGCCCCGGGCGTTCGAGCACCGCGAACGCATACTCGACGTCGCCGAGGAACGCCGGCAAGCACCTGGATCGAAGCCGCCGAGAGCCTCGCTCGATCAGCAGTCGGCCCAGGCCCGCTCGGACCTCGCCGGCTCCTACACCGACCGCTCGGAAGCCCGCCGCCAGCTCCGCGCCATCAACACGATCAAGCAGGCTCTCCCGCGCCGAGAAGGGCCTCCCGCCAAGAAGGTGCCCCACGAGCCGAGCGGCGATCCGCTCGTCCGGCGCGTCCGGCGCTCCGACCTCCTCTGCTTCAAGGGCTGGCGCGACGGCATCCGCAAGAAGCTCCTCGAGCTCGCCGAGATCTCCGAGAAGAGCTTCCTGGACGCCAAGGTCGCCAACGACGACGACATCGTCCTCTCGCTCGCCCTTCGAGCCTTCGTGACCGAGCTCGACTGGGTCGAGACCCGCGGCTCCACCGCCCGCGCCACCCTGACCCGCCGGGTGATGAAAGAGGCAAGCTAGTGGCAGAGCGAGCAGCCGTCGATCGAGCAGATGATCGCCCACCTCGCGCAGCAGGTAGGGCAAGTCTCCCAGAACCAGGCCGCCCAGGCGCAGACCCTCCAGCAGCTCGCGCAGGGAACCCAGGTCGCGGCGCAAGCCGCGCGCACAAGCTGCCCAGGCGTCCCGGCCTCCGCCCGACCCCGACGGCTACTCGCGGCTGAACGAGGAGTATCTCAAGACCCTCGCCAACGATCCGATCGGGCTCAGGAACGCCGAGAAGGCGCAGATCGCGAACGAGATCGCGCTGCAGCTCCGCCAGGAGATGGCCGCAACCGTCACCGAGGCCGAGCGCCGGCGCCACGCCGAGGAGATGGAGCGGTCGATCTACCAGCAGCACCCGCACCTCGTCTCCGAAGGCCCGTACCTCGAATTCTACTTGAACCACCTGAACCGCTCGCCCGGCGTCGTCGGGCTGGCCCATCGAGGCCAAGGTGCGTCAAGCCATCGAGTGGTCCTACGAGAACAAGGCCGAGCGGGAGAACGCCATCGTGAATGCCTACGAGCGGTCGAAGAAGGAGATGGCCCGAGCGTCGAGCCCGGGCGGGCAATCCTTCCGCGACCCGACCGGCGCAGATCAGTGGCGAGAACGAGTCGCCGGAAGTCGCCAACGCGAAGCGTTTCGAGGTGCTGCAGGGCAAGCGTCAAGCAGCAATGGGAGGTGGCCGTTACATCAAGTAGCGGCCCGGCGGGGTCGGCGCCCCGAGAACAGCAACCTTTAGTCGTCTGGGAAAACAGAGCCATGAGTGGCTGGGCAACTCTGGGCGCAAAGCGAATACGGAGGCTACTGGTCAAACCAAGAGCTGTCCCTGGACATGCACATCCAGGCGCAGCCGATCATGCGGTTTCGCCAGTTCTGCGACCGCGACTCTTCGTTTGGCGCCAATCGCGGTGATACGCTCCTCTTCAACAAGTTCCTGAACGTCGATACCGAGGGCGGCCCGCTCGACGAGAACCTGCCGTTCCCCAAGACTGGCTTCAAGACCAACCAGTCGGCAGCAATCGCGACGGAGTACGGCAACTCCATCCCGTACACCGAGAAGCTCGAGCGCCTATCCAAGTTCGACACCCAGGACGCGCACAACCGCGCCATCATCAACGACGTCGGCAAGGTCCTGAACCGCGCCGCGTCGCTGGAATTCAGGAAGGCGCGCATCAAGGCGACTCCCGTCGGCACCGCCGGCACGCCCACGGTCAAGTTCGAGCTCCGCGCCGCGAGCGGCGTCCTCTGTGCGACCGCGGCGACGCGCCCGGCCGAGGTCGAGGACATCCTGGTCGTCATCGAGGCCATGAAGTCGGGCGTCTACACGTCGAGCGATACCGGCACGACCGTCGCGACGCCTCTCGCCCGTGCCGCCCTACGACGACGACGGCAACTACATCTGCGTCTGCTCGGTTGGCTTCGCGTCAAGCATCCGGCGCGATAGCGACTTCATCAACGCCGCCCTCTACGGCGATCCCGAGCGCCTCTTCGCCGGCGAGATCGGCCGCTTCCACGGCGTCCGCTTCATCGAAGACAACCACATCCTGTCAAACGCAATTACAACTTACCGTGGCGAAGCCGTGTTCTTCGGCGCCGAGGCCGTCAAGGAAATCGTCGTCCTGATGGAGGAGATCCGCCGGGGCGTGCCGCTCGACGGCGGCCGCGACCGCTCCTTCTACTGGTACGGCATCATGGGCTTCAAGCTCATCTGGGAGGCCAACGCGACCACCGAGCCCGACAATCGCATCGTGCATTTCACCTCCTCGTCGATCGTTGCGTGAGGGAGGAGGAGACAATGGCAAACGAACTGCAATTCATTCTCGATACGCCGGTCGCCTTCAGCACGGCGCTCGCCGCGGCTGCCTACGACGCGACCACCGGCATACGATGATCGGCGGCACGACGGCGTCGCAACGGCACGATCATCTACCAGCGCATCTCGGGCGCCTGCGGACTGCAGATCAAGCACGTCGGCTTCGTCATCACGGTGGCAGTCACCGGCGGTACGTCGGTCGTGCTCACCTGCTACGTCAACCCGACCGATCGGCTCGGTGACGTCCGCGGCGGACGGTCGGGACGATCACCATCCTGAGCCGGCTCAGTGCCATCGGCGACGTCGTCTACGGGACGTTCGGCGACGACGATATCAACGTGAACCCGGGCGAAGAGGTGACCGTCGAGCTGACCACCAAGGCGACCACCGCGGGCGCGGGCTACGTCTCGGCTGCCTTCAGCTGGCTTCCACGTCGGCCCGACCTCTGGCGGCACGGCGACGACCCCGAAGACCACCACCAAGCCCTACGGCGCGGTCAAGGTCAGCTCGGTCAAGCTCGTGACCAGCGGCACGACGGGCAACTGATCATGCGGAGGGCATGCCTCCCGATCGCTTCAGGTCGGGTCAGGACTTCCAGGCGTCTGCGGGCGAAGCGCCGCGTAAAGGTGTCGAGTCAGCCAACTACAAGGACGGGGCGTGTGGCGGCCCTCGGCCCGCAGACGTCTGGAAGGGCGCAGACCAAGACCCTCACGAAGGACGTGAAGAGTGCGAAAATCACTGAGCAGCCGTCGAACCAAGACCGCTACGGGTCAGCAAGCGCGAAGCCATCAGGGGCATCCGCCCGTTCGGTAAGCCCGTCGGCTAGACCTGCGCGGCCGAAGCTCCCGCCTCGCCTCGGCGGCGGCAACCCGCACGAGAAGGGATACACCACCGTTGGCAAACCTGGGTGAGCTGCGTGCCATCGTCCTCGACAACCTCGAGCGCGCAGCCTCCGACTCGAACGTTCAGAGCATCCAACGCGGATCGTTGGATCAACAACGTCATCCGCAGACCTTCTGCACCCGCTACAACTGGGACGCCATGGAGGCGACCTACTCGATCAACACCGTAGCGGCGCAGGAGGCTCTACCCCTTCCCGTCGCCCCAGACGAAGGACATCAAGCAGCTCGCCATCCGCTTGGGTACCGGCTCGCTCCTACATGCCGATGCTCGAGGACTCCGAGGACCAGCTCGACCACAACATCCCGGTGACCATCGGTCGGCGGCATCCCCAGGGCTGGTGCCGCGCGGGCGACCTGCATTCGCCTCCGCCCCGTCCCGTCCAACTCCAACATGCGCATCCGCGCTCGCGTCTGGGACTACCCGACTCCACTCACCGACCCGTCCGCGACCAACTACTGGACGCTCCAGCACGACGACCTGATCGAGGACCTGGCGACGGCGCTGGGCTTCCGCTGGCTCGGCGACTTCGAGCGGTACAACGCACTCCTGCAGGTCGCGATGCAGGAGCTGCAGACGCGGATCGCCGACGACATGAAGCGCCTCCGCCCGGCACGCCAGACCGTCTCGCCATCGCATGCGTGCCGGGAAGCCTCAGCTCGAGCGTCGGCCCGCGGATCGGCGAGGACGGCTACTACCGGCAATACTCCCCGTGAGGTGACCCGTGGCGAAGACGGCAACCGACATCCCCATCACCCAGGGCAGCGGCGTCAACCTCTCGAACTTCGCCCTCGCGAGCGGGCCGCAGGCGCCAGACGGTGATCCTCGCCGACGCCGACGACTACGGGCGAGGCTCTCTGCGTCGAAGCTTCCCGCGCACGACGCCCCCGACCGCGGCTCGTCCCATCAAGATCGGCGGGCGTGCCTCGGCCGAGCCCTCTCAGCCGCCGTTGGCGAAGCTGACCGCACCGACTCGTGGATCTCGCTCAACGGCCAGACTCGGCGTCGTCAACACCTACGAGGCCGGCCACCGTCTACGACGGCGGCCGCCGCGTGATCCAGGCCAGCACTACTTCGCGGGATCTGGCTGGCACCGCCGCAGTGGCCTCGTCCCCGCGCGTCGCCAGGGCTGAAGACCGAAGGTCAGCATCCAGTCGTCGCGTCGCGCACTGCCTTCACGACTGCGGGCACGGCGTCGATCAATGACGGCGTCGAACTCCTGCGTCCTCGCGCCTACTTCATCGGCAGCCGGCGAACCAGTTCAACTTCGCATGAACGGCGGCCAGCTGATCTACTCGACCGGCGTCAACCTGCCGCTCAACGGATCGTACTTCGGCGGCACCGCCAACACTCGCCTGGCTCGGTCGACCTACTACCAGGCGCCGTGATCGATCCGACTGGAGGCCGGGCGCCGCGGGCCAGCGCGATCCGTCGGTCGTCTACGACGGCGGCGTTGCGCGATTCCGATCCGCGCAAGCGGTCGTGCGGCATTCATCACGACAGTGGCGACCGACTGCATCGCTGCGGCAGCCGGGACTCAGAAGCAAGACTCCTCGGGCGTCAACATCTTCATGCATCGCTTGGACTTCGGAGGGATCGATCTCGCTCAAGGATGGCAGCAGGCGGCACGAACATCTTCACTCGTCGCTCAGAGTTCCGACCCCAGGTGTCGGGCAGAGGTACTGCGTTCGAGATCGGTGGCGCAGTGATCGGCGCACCGGATCGGTCAACACCTTGGTCGAGCTGAACTACAACGCCACCGGACGACCATTCGCGTATCCACGTTCATCTACTACCAGGCGCCGTGAATGCTGATCGAGTACCTCGCGCAGCCCCGGGCCTCCGACATCACCACGCCCGGTGACATCGGCGACTCCTACGTCTGGGTGAAGGAGACGGTCCCGCCCGCGACCTGGCACCTCGACGAGGATCTGTAGATGCCAGGCTACGCGCCGACCAGCGCGCCGCCGGTCATCCATGCCGTCGACGGCGAACCTGCCGCAGCCGCGCGACGTCGGCGATGCCCGACTTCACCTCGAACACCTACGTCCCGTTCAGCGGTATCCATCACCGGCAACATCACCATCACGGCGAACATGCTCGACCGTGTGGTCGCCCCGCAGAGAGACGCGCTACGTGCTCCGCGGCGGCTACGTCCACGTCCTCTGCCTCGCGTCACTCGCGGGCGCGGCGACCGCCGGCGAGCTCTCTGTTCTTCGACGAGACAGACGCGCAGCCGGTCCTGCCGATCACGAGCTACAACGGCACGCTGACGCTGCATGAACTGGGTCAACGCGCATCACACCCTGGCACTTCGATCTCGGGCAAGGGCTACAAGAGCGCAGTCAAGAACAACCGCCTCCTGATCGGCGGCACGCTCGCCATCGGCGCGGGGCAGCTCTACTGCTCCGGGCTCCTCTGGGGAGTGCAGGAGCTCTGAGTGGCGAAGCAGATCCAACGCCTCGCGCCACTCCGCGGACTCAACCCCGACCAACGTCAGCGCCGAGGCCGGGCATTCGAAGGCACGTTCATGCGCGGCGGCTACAACGTCGAGGTCGTTCGACGCCGAGTGGTGGGTGCGCCACGGCTGCGGCAAGTCGAGCGAGCAATCATCGGCTCGATCTGGTGGCGCTGGATCATCTCCAGCCCCGATCGCCGACCAGCTGCTTCCTCGTCTCCAACGACTACGTGCTGTCCGCGTCGAGCAGGCCGGGTCGGCAGAGGTCGGCGTGCCCGACAACGACGACGCCTTTCCCTCGGCCCTCGACGTCTTCCGCGAGCTCACCATCCCCGACCTGCACAACACACCATCGGACTGCGTCCTGACCAACAACTCGCCGGTCGTCACGGTCAGCTCGGTCGTCCGGCGGCATTCAGACCAAGGGCAGATGCTTCGTCAGATCGAGGGCATCACCGCCATGCCCGATCGCTATCTACCGCATCATCGATATCCCCGCCGCCGGGTCGCGGATCCTCGATCGGCCGTTCGAGCAATGGACCGCCAGCACTGCGCCCTTCAACCCCGCCGCGCTCAAGCACTACGATCTCGCCATCGCGTCGCCGACGATTCGACCCGGGACTCGCGGACGCCGATCTCGAACGGCGGCTGCTGTCCGTCTACGAGCAGACGGCGACGCACGCGATGCAATACGCTTGGCTACGTCAACGACGTCGGCGTCACGCCAGGCACGTACATCATCATGGTCTCGGCCGCTGGGCTACGCAGCGGTAGCCATCAGCTCCGGCGACTCACGCCGCCGATCGTGCGGCTACTGGTTCCTGCGCCAGACGCAGCTACCGGCGCCCGACCGCGGTCGCAATTCTAGCAACGTCAAGCCCGTGCGTCTACAAGGACCGCCTCTTCCTCTGCAGGCGCAGACCGACCATGACGGCGCGCAGTGTCTTACCGCACCTTCTGGTACTCGCGCCCGTTCGACTTCATGCAGTGGCACACCGGCCTTCAAGGCCTCGGCGGCACGCCGAACTACTTCACCCTGAACGATCCGAGCCGACCCGCATCTCGGGGTTCATGGTGCAGGGCGATACGCTCGATCGTCCATCGGCGGACCTCGCAGGATCATCATCCAGACCTACGGCGCCGGGTTCAAGGCGGCGCACAACGACGTCGGGCATCGGCTTCTGGCCCAGGTCGCATGATGGAGACGATCCCGACCGGGCACATCGGCTGGACTCGCTACGGCCCTGGCGCTCTTCAACCAACAGGGCATGACCGGTGATGTTCCCCGAGCTCGAGCGCATGCTCGCGGCGTTCAACCAGGCGCAGAGGTGGAACCCGCGGCTTACGTGGCGTGCTCCACGACGTCAGAACCGCCGCCGCGTCTACTTCCTGCTCGGCTGGGAGGCTGTCGGCACGTCGACACGTCCAGCGATACGGGAACGATGCGCATCATCCGGCATCAGGACGCGAGCCGGCGAACCCGCAGGTCGCAAGTCTCGGTGCCGGGGTCACGACTTCGTACTCGCGGACCCCGGTCCTCGTGGTCGACTACGCGCGAAACGAGGCCTGGCTCGGAAGACCACGCTGGGCTCTGCGGCGGCGGCGACCACCTCGGGCAGATGTACCTCTTCCGCTACGAGCGGCGACGGTCGTCTCGCACCCGACCGGCTGGAGCGGCAAGGACTTCGACGTCGCCAAGACCAACGCGCTGACGCCGGTGGATGGGATGGGTCGAGACGCAGTGGATGCGCCACGGCTCCGAGCAGCGGAAGATGCTCCAGAAGATCTACCTCACGCTGCGAGCTCTGGACGTGAACGAGGACGTGGACGAGATCCTGGGCGGAAGTTCGATCCACTTGCGGATCAACGACCTCTGGGACCGCGACGACCGACACAGCTGCACCTCTGCACCGTCGAGGTCATGTGCCGACAACCGGGACGACGTGCAGGCTCGGCGCCGACGTCTCGGTCCTGGTGAGCGACATGCTCTCGCGGTCCCTCGAAGGGAACCGCATGCTCCCGGTGATGCTCTTCTCGATCACCCCGCGCGTGGCCGGGAGAGCGTTCAAGTACCGCTTCAAGACCGCCCTTTCGCCGACCGCTGCCGCAGCGGGGCACAAGGTGGGCTAGTTTCCGTCTGGTGGACGCGGTGATCGAGTTCGAGGTAGAAAGTCGGACACCCGTGCGGCCGGGCTGACAGGAGGTTCGCCATGATGGGAATGGGGCAGCAGATGCCGATGAGGCGTCCGCCCATGGGACCGTCGCCGATGACCGCAGGGAGGCCCAACCCGATGGCGGCGCTCCCGCAGCGCCCGGGTGGTGGTGGGAGTTTTCCACCGATGCAGGGGCCGCCACAGATTGGCGGCGGCAGGTTCCCCCCAACCAGGGGCCGCCGAACATGGGGCAGCCGAGGTTTCCCCGATGCAGGGTCCACCGAACTTTGGCGGCCAGCCTAATCCTCCGATGGGACCGTGGGGGCCGGTTCAAGCCAACTTCGGCGGCGGTCAGATGGACGCAATGCCTGGCGGCGCCGAGGCCCATGTAGGTCCGCAGGGCATCGGTCCGAGCTTCAACCTGCCGCAGCGACCGCAGTTCCCGGCGCCATGCAGGGCGGAATCATGGGCGGCATGGCCCCGGGAATGACTCCGCCGTGGATGCGGCGGCAGTACCAGGGGCTTTGAGATGGCTACCGTCAAGCGCCCGACCACGATGCAACGCCCGTGCCGGGGCCAGCCCGAACTGCTGGCGCCAGGGATTACACGCAGCCGCCGCCCGGTGGCACGCATTACCCGTGGGAGCCAGGTGGCGGCGGCAAGGTACCCGGCGTCCCCGACAACTGGCGCGACTTCTGCCGAACGAGCAGGAAGGGCGTGGCGACGCCTGGATCGGGCCGAAGAAGGCGCAGCTGAACGCCGAGCACCCACCGAGCTCGTACCAGGGAATGCCTTCTGCGCGCGACCGCTTCGCTGGCGATCCGCAGGGCTTCGCGAAGTGGCAACCAGAGCCAACTGCCGCAGGACGCCGCGCAGAAGGCGAACCTCGCCAAGATGCACGACTACTCCGACACGGGGCCGGTCGCGCAGGGGCAGCCGGGCGTCTACGACTGGGAGCGCGGCGGCTGGCCGGCCGGCACCGATCGGACGGCGTTGATTCTTCAGAAGCGAGGCGTCAAGCCGGGTCCCCTGACGAACATCGGCGGCGCTCCCGGTAGCGGCGGCACCTACCAGGGCGGCAACACGATCACCCCTCCCGCAAAGCCCGGCGCGAAGCCTGCTCCTGCCCCAACGCAGGATCAGCTCAACAAGCAGTTCGCCGGGATGAAGCCCGGTGCGAAGATCACCGCCGGGGGCAAGACCTACTTCAAGAATCAGAACGGCGCGGTGGTCGACGTCACCAACCCTGCGGCGCGCAAGCGCATCACCGACCGTCAAGGCAAGCTCATCGGGCAGGCAGCCGCACCAGCCGGCGCCGGGAAGCGGCGTCCCGGGAGGCGGTACACCCAGTGTCGACCCGCAGGCGCGCCCGCCGATCGGCAGCCAGCCTCCGCCGACGACTCCTGGCGGCCCGCGTGCAGCGGCCGGTCGACACGCCGCCACCACAGCAGCAACCGCCTCCGCAGCAGTACCCGCCGACGAACCAGCAGCCCTACCAGTACGACCCGTCCTCCGCTGAACCAGTTCGGCTACCCGCAGAACCAGGGCCAGGCCCGTACGGCTGGAACCCCGGCTACGGCGGGAGTCCGTTCAACTACTCGAACAGCAATCCCTACTCGAACTTCAGCAACGCGCTGATGCAGGGCATGGGCGGCGGCTACGCCAAGCGGGATAATGGACTACGGCGGGATGCCGCAGATGCAGGACTTCATGCAGGGCGTGCAAGGCGGCATGGGCGGCGGCTTCGGCTGGCCCGAGCAGAACATGGGTGGCTACGGCGGCGGCCTGGAGCAGCTGATGGGCATGGGCGGCGGCATGGGCGGCATGAGCGGCGGCTTCGACACCTCGGGCATGTGGGGTGGTGGCGGCGGCTTCGACCCGCGATCCATGCCGGGCTACCAAATGAACCCTCACTACACGGGTCCGCAGTGACGGAGGAGACATGAACCCGATCTTCGATCCCGGGACGTCCGGCGCCCCGCAGTTCGTGCCCGGCACAAGCCCGCAGCTCTTCAGCGCGCAACTCGCGAGCACGGGCGGCGGCGATCCCGGCACTGTCGGCGGTGGCGGCGGCTGGAGGTGGAAAGCCAGCTGGCGTCACGGAAATCCCGGCGAATCAGCTGGCCCAGCTATCTCGCCCACGCAGCAACAGCTGGCTGCAGCGCCCGCGCGCCCACTGGGCGGGCAGTTCGGGGGCTCTGCAAACGCCTCGAACCACAGCCGCCGCCGCAGCCTGGGATCCCGCGATGCACTCCGGGAAGGAGTCGGCCGACACCCGGGGCTGGTCATAGCCCGGAACCACCAGGGCGCCATCGGCACGGACTATAGCCGGTACGCCATGGGCGGGAACATCGGCAACTCGGCAGCCGGTGCTCAGGGCCGCTACCAGCCCGTGGACAGCGTCGGCGACTACCCCTGGATGCAGGATCAGAACATCCAGTGGGGCGGCGGACCGTTCGGCTACCTGCCGATCAACTACCAGCCGCAGGCCGCGGATTACTACTCCACGAACCAGAACCAGCTCGCGCCGTGGGAGTACGAAGTACATTGCAGGACACCTGGACCCAGAACTTCGACAAGGACCAGCCGGGATTCGTCAATACGAACCGGGGATCTCGCGACCCCAACTACTACGCGAACCTAAGAGGCTAGCGCATGGCTGCCGGCATCGGACCAGTCGCGCATTCTCCCAGGGATGAGGCAGCTCTGGGGGAACCTCACTGGAAATCCGCTCGATCCCAAGCGTCAATCCAGCGGCACAGAATTGGTTCGGCAGCGACCCGATGGGGGCGGGCGAACCACACCATCGACTACGGCCGCCTCGGTGGCTTTTCACGCGCGGACCGCAGTCGACGCAGTATCAGCCGTCAGGCATGCCACTCGGCGACCCATTCGGCGCGGGGGAAACACCGCACTCTACGGCAGGCACACCACGACCCCAACGCCGGGCAGAGCGCCTACGAGCGCTTCAACGATGCCGGCAACTCTTACCTGCGTCGCTATGCGGCACCGACCTCTACGGCCCGCAGGAAACATCATCGGACTTTCGCCCGAGCACAGTGCGGGGCTCCGCTCGTTCCAGGATCTGGGCGGGCCGCGATCAGAGCGGGAACCCGCTCTACGGCTCGCAGTACGACACCGCCAAGACCATGAGCGGGCTCATGCAGCTCCAGCAGGGTGCGAACCCTGGCTGAACGACCCGCGCATGGCCGCGTCGATGGTCAAGGCGGAGCGAGGCGGACTCACCCTTCGCTCGAGCGAACCCGAAGCAGTACCTGGCGACGACGCTCGGCGCCGAGGGCACGACTCCGACGACGGCGAGCGTCGCCAACTCGCTACGTCAACCCGACTTACGAGCTCGGCGGTCGCGGCGTCGGGCAGATGGGCGGGCTGGTCAACTCCTACGAGCAGATCGCTCATGGATCAGATGCAGCAGCAGGGCTCGAAGGATCTGAGCCTCGGTCTGCAGGACGCGCAGAATCACGCTCTCGTCGATGGGCCTCGGGCGCTAGCGGCCAGGCGCAGTCGACCGCTGGCCGGGATCTGGGAGGACATCCAGCAGAAGAACGCGCTCGACCGCGCAGCAACCTGATGGCGCAGTTCCGCGAGGCCGGCATGGACCGTCAGGCGCAGGCGATCATGGGGCAGCAGCAGGGCGGCATCAACGCGATGCTTGCCGCGCAGCAGGCTGCGGCCGGTGGCGCGGAGTCGCGACTCGGGCGCGCGAATCAGGCTGCCATGGGCGGGCATGAACGCGCTCGACGCGCATCGCTCGAAGCGTCTCGCGCGCGGCGCAGCGCGGCGGCACTCACGCGGCGGCATGGCGAACACCGCGCAGTGGAACCAGGGCATCCAGGGCAACTACTTGAACGCGCTGTCGAGCGGCGATCAGGCAGCACTCGCCCGCATGCAGGCGACGGGGAACCAGCAGTCGCAGGGGCTCGCCGACTACATGCGTCTCGCAGCAGACCAAGGACGCAGATGCGAACCGACCGGCTGAACGAGATGCTCTCGCTCGAGGATCGCTACAAGACGTCGCAGAACGAAGTGCTTCAACCAGATGCAGCAGTACGGGATGTGCGGTCCGAATGCGCTGATGCAGATGATCACCGGCATCGCGCCGACCGGCGGCTCCCCGGCGCGCACGAGCCCATGGGCGGCGCTCGGCGGTCAGCTCGGAGGCGCGGCGATCGGTGCGCTGCCAGGCGCGTACGCAGCGCTATCGCGGCCAGTACGACCCTAACCCCGATTGAGTCCGTAGTGTGCTCATCCGACTCGCAACGCCGCAGGACTCAAGCAGCTCTGGGCACTCGCCGAGGACTACCTGGCGGGCCAGAAGAAGCTCGGCGTCCCCGACCAGCGCAAGGTGCTGTCGCTCACCATCGCGTACGGCGCTGAAGCACGGCGAGGCGATCGTGGTCGCCGAGGACGACGGCTAGCCTCTGCGGCTTCCTGGCGTGGACGGGCATGCCCGACGCGGCCGAGGGCGAGGTGCTCGGCGATGGGCACCTACGTCGCGCCGGCGTTTCGGAGGCTCGGCTTGTCGCGGCAGATGCGCGACTTCGCGAAGGACTACTGCCGGGCCAAGGGCTACTCGTTCGTCAGCGGCGCAGTGCGTGGCGACAACACGTGCCGGAACTCGAGTCGGCGAAGCGTTCGGGCGCGAAGGTGATCGGCTACCTCTTGGAGTGGCCGCTGTGATCTTCCTCCTCGGCGACTTCCCTCGTGGCTGCCGATGATCACGCTGCGTCGGTGGCCTGACGACGGCGATCATTGCCGGCATCATCGGTCTCGGGATCGCTGGCGGTGTGGCCTACGAGGGCGCCAACATCGCGCAGGGCAACATGCCGTGGGACGACCGGGAGGGCTGGATTCTCGGTCACCTGAAGGGCGAGCTCGGTGGCCTCGGCTCGGTCATCGGCGCGGCGCGGGGCGAGGATCACCAGCTCACGACGGCGCTGAGGGGGCAGACACTCGCGCGTGGGTGAAGGCGGCGGCAGTGGCGGCTGCCTCAGGCTGCGACCGGGCAGGGACCGCTGCAGATCCAGAACGCGGCGCTCGCTGCCGGTGGCGGTCCTGCGCCTGCGTATCAGATGGGAGCCGGGCTCGCAGCCCAAGCCCACGGGCGGCCAGGCTGGCGGGAGCCATGGGCGGCGGCGCCGCTCGCTACGACGCGATGGACGCCGAGGGAAGAGTGGCCGTCGCGCGGCGATCCTCCTGAAGGGTGCGGCGAAGGACATCGGCATCGGTGCGGCAACCACGGCGGCTTCGCTTCCCTGCCTGTCGCTCGGGCAGCTCGGCTCCGTAGCATCGGCACTGCGCGGCGCAGGTTGCTAGCGCTGCGGCGCCCCGCTGCCGAAGCTGCCGGCGCGAGCAGTCGAAGCTGTCCCGCGGTATCGGCAGCGCGCAGAGGCGGCATCGACAGCACCGAGCTTCGCCTCGAGCGCGCTGCAGTCGCTCCGCGCCATCCCCGACACGATCGGCACCACCGCGACGGGCATCCTCCAGAAGTCGCTCCTCGGCGCCGGGATGGGCGCCGGCTGGCGCTGCGCTCAAGGGCGAGGACCCACTGCGCGCTGCGGCAATGGGTGGCGCGGGCGGCGCGGTCAGCTGGCATCGCCGGGTACGGAGCGCAGCAGTTCGCACCGCCGCCGGTGCCGACGCATCCAGCCGAACCCGTTCCCCATGCCCGAGATCAACGCGCCGTCAGTTACGTCGGCGGCACGGCGCCGGGAGCCCCGACGCTCGGCTCGTTCGCCGCGTCGCAAGATACCAGGCCTGGCGGGCAGCATCGCGAGTGCGGGCGTCGGGCAGATGATGCAGCCGCCGATGCCGTCGCAGCCTGGAGCGCCGGTCTACTCGTCGAGGCCGAGCTACTACGACGTCTACGACATCGGCGGGCAGAACGCGACGTATCCCGGCCGTCGCCCGTACTGGGGGTAAGCGATGCCGATGATCAACGGCATGTGGGTAGACGACGCGACCGGCGTGCCGGACCCGGGCATGCCGATGGGCGTGGGCGACCCTACCGGCGCGAACATGCCGCCCCCGCCGCCGCCGCAGATGGCGCGACCGACGCCCGGTCTGCCGCAGCTCGGTCACGCAGATCCCGCCGATGTTGCTGGACCCCGACGGCCGCGACGGATCACGCCCCAAGGAAATCTAGCCCGCCACTCACTGGGCAGATGGTGCAGGGAGAGTGGAACAAGCTCGTCAAGCCCGAGATGAGTGGAGGAGACATCGCCGGGGCGATCTTCAGCTCACCTGTGACCGTGCCCATGGGAATCCTCGAGGAGCTGCGAGGACTCTTTCGGCGGCTCCACCATCGAAGGCTGGGGCAACCAAGCGGAAGCCCGCTACAACAATCCGAACTTCAGCGAGAGCAGAGCGTTCGGCGTGCCGGTAGCGAAGGAGCCTGAGTTCGGCGACCGCTTCCTCGGCCTGGTGAAGGGCACATCGCAGGATAGGGCGGCTGGCTGGGATCGCGATCCGCAACGAGGTCGGCCGCTACAACAGGCAGCACAGCTCGGAGCTGAAGAACTTCAAGTACGTCGGCGACATCTACGCGGGGGCGCAGAACCTCGCAGCCAACGCCGCCAATCTGAGCTTGTCGCCCGGAAGCAGCAGTTCGAGCGCAACTCGGACGCGCGAGGCGCAGAGCGGCTGAGCCTGACCGTCGCTCCTCAGGCGCCACCGCGACACTCGCCGAGATGCGGGCGCAGAAGATGCGCGACGATGCTGACACGGTGAGGCAACGTGTCGGAGGCGCTGCGGCGCGGCCCGAACTCGCAGACGGCAAGCACTACGTCGGAGCTGATCGCGATCGCCAGAGAACAGGCTAGAACCTCGTCAAGCAAGCGCTCGACATCAACGCGGCCGGGATCACCGCGCCCGACCCAGGGCGGACTGCGGCCAGCGCAGGCGGCTCCTCTGGTGGCGGGAGTCGTCGGAGGATCTCGCAGGGAATATCATCACCGATGAGCGCGCGCGACGGTACGGCGATCGGCGGGGCGCAGGGGACTGCGGAGGATCAGGCGCGCCTGAACGCCATCAAGTCGCTGGAGATGCAACGCGCGGATGCGACCTGCGAATCAGGCGACGACTGCCGCGGCGCGCTGGCGCAGGCGCGAAAGGATCTCGACGCGGCGTACACGACTCGCGAATACGGGATGCCGAACGAGAGAGTCCTGGTTCGGCGGCACCAGCGACGCAGACAAGCTCGCTTTCCTGCAGAACCTGGGTCAGGAGAAGACCAGAGTCGGCGATCTGCTCACCCGGGGCGGGCTAACCCCTAGCAACGCCTTGGCGATAGGTAGCCGCACGTCGGACGAAGACCCGACGATCAACAGCCTGCTGACTAGCGGGGCGCTGGATGCGGCTTCCTACAACGCAGCGGTGGGAGGGGGCAAGTACCTGACGGGCGATGCGGATTACGCGCCGCCGCCGATGCCCACGCCTACGCCGCAGGCAACACCCGCGGCACTCCCGACGAGGTCGTCCCGACGCCGCGGCCAGCGGACACAGCTTCCTCGGCGCGGGGCAACGCGATCCTCGAGGAGCTGATCGACCGCTCTCGCGCCGCCGCGGAAGACTCCCATGGCGACTCCGGCGCCGAGCCCCAGCAAGTTCGTCGATCTCAGCACGGCGCCGCCCGAGGCTACGCGAGCCGCGGCAGGCGAGGACGGAGGCGGAGCTCCGCGCCGACTTCAACGCTCGCTTCTGGGAGCCGTTCGCGGGGCGCGCACCGCGGCGAAGAGTGGGCCGCTCTACGAGAGCAAGTGGCAGAGGTACCTGCGGCGTAAGTACGGTCGCAAATGACAGCGCGTGAGGAGTGGGAGGCGCTCGACGCTCCCGAGCCGACGTCCAGCCCCGACGAGCCTTCGAGTCTGAGTGGGACAGCCTCGACGCTCCCGAGCCGCGCCACATCGACGACGGATGCTCCGGACTGAGTGGGACTCGTTCGACGCCGCGCGGCGAGCCGCAGCCGAGCTCCGACCGACGTCGAGCTTCACCAACGCGTTGAGTCGGGGAGGCTCGGCCTACACGCCCACATGCGACGCCGGTACCTCGGGCAGACTCCCGCTGCGCCCATCGCAACGTCGGTCCACCGAGGACTTCTACCTCAGGCATGAAGGCGCGGCGGAAGGAGCCGCAGGGATCTCTGAGCGTCGTCAGCGCGAGGCGTTCCGAAGACCCGAAGATGGAGCTGATCAAGGAGAACCCTGCCCTGGCCGCAGGCCTGCTGACGGGCACCGCTCCCATGCTCGCGCAGGCGGGCATTGAGCGTCGGCGCGGGCGCTGCCAGGGCGCTACGCCAAGGGCGACGACCCGCTCAGGTGGGGCTCGATGATCCCCTTCGAAGGGCGGCAGCCGGGATCTGGCAAGACCTTGAGATGCCGATCCTTCCCAACGTCGCCCTCGGTGCAGCGAAGGGAGCTGGCGGCGCCACTGCTACGGAAGACCGCGCCCGACCTCGCCGTGAGCGGTCAACGATATCACCCAGGGCTGGGAGGAACTCCCAAGGTCGATCCGAGCGATGTGTCCGCGCGACCTCCTGCTCGACAAGAACCAGGCCCAGGCAGCCATCGACGCCACGAAGGACATCCTCGGCTCGCCGGTCCAGCGGGGACTCGAGTCCAAGATCGCGGAGCTGCGCGACACGGCGAAGCGTATCGACCTCTTCCCTGAACGCGCGAGGAACCGACTCAGCGACTTTCGTGGCGAAGTCCGAGCAGGACATCTTCAACCCCGCCAGCCGAGGGAGTCCGCGGCAAGGTGCTCCGCCAGCGCGTCGAGATGCCCTTGCCGACCGCGAGAACGTCAAGCTCTTCCAGCAGGGACTGAAGACCGCCGAGGAGGTAGGTCCGCAGGTAGTCGAGGCAGCAGGGAAGGCGTCCAAGTTCTACAACGACCTGGGCGACTTGGCCGAGCGCTGGGGCTTGTTCGAGAACGCTCCCAGGGATCAAGGGCTTCTCCGGGGGCGAACATCTCTGCAGGCCGAGGCGCCGATGTATCGTCGCTCGCAGGGAGACGGGCATCGCGCGCACTGGGCGGCGTGCCATGGGGTCCAAGGAGCGGGAGTTGCCGTTCGACCGCTCGACCGTTCACGTCACCGACGCCCGAGAGCTGATGCGCCAGTACGGGAGGTCCGCGCCAGAGAAGCTGGCCGGGGCCTACGTCGGCGGTCCGGTCAGGCGCATCTACATCCGAGGGACGCAGGAGTTCGGTCGCACCTTCAACGAGCTTCCTGAACCGCGCAGCGGCGCAGCACTCGACGCCCCGAACGGGCGCGCATGGAGTCGCTGATCGACTCGCTGGAAGCAGATCTACCACGCGGGAGAGCGATCTCCCGGCGCCGCGCTCGCAGGCAAGGCAGTCGGGACGACTCTCCTGCCGCCTCGTGGTGGAATCAGTTCAACCAAGAGGCGTGGAACATCGCGAAGCCGGGCTTGCAGGAACAGCGGCAGAAGGGCTGGTTCGCTACGCGCGTGACCCCGAGTTCCGCGCCCTGATCCAGGCAAGTGGCGGGCGCGGCTCCAGCATGGAGCACCTCTTCAACGCAGGTGAAGGGCGAGACCGGGCTTTGGCGAGGACGTGCTGCAGCTAGCGAAGGACCGGCTGCCGAGCCAGCATCAGCCGGGAGGCTGGAACGTGCCGCCGGCATGGTCGGCGAGTCGCCCATCGGCCGGGGCGCGTCGAGGCTGCACTCGCTGTTGCCCGAGAACATGGTCGGCAGGGCGATCGGCTGGAGCGAGCATGCTCCGCGGGCCGCTCGGCGCCGGGCACTACGTCCACGCCGAGGGGTTGATCGGGCGGGCGCTCGACGAGGCTGCCACTACCGGGCAGGCTATCCCGCGGCCTCTCGCGGGAGCTCCGCGAGGCCGGCATCGACGAGTAACTCCTGAGTCCACCGGCCGCGGCCGACACCACTCGCTACACTGATGCCCTACCGAGAAGGGCTGACGAGACGCGACTTCCGAGAGGCCGCGGGATGGGAACCCGCAGAGCGAGTGCCGAGCCCCTATGCCCGTTCGGCGCACATCGCTACGCGATACGGGCGCGAGGCTGACCGGGCGCTACCAGCTGATGGCGGGCGACCCCGGGCACTCGAGCGCGCGGATCATCGGCAACCCGTGGGGCCGCGTGGCGCGCGCAGTTCAAGTCCTTCCCGCTCGGCACCGCGCGCCTCTTCAAAGAGCGACGTGCTGGAGCCGACTCTACTCAGGGCGTGAAGCAACCGCGACATGTCGGAACTCTCGCTCGGGGCCGGCCGTCTCGCGCCGCCTCGCCGCTGCGGGCGGCGCGTCTCGACCGGCGTCGCGCGATGACGGGAAGCAGATCCTCCAGGGAAAGGCCCCGCCGACTGGGCTTACGACGATCTGCCCGCAGGTGCTCAGGGACACCGTGGGAATGCCGGCGGACATCGCCACCGAGCTCTACAGCGGGACCGACCCCGCGACGGGAGAGTGGTCGCCGATGCGCGGCGCCGGGAAGGTGGCCGAGAACATGCTGCCGCCAATCGTGAGCGCGCTGACGCCGCGGCCGATCGACGGCAGGCTCGGGCTCCTCGCCGCCAACGCGCTGATGCCGAAGCTCGGCTCCATCGCGACCATGTTCTCGCCGCATGATCCGAGCACAGGCGCGAGCCCGACGAGGACCCGAGGGCGAGGCTCCGCCGCGAGATCGACCAGCTCAAGAACCGCAGCCCGGCAGCGACATCGAGCGAGCTGAAGCAGCAGCATTCCGCCATGGACGCTGACGAGTCCGCGACGCCCTGCAGTGGGACCGACGCATGATCGTCGGCGATCGCCATCGTCGTCTTCGCGTTGCTCGGCCTGGTCGCCGTTCAGCTGATCCTGATGCGCGCGTCGATCACCGACGCCCGGGTGATGATCACGGCGCTGACGATGCGGGTGGACTCGATCGACGAGCACGGCACGCGGGCGCTCGCCGAGCACCGGCTCGAGGCGCACGACCGGGCTAAGTGATCTTGGGCTTCTTTGGCTTGCGTACGTGATTGGTCTGTACGCATGAAGTCGTCCGGGCCTTCGATATCTTCGGGCTTGATCTTATCGACGCAGAGCGGCCAGCGCGCTCGTGCTCTCAAGCTGGGCACGAGCCTCGGCCGGGTCGAGCGAGAGGCGGGAGTCGTTGAACGCCGTGATCGGGATCGTCCTGATCAACGTCCGCAGATGCATCGATCATCGGATCGGTACGCTTCATGGCGACTCCCGGCGCATGAGCCGCGCCCAGGTCGACCACGGCAGCAGCACCAGCGGCAGCGCGCGGTCGCGGCGCAGGAAGAGCACGTCGTTGTCGCCGAGCCACCGCTGAAGCAGCTTCCACCCGTCGCCCGATGCGCGGCCCTTCACCTCGCAGCGGAAGTCTCCAACCATCACGTCGCCCTTGTAGCCGGTGACGGCACCGGAGAGCGGCACGCGGTGAGCCTCGAGGCCCATCTCGCGGCAGAAGTTCACGATCTCGCGTTCGATGTTTCCGCCCTTACGCCGCGACTTAGCGCCCACGCCAGTGCTCCCCGAGCAGGGCAGAACGCATGGCCGTCGACTTGACGCCGAACTTCCGCGCGAGTTGAGACTGCTCTCCCACTTGCCGGTGTACTCCGCTCGCGCTTGTTGCACCTGCTCCCATGTCAACTTGGCACGTCCGTTGCGTTCGCCTACGCGCGTGCGCTATGCCGAGCGGTGTCAGCTCCATTCTCGGCTGTGGATGCCCACCGCAGGTTGCTGACATGGTTGTTGAGCTTATCGCCATCCCAGTGAGCCGCCTCAGCTTTCCCTGGGGCGGGGGCCGAGGAACGCAGGGCAACCAAACGGAGTGCACGCATCTAGTGAACTTGCGCCCGTCCACGGTAAGCTTGGCTGTGAGGTAGCCATCGAACCGAGGGCCAACCTTGACGATCCATCCCGCCGGTCGTGTCTTCCCTTTGACCACGCGCATGATCAGGCCATCCTCGCGAATGGCATGCGCGGGAAGCCCGGGATCGGCCGCCATTCCATCACTTTGGCTTGGACACCCGGCGATACCCCCCCGACTTGGTGATGCGCCCGGCCTTGCCCATGGAGATCGCCTCCGCGACGGCCTGCTTCTGCGGCACGCCCTCGTGGCGGCAGCACCTTGATCTTCTTCGACGCCAGATCGGGGCTGCTCTTCTTCACGATGTCGCCGCCGTCTTCTCTCCCTCGCGCTGGAACTTCCCGTCCTCTGGCGGACGAGCTGCAGCGTCTTGGGCTTCCGTCAGGGGGACGTCGTGCCGTACTTGATGCTCCATCTCGAAGATGCGGAGCAACTTGCCCATGGCGTTGCAGACCGCGTTGCCGACCTGAGAGTCATGGCGCCCATGATTGAGATCTTCGATGATGGCTGCGCCTACGACTGCGGTGTCCCTGCTGCTGGTGATTCCTCTTCGCGAGATCGCCTCAATTGCTCGACTTCGGATGGCTTGCGGAGTAAGCGCCGTGTCGCCCTCAACTGCTGCGTTGCTCTTTTTAGCTCTGCCCATTTGCGGTCCGCCTTTCCTTTGCATCTCTGGCTGCAGTAGGTCTGCCCGTAACCCCAACCGTGACACCAGTAAGTATCTCGACTCGTGATGCTCCCCACTCGAAGCACTGCGCCAGCGGAGTGCGTTCCGCGAGGAATTTCACAAGGCTCATGTCGTGGTAGGACCGCCCAGTGGCCTTCCATGAAGCAAGTCATGCCCTGCACGGCATGGTACGTCAGCCAGTGGCCCTTCACCGGCAGCGTGCTTCATGAAGGACTTCTCCCACAGTCGCTCGACGTCGTCCTTCGTGCCGACGTCGATGCCGAAGCGTATGCGCCAGCCCAGTCCGCCATGTCGCGCTCCGTTGGCTGGAACCGGAGAAACAGTATGGGATTTCAAGCTCGTAGTTAACGCCGCACAGGGTGACCGTGCGTAACCATTGACCGGCGCCATGTCTTGGTCGCAGCGCGGGCCGACCTCGCACCACTCGGCATGCCCCCATTCGAGCGGCACGCCTACCTCCGACGCTGGAGTCTTGTCGTAGTGGTGTCCGATCTCCACGTCACGCCACGGCTTGCTGCTGCTGCGCCGCTCCTGCCCGCTGACCAAGATGTCCGCGAAGTTGTCGACGTCGCTCGCCGCCGCCATGCGCACGAGCTTCGCCCCATCGGGCCAGAGGTAGAGCAGCCCGTCACGGCGGCGTCAGGCCCGAGCCGCTGCTGCGACGGCGACCCGCTGCGCGGCGACTTCGAGGCATGGCGCTTCTGCTCGTCGGCGGTGGGCATGCGGCCCTGTTTCGATCGGTCTTGATGTCGACGATCCAGACGCGGCCGTCGCGCTGCATCACGCGGTCAGGGCGGACGATACCGGTGTGGCTCGCCTGCCAGGCTGCCCCAGAGGGGCTTCTCGATTGACGGGAACTTATCGCTTGGCTGGCGCCACGCTTGGTAGGCGTAGATGTACTGGCGCATCTCCTCGGACTTCTCGACGGACAGCCAGTGGAAGTCCTTCTCATCAGAGAGCTGCGTAACCAAGTGGACCTTGCTCCGCGGTCCATGGCGATCCAGACGGCGGGCACGTCGGGGAGGAGGGCCGAACGCCCAGCTGATCACGCCAGTCGCGCTCGGGACCTTGGCGCTGTTCCAGTAATCAGGGAAGCTCGGCGGCGTAGATCGACCAGGGCTTCCGGTGCTCGGGGACGTCACTCATAGGGAATCCCGGCCATCGTCAGGGCTTTGATGAACTGCTCGACGAGATACAGATAGCGAGGATCTGCGCCAGCGTAGCCCTTTCCGCAGCGCACCAGAGATCGCACCCCGCCTGGGCGGCGTCGCGGTAGAGTTGGGCTTACGGGCGACTGGCACTGCAGATCGCAGGCTAGTCTGCACGATGGCCAGCTGAGCGTCAGGGTCAAGTCCTTCACGTCCTGCCGAAGGCGCCGTAGCCGGCGCTGCGATCAGCATGATCTGCACCCGGTCAAGATCGACGCCATATTGGCCGTCGATGAGCGGCCAGCAGCCCCTTCTCGCGCCAAGGCTTCGCAGTCATAGCGGCATCGGGTCGCGCAGGCGCGCGCAGATGGTCCTCGAGCTGGTCCTTGTGAATCTCGCTGGTGCTGGAGTAGCCGTACATGGCTCCTGAGCCACTCCTTCGCGGACTCAGTGGGGTGCTGACCCTGCTCGCGGCAGACGTGAAGTAGCGACGGTCGCGCTCGTTGATGAGAATCGGCTCGCCGGTGAACTCGTTCCTCCGATGAACTCCTGCCGAGGTCGTCGAGAGTAGTGAGGGCGCCGCCCCCATCCTCAGACACAACGTCCGAGGATCTGGGGAGATTCGCAGCAACCGAAGTCGCAACGGGGCGGCGCCCCCGGCGACCTCTAGCGATCCAGCTAGGGCCGATTCAACATCTTCGTCCTTCGTTCCCTCAGAGCACGTCTCGCCGGTCTCGAGGTCGACCTGCGCGGCCTGGGCGCTCGCCCGCGCGGCCGCACGGGAGGAGTCGCGCGTGAGGCTTCGGGTCCTTGCAGCTGCTCGTCACTCCGGGCGGGTAGTCGACCGCCTCCTCGCGGGTGTCGCGCCTTCGAGCACGTCCGGGAGAAGTGACCCGCGCCCGCATGCAGGCGGATCTCGCTCTCGCGACCAGCATCACGTCGGGGTAGCTCTTCCAGACGTTCCTGCCTGCAGAGCCTCGCCCGCTTCGCATCGGCGATCGAGAACTTCTTGAGATACAGGCGTGCGCGCGACCCCGCCGGATCATGCGGTCAGTAGCCGCTACCGCTCGTGCCCTTCGCCGACGACGTCTTCCTCGTGGTTCCTCGAGGAGGCCGGAGGCCTGGACCAAGGCGATGGCACCGTCGCTCGAGACCGACGGCTTGCCGTTGATCACCGAGATCGACTGGAGCGCCGAGAGGGGCGAGAGCCCGAGCTCGGCGCCCATCTGCGGGCAAACGAGGATGTCGCCCGGGCTTACCGCGGTACTCCTGCGGGACGAAGGAGCTGCTGGCGATGAGCTTGGAGAACTCCATCGCTTCGGCAGAGTCGTCGGGGCGAAGGATTTAGGTCGCGTAGCTACTTCGGTGTTCACGCTTCACCTCCCGGCCAGCACTTCATGCACCAGTGGCCGCCGTCGTAGGCCCATCACCCAGACTTCTCCGTCGTAGAGAGGCGCGTCGCACTCAGCAGCACTCGCCGAGCGGGCGCGGGCACTCGCAGACCTCGCGTCCGCAGACCGCGCACTCCACTCGACTCTCGCTTCGCTCTCAACCTCGGTCGTCATCGTCACGAATCTCCCTTCGGGGAAACTTGTACGACTTCTGAGGTTAAAGTGTCAACCGCGGTGATCTTCTCGCCTCAGCTCCAGTCGATCAAAAGGTGTGCTTCAGGATCTCGCGGACGATGGAAGAAACCGTGCGAGATCCTTCGGCCTTTGCCTTCTCCTCGAGGCGCTTCTTGATCCCATAGATATCCTCGCCCATATCGATGGTGAGCAGGTTCCGCGGCGGCTGGATCGTCGTTTCCCGCGGCCGTCCGTTGGGGGAGCGAGGGCGACGTTTGTGCGTTGAGCTGCTCGTTCATGCCGGTACGGAGGCTTTGGCCCTTGCGTGATCCTGCTTGCATATACAATTTTCCCCTGATACTGCAAGGCCCGAAACCCGCGGGGAGAAGTGAAATGAGAAACCCCGCTGGACAAGCGCTCGGAAATGCCCCAGAACGGCCGCCCTACTCCGCTTCAGCAGAGCTTCCCGCCCCCTCCTCCAGCGGCACCAAATGCTCAGAACCGCATCCGGAAGTCGCTGTCCCGGGGCGAAGACGTGGCGCCGTTCCGAGTGGGGCATGTCGACAGCGGACGAGGTGGCTGACCGTGCGTGAAGCTTCCTCGGCCTGGTGAAGAGCGACTACGATGCCGAGGGGAAGCGCTCTCGCGGACACCATCCGCTACCCGATGCGCCACGTGCTGGACTTCTTCGGCGAGGCGAGGCGGGCCAAGACGGTGACCGAGGAGGATCTGCAGAGCTACGTGGTCGCAGCGCCGCGACACCGAGCATGCGGCGCCGGCTCGATCAAGGTCGAGCTCGCGATGCTCGAGGCGCGGCTACCGGCTGGCCCTTCAGGGCGAAGCTCCCGAGTTCACGCCCAACGACGTCCCGACGTTCCCGACGATCTGGCGGACCAGCTCGGGGTGAGACGGAATTTCCTTCGCTCGGAGCAGGCTTTCCGGCTGCTCTCGTACCCTGGGGACAGACGTCGCCGATCTGGTGCACTTCCTGTTCGCGACGGCCTGGCGGGTGAGCGAGGCGCAGGGGCTTCTCTGGGTCCACGTGGACGCCGCTGAGCATCGTGCTGCCGACGTCGAAGAGCGGGCACCCGCGGAAGATTCCGATCGCCGGGGAGGTCGCCGAGATCATCGAGCGGCGCCATGCCCGGAGGATCGGCAGTTCGCGTTCCACCGGCGCCGGAAGCCTATTTTGTCCTTCCGGCACCAGTGGAAACAGGGCGCTCCGGGCGGCCGACCTCGGAGGCTACCTGGTTCACGACCTCAGGCGCTCGGCGATTCTCCGGATGATCGAGGCGGGGGCTGATCAAAGGCCGCGATGGAGTGGTCGGGGCACCGAACCGACACGGTCTTCCGGCGCTACCTGATCATCGACGACAAGCGGATGGTGAGGTAGCCGAGCGGGTACCGAGATGCGAGCGGGAGAAGGCTCGCCAGGCGCGTGCGGACCGTGGCTGGGGGCTTACGCAGTTAGGTGGCGGGAACGGCGCTGAACATGCGTCAAGGTCGGAAATGCGCGGCGGTCATGGGCAAGAACTCGAGATTCACTGCCCACCTCCGCGCTGAACCGACGCGCGCCGGCCCGCGACGAATCGCCTTTAAATCTAATCGGTTGCCGAGGTCAAGCGATGCTTGACCGGAAGTTAACGACAAGGCGGCAGTTAACCGGGATGCGGAGGAGCTGGACGTGGCGCTGCTCAAGGCGTGGATGGGGATGGTCGAGTCGTGGGAGCTGCACCAGGCGCCGGCCGAAGTGCAGGCGGCATTCGTCGAGCCGCTGCAGCTCCTCTGGGCGGAAGCCAAACGCCGCGGGCGGCCGCGACTCGAAGCGCGAGGCAATGCCCGCTTGCCGAGGCGACTGCTCAGCAGCGTGGCCTGGCAGTCAGAGGTCGACGGCGGCATCGAGATCCCCTGCGTCACCGAGGTGGTGGGACGGCCATCGAGAAGCACCGAGAAGTGGCAAACTCGAGGTCGCGGAAAGCGTCGCAAGCGGAGCTCAGACGTAAAGCCGACGCTAACGCGACGGCTTTACCGCCCCACGAAATCCTCAGGTTTCACAACGGCACGGCGCCTGCTTCGCTCTCAAGATCCTAGATCTTAAGAGAGTAGAACCTCTCAAAGCAGTTCGCAGGAAAGAGAGCCCGAGGAGCGAGTTACTTTTCGACTCCCAAGAGACTTCTACTACTGCGATCGCAACTCGTTTTCGCGCGACTGCGTTCCCCGGCTTCGATCGCTTCTGGGCAGACTACCCGCACCGCGCGCGACAAGCTGCCGCCCTGGCGATGTGGCAGAAGCTCGGCTGCGAGGCGTTCGTCGACGCTCGTCGTCCCGAAGGTCGAGCTCCTCAAGGCCGAGGATTCCCAGTGGCATCGCGGCTTCGTGAAGTATGCCGCACCGCTGGCTCAAGGCCGAAGGCTGGGACGACGATCCCGTGCCCGGAGCCGGTCGAGGCGACTCCCCCGTCACCTCTCGGCGGACGAGCGCCAGCTCGAAGCCATCCGCCGCTCAGACATCACGTTCGCGAAGCTGATGGAGGGCGAAGATGAGCGTCGCAGAAGCCAAAGATCGCTAACCGCCTCGCGATGCTCTCCAAGCGGGGCTGGGAGGAGGAGCGAATCGCGCTCTTCGCGAACGACCTGTTCCACTCGACGATCGGCGTCCTGCCGTTCGACGTCGTGCAGAACACCCTCTCGCGCATGCTGGAGGAGGTCGATCCTGACGAGCGATGACGCTCGCGAAGCTGAGCGAGTACGTGAAGACCAAGGCGGTACTGCCCAAGCGCAGGTACCTGCCCGCCGCCGAGGACGCGAGCGGGCCTGCGGAGAAGCCGATCTACTTCCCCGAGCGCGACAACGGGAAGGAGCCGTTCCCGGTCGCGTACCCCGACGGGCCGAGCGCAGCGCATCGCGCCGTGCGCACGCACCATGCTGCCCGGCGACGCGATCCACCGCGCGACCTGGATCACCGCCGCCACGTCGCCGACGCCGAGGCATGGCGGACGAAGGAGATCGCGAAGTCGAAGGAGTGGCTCGCGGAGCTGGAGAAGGGCGGCCAGCTCGCGGACATGAACCGCCAGGAGCGCGACATCGTCATCGCGGTGCGCCGGCAGCTCGAGCGGCTGCGGTACGCGCAGACGTCGGACCCCAACCGCATGACGCCATTCGGCGACTTGCTGCTCAACCAACTCTCCAAGCTCGGCAAGGCGATGAAGCTCCACTGCACCCAGTGCGCGCATGGAGCTGAACTCCGCCGAGATCGACGGCCTACACGCGCGCCTGCATGAACGCCCGGGGAAGCATGAGCCGCTCCCGAGCCGCCGCGCTGGTGCGCCCGCTGCACGCCTAGCAGACCCTACGCCGAGCGACGAGGCGGTGCCGTTTTGACCGCGCCGCGAGAGCTTCGCGCTCAGCTTCTCCACGCCGCCGCGGTGCTCACGTTCGCCGCCATCTTCTGGCTCACGCAATAGCCCGCAAGGGCGGGGTTATCCATGCTCAAGTTCGCCTTCGCACTGCTGCTCCTGGCCGACAATCCTGCAACAGCCCAGACGACGCCCGTCACCGAGGTCAACACCGCCGCACTCACCGGCCCGTTCGACCAGTCGCCCGGGGCGCATCACCTACCTCACGATCAGCGGCCCCGGCGCCTTCTCGCCGCCGTCGCGCCTGCCCGCAGGTACTGGTGCATCTCACGTTCTGGTCGCGACGCCTGCCAGCACCTCGCCGACCTCGAGATCTGCCTGACCCAAGGACGACTCCGCGGTCCTCGACCTTCGCGACCTGATGTCCATCTCGCTCGACAACGAACGCGCCTCGACTCGAGCTTCGACCTGACCGGCTACCGCGGCATGTGGACGGCGCATGCCTTCGAAGCGACGACGGTGCCGCGACCCGGCGACCTCGGCTACCGGCTGGTGCCGCACTCGATCGCCGGTACGTGGTCGATCGCCGACCTCGCCTCAACAGCGCCTTCCGGCGACCGCGCCACCGGTCTCGAGGTGGACGAGGCGGGCGACATCCGCGGTCCCCGACGAGCGTTTCGAAGCGGTGGACGTGAGCTTCTTCGCGCCCGACTCGCTGGAGCAGATCCCACCCTGGCGGTCTGGACGGTGCTCGAGCGGGGCGGCGACTTCCCCCACGAGATCGGCCCGCTCAGGGTGCCGATCGCGGCGCGGGCGAGGCACGTTCGACTCGCAGGAGGTACGGCTGAGCCTTCCCGACGTCGTGGTCGGGTGCTTCGCTATGTTCTCGTCGCTGATCCCTGGGCCGGGCAACGTGATCCCCGAGTTCGCCATGCCCGCCTCGAGCGGGTTCCTGCGCCTGAGACTCGCCGCGGTTCGTCGAGGAGACGGCCATCGTCGGAGAGGCGATACCTGGCTGTACGCCTACGCGGCAGACCCTGGGGCCGTTCGGGACGGGCAACCCTGGGAGCTACGTGAACCCGATCTCGCTCGCCCCCACGCCCACGCCTAGCAGCTACGCCTACGCGCCTAGCCTGACTCCCGGGGGGCGACGCCTGCACGCTCCCGGTGGCGACCGCCTACCCCGTCACCGGGCGCTTCGCCGTCCCCGGGAGTCCACCCCTCTGCGACGCCTACGAGCCCCGTAGCGACGCCGACGCCCAGTGACATCCACACCCCAGTTCACGCCTAGCGCGTCTCCTACGGCCAGCCAGGCCTCAGCCAGGCACTCCTGAGGTGACCGCGACTCCGCAAGGCGACCGCGAGCCCTGTTTCGACTCACGTCTACGCCTACCCCTAGTCCTACGCCTGGGCCTACGGGTACGATCTTCGGACCGCCGTGATCCGCGACGTAGTCCTGGCCTGGCTCTACTCCCGCGCCTTCATCGGCCTGCTCGCGCTGCTGCCAACGCGATCCCGCCATGAGGAGGGAATCCCGAGTGAATTCGCCTGTTTCGACTCGCCCTGTTTCGACTGACTCCGAGGTATGCGAGCGCTGCCGTCAGCCCGTCACTCTCCAGCCCAACGGCTGGTTCGTCTGCTCGCCGTGCGGGCGCATCTGGTCGGCTCCCCTTGCGAGGAAGCCATGACCGGCGACGAGATCGAGGTCAGCCTGACAGCCATCCTCATCGCCATCGAGGAGCTCGGCAAGGCCGTCGACCGCGTCGGCATCCGTGCCTCTCCGCCATCGACCCCGAGGGCGCGCTAGAGGCCCCTCGTCACCGAGGCTTCCACGAGGGGGCTTTGACCTGATCACCCCGTCGCCATCGAGCGACTCGGCGAGCCAAGCCCTAGCCAAAGCGCCGGCGAAACACAGCGGCGCCCACTCCGCTGTGAATCGTCAAGGCTCTAATAGCAGTTCGTGTTGCAGATGTTGCCGCTGCACCAGTCGTGCAATGCAGAGCGTGCGCGATGCTCACGCCGCCCGCCAGCAGCGCCGCGAGTGTCAGGCAGATTCCCAGGGTCTTCATGTTGCTCGGATCTCCTAGGTTGTTGCGGCACAAGCGCCGCAGGAGGCCCTCCGTGGAGGGGCTTCCCGCGATGCTCTGCTTACTTCAGCCAGCGTTCGACCCTCGCCCAATAGTCCGCGACTCGGCGCGATGCTTTCTCGATGAAGTACCCGCCGGCATATTCCTGTTGCCACCTCACGGCGCCAGGCGTACCGGTATCCGCCCGCTGCTGGCGCTCCCGCTCTGCCATCACCAGGGCGAAACGTTTCGCGTCCGCAACGCTGATCGGTCCGATGGTCCTCGATGATCGCTTGCTCCCGCGAGTAGCGATGCTTCGGCTCATCAGCGCACGGGCTTGCATCTCCTGCTCAAGTGGTCACGCGGGTAAGGGGGCCTTGCTCTTCAGCCATTTTGCGCGATCCTCCGTTTCCGCATCGACCCACTCGATGAATCCATCGCGCGTGTCGTAGATCGCGTGAGCGTCGCACGTATATGCCGCATTGACGCGGCCGAGCCCTACCTGCGCCAAGCTCGAAGCGCCCATCGCGCGCTTCGAATCCCAAGTGGTCGCCGTTCCTGCAAATTCCGCAGTGAGTAGGTTTCATCTTCGAATCTCCCCAGATTCTTCGCGGCTCCATGCCGCACCTCCTCTTCCTCGCATACACACCATTTCTCTTCCAGCTTACATTTCTCACCCACCACCCGGAAAACCTAGCAACCATCTCGTGAAAATGGTTGTAGGACTTCGCCTTCGCAGCGCACTGCTCCTCCCAGATGCTGAGCACTCGCTCAGCTTCACCTGCGATAGCGCCGCTCCACCCGTGGTATAAGCCGCGGTCATGGCTGCAGCTTCAACAGCGCTCGCGAACAACGAAGATGGTGAAGGACCCTCGCCAGGACATCATCGAGTCCACGCCTCGACTGGCTCGTGGACTGAAACCGGCAACCCAGTTCGGCCTTCACCCCGAGCAAGTTCGCCGCGTCGTTCGCTCCACCCAAGGCTCCTTCCAGCTCGAGCAGCTCCTGCGCGACCGTGCTCGCTCCATGAGCCCTCAGGCTCGGTTCCCTCACCCGATCGCACCATCAACGAATGGTCCGCCATCCTCGATCGTGGCGAAGAACGCGTTCTCACTGGCCGCCGTGACGATGATCCCCTCACTATCTGGTGCCGACCTGGCCTCGCGCGATGTCGTCAATGCCCTCGCTTGGGCTACCCACCACATGCGCGAACTCACTGATGCCTCTCTCCAGGCATTGACGTCACCAACCATGACGTGAGTCACGAGGCGCGTTCGCAGAACCTTGCCAGCCTTCGTGAACTCGTCGCGCAAGAGGAACGTCGCCCCTCATGCTCGACAACGAACGCGTATCGCTGATGCCCCAGTCGTCGATGCTGTTCAAGCAAACCCCTTGGCTCTGCGCGGTCAATGGGGTGGCCTCGAGTCTACACGCACCGTGCTGGTTCCAGCGGAGTTGAGGGCGACACAGACTCGCGAGTCTCTTGGTAGTAGCGGCGCTGATGCTGTCGCGAGCAGTAGCGGGCCCACGATGCAGTAGCCCCGCTGATGCACCGAGCGCGTCAACCACAGAGGCCCGGCCGCGCAATCGCCCATCCCCGTCCGCCCACAGCAATACGTAG
>ERZ1370068.8111-contig-6990_pt1 | contig 30726 bp, 41 predicted proteins | sample MGYA00561227_ERZ1370068 | MGnify/ENA primary metagenome ERZ1370068 (study PRJEB38410, sample SAMEA6850437) | metagenome | study: Metagenomic assessment of the ecological functions of the soil: analysis of the soil microbiota associated with the...
GTACTTCGTTCAGTTACGTATTGCTCGTAGACCGCGCCGACTTCGGCCGTGCCGTCGATCTCGAGCGCGAGCGACGCGCAGAAGATCGGCAGGCCCGTGCGCGAAGTTCGTGGTGCCGTCGATCGGATCGAACACCCAGCACGGCCCGGCGCGCGCCGGCGCGCGCCGCCGAGCTCCTCGGCGAGCACCTGATGGTCCGGAAACCGCTCGGCGATGAGCGCGCGGAACATCCGCTCGACGGCGACGTCGACCTCGGTCACGAGATCGATGGTGCCCTTCTTGTCGATCTGGAAATCGCGGCCGAAGTGCGCCATCTGCAGATCGCCGGCGCGGACGACCGCCTCGACGGCGGTGGTCGAGAGAAGCAGCGGATCGTGGAGTGCCGACGGGCCAGGCCGTGCAGGACGTCTAGGACAGTGATCGCTGCCTGGCGGAGCCGTCGGCGGCCGGCTGCACGCGCTTGACCATGCGGATCTCCATCCCCCTCCGGCGCGCGCTGCAGCTGCACGTCGTCCATGAAGTTGCGGATGAGGAAGATGCCGCGGCCGCTCGACTTGAGCGAGGTTCTCCGGCGTCGAGCGGATCGGCGACCGATCTCGGGATCGAAGCCCTCGCCCTGGTCGCGGACGCGAATCGTCAGCTCGAGCGCGTCGGCCGGCGTCGCCGGTCTCGAACTCGACGAAGACGTGCTTGGTCGGCGTCGTTGCGATTGCCGTGCTTGATGGCGTTGATGACCGACTCGCGGATCGCGACGCTGACCCAGTGGACGCAGTCTTCGTCGAGGCCGACGCCGCGCGCCAGCGTGGTCGCTGACCACCTGCACGAAATCGAGCATCTCGAACGCGCTGGTGAACTCGAGCCTGACGATGCTGGTCGGCCGTTAGCCGTCACGCGCGCCACCTTCTAATATCATGAGATGAGGCCGACGACATGCCGCCTGTTGACAGCGCCGATCACGATTGCACCCGCCCGCCGGCTCGCGCGGCCGACTGCGCGTGCCGGGCGACAAGTCGATTTCCCATCGTTACGCGCTGCTGGCCGCGCTGGCGGAAGGACCGTCGACGCTCACCCACTTTGCTCCGGGAGCGGATTGCCGGTCGACGCTGGCCTGCCTGCGCGCGGCTCGGCGTCGAGGTGCAAGGAAGGCCCGGCCGGCACGGTTACCCTACTGGGACGAGGTTTGCGTCGCCTCAGTTCGCCCTCGTCGCCGCTCGACGCCGGCAACTCGGGGACGACCATGCGGCTGCTGGCGGGCATCGCTGGCAGGTCAGCCGCTTCACGGCGCACGCTGGTCGGCGACGCGTCGCTGTCGCGCCGCCCGATGCGCCGGGTCATCGAGCCGCTCGAGCGCATGGGCGCGCGCATCGAGTCGACGCGACGGCCGTCCGCCGCTGACGATTCACGGGCACACAACTGCACGCGATCGCACACCGCCCGAGACGTCCCGAGCGCGCAGGTCAAGAGCGCCGTGCTGCTCGCCGGTCTGCACGCGGAGGGCACGACGTCAGCGTCGCGGAGCCGGCGGCGACCCGCGATCACACCGAGCGCGCGCTGACGCGCCTTCGGCGGCGCGCGTCGACGTCGACGGGCTGACCGTGTCGGTGCACGGGCGGCCAGCGGCTCGCCGGGCGCACGCCTGCTCGGTGCCGGGCGATTTCTCGTCGGCGCGCCGTTCTGGCTGGTCGCCGCCGCCGCGCTGCCCGGTTCTCGCGTCGAGATCGAGGACGTCGGGCTCAACCCGACGCGCACCGCGCTGCTCGACGTGCTCCGCCGGTTCGGCGCGCGCGTCGACGGTCGATCTACGCGCCGACGAAGCCGACGCCGGCGGCGAGCCGCGCGGCACGATCGTCGTCGAAGGCGATCGCACGGGCGCGGTCGAGATCGCGCCCGATGAAGTTCCCGGTCTCATCGACGAGCTGCCGGCGATCGCCGCGCCTCGGCGGCGCACGGCGGCGAGGTCACGGTGCGGGGCGCGGCCGAGCTGCGGGTCAAGGAGAGCGACCGGATCGCGGCGCTCGTCGCCGGATTCCGCGCGCTCGGGCATCGACGCCGACGAGCGTCCGGACGGCTTCATCGTCCGCGGGCACCGCGGTCGCCGCCGCCGGCGGCGTGGCCGACGCGCGCGGCGATCACCGGATGGCGATGGCGTTCGCCGATCGCCGCGCTCGGCGGCCGAGCGGACCGTCGACCATCGACGGCGCCGACGCCGTCGCCATTTCCTATCCGGATTTCTTCGAGACGCTCGAACGCTGGTCGGTCCGTCGACTCGCTCGGGACGCCGTGAGCGAGCGTTGAAGGCCGACAAGATCTATCTCGTCGGGTTCATGGCCGCCGGCAAGACCACGGTGGCGCGCGCGCCTGGCGAGGCGCCTGGACTGGCAGCGCCGTCGACATCGACGAGCTGATCGAGCAGCGCGAGCGGCTGACCGTGGCCGACATCTTCGCGAAGCACGGCGAAGCGCATCTTCCGCGCGGTCGAGCGGACCGTGCTGTTCGAGCAGACCGGCGCCGCGCCATCTGGTGGTCGCGACCGGCGGCGGCACGTTCGCGGACCCACAGAACCGGGCGGCGATCAACGGCGACGGCGTGTCGGTCTGGCTCGACGTCCCGCTGGATCGCCTGATCGCGCGGGTGCCGGCCGACGGCCGCCGGCCGCTCGCCGCCGATCGCGCCGGCTTCGAACGCCTGTATCATCATCGCCGCGCGGCATACGAGCAGGCGCACGTGCGGCTCGATGCCGGACGCGCCGGCGTCGACGCGCTGGTCGAACAGCTCGTCGACTGGCTGGCAACGCTGATGCGCTACCTGATACTGACCGACATCCACGCGAACCTCGAAGCGCTCGACGCGTGCCTCGCCGACGCGCGCGCGCGCGGTACGACCAGACGCTGGTGCTCGGCGATCTCGTCGGCTACGGCGCCGATCCCGAACGCCGTCATCGATCGCGTGCAGGCGTCTCAATCCCATCGGCGATCGTGCGCGGCAACCACGACAAGGTGGCGTGCGGCCTCGAGCAGGCCGAAGGGTTCAACGCCGTCGCGAAGAGCGCCGCGCACTGGACGCTTCGAGGTGCTGATGCCCGCGCATCGCGACTGGCTCGCGGCGCTGCCGGAGGGCCGCATGCGAGTCGACGACGTGGTCGAAATCTGCCACGGCTCGCCGTTCGACGAGGACGCCTACATCTTCGACGAGCTCGACGCCGTCCGCGCGCTGAAGGTCGCCGAATCGGCCGCTGCTGCCTCTTCGGCCACACGCATTACCCGGTCACGCTTCGAGTTGTCGGCGGAATCGTTCGACAGCGTCGGGCCGTCGGCGCCGCGCCGAGATCGCACGTGCCGGATGCAGGACGGCTGCAAAGTATCTGATCAACCCGGGATCGGTCGGCCAGCCGCGCGACGGCGATCCGCGCGCCGCCTACGCGATCGTCGACACTCGAGCAGCGGTGCGTCGAGCTGTTTCGACTGCAGTATCGCGTCGAAGAGACGCAGGCGAAGGTGATCAAGGCCGGCCTGCCCGACGTGCTCGCGCAGCGGCTTGGCAGTCGGGACGCTGACTCGCGCTCCTTTGGTCGCTTCTTCCCGCCGCCGCAGCTCCGGCGGCGTAGGCATCGCGCGCGGCGCGCGAGCCCGAGAATCCAGCCGATCACCACGCCGATCGAGCAGCACCGACGGGATGAAGATGAAATGCCCGGCGGTCATCGGCGCGGTCACTCTTCGCCGTCGAGCGCGCGCATGTCGGCTTCGACCTTGTTCAGCCGGCGCCAGATCGTCCACGAGGTAGAACATCGCCGCGATCCAGACGAACGCGTAGGCCGCGATCGAGCAGCGGCGCGGCCGGGAGCTGATTCGGTCGGCGGCAGATGCTCGACCGGCACGAACCATCGCTTTGCCCGGGCGGCGGCTGCTGCGCGAAGGCGAAGGCGCCGCCGAGCGCGAGCACGAGAACGAGCGCGATCAGGAGCGGCGAGGGTCGATCATATCAGTCCTCGTGCGCGAGATACAGCTCGTCGAGCGCGCGCCTGTCGCTCGAGGTCGCATGCGCGCAGCGTCAGCAGCAGCGAGAGCAGCAGCAGGAACGCGAGCGCACGCACAGAACCAGAACGGCCCGCCATCACCGTCGCGGCAGCGTCGGCACCACGGTCGTCTTCGGATGCATCGTCCGCCAGATGTTCGACCGACTTGTAGACGAACGGCGACGACCGCCGATGCCGAAGAGCGCCGACGGCGGCGGCGAGCTTGTCCGAGCCGGGCCCGCCGTACTTCGCACCAGCAGGTATGCGACGAAGATCAGTCTCCGAGCAGCAGCGCCGATCGTGAGCCGCGCGTCCCAGTCCCACCAGACGCCCCAGGCCTTGCGGCCCCACAGCGGACCGGTGACCAGGCCCATCGAGCCCGAACAGCACGGTCAGCTCGGCCGCCGGCACGGCATCGCGATCGGCCGCGCGGCTCGTTCTGACACAGATAGATGCGCGCTCGCGACGCCGCAGACCAGCGATCGACCGTAACATCGCCATCCACGACGGCGACGTGGAAGTAGAAGATCTTCTGGACCAGCCCCATCGTCGACTCGTAGGCGCGCTGCGCGATCGAATCACGGCGCGTACGCGAACATCGCGCCACGAGCAACGACGCAGCGGCGCAGAATGAGGCTTTCCTCATGCGCTTATTCCGTCATGAGCGGCTCGAACGTCCAGAGCGCCAGCGTCACGAACACGACGTCGAACGCGGCGAGGATGCGCGATCCACATGATCGCCGTCGGCTCGATCCGGCGGCGACTGCGAGCAGCGCCGCGGTGCCGCGACACGCCGGCAATGATCACCGGAATCGTGATCGGATACAACAGGATCGGCAGCAGGACGTCGCGCGATCGCGCACGGACGAGCATCGCCGCGAACAGCGTCCCGACGGCGGCGAAGCCGAGCGTGCCGCCCGCAGCAGCGCCACGAGCAGCAGCGGGCGGCTGAACAGCGGCGCCTGGAACAGCAACGCGACCAGCGGCACGAGCAGCAGCTCGGCGACGACGAGCAGCGCCAGCATGCCGAGCAGCTTGCCGACGTAGATCGCCGGCCGCGGCGCCGGCGCGCAGCAGCAGCGCGCGCAGCGTCTCGCCGTAGCCGCTCGCGCTCGAAGGTGCGGCCGAGCGCCAGCGTGCCGGAGAACGCGATCGCGATCCACAGGATGCCGGCGGCCGCATCCTCCACGGCCGCCCTTCCTTCGACGAACGCGAACGCGAAGACCAGCACGCACGACACCGCGAAGAACAGCGTCGTCGTCAGCACTTCCCAGCTCTGCGACTTCGATCGCGAAGTCCTTCCGGCAGCACCAGCCACGCCGTGCGCATGAACATCAGCCGCGATTCCCACACTCAGCGGCGTGAGCCTCATGCATTCAGCGCCGATGCCCCTCGACGCTGACAGAAGTCCTCTGCCAGCATCCATCGCTCGTAGACGGGCTTCGACACCTGCATGAACTCGCCGCGCGGCGCGGACCGCCCGCTGCCTAGCGCGAAGCGGCCGCGAACGAGTACCGGTGTCGGTGTTGAAGCTCCGGGGCTCCAGCGTCAGCAACGCGGCTCCTCGGGATTCTCTATGATCCACGCCGCAATCGCCGCGCCTCCGTTGAAGATGCGGCCGTTCGGCCGGACCATTCGTGCGTCGGCCGTAGTAAGCTGGAGAGCGCCTGGGCATCGCCGGGCGTCGAGTGCGTTCACGAACGCCTGGAATCGCCCGCGCAGCAGTTCCTCCTGGCGGCGGCCGGCGCAGCGAGTAGACGCGACCGGCGTCGATCACTTTTTCGAGCGTCAGCCAGTTGGTGAAATCCGCCAGCTTCGCTTCAACGCGCCCACTCGCCCGCCGGGTAGTAGTCGGTGTGGATCGACCACGCAGTTGACGGCGACCGGAGGTCAGCGCAGTCAGGCTCACCTCGTCGGGGAACTGCGCCATGTCCGAAAAGATCGTCGAAGTGGAGGTTCGACGAATGCCGCCGTAGCCGTGCACCGTCCTCTGCCAGTGCGCGGTCGAGTGCAGCATGTACCGCGACTGGCGAAGCTCCTGCGCCGCGAGGTTCAGGCCCGTCGTCCAGCGGCAGCTCCGCCACGGCGAAGGGCTTCGGCAGGGTATCGAGCCAGCGATCGATCGGCGGCGGATCGAGCCGGAACGGACGCCGACGAACGGGACGGGCATTTACTCGGCGACGAGGACCGCCGCGCAGAAGGCGGCCAACCACCACTTCGCCGCCGGCCGAAGCCGCGCGGCGAGGTAGTCGAAGCCGGCGCGCGGCAAGAACGGCCAGCGCGAGCAGCGTCAACAGCGTGTAGCGTGTCGGAGACGCGGATGAAATTGAAGCCGGGAGATCGTAGACGAACCAGCACAGCCAGCATCCGGGCCGAGCGCCAGCCGAGAAGGTGACCACGGCGAGCAGCGCACAGAAGGCGACGGGTTCGCGCGGCGCGCCTCGGCCCAGCGCGCGATACGCGCGCGAACAGGAGGAACCGCGGGCCTGGATGCGAGAGCGGCGCGCGGCCGGACCAGCGCCAGCCGCGCGACGTGCGAACACCACGGCAGCGAGCCACGCCCGGCCGACATTTCGCGCCGAGAAGATCACCTGCGCCGTAAAACCGGACGCGGAATCCTCCCATGACGCTCGCGAGGAGCGCAACCAGCACCGTGACGAGAATGCCGGCCTCGAGGACCGAGGGCGAGCCGCGTCAGACGGTCGCGCGCTCGTCCGGTGCGCGCTGGTGGTCTGGCGCAGCGTCCACACGCCGACGAAGCCGAGGCGCGAGCGCCAGATACCCCGGGAACAGATACGCCTTTGGCTTCCGACAACACCGGCCAGTCCGTCCACAGGGACATCAGCCATTGGTGGACATAGTGGGCGACGCCAGCAGCGTGGCCGGATTTGGCGCCCAGGTGTAGGGCGTCGCGAATCGTCCGGCGAAGCCCGACCTCGCCCTGCACCGCGCGGACATGGGAGCAGCGGCAGAACTCGCGACGACGAGCAGCAGCGACGCCCGGCACGTGCAGGTCGCGCAGCCGCCGCAGCGGCGTGATCGGCTCGCCGAGCGCGATTCGCCACAGCAGGTATAACAGGCCGATGCTCACCGCCGCGAAGACGGCGCCGTGGCCGCTCGTCCAGACCTGCAGCGAGAAGAACTCCGCAGGCCCACCACAGCTTTCGCCGATTTGCCCGTGTCGAAAGCACTGGTGGAGAAATGCTGAGCGCGACACCGAATCCATTGCACACCGCCGATGTGGACCTGGGTCAGACGGAAGAACCGCGGCGGGGCGAACGCGAAGATCAGGCCGGCCAGAGCGCCGCGGCTGGCCCGAAGCCCAGCCGCCGCACCAGGATGTAGGCGCCGGTGCCGCACAGCACGCAGGTCAGCAGCGTCGCGACGTTGAGCGCCAGCACCGCGTTGCCGGTCGGCGAGCAGCACCAGGGGCTACGAGCAGGCTGGTGCCGATGATGTTTCTCGGATACGCGAGGGTGTGGCGCAGCGGGTGGTAGATGTTCGCGTCGAAAATCGCCAGCGGATTCGTCACGAACGCGTGCACATCCCACGCGACGAGCCACAGGAGCAGGTTCGTGTCGGCGCGTCAAACCGAGCAGTCGGTGCTCGCGGGGTGACCGAGAACGGAAACGTAGAGACACGAACGTGACGAGGTCGCACGGGCGGGAGGTAAGGCAGGCTCCTCGCGCCAGAGGGACACGCCGACGGGAATTGTTCACGGGCGCGGCGATTTTATCCGCAGAGACGAGCGCGCGGTAGTGGGCGCGCAGGCCGGCCGCTCGCGCGCGGGCTCGTCCGACAGCAGCCGGCCGTCGCGGATGAGCGCCACCGCGTCACCAGGCCGTCGGCGAGATCGAGATCGTGGGTGGCGAGCACCACGATCGCGCCGCTCGGCGGCGATCCGCCGCAGGCGATCGGCGACGATCGCTGACCGCGCGATCGTCGAGGCCGGTGAACGGCTCGTCGAACAGCACCAGGCGCGGACGATGCAGCAGCGCGCGCTCGAGCGCGAGCCGCTGCCGCATGCCGCGCGAGAACCCGTTGACCGCGATCGTCGGCACGATCGAGCGAGGCCCGCCGACTCGAGCGCCGCGTCGACCAGGCGCCGCGCGGGTCGAGGCCGTAGAGCCTCGGCGAAGAACGTCGAGGTTCTGGCGCGCGGACAGCTCGGGATACAGGTGCAGCTCGTGCGCGAGGAGGCCGATGCGCGGCGCAGCGCCGCGCCCCAGCGACGCGCGCGGATCGGTCGCCGTAGCGCACCTCGCCCGCTGGTCGGCGCCGCGAGCGTCGCGAGCATCGCCGATCAGCGTCGACTTGCCGGCGCCGTTCGGGCCCGAGCAGCCCGACGATCTCGCCGGCGCGCGACGGTGAGCGAAATGTGACGAGACGCGCGGCGGCGGCCGAAATGGCGCGAGACGTCGATGAAGCTGAACGGAGTCGAAGTCGAGGTGCGGGACCGTCACGACCGCGACGCTCAGGTCGTCCCGAGCTTGGCGCGCCGACGCCTCGGGGCGCAGCGGGCGCGGCGGAGGCCGGCGTGGTCGGCCGGGCTCCAGCCCGGTGTCGTCGCTGTCGAGCGCGCCGTAGACCTGCTCGAGCGGCGCCGACGATCTCCTCGCGCCGCGCGCGCGTAGCGGCGATCGTCGGCGCGGCCGCTGCGATCGATCCTGCTTCGAGGCGGACCAGATCGTTGAACAGCTTGTCGCGGCGCGGTCAGCAGCCGCTTCCGCTCCGCCGCGATCGTCGTGGCGGCGTCTTCACCGGCCGGCGGGCGACCGTCCACGCGCCGGCGAGCACGATGACGAGCGCCAGCGTCAGCGCGATCGCGCCGCGGCGCCGGCGCTGTGATGCGGCACGCCGCCGACCGCCAGCTCGATCGGCTGGCCGGCGGCCACCGCCCCGCCGGTCGCCGGCGATGAACACTTCGCCGTCCGCCGGCATCTCGCGCTGTTCCTTGAGCTGCGGCGATCGCAGCGTGGTCTCGCCCACTTTCTTGACGACGACGGCGAGATGGCTCGAAGTGCGGCCGGAAACCGCTGCTCGATGTCGATGCCGCCGCTCTCGGCCGGCAGCTCGCACCCGACCTGCACGAAGGTGCTGCCGGGCGCGAACGGCCCCTGCACGGCGACGCGCGGGCCCGTGACGCTCGCCTGCGGCGACGACCCTGCAGCAGGCCGCGTGCCCTGGCGTCGCCGCCGGCATGTCGAACTCGAACGACGCTCGGCGGATTCACCGGGCACGCGCGCATTGTTGGCGATGTCGAGCAGGTAGAACAGCTCGACCGCCTCTCGCGCGGCTGCATCACGATGCGCGACTGCTCGCCGATGACGACCTCGCCCGTCAGCCGCCGGCGCGGCCGCCGCGGCGGCGCGCCTTGGCTCGTGTCGGTCGCGACCAGCATCAGGCGGATCCCGCCCCGCGCCGGCGCCGGGAATTCCTGCGACTCGAGCTGCTCGCCGTCCACCTCGGTCGTCGCCTTGACGGTGGCGCCCGGCGTGCACGGCATCGAACTGCGCGCGCCCGCTCTCGTCGGTCTTGACCGTGATCACTTTCGACCCGACGTGCAGGTCGACCGGTGGCCGGCGATGTTGTTCGACAGCTCGCCGCGAATCAGGCGGACCGAGATCGATCCGTTGGGCAGATCGTCCACCGGCCGCGGGATGCCCGACATCTGCTTCGGATCGGGCATCGCGAAGCCGCCCTGCTGCGCGCCGACCGGCTCCGCCAACACAGAGGACACCGAGGACACAGAGGGAAACCGGTCCTACCCACCTGCCCACCAGCCGACTGCCGCACGCTCCGCTTCACAGCTTCGCCCCGCAGCCCTTGCAGAACTTCGCGTCGCTGTCGTTGGCCGTCTCGCACGCGGCGCAGAGACGCTCGGCTGACGCCTTCGCGCTACGGGCTCGCAGCTCGACGCTGCGGTCGACGGCTCGCGCGCGCGTCGCCTGTCTTGTGGCGAAGGCGTTGCCGGCGTCATCCTCGATCCGCTTCTGCCAGCTCCCGCTCGATCTGATCTCGATAGCCCGACGCCGGCGTCGAGCTGGCGGATCAGCCGCGCGGCGCGAACGCGCAGGCGCCCTGACATCTCCTTCCAGTCCTCGTCCGACAGCCGTCCCATCGCGCGATCGAATTCGAGCTCCTTGATCGACCTGCAGCGACAGCGTCTCTCGCGCTCGAGCGCGACGCGCGTGCGATGACCGATCATCGCCGTGCGATCGTCCTCCGGCGAGACCAGCGGGCGCAGCATGCGCAGCGCGCGCGTAGCCGGACGAGCGCGGCCGCTGGCCATCGAGGATGGCGAGGAGGATGATCGGCCGTCGGGCCCCTGCCCGCGCGCGATGAACGTCACGGCGGTGGCGCAGCCGAGCGCCGCCAGGACGAAGAACTGCCAGGGCTGAAGGCCGGGTCGCGCCGCGGTCGTCCGGCTGTTCGGGCAGCGGCTGGACCGTTTTAGTCGAGGTCTCGGAGCTCATCGTCGATGCGCTCTTCGAGCGCGGCGTCGAGCGGTGCGGCCTCGGTCGGCCGTCGTCGGGCTTCCGCGTCCACTTCACCGCCGCGAAGCCGATGGCGACCGCGCTCGGTGGCGCCGACCAGATACGGGAACAGCCACGCGAGCCGGCTGAAGCCTTTGTCGATCGGCGCGCCGAGCATCTCCTGGCTGCCGTGCTTGGTGATGAACGCCTGGATGATCTCGTCGTGGTTCTTGCCCTGATCGATGAGCGCGGCCAGCTCGGCCGCGCATCTCGTGGGACGTCATGCACGGATCTTTCCGGCACTCGGCGATCGTCTGCGTCCGCAGGCGCCGCAGGTGCAGACGATTTCGTGCTGCATCTTCTTCTCGAACTCGTTGCGCGGCGTAGTACGACGACTGGATGTTCTGATCCGCCGGGCCGCCCATCCCCTTTGGGCCGACAGCGTCGAGCCGCCGAACACCAGCATCGCGAGCAGGATCGACAACGCCGTCGTCGTCGCCGCCGCTTCAACCGGCAGCCTCGCGACCGCGAACGAGTAGGCGCGCTCCGGCAGCAGCGCGATGCCGGTGCCGAGCGCCATGATGCCGAAGCCTGAACCAGATCCAGTTGACCAGCGGGCTCACGCGTGATCTGCAGCGTCGCGGTCTGGGTCGCGAGGTCGCTCGGCTGGAACGCGAGCACGATATGCGAGATCCTCGGCGAAGCGTCCGCCGGATGGCCACTTCGGTCGTCGGCTCGCTGCTCGTGGTTGCGGTACGCCCACTTCGCCGGGATAGAGCGTGTCGATCTGCTTGCCGCCCTCGAAGACCGCGAGATAGGCCGTCGTCGCCTGCTTCTGGCCGTCGTCGCTGACCTTCAGGCCGTCGTTCCTGATCGTGTATCTGCCGATCGTGCGCCTCGCTCGCCCGGCTTCAGCAGCACCTGCGCGTCCTTCTTGAAGCCGTTGCCGGCAAAGCCGAGGAAGATGAGCACGATCCCGACGTGGACGATGTAGCCGCCGTAGCGGCGCTTGTTGCGGCCGACCAGGCCGATCGATCGCCGTGAACAGTCGGTGCCGGTGTTCTTCCGCCGGATGTTGCCGCCGCGCCAGAACTCCTGCGCGATCGTGCCGAACACCATCGCGCACAGCGCGAAGCAGAGGCCCGACGACCCACACCCGCATGCCGAGCGCGCGCCAGCGTGCCTGCCGTGGCCAGACGCCAGCCCGACCGGGAAGATGAACGAATCGCGCAGGTTCGTCAGCGACGATTTGCGCCACGCGAGCAGCGGGCCGACGCCGGTCAGGAACAGCAGGATGAAGCCGATCGGCACCATCCACTTGTTGAAGAACGGCGCGGCGACCGTCAGCCGCTCGCCGGTGACCGCTTCGCTCAGCGTCGGGAACATCGTCGCGAACAGGACGAACAGCGCCGAGAACAGCAGCACCCAGTTGTTGACCATGAACGCCGCCTCGCGCGACATCCACGAATCGAGCTCGTTGCGCGCCTTCAGCAGCGGCAGCCGGTAGATGACCAGGCCGAAGCTGAACGTCAGGATCACGCACCATGAAGCCGGTGAACAGCCTGGCCAGCACCGGATCGTCGCCGAACGCGTGCACCGACTGCACGACGCCCGAGCGCGTCATGAACGTGCCGAAGATCGTCAGGAAGAACGTCATGATGACGAGCGTGACGTTCCAGACGCGCAGCATGCTGCGCCGCTCCTGCACCATCACCGAGTGCAGGAACGCGGTCGCGGTGAACCACGGCAGCAGCGCCGGCGTTCTCGACCGGATCCCACGCCCAGTAGCCGCCCCACCCGAGCTCTTCGTACGCCCAGATCATCCCGAGCGTCAGGCCGAACGACAGGAACAGCCAGCTGAACATCGTCCAGCGGCGGACGGCGCGCAGCCACGAGTCGTCGAGGTGCCCGGTGACGAGCGCCGCGATGCCGAACGCGAACGGGATCGTCATCCCGACGAAGCCGGTGTAGAGCGACGGCGGGTGAATCGCCATGTAGAAGTTCTGCAGCAGCGGGTTCAGCCCCTCGCCGTCGGCCGGCGCCGCCGTCAGGATACGTCGTGAACGGGTTGTTGTGCACCACCATCAGGAACAGGAAGAACATCTCCACCGACGGAGATGGTGGCGACGACGTACGGAATCAGCTCGCGATGCCGCTCGCGGTTCACGTAGACCGCCAGCGAGCCGAAGATCGACAGCAGGAACACCCAGAACATGATCGAGCCGTCGAGGCCCGCCCCAGTACGACGTGATCTTGTAGAACAGCGGCTGGACGCTGTCCGAGTAGTGCGCGACGTAGCTGATCGAGAAATCGCCGGTCAGGAACGCGTTGACGATGCACGGCCGGACGCGGCGGTCATGAGCGCGCAGATCGGGTAGAACGCGCCGATGCCGCTCTCAATCAGCCGCCGCGACCGGCGGCGCGCGCCGACGACCGAGATGACGGCGGCGTAGCTGCAGGTGACGAAGGCAGCCAGAGAGGAGAAACGTGCCGAGTGAGGCCATGGATTCCTACAGGCCGGGCGAGCTGCGGACTTCGGCTTCGTAAGTTCGACGGGACACTTCGCCATCGACGCCGTTCGCGTTCGGATGGAAGCCCGTCCGGCGTCAGGCTGTCCTTGCAGCACGCACTTCCGTGCCTGCGCTCCTTGAACGTGTCCGGCACGATGCCGCTAGTACGACGCATCGACGACGTGTCCCTGGTTGACTATCTGGACCGATTGATCTGCACTGAACTGCAGTCGAGCGAGTCCTGACGCTTACGCAGAATGGATCCCGTGCACGACGATAGCCGTGCAGCTGCAGCGGTTTGCCCTGCCAGTGCCTGCGGGTTGCGTCATCACCTCGTCGACGTCGCTTGAAGTACTCGGTTCCTTCCTGGCAGCGTGGTCCACAGCAGACCGACGAAGGCGAGCACGAGAACCGCAGGCGGTCGGCGCCGATCTTGATATATCGGTGTGTCATAAGGACTTCCGGGTTATAAACGGTCAGGATAGCCTGACTCAGAATAGGTGCAGCTCTAGCCGGCCTCAGATGTTCAAGCGCTTAGCGATCCCCAGACGCATCAGGCAGCAGCTCAGCCACGCACGCCACGGGCAGGCCGACGACATTTGAGTACGATCCTTCGATCCGCGGGATGAAGCGCGACGCGAGGCCCTGAATCGCGTACAGCGCCGGCCTTGTCGCGCCCTTCCCCGCTCGCGACGTGCCACGCGATATCGTCGCTCGACAGAGCGCGCGAAACGTGACCAGCGGTCGTTTCGACCCGTCCGACCTCGTACGACCTTGCCGCAGGCTCACGCCCGTCAACACCGTGGCGACTGTTTCCCGAAAGCCGGCGCAGCATGCGCGCTGCATCGTCGTCGTCGCGCGGCTTGCCGAGGATCTCGCCGTCGCACGACGACGGTTGTGTCGGCGCCGAGGATCACGGTGCACGCCGAGTCGGGACGTGGGTCCGCCTTCAGGCGGACCGTCGTCGGTCCAGGTCTGAAGCCGGACGCCACGCACCTGGCGCGGCCGCCGACTTCTCCGCCGCGAGCCGCCGCACGCATCGCCGACGGCGATTCGCCGGGACGAATCGACTCGTCGACGTCGGCGACGACGACCTCGAACGTGTAACCGGCCGCGCGCAGCAACTCGGCGCGACGCGGCGAAGCAGAAGCGCAGGATCAGGCGCACGGATCGCAATGATAGGATCGAAACATTCATCCACGGTGCGTCGCCCTCGCCCATGGCCGTTCCCAGGTCGCGCTCGACGGAGCTGCTGCGCAGGTCGCGCCGCTGTCCGACGGCAAGGTGACGTTCGCCTGGAAGCGCCGCAGTCGGCCCGGCGCTCGAGCGCGTCACGCACCGTCGAAGCTCGAACGCGGCGTGCTGATCGTCGAAGCGCGCGAGCGCGCAGTGGTCGCAGCGAAGTGATGCGCTTCGCCGGCGATCCTGAAGCGCCTGCAGTCGCGTTGCTCGGCGCAGACGTCGGTCGACGCGGATTATCCGCCACGAGCCCCAATCTGCGCTCAGGCGATCACCAGCGATCGCTAATCTGAAGTCTCATGCGTGAATCTGTCATCGTCTCCGTGCCGTACGCACCGACCGGGAGATTCCTCGGCGCCCTGAAGGGCTTCACCGCGCACCGCAGCTCGGCGCGCTGGTGGTGCGCTGAAGCCGTGCGCCGCGCCGGCATCGATCCGCAGATCGTCGACGAGTGCATCATGGGCAACGTCGTCTCGGCCGGGCTCGGCCAGAACCCGGCGCGCCAGGCGGCGCTCAACGGCGGCCTGCCCGACCACGTCGCCGCGCTGACGATCAACAAGGTCTGCGGCTCGGGACTGAAGGCCGTGATGCTCGCCGACCAGGGCATCGCGCGCCGGCGACATCGACATCGCCGTCGCCGGCGGCATGGAGTCGATGAGCAACTGCCCGCTACCTGCTGCCCCGCGTGCGCGAAGGCCTGCGGATGGGCAACGGCGAAGTCGTCGACTCGATGATCAACGACGGCCTGTGGTGCGCGTTCGAGCAGTGCCACATGGGCAGCTCCGGCGAAGTCGTCGCCGAACACTACAGCGTCGGCCGCCGGCGCAGGACGACGATGCCGCGCGCAGCCATCAGAAGGCGGCGCGCGCGACCGAGCGAGGGCTGCGTTCAAGGACGAGATCCTGCCGATCGCGATTCCGCAGAAGAAGGGCGCGCCGCTCGATCGTCGATCGCGACGAGGCGATCCGCGCCGACACGACCGCCGAATCGCTGGCGGCGCTGAAGCCGGCGTTCAAGAAGGACGGCACCGTGACGGCCGGCAACGCGCCCGGCGTCAACGACGGCGCGTCGGCGCTGGTCGTGATGGCCGCCGAGCGCGCCAAGTCGCTGCGGCCTCGCGCCGCTGGCGCGCATCGTCGGCCAGGCGACCAGCGGCCTCGCGCCGAAGCTCGTGCTGATGACGCCGGTGGAAGCCGTGCGCCAGCGTCGCGGAGAAGGCCGGCTGGGATCTGAAGGACGTCGATCTCTTCGAGCTGAACGAGGCGTTCGCCGTGCAGGCGGTCGCCGTGCTCAACGAGCTCGGCATCGATCCGGCGAAGGTGAACGTCAACGGCGGCGCTGTCGCGCTCGGCCACGCGATCGGCTCGAGCGGCAGCCGCGTGCTGACGACGCTGCTCTACGCGCTGAAGCGCAGAAACCTGAAGCGCGGCATCGCGACGCTGTGCCTCGGCGGCGGCAACGGCGTCGCGCTCGCCGTCGAGCGCGCTGTAAGAACAATGCAACGCACGAAACCACGAAGCTCACGAAGACACGAAGACACGAAAGAATCAAGTGTTCTTCTTCGTGACTTTCGTGTCTTTCGTGTCTTCGTGTCTGTCGTGGTCGTCGCAGGTCACGATGATCAAAACGGTCGGCGTGATCGGCGCGGGCACGATGGGCAACGGCATCGCCCAGGTGTTCGCGCAGTCCGGATTCGCGGTGCGCGCTCGTGCGACGTCGCGCAGCCGATGCTCGATCGCGCGCGCGGCAGCGATCGAGAAGAGCCTCGGCAAGTTCGTCGAGAAGGGCAAGCTGACGGCGGCCGATCGCGACGCGGCGCTCGGACGGCTCTCGACCGGCGACGATCGATCGACGCAGCTCGGCGGACGCCGACTACGTCGTCGAAGCGATCGTCGAGAACGCCGACGCGAAGCGCGACGCTCTTCGCGAGCCTCGACGCGATCACGCAGCCGGACGTCATCCTCGCGTCGAACACCTCGTCGATCTCCATCACCGCTGCTGGGCGCGGCGACGAAGCGGCCCGACAGAGTGCTCGGCATGCACTTCATGAACCCGGTGCCGCTGATGACGCTCGTCGAGATGATCCGCGGCCAGGCGACGTCCGACCGAGTCGATGCGGATCGCGTCGGAGCTGTGCACGGCGCTCGGCAAGACGCCGGTCGAAGCGGCCGACTATCCCGGCTTCATCGCGAACCGCATCCTGATGCCGATGATCAACGAGGCGATCTTCGCCGTGATGGAAGGCGTCGGCACGCCGGAGGCGATCGACACCGTGATGAAGCTCGGCATGAACCACCCGATGGGACCGCTGACGCTCGCCGACTTCATCGGCCTCGACGTCTGCCTGGCGATCCTCGAACGTGCTGCACGACGGCCTCGGCGATCCGAAGTACCGGCCGTGTCCGCTACTTCGGCGGATGGTGGCTGCGGGCCATCTCGGGCGCAAGTCCGGGCCAGGGCTTTTACACGTACTAGCCACAGCGCCGCGACGAGCGGCGCGAGAATCGCGATCTCCTGCAGGATCGCCGCGAACGTTGGTCAGCATCGGGCCGCGCGTGAAGATGCTGCAGGCGCGCCGTCTGCCGGAAAATGTCCGCATCCGAGATGTACCACTCGCGATTGATCGGCCACAGCAGCCTGGATGCCGCGCGGCGGATAGCGGTCGACGCCGAGCCAGTCGAGGAGCAGATGCGAGCCGTACGCCTGCCGCGCACATCAGCGCGACGCGCGCGACGGGACGGCGCTGATCCGGCGGCCACCGCCGCGGCGAACAGCGCCCGACGACGACGACGGCGCCGACGCTGTGGGTCGACCGTCCGGTGGGCAACGAACGCGAGATCGAGATCCGGCGCGCGCGCCAGTCCGGCGCACAGCCAGCGTGAAGCCGTTACCGGCGCGTGAGATACCACGACGCCGATCGCCGGGCGCCGTCCGCCAGGCGCGGTCGCCAGGGACGAGATCGGCGGCCCACGCGACGGCGATTCCGGCCAAGCGCATGGCCAATTGGGCTAGGCATGCGAGGGCCCATCATGGCAGATTCTGCGATTCCGCCGCTGAAGAGGCGAAAGTCTCATGTACCGTAAACTGGCTGACATTCAGGCCGTTATCGCGTATCGTTCACGTTATTGCGCTTGACTTTCGCCCTGGCACGCCTTTAGAATAGCCGCGCTTCCGGAGGACCGCATCACATGGCAGTCGAACGAGACGAACGTCAGGAACGAGAGAAGGCTCAAAGCCGTCGAATCTGGCCGTTCAGCCAGATTGAAAAACAGTTCGGCAAGGGCTCGATCATGCGCCTGGGCCAGAAGGGCGCGATCCAGCCGATCGACTCCATCCCCACCGGCGCCATCAGCATCGACTACGCGCTCGGCGTCGGCGGCGTGCCGCGCGGCCGCGTCATCGAGATCTTCGGACCGGAGTCGTCGGGCAAGACGACGCTGGCGCTGCAGGTCATCGCCGAGGCGCAGAAGCTCGGCGGCATGGCGGCGTTCGTCGACGCGGAGCATGCGCTCGACGCCGCCTACGCGCAGAAGCTCGGCGTCGACATCGACAACCTGCTCGTCTCGCAGCCCGACAACGGCGAGCAGGCGCTCGAAATCGTCGAAGTCCTCATCCGCTCGAACGGCGTCGACGTCGTCGTCGTCGACTCGGTCGCGGCGCTCGTGCCCAAGGCCGAAATCGAAGGCGAGATGGGCGATGCGCAGATGGGCCTGCAGGCGCGCCTCATGTCGCAGGCGCTGCGCAAGCTCACCGGCGCCGTGTCGAAGTCGAAGACCTGCCTCATCTTCATCAACCAGCTGCGCGAGAAGATCGGCGTCATGTTCGGCAACCCGGAAACGACCACCGGCGGCCGCGCGCTGAAGTTCTACGCGTCGGTGCGCATCGACATCCGCCGCATCGCCAGCATCAAGGACGGCGACGCGGTGGTCGGCGGCCGGACGCGCGTGAAGGTCGTCAAGAACAAGGTCGCGCCGCCCTTCCGCGAGGCGGAGTTCGACGTGATGTACGGCGAAGGCATCTCGAAGACCGGCGATCTGCTCGACCTTGCGCGTCGACAAGCGCATCGTCGAGAAGAGCGGCGCCTGGTTCGCCTACGGCGGCGAGCGGCTCGGCCAGGGCCGCGAGAACGCGAAGCAGTTCCTCAAGGACAACCCGGAGATCTTCAAGTCGATCGACGAGAAGGTCCGGAAGGAGCTGGGCATGTCCGAGACGCGTCGCGGAAGCAGTGGCCGTCTGACCGCTCGCTGTCTCGTCAATGGCTGATGGCTGATGGCTAATGGCATAGCAGGCTCGATCGGCTGGTCAACCATGCCATCCGCCCGATCCATCAGCCATAGCCCTCAGCCATTAGCCATCAGCCCTGACAACCATCGCGCCCGTTCCTGCCCATCCAAACGGGCATGCGCTACCTGATTACCCTCTTCCTGCTCCTGCTGCACGTCGCTGTCGGCGGCGCTCAGGCACCGACCGACATCCACGGCACCTGGACCGCCGAGATTCACACCGGCAAGGTGTACCTCCAGGTCCGCACCGCTCCGCCGCCGGACTGGAACCGTTCCGGCGACTGGAACGGCGACTGGAACATGGGCCAGAGCCTTCCGGTCGAGGAGCTTCCAGGCCTCGCCAACAGCGACCAGTTCACGATGGCGTCGGTGAAGTTCGACCTGCGCCGCGGAGGCCGGAGCCCTGGCGTTCGAGGGGTCGTTCCGCGACGGCCGTGGCGCCGGGCTGTTCACCTTCGCGCCGCGCGAGCGCATACGTCGCGGAGATGCGCAGCCTGGGATACACCGACGACATGCCGCTGTGGCGCCGCTTCCAGCTGGCGCTCCACGACGTCGGCCCGAAGTACATCCGCGACCTGAAGAGCGAGGGCTACGACAAGCTGACGCTCGATCAGATTCAGCGAGCCGAAGACGCACGGGCGTCACGATCGACTACATCAAGGATCTCAAGGGCACAGGGCTTCAAGGTCGCGCACGCATCGAGGAGCTGGTGCGCACGCGCGATCACGGCGTCACCGCGCGAGTTCATCAAGGCGATGAAGGGCGAGGGCTACACCGGCGCGACGCTCGAGGAGTTCGTCCGGCTGCGCGACCACGGCGTCACCCAGCAGTTCATCCAGGAGATGAAGAAGGCCGGCTTCACCAGCGCCACCGTCGAGGACATGGTGCGGGCGCGCGATCACGGCGTCAAGCCTGAATACGTGCAGGAGATCCGCCGCATGGGCCTCGGCGTCACGACGCTGGAGCAGTTCATCCGTCTGCGCGACCACGGCATCACCGTCGAGTACGTCAAGTCGCTCGAGGCGCAGGGATTCAAGAACGTGCCGGTCGAGGACATCGTGCGAACCAAGGATCACGGCGTCAGCGCGGAGTTCGTGGCCGACATGAAGGAGATCGGGTTGAAGGATCTGACGCTGCCGCAGCTCGTGCGCCTGCGCGACCACGGCATCACGCCCGGCTTCGTCAATCACGCGCGCGCGCGGATACAAGACGACGCGGATCCCGACGAGCTCGTGCGGCTGAAGAACGGCGGGCTCTGGAAGGATTGACCTGCCACAGCCGGCGTTGCGCCGCCGGCTAGCGCGCCAGATTCATCAACACGATGTCGGCGTGATTTCGCAGTCGATCGAACACGATCCGCTTGCCGTCGGGCGAGATGTCGAAGTTCTGAATCACCGAGCCGCTCTTCAGGTCGAAGCTGGTGAGCTGACGTTGCTCGCCGGTCTCGAGATCCAGGCGGAAAAAGTTCTGATTGGGAGCCGTGCCCTGAAGAGTGATGAGCGTCTTTCCGCCCGGCATGAAGCGATACGGCGTCCCGAACGCCACGGGAAAACGCGAACCCAACGACGCCACCGCGGGCACAACAACTGGCGCGCCATCAGGAGTCATCGTCTTGACGTCGAAGCTCCCGCTTGCGCGCTGCTCGGAATAGACGATGAACCGGTCATCGGGAGACCAGACGGGATTGAACGACAGCGTATCCCGCAACCGGATCGGCGGACCGCCGTCGAGCGGAATCTTGAACACGCGCGTCCCTTCGCCCTGATTCGCGGCAACCGCCACCCATTTGCCATCCGGTGACCAGGACGCGGCGCTTTGCACCTCAATGGACTTCGCCAATGTCGTGAGACCCGTGCCGTTGGCGTTGATCACGTACAGCTCGGCACGTCCCTGTTTGCGGTACGAGAAGCAGATTCGATTTCCATCGGGTGAGATCGCCGGAGCCGCGACAACGCCGCCGTCGCCGCCCTTCCAGAGCTCCACCGCCGTGCCGCTGTTGTCGAGCTTCCAGAGCCCGTCAGCGCCGCCCTTGGATGAAAGGAACGCGAGATAGTCGCCGGCATACCGCGGACTCAACGCCCGCGTGTTGGCTGCCTGAATCGGCGTGACGGCGCTTTCGGGCTGGACGTCATTCGCGATCGGCACGGTCCACAAGCCGGCTGTGGGATTCGCGACCGTTGCGACCAGATGGTGCGGCTGGACCTGGTCGACCGCGACAGAAAGATACTGCTCCGCAATGCCCGAGCTCACGCGGTGAGGGATGCGATGTTCGACGTCAATCGCGTAGAGCCACCGCCCCGATCCGTCGTCGGCCGTGGCCGAGTAAATCAAGGTCCGGGCATCGAGCCACGCCGGGTAGCCCACCCACGCATGATGAAACGTGATCTGCTCCGCGTTACCACCCCGGGCGGGGATTCGCCAGATATCCATGTCGGTCGTCGGCGTTCCCTTCACGAAATAGATAAAGCGGCCGTCGCGCGACCAGATCAGAAAGTGACAATGCACGCCCGGTTCTCGCGACGAAGATTTTCTGGGGATTGCTCGCGTTCCTGTCCGCGATGAAGATCGGATCGCCGGGATCCGGCGTGTAGATACGCGAGCGTCTTCCCGTCTGGCGACCAGGCTGGATCTCGTCCCATGATCGATGAAGAGCTTCGGAATGCCTCCCATCGTGGGTCCCATCAGCGTCGAAGCGGTCCGTCGGGATCCCGGTTGTTGGCCTGCATGAACCAGACCTGCTCTCCGTCTCCAGAGAACCCGGTTTCGGCGGACCATCGCCCACGTCGGCGGCCGAAAGTCTCCTTTCGTCAGGTTGGTGAACGCCCCGCTGCCGATCTGACTGACGAAGACATCGAGCGGTCCATCGCGGTTCGAGAGAAAGACCATGAACTTGCCGTCCGGCGAGATCGCGGCATCGACCTCCTCGCCCTCGAAGTCGGTCAGACGCACGGGCCGCGCGTCAGCGAGCGGATTCTGCCAGAAATAGTCGTTGACCCACAGGCGCCAGGTGATGCCCACCGCGGACGCGAGAACAATCGCGGCGATCCAGCCGATCGGAGCCCAGCGGCGTGAACGGCCCGCGCAACCGCCGATCGCGACGCGCTCGGCGTGCGGTCTGCCGGCGCCGTCCGCGCGGCGATCGCATCGTCGATCTCGATTCGCGCATCAGCGATGTCACGCAGGCGCCGCCGGACATCTTTTCGAAGACAGCGTTCGAGCAGGCGGCGAACGACTTCGGGAGTGGTCTCCGGCACCGCGCGCCAGTCGGGCTCGCGCTCGATCACGTGCGCGAGCGTGTCGGTCAGCGAGTCGCCCGCGAACGCCCGACGGCCGGTCAGCATCTCATAGAGCACGCAGCCGAACGCCCAGATGTCCGTGCGCTTGTCGACCGGCTGGCCCCGCGCCTGCTCCGGACTCATGTACGTCGCGGTCCCCAGAATGACGCCCTGGTTCGTGCCGTCGGACGTCCTGGCTGGCAGATGCGCCGCATCGACGAACTCGCCCGCGCTCGCTTTCGCCAATCCGAAGTCCAGCACTTTCACGACGCCATCGGGAGTCACCTTGATATTGGCCGGCTTCAGATCGCGATGAACGATCCCTTCTCGTGCGCGGCCTCGAGCGCATCGCAGATCTGGCGCGCGATGGCCAGCGCGTGCGCGGGCCTGATGCCTCGGGCCTGAATGATCGTGTCGAGTGTCTCGCCCGGCACCAGCTCCATCACCAGCGCCGCGATCCCTTCGGACTCTTCGAAGCCGTACACCTGGCGCGATGTGGGGATGGTTGAGCGACGCGAGCAGACGCGCTTCGCGCTCGAATCGCGCGCGGCGATCGGCGCTGCGGGTGAATGCGGGCGGCAGGACTTTGATCGCGACGTCGCGCCCGAGCTTTGTGTCCCGCGCGCGATAGACCTCGCCCATGCCGCCCGCGCCGATCCGCGCCTCGATCTGGTAGACGCCCAGACGGCGTCCTGCCAGATCCACGATCGACTCGGGATGGTTGCTCACCAGGCGCGCGACCTCCTCGACGGCAGGCCGCTCCAGAAACCGGTCGCCGGCGTCCTCGATAGCGCAGCAGCGATTCGACCTCCTGCCGGAGTGCCTCGTCACCCGCGCATGCCTCACGAAGGAACGCTGCGCGATCCGATGCGTTGCGCTCGAGCGCTGCATGGCAGAGCTCGGTGATCTGGCGCTGCCGGTCGGCCGACATCTGGGTTCGCGCCTCGCGCTTTCCGTTGGAAGCGCCATTCTACGCCAGCGGCTCCGATGCTTCTGGTGAGTTGTGCCTTTCCGTTCGCGTTCACGCCTCTCTTGACGAACCCGGGCCAGTGAGTGCCAGGGCACGCAACGTCAAATCGCGCCGCGGGCGATGAGTCTGCGGCGCCAGAGGAGGCTTCTATGCGAGACGTGTCAATTGAAAGACTCGGGCCGGCATGGCCGCCGCGCTCATCGGCGCCGCGATAACCGTCTGTGCGCCGCTGCGCGCTGCGACGCAAAGCGTCGTCGTCGACTGGAACGCGATCGCCATCACGGCCGCCGGTGCAGCCGGACAGAACGTCGTTGCTGCAGTAGAGGTCAATCGCCATCACCAGCGTCGCCGTCAGCGACGCCGTGAATGCGATCACCAGGAGCACACCCGCTACGGGTCAAGACTGACGCCCCCGGCTGGTGCCTCGACGACGGCGGCGGCAGTCGGCGCCGCGTATCGTGCGCTGACGCAGCTCTTGCCGTCGCAAACGCAGTTCCTGGACACGATGCTGGCCGCAGTCGCTCGCGAAGTTTGGTGTGAGCCCGGGCGACCGGGTTCGTCTTTGGCGAAGCGGTCGCCGACGAGATCGTCGCGATGCGCTCAGCCGACGGCGCGGCGCTGGCGCAGTATCCGTACACGCTCCGAACGCCGGCGCGCCCGGTGTGTGGGTGCCGACGCCACCCGCCTTCGCGGCGGCGCTGCTGCCGGGCTGGGGATTCGTGCAGCCATGGGTGCTCGAGTCGGCCGCGCAATTCAGGCCCGACGAGGGACCCGACCTGACGAGCGATCGCTATGCCCGGGACCTGAACGAGGTGAAGGAAATCGGCGCGCTGAACAGCGCGACCCGGACCGCCGAGCAGACCAACATCGCGAGATTCTGGCTGGCGTCGGCCGCGGTGATTTGGAACGGCGTGCTCCGTCAGGTCGCGCTCGGACTCGGCCTCGACGAGTCGGAGGCGGCTCGTGATTTCGCGCTCATGAACGTCGCCGGCGCCGACGCGCGCGATCGCGTGTTGGGACGCAAGTATGCCTTCAATTTCTGGCGTCCGGTGACGGCGATCCAACGCGCCGACGAGGATGGCAATCCCGCGACGGAGGCCGATCCAGGCTGGACACCGCTCATCGCGACGCCGAACTTTCCCGGAGCATCCGTCCGGGCACTCGACAGCTGAGCAGTGCCATGGCCACGGTTCTCAGCGCTGCTCTTCGACGACGATCCCGGCGTCGCGCTTACAGCCACGAGCCCGACCAATCCAGGTTTCGAGCGCCATTGGACAACCTTCAGCGAAGGCGTTCGCGAAGTCATCGACGCCCGCGTCTATTCCGGGATTCATTTTCGGTCGTCCGACGAGCGCGGCGCCAAGCTCGGGCGGCAGGTCGGCAGATTCGTCGCGAGGCACGCATTCAGACACACGCACGGCAATAGATCGAGGAAGGGCCCGCGACCGACGCGGGCCCTTCGTGCATGCGAGCCGGCGTCACTTGCGCAAATGCCGCAGAAGCCACATCTTCGCGAACGTTCCAGTCGCGTTTGACGGTCTCACGCGAGACGTTCAAGACCTCGGCCGTCTCCTCGACGCTCAGCCCACCGAAGAAGCGGAGCTCGACGACCCGGCTCTTGCGCTCGTCGACATCAGCCAACGCCTCGAGCGCGTCGTTGAGCGCCACCACGTCTGTCGGCTGGCCCTCGGCGACTTCCAACGCCTCAGTGAACGAGACCTGCTTCGCGCCGCCCCCGCGTTTCTGGTAGCCGCGCGATCGCGCGAAGTCCACGAGAATGCGCCGCATCAGTCGGGCGGCCATCGCAAAAAAATGGGCGCGGTCCTGCCATTGCATCTGCTTGAGATTGACCAGCCGCAGGTAGGCTTCGTTGACGAGCGCTGTCGGCTGAAGCGTGTGGCCCGGCCGCTCCCCGCCATCTGTCGCCGCGCCAACCTTCGCAGCTCCTCGTGGACGATCGGAACGGAGCTGCTGCAGCGCGGCCTCGTCGCCGTCTTTCCATCTGGCGAGGAGACGCGTGACGTCATGGCTGGGCGCATCGGCCACGGGGATCGGCCTCGACCTCGTCGGGGCGGAGCATTCTACAGCACGCGGCGGCGCAGCCGGTGAGGCCGAAGTCGCTCGTGCGCGCCTTTCCTCGTTGCTTCGGAAGCCGCCTGAGCGCTTCGATCGAGTCGCCGCTGTTTGCGTCCAGCCGGCCGACCCCGTCACGTTCGGCGCTGTCGGCGCGATCCTGGCGCTCGTTGCATGCGCCGCCCGCGATACCGGCGCTTCGCGCGCCCGCGTCGACCCGATGCTTGCGCCCGTCGGAGAAGGCACAATTCCGCCATCCTACCGGGGCGAGGTAGCTCAGCTGGTAGAGCATACGACTGAAAATCGTAGTGTCGACAGTTCGATTCTGTCCTCGCCACCATCCCTAACCCCTCAGATCCACAACACTTCCCGGAAACCGACGGTGTTTCTCGGCGCCCGCCAGATCGCTTTCTCCGTAGTTCCCCCGTAGTTCGATCCGGCACGCGACGTGCTCTCATGCCCAGCCCATCACCTTCCCCAGCTTGGTAGCGAGGTGTAGTCGCCATCGGGCAACCGGAGGTACTGCCGCGTCATCTTCAGCGTGCTGTGCCCAGCAGAATCTGAATCTCGCGCACGTCCATTCCGCGGTCCTGCCAGCGCGACGCACACCCCGCCGAGATCGCGGAACTGCAGATCAACACGCCAACGCCTCCTGGTCCTTATCAGCGTTCGGTCGACGCCATCCGCGCGAATTGCCGTGTGCGAGGAGCAGGGCGGTCACCCATGCCTTGTGCTGGCTGACGATCTGCCGCCTTCGTCGCCGAACACACAGTCATGCGGCTTCAAGAACCGGGCACTTCCCCGAGCTCCGTCGCGAGCGCGGGCTGCCGGGTCGAACGGCACCTCGCGATTTTATCGACTTGCCCCCGCCCGCCCGCGGCCGATGAAGGTGACCTTTGCACCCGAACTTCGTGTCAGGATCAGGTGCTTCCCCTTTGATCAGCACCCGGTTCAATCCCCGCTGCCCCGGCCGGCGGGCCTGAGCACGCCCACAGGATTCGACGCCGCAGTGTAGCGGCCGGCGAACTTGTGGTCGGCGTTGTCGACCAAAGGGCACGCATCGAGGAGAGCCTCGTCTTCCCCGTCGTGCAACCGGCGGATCCGGCCGCCGCCTGCCGTCCGAGATGCGGGAGGCCAGTTTCGCCGAACGGCGAGCGATCGTTTCACGCCGATGCTGATACATGCCGAACCGGACGACGGCGCGGAGTCGGACGAGCAGATGCTTGACCCCCGACTTCGCTCAACCACCGTGCCTTCGACCGGGGACCAGCCCTCGACGAGAGCTGTCCTCGAACCTCGGACGTCGCCGTGCTGCTCAAGGGTCTTCGCCGTCCACGCCCCGCAGAAATCCCCGATGTGCCGCAGTTCGCTCAAGACCACTTGGGGTGCTTCGCTTCGACCGGTCGGTCTTAAGCGCGCATGCCGTTCGGGTATGCCGCGCGACGAGCTGTGCGACCGTGGGCGCCTGTGGCGCACGGGAGCGCCTGCGTCTGTTCGGCCGGTGGCGTCTCGCGCGGTCCCGGCCGAGCAGCCACTGCGCTGGATCGCCGCTGCCCACTGTTCGGCCTCGCCGCTCGGTGCGGACATGGCGAGGACCGCCACGGGCCCGCGCGCGAACTGATCGATCTCGACCGCCGGCTTCCGTGTGCCGGTGATCATCGGCCTTCGTAGACCCGAGCCGAGTGCTCGCAGTCCTCGCTGTGCTGCGGACGCGTACCGATTAGCCAGTCCGCAGGGTTTGCGGACCTTCAAGGTCGTTCGCATCAGAGCTCCTTGCGTGTGTTCGTGGGCGCACTGGCACGACCCAGGCCTGAGATCACGTCGCCGGATCCGTTTCCCGCGCGCGCCGAAGTGGGCAGCTGTTTTCAGCACTCCATTCACATAGGCGCGCTGGAAGCGCCCGGAGGCTCGCGCCGGTTTTCCTCGCGTACGCCTCCGGCAGGCTTCGCGAGCGCGTTGAGATAGATTGTCAACATCTGCGCGATGTGCTTCCGGTTCATCGGGCGTCGCTGGTGGGAAAGGTGACAACCTCCTGCGAGCTACGGTGTTCTCTCCCCTCGGTGACCTACTGAGGGGTTATCATTTTGTGCGCGGCCGTCCGCCCTCGTCCTGTTCGTGCGTGGCCACGCGTTTGGTGTCTGAGGTCGCCCGTCCGCCGAGACGACCGAGCGCAACCGCGCCGAGGATTTTCGCTGTGGCACTGGTGCACCTTCCTGCCGTAAACCCAAGCGGTGCGCGCACCGTATCACACTCACCTCTTCACCCTGTTCCGAAGAGCGGCGTCCCGATCGGCGGTTACGCCGATGGCAACGTCTCCACCCGGCACCTGGTCGCCGAGACTGGTCCAGTTCACACGACGCTGGCGCGCAAACAGTTTCGGATACGACGGTCCTTCCCCTGCAACGCCGGACGGGGCCCTCGACCTTAGAGCAACCCGGCCGTGGGTATTTCAGTGAACGCGCTGGGCCGCTCCGACATCCTTTAAAGCGTCGCCAAGCCGCCAGGCGGGCGCGTCTTTGCTTCTAGTTGTGCGTCCTCATGGCCTCGCCGCCGCCACGACCTGGCGTGCCACTTCGGCCGTCGTCATCTCGTGGCCGCGCGCCCGCGCCTCCGCCCTCGCCACATTGCCCAAATCGAGGCGCGAATCTGGCGGATCTGGGGATGAAGGATGGTCTGGCACGTCCACATCCCACCGGATGGGAGCATCCGGAGACCGGCGATAATAGGATCGCCATCTCGCGAAGGCTCCAGTCGTTACCGACAGGCTTCCTGTTGTGCAGGCGCGTGATGCACCAGGAGGTGAGTCTCGCGATCCTGGTGGACAATCGAATGGCCCGTAACACCTCGACATGGATCGTTTGGCTGTTTCCGGCGAGTTGCAGGTCCAGTGCGCCATTGGCGACACTCCAAGCCTTCCACTCGTTCTCGTTCTCGATGGGGTCACCCGCGCCTCAGGTGGTCGTGTCGGTCATCGTTCATCTCCTGTTCGCAATAATTTTGAATCCTGAGTCGGCGCGTCTGGCGCGCGGTGGTGGCGTCCCGTGTAAGTCGCACCAGTCGCGCCAACTCAACACCACCAGCGGCCTCGGCGTCCTCCTGGCGCGGCTGCTTCAACACCAGCACCCCATCCGATCCGAAGCGGCCGCGGTGCCCCGGACGCCACGCAGCCAGGTTCACAGCCACCCCGGCAGCCGGCGCCGCACCTTGAGTTGATAGCAGAACATCGCGCCCCGAAATCGGCGCCCGCGCGGCTGCCGTCGCAGGGCTTCCGTTCGCGGCCGACGTCGCGCGCAAACCGCGTTTCTGCCGCCTTCCACGAGCGCGCCATCGGGCCTCGCGGCATCCGCGACGTAGGCGACGATCGCGCGCACATGCCGTTTCCAGGTTCGGACCTGTGCACGGTCGTCATCGGTGATCAGGTGCTTCTGGGCCGGATCAGCACGTCGTAGTCGTCGCACAGGCGGACGTGGATGCCGCGCTGCTCGAGGTTCAGGACGAGCGCGAGCGCCGCGACTGGGACGATCAGGGCGCCGCGCAACTGACGAATCCCGCCGGCTCGATCTTTCAGCACCGCTCATCCTCGTCGACGGCGCCATTCACCGACGCGCGGGAACCAGCATCCGACCAATGTTTATCGGGGCGATCTGCGGCTCCTTCGGGACCGATTTGGGCGTTTTCTCAGAACCTGCGGGAACCGGAATCGCGTGGGATGGTGGCAGAACTGCATCTACGGACGTGGCATTACGGAGATCGTTATGAAGATCTACTTACTCGATCATCAGAGGCAAAAGATTCTGGTTCCCTGATTTACTGGTAAGGAACGAACCAACATTTTCGGCGGGCGATTTTTCGCAAAACAGGCCGAGGGCTGGACATTCTCGTTCCCACCGATCGCGGAATTCTGCGCCGGTTGGGAACCAGAATCGGGGGCAGGAACCAGCACTTTCAACGAAAACGGTAGATTTGGCTGATTGCCCTTTTTGCCGCCGCCCGACCGTTCAACTTGCCTGCTGCCGAGTAGCCCGCGCAGCACGCGACCTTGTCCTTGGTGCGCCCCCCTCCAGTCCGCGTCTCCTGAGATGCGCCCGGGCAGCGGTTTAGGGCGAGGATCGCAGCCGCGCCAGCATCTTCTGGCCGAGTTCAGCATCATCCACGTCGCGCTTGCGGCCGGCCTGTTCCAGGCGTCCGGTCTGTGACAGCACCAAGACGGTCGGCTCGAGGTCGGCCCCGATCCGCTGAATCGACGACAGCACGCGCTGGTTGTCGAGGCGTTTCAAGAGCAGCACGCGTTGTCCACGCTGCCGCTGATGGTACGACGCGAGCACCGCGTCGAGGCCTTCGCGCTGCGGCGATGCGCGCTGCCGTGATGCAAGCGGTGCGAGTGCTGGCGCCGGTCGTCCGACTGAGGTGCAACAGCGGCCCGAGGGCAGCCGTGACGTGCGCGTAGTCGTTGAAGTCCTTCACGCGCGAGCGCGCGGCCAAGGATGTCGACCACGATGAGGACAGTTTATCCTTCGCGGCGAGCGTCTTGAGTTCCGCGAGGAGATCCGCCGGTGGCTGGATCGATAAACAGCTTGATTGGCGCCTCGGCGGCGCGCCGAGCCTGGCGAAATGGCGTCGAACCTCTTGCGCTTGTCCTGAAAAATCAGAAACCAGACGAGCCCAGGTGGTGCGCCAGCCGAGAAACGGCCGACCGTGACGCACACGCCGAGCTCGCGCGCCAGAGTGTTTTGCCGGCCTTCGGCGGCGCTGCCAGCAGCACGACGCCGCCCATCGGAATCTGATCCTCGACGAGCCAATCAATCGCGTCGTCTGGCCCGTCGAGAAAATCCGCAAGGCTCGTGAACGTGGCGCGGACCGCGCCACGTCACGCGTGTCGCCGGGTTGAATAAGGGCGCTTAACGAGCTCGGAGCAGCTCCGAGGCCGGGTGCCGCGCTAGGGTAGTCGCTGACGTCGCCCTTCGCCGGCAGGTCAGGCAGCGGGAGCAACTTCACGGCCAGGTCGCCGTCATGGCAACTCCGCGCCACTGTCCGGCCGTGCGCCTCGCCTGGCGGATCAGCGCGTCGGCAGCACGACGACGCGGTGTGACAACCGGCCGCTATCAGTTGCGTCGTGCAATTGCCGCGCCATTTGCCGGCGCTGCCGACGCTGCAGGTCGCCGGCAGGCGCACACTCGACAGGCGGTCGACGTCACGCTCGCCCTCGACGATGAACACGGTTTTCCGGCCGCGAGCTTCGGGCAAACGTACAGCACGCGGCGAATCCCTTTGATCGTCCACTCCCCTGCCGTGGGTTGCGCGGTCGAAACGTCTTTGGCGTGAACCGCACGACGTCGCATGACAGCACGCCGTCCTCGTCGAGGTAGTGATACCCGGCGACGATTTCGAGCGGGCAGCGTGCGATGCGGTATCCTCGGCGAAGAGGTTCGCGGGCGTGAGCCGGACCGCGGCGAGAATCGCCCCAAGTGAACAGCCGGCGTGATGGTGCAGCAAAGCTACCGGCCATCGGCGCCGTGGCCGATCGAGAGCGAGTTGCGCGCGCGTCGTCGTGTAAGCCGGGCAGCGCCGTCCGGAAACCGTCGCTGGCGGCTCCGCAAGCCGTGCGCGAATGCGACGAGCAGGTCTGTCACGTCAGTTGAGCGGGATGGCGTGGACAGCGACGCAGGCTCCCGCGTGTTCGCAGCGTTCACGCAGAGTGCGCCGGGCAATCGCGTGTCGCAAGTTGATGGAGCAGCCGATCGCAGACATCGCGATCGCCGGTGAGCTCTGCGAGCGTGATCGCGACGGTCAGGCTCGACTCGAGCGCCAGGCCGCGGTAGTGGTGTCGGGGCGCTTGCGCGCCCGTGGGCGCCTGGCATATTAGCAATACGTAACCGAACGAAGTACAC
>ERZ1370068.10842-contig-9504_pt1 | contig 30721 bp, 39 predicted proteins | sample MGYA00561227_ERZ1370068 | MGnify/ENA primary metagenome ERZ1370068 (study PRJEB38410, sample SAMEA6850437) | metagenome | study: Metagenomic assessment of the ecological functions of the soil: analysis of the soil microbiota associated with the...
GGTATACTTCGTTCAGTTGTGTTACTGAATCGGTTTAGGAACAGTCGCCAATTTTCTTAACAACGAAAAGTTTTGCATGTTGCGTGCGCCGACCTGCATCATATCGGCGTACTCAGCAACATCTTCCACGTCAGCCTCACTCATCACCTCAGTAACGATTGGCAGTCCGGTTTCATTGCTCGCTTCTTTTAGAAAGCGCAGCGCTTCAACGCCAAGCCCCTGAAAGTCATACGGCGAAGTGCGTGGTTTGTACGCACCGCCGCGCAGCATGTTGTGCGCCCGCAGCCTTTACTCCACGTGCAGTTTCGAGAAGTTGGTCGCGTGACTCGACTGAACATGGCCCGGCGATAATCACGCAGGTCGCCGCCGCCAATCTTTACTCCGCCGACATCAACGACGGTATAGGCCTCGCGAAGTTGACGGCTGACGAGTTTGAATGGCTGCGAAATTTGGATGACTTCGGCAACGCCGGGTGCCGCGCGTAAAGCCTCGATCTCGGAACGACGACCACTGCTGCCGACGGCGCCGATAATCGTTCGCTCTTCTCCCCGGACGACGTGTGCTTGAAATCCGCATTCCTTGATTCGGTCGATCACGTGTTCGATCTCTTCGGCACTGGCGGATCTTTTCATGTTGACGATCATTTGTTTGTTCCTTCTTTAGTTTGACTTTGATAATCAGGACAAAGCGAGTGAAGTTATCGCTGTCGTCCTGGATGTTTTCCCGAACTATTACGCCACCGTAAATTTCAGCGGCGCGCTTACCGGCAATGGCTGCGCGACGACGCCAACTGTGTCTCAACACTTCCGCTACGCTTCCGGCGGTGTCGTCGCCAACAATCTGTTTCATTTGCGGATGTTCTGAAAGGAAACGAGTGCACTGGGCCAGCGCCATCTGGTGAGATTGCACTTCGTCGATGTCGTCGAAATTAACTCCCGGGCACGCGATGAGTTGTTGAGCGACCGGGATGGTTATTTCGTCGACAATTCTAAGCTCACTCGCTTGCAGCAAGTCGACCGATGCTTTAACCGGCCCGGCAATGCTGTTTTCAATTGGGGCGAGAATGCGATCAGCCAGGCCTTCGTCCAGACTTCCGTAGAGATCGACGAAAGTCACACGTGGAACCAACTCAATTTCTTCGCCGAGTAGTTTCACGGCCGCGTCCTCGCTGAACGCTCCGCGCTCGCCTTGAAAAGCTACTCGAGGTTTGTGGTTCGGCGTACTCATTAGTTTACTCAGGCTTGATTGGAGACCGTTGTTGATTCCACGCGTCGAGATTCGCGGATGATGCGACGGAAGAGTTTTCCAACCGCATCATGGTCAAGCGGCCCGTCGTTGAGTTCCTGCAGGCGACCGGAGCACATAACGTTCACGCTCCGGATCACAAAAGGGCAGGTCGGCAGCTTTCTTCAATGTGCCCACTTTGATTGCCAGGCTTGCGCGCAGGTTGAGAAGTCGCAGTATTTCCTTGTCGATTTCGTCGATCTCTCTGCGCCAATGTTCGATATCCATGAGTTACCTCTCCTGATGTCCGATGAACTTTAGTTTGTCGTCGTCGTTTCGCGTGACTCTTGCTGACTGCGGCCCCGACAAACTGAAGTTTATCGGACATCAAAAAAGCCAGCCGCGACTTGCGTGAATCGCTGGCTGGCTCGTTTGAAAGTTTGTGCTTTCGCTTTAGGTCTTCAGCACATCGTTTTCCCACATCGCCGTCCGCTCTCCTTAGTAAAGAAGTAGCGGTACGTAAAAGCGAAGTAGAAAAATTGGCGAGTGCTAATCATGACCGAGATTGACTATAGGGGGCCGTTAAAAAAAGTGTCAAGTGAATTGTTGGGCATTTGCAGATTTTAGGCTTGGATTAAGGGAGTTTATGTACTTCGTTAGCGAGTAGATCCACTTGTTGATCGACACCTCGTGTCACTCAGTCAGTACCACATCGCTGTAGGGGAGGGGCGCCTCGGTAGATTGAACAAACTAGGAAGGGGGCAGCGGAAAATCGGGCGCGTGGCAATATCGACCCCTAGCGTGCCCCCGCTGAGTCGCCATTCTAGAGCGAGGGAGTCAAAAGTGAATCTTCGGCGGGGGCACGCTCAGGATCACAGTTGCGAGATGTCCAAATTTCCGCTGCCCCCTTCCCAGCTTGTTCAATCTACTGAGACCCCATGCCCTACCGCGAGTGGTACTGACTGTGTGACACGACTAACAAGCGTGACCAGATTGCTCTACTGCACCACCATCCACTGAAATACATACGCTTGCAGCAGCACTAGTAACCCCACCAACGAAGCCAGCGCGAGACTGTGGAAGAACACAAAACGGAGGATTTCGCCTTCATGTCCGTACCAGCGCGTCGCCGTACTCGCTACGACAATCGACTGCGCGTCAATCATCTTGCCCATGACGCCACCAGAACTGTTCGCCGCAGCCATTAATATCGGACTGAGACCGAGTTGCGTTGCCGTAATCTTTGTGTAGACTCCCGAACAGGACGTTCGAAGAAGTATCTGATCCAGTGAGTGCGACTCCCAGCCAACCTAACATCGCGCCGAAGAACGGGTAGAAGAAACCAGTTTCGCGAAGGCGAGACCAAGTGTCGCGTCTAAGCCGGAGTATCGAGTTGTGAAACCGATCGCGAGCATTGCGGAGATGGTAAGCAACGAGAAGCGGACGAGTTTCAGAGTCTGCCAGTAAACACGTGCGAGGCCGGCGAACGAATAACCCATTCCTAATCCGGCGATGAGTGAAGCAATGAAGATCCCGCTCCCCGTTGCTGACAACCAGTTGAAGTTGAACACGGCGGCTTCGGCGGAGTTCTTCGCGACGACAGGTGGTACACGGACCACCATCTTGTCTAACCACGGAACCGGAATCTTTGGCGCAGAGAATCCGTCGAGCAGTGCTTTGATTTGTGGCAGACCCCAAAGAAAAGACAACGACGCTGAGGATGATCCATGGTAGCCAGGCTTGGAAAACTGCCTTTGTAGTTTGAACTCTGGTGCTTTGAAGCTTTCTTCCTGGTCTTCGGACATTCTCCAAATCTTTTAGGCTGTCCAGAATTTCAGGAAGAGTGCCAACGCACCCATTGAAGTAACCGCAGCGATCACATCTACCAACCACGGTCCATGAAAGTTTGAAACGAGAAACTGTGGAATCGCGAAACACACTCCGGCGACAAGAATTGCCGGCCAGATTTCGAGCATTCCGCGGAAGCCGGCAAACGCCCAGATCAGCCAGAAGGGAACCAGCAATGAGAAGAACGGCAGTTGTCGGCCGACCATGGCGCTGAGATCTCTCAGGTCGAGTCCGGTAACACTTTGAAGTCCAATGAGTGGGGTGCCGCAGTGCTCCGAAGGCTACTGGTGCTGTGTTGGCGATCAAAGAGAGCCCGGATGCTGACAGCGGTGAAAAGCCAAGTCCAATTAACAGCGCACCCGTGACAGCGACCGGGGTACCGAAACCTGAAGCCCCTTCGAAGAATGCGCCGAAACAAAATGCAACGAGTAAAAGTTGAAGACGCGAGTCCTGCGTCAGGCCGGTGATGCTGTGCCGCAAGGTGTCAAAGAGGCCTCGTTCTTTGAAGTTAGCTGGTAGAGGAAGATCACGTTGAGGATGATCCAGCCAATTGGAAACAAGCCATACGCAGCGCCAAAGAACAGACCGCCAAACGCCATCTTAGTCGGCATCCCAAAGATCAGAATTGCGATCAGAATCGATGTCGCCAAACCAAGTAGAGCCGCGGTGTGTGCTTTGATTTTGAAGACAGCGAGCGCGCCCAGAAGGACGACGACCGGCAACGCTGCAAACAATGTGGAGAGCCACGGGTGGCCCAGGGATCGTAGACTTGAGACCAGGGCATGGGCGACAGATTACACTGATTAGTCTACGCGACCAGCAACAATTTCTTCATTGAGTTTGCAGGGCGTGAGGCCACAACAACTAAGGCAAGCTCAGTATTGGGCGCCTCAACTCAGAAAGAACAGGCTGGGAAGGGTGGCAAGCGGAAATTAGGACGCCTCGCAACTGTGATCCCGAGCGCGCCCCCGCTAAGACTCACTTGTACCAGCCATGATTTTAATAGGGCTACTCAGCGGGGCGCGCTGGGAATTGCTAAGGCGAGACGTCCTAGTTTGCGCTTGCCCCCTTCCCAGCTTGTTCTGTTCAAAGCTACTGGTTCTGTCCTAGGCCACCTTTCCAGCTAGTAGGAGCCATTACGGAACCAGCAGCAACTTCCCAGTCGTCTTTCTTCCTTCCAGATCTCGATGCGCTTGTTCGGCCTCAGCTAGCGGATACGCTTTGTGTATGCGAAGTTTCAGTTCACCCTTTGCGATAGCACCGAGAACTTCTCCGGCGCGCAATTCGAGTTCTTTCACGAGTAGCCGTGTAGTGAGCAAGTGTCGGACGCGTGATGAAGAGTGATCCCTTCTGCGAAAGTTTGATCAAATCAAACGGCGGGACTGCGCCGCTCGATCCTCCAAACAAGACCAAATATCCCCGTGGTCGTAGTACTTCGAGATCTTTATCAAATGTTGCTTTGCCAACACCGTCGTAAACAACGTGCACGCCCTTGCCGTCGGTTAACCGTTTTGTTTCTGCTTCAAAATCTGCCTGCGTATAGACGATGCATTCGTCAGCGCCAGCTTTCAGTGCGAGTTGCGCTTTCTCTTCAGTTCCGGCCGTGGCGATCACGCGGGCGCCAATCTTCTTGGCCATCTGTACAAGTAGTAATCCGACACCACCAGCAGCCGCATGAATCAACGCCGTCTCACGGGACGCAAGTTTATAGCTGCCATTCAGGAGATAGTGCGCCGTCATTCCCTGCAACATCGCCGCGGCCGCTTGTTCAAAACTCAATTCGTCAGGAATCTTCACCAGACGCGCCGCCGGCACTGCCGCAAACTCGGCAGTAGCTACCAAGCGAACTCTGTGTAAGCGACCCGGTCTCCAGGCTTTGAGATCAGAAACTTCTGAACCAACTTCTTTGATAATACCGGCAGCTTCCTGTCCATTAATAAATGGCAACGGCGCCGGATACCTTCCCTCACGAAAGTAGACGTCAATGAAGTTCACGCCCGACGCTTTGATCTCAACCAGCGCCTCGTTTGGTTTTGGAGTTGGAACGTGAACGTCGACTAAGGTGAGCACCTCTGGCCCACCGGTTTGGGATACTTGTATGGCTCGCATGATGGAAATTGTAGATGGATGATCGTGAAATGGAAAACGTAACCGGCTCTGACCAACGGCGGCAAAGCCGAAAGGTCAGGGCCACTACTTAGTTTCGCTTGGTTCTCTTGTCGTCGTCCTGACCAAGCGAAAGAAGTTCCTGCTCAATGGCGTCTAACTTTCTGTTGAGTTCCTCCAGCTTTGCGCGCTCAACAATCAGCTGATTGGTCAATTCACTTCTCTAAGAGTCAGCTGTGGCTCACGTTGATTCAGTTCGTCCAACGCAGCCTTCGCCGCGGTCAGTTCAGATTCTGGCATCGCTCCGATGTCCCACTTTTTCTGCAGCGTTGCCACTCGGTCTTTCAGTTCAATCTGTCGTGATTTGTTTGATACCAATTCCCCCTGCACGTTGCTTAGCTCCTGGGTCAGACGATTCACTTGTCCCTGTTGGATCCGCATGCGTTCAATCATTGTATTGGCGCGATAAGTGGTACTGGACAGTCTGCGCAAATCCTGCCGCAGTAAACGAACTTCAGTCAGAAGGTCGTTTATTGCCTGGTCGGATCGCGGCGACGTGGGTGTGTTAGTTTGCGCGCTGGCACTCAGTTGATTCAGCAGAACGAAGCCGCCAAGAATCAACGACAGGCACAAAGTTTTTCTTGTCATGACTACCTCCGCTCTAAAGTTTCTAAGCCACTTTACAGGTTGGGACGGGTGATAGGCGAGACACATCAGGTGCACCTGAAATAGCAAGCAGATTCTTCAACTCGAACCCTTAGTGATGTTCTCCATTTTCAGGGCGCGCTCTTCTGGGACCGCAGGCGTCCTCGCCTGCTCTTCCAGCTAAGGGCGTCATAGTGTCACGTTGGCAGGCGAGGACGCCTGCGGTCCCAGAAGAGCGCGCCCGAAAACTCCAAGGCGTCACTAAAGGGTACCAATGACAGAACAAAATCTGGATAACGATACGAGAAACTGTAGACTCGAAAAAGTTTCCTGTGATCTCGGTTGACACTCCACTTCCTGCTTCATAGGATACGGCCGCACGCCTAGCCAAACCTGGAAAGATCCAATAGCTCGAAAGGAGTTGTCGTGACTAATAAACGAACTGCTTTGTCTCTCGTCGCGTTGTTGCTAACCATCTGTGTGGTGCAGCCGACGCTCGGACAAAAGCCAGCCTCCAGCTCAATCAAATTACCGTTCGAGACTTACAAACTACCCAATGGTCTGACGGTGATTATGTCTGTCGATAAAACGACGCCGACCGTGACCGTCGATATGTGGTATCACGTGGGCTCAAAGAATGAGACCGCCGGACGAACCGGCTTCGCTCACTTGTTTGAACATGTGATGTTTACCGGTTCCGGTCACGTTCCCTACGGTTTGCACGACAAACTCACTGAGGGAGTTGGTGGTAACAACAACGGTTCCACCACAAACGATCGGACTAACTACTTCGAAAACATTCCGTTCGAACTACCTCGAGTCTGCGCTCTGGATGGAAGCCGATCGAATGGGATTTCTACTTGATACCGCTGGACATCACCAAGCTGAACGCGCAGCGCGACGTCGTCAAGAACGAACGACGCCAGCGAATCGACAACCAACCGTACGGTCGAGTTGGTGAGATTTCTCGCGGGCGCGATGTACCCGAAAGGTCATCCTTACTCCTGGCCAGTGATCGGATCGATGGCTGACTTGAGTGCGGCCTCGGAAGAAGATGTCAAAGCGTTCTTTCGCATTTACTACGCACCTAACAATACGACTATGGCAATCGTCGGTGATTTTGATCCGGTCCAGGCAAAAGAGTGGGTGAAGAAATACTTTGGCGAATTGCCACAGGGAACGCCAGTACAAAGACCAACTGTTCCGCTCGCCAAACTCGACGCCAGCAAACGACTGGTCTACGAAGACAGCGTCCAGGTTCCGCGTCTCTATATTCAATGGCCGTCCGTTGGGGTGAAGAATGAAGACGACGTCGCCCTCTTTCCGTTATGAGTTCAATCATTTCAGGGATCACGAACTGCCCGACTGACAAAGGCGTTGGTGTACGACTCGCAGATTGCTTCACAAGCGTTTGCCTTCAAAGCGGTAACGAAGATGTCGGTGATTTTCAAGCGATCGTTGTACCGCGACCGGGCCACACACTCACAGAGCTTGAGAATGCGGTCGACCAGGTTATTTCCAAGTTCATCAATGAAGGCCCGACAGCCGATGAACTACAACGCGCCAAGGCTGGTCTCGAGCTGGGTTTCCTTCGCGGTCTCGAATCAAACCTAGGCAAAGCGGATCAGTTACTTGATGGCGCTGTCTTCCACGGGGATGCGGGCTATTACAGTTCTGACTACCAGAAGACGTTAGCGGTTACCGCTGCCGACGTTAAGCGAGTTGCTGCCAAGTATCTCGCCGGAAATCGCATCGTGTTGAGTGTAGTGCCAAAAGGGAAGAGGGATGCGGCCTCCAAGTCGACAGAGAGTGAAACCGTCAGCCTGTTGTTGAGTGGCGCCAAAGGAGAAAGATAATGAAACGACACAATCCAATTCTTGCGCTGTTCGCAGTTGCGGTTATCTCGCTTGCGAGTGTTGGTTCACTCGCTCAACAAACACTCGATCGAACCAAGATTCCACCTCCCGGACCAAGTCCGGTGTTGCGTGTTCCAACCTGGACAAAGTTGGAGTTGAGCAATGGCGCAACGCTGATTGTTTCCGAGCAGCACAGCCTTCCTTTGATCTCGTTCGCGATCACGTTTGTCGGCGGAGCAAATCAGTTTGAACCCGCGGATAAAGCTCGGACTCGCCAACCTGACGAGTTCGATGATGACTGAAGGAACCACTACTAAGACGGGCGATCAGCTTTCTGATGCGCTTCAGTTGCTGGGAACCAATGTGAATGCTGGTGTAGGTGGCGAGGAGGGCTCAGTAAGTTTTGTATCGACGGCGACGAACTTCGAACCAACGTTGGCGATTCTTGCCGACATGATGTTGAACTCAACGTTCCCAGCCGCGGCCCTGGAACGACTGAGAGGTCGAACACTCGTCAACTTAACGCAGGCGAAAGATCAGCCGACTGTTGTTGGCGCTCAAGTCTTCGCCAAGGTTTTGTACGGCTCAAACCATCCTTACGGACAACGAGCAACCGAGGCGACTATTAAGGCGATCACTCGCGACGACATCGTGGCGTTTCAGAAGGCCTACTTTCAGCCGGGACGCGCCATCATTACTGTTGTTGGCGATACGACCGCAATTAAAGCGAAGGCTGCAATTGAGAAAGGTCTGGCTGCCTGGGCCAAGGGCGGTACGAAAGCGTCGTTTGACTATCCAAAGGTACCTGAACTTCAGCCGTCCAAGATTTATCTCGTCGACAAGCCAGGTGCTGCCCAGTCAGTCGTCAACATCGGTTTGCCAGGCCCGCCGAGAAATACGCCCGACTACTTTGCGCTGCAGGTGCTGAACACGATTCTGGGCGGACAGTTTCAGTCGCGACTCAACGCCAACCTCCGTGAGCAGAAGGGCTATAGCTACGGCGTGAATTCGGGTTTTGGTTTCGGAAAAGGACCCGGCGCATTCCGTGCTGGTGGTTCGATTGTCAGGGATAAGACTGACGCGGCTTTGATTGAGTTCATGAAAGAACTCAAAGGCATCGAAGGGGCAATCCCAGTTACTGACGACGAGCTGAAGACGGCAAAGGACAACATGACTCAAAGTCTTCCTGCGCGGTTTGCTTCCGTTACAGCAATAAGTAATTCAATTACGAATCTGGCTGTGCAAGGCTTGCCAGATGATTACTATCAAACGTACGCGAAGAACATCGCAGCAGTTACGAAAGACGATCTGTTGCGAGTGGCGAAGCAGTACATCGATCTGTCGCATATCGCGATCGTGATTGTTGGCGATCGAAGTGAAGTGGAAGCCGGATTGAAAGCTACGAATATTGCGCCAATCACGATTCTCGATATTGAAGGGAATCCGGTTGGCGTTGGGAATGGCAGTACGACGAATCGATAGGACGATTAGGCGCAGCTCTTCTGGACAAGACGATCCACTTTGAGTGACGCCTTACCAGCTAACGGACGCTCTTCTGGGACCGCAGGCGTCCTCGCCTGCACAACGTTACCCTCGCGATCCTTAGTGGCGACGAATGCAGGCGAGGACGCCTGCGGTCCCAGAAGAGCGCGTCCGTTAGTTGGTGAGGCGTCACTAAAGTGGATCGTCTTGTCCGGAAGAGCGTACTGACTCCATCGCCGCTACATTTGCTTGTAGACTCAACGACAAGCTAAGGCAGATCGGACATCCCAACGTCACTGGCGTCGTAGTCAAAGACAACTTGCATCAATCTTCGCGCGACACTTTCAGGAACAAGAGAGAGTGTTGCCCGTCTCAGTCCTCTAGCCCAAACGTTTTCCCACTGTCCAACAGTCCCATAGACTCGAGAGTAGCGAGCTATCAGAAGCTGTGCGAGCCGATCGTAAACGTTCATAAACGCGGAGCGCGTTTGTGTCTTCACGGTATTTCTCGAAACACCGGGCGAGCACCATCGCGTCCTCGATAGCCATACATCCGCCCTGTCCCAGGTTTGGAGTCGTCGGATGGATCGCGTCACCCAGTAGCGTTACGCGTTTGTTTCCCAGGTTGTGCTTGATGGGCGATCGAAAGCACCGGTCTTGAGAATTGAGTTTGGAGAAGTCGACTCAATGAGTTGTATCACTGGTCGATACCAACGCTCGAACAATCGTAGTAACTCTCCTTGCGTGTCGTGCGCTCTTGGCGTGTTAACACTTTCACCCTGCTTCCACACTTTACGGTCAGCACTTCGCTCTTCGACCTTTGGACTGGTGTTCGCAGCATTAGCCGATGCCCACCAGCCGATGCGGTTAAGCCCTACGGACCAAGTCCGAATCTTTTTCCACGCCCGTGTAATTCGATTGCAGTTGCGGGTGGTATCGAGCCCGGTATTGTCGAGGAGATTCCGCGCCAGACTGTATAGCCGCGATAGATAGGGGAGGAATCATCAAGTAGTTCAGTTCGAACTCGTGAGTGAATTCCATCAGCGCCAATTAGAAACTCCGACTCACTCGAGTGTCCGTTTGCAAAATTGGCGATGACCTTTTCGTCATCCTGGCTGTAATCGATCAGCGAGCTCCCGAGATGAACTGAAGCTGAAGGTAGTGAATCCAGCAGAATCTCTTGCAGGTCCGCGCGGTGGAGCGCGAGTGCCGGCGTGGAGTCTCGCCCCGATGAGCCAGCTAGAGATACCTTGTTGATTGGTCGACCGTTTTGATCAAGCCACTGTATTTCCTGCATCTGGCCGGAGTGCTCGAGAACTCTCTGTCCGAGACCAAGTCTCTCCAACACCCGCATGGCATTCGGCCAAATTGCGATGGCGGCACCAACGTCAAGCAGGGCTGGAGCTTGTTCGTAGACCTGCGGCTCAAACCCAAACTGTCTGAGTGCGACTGCGGTGGTTAATCCACCGATACCTCCGCCAATGATTGCGACGCGAATCATCCGGCGGAGAGTAAACAGAGAAGAAGGAAACTGTAAAGAACGTGAAGGCTTCTTAATAACTGTGGGCGAGTGGCTATGAAGTCAGTACCTCAACGCGGTAGCGTGTGGCTTGTCTTTAATTACGCCGCTCAAGATGGCGGTGTAGAGCGACACGCTCGGTTGTGGTACTGACTTCATCACGCCTGCGACTAAGACTCGTGACACGCTCACGAGCACCACCTCAGATCACCTACACCAAACGGCTTTGGTTCCGGCAAGCCATTTCGAATCTGCTCTGCTGTGAACCTTCTCGTAGGGATTAGATCATACGGAACGGGAACAACAGGTGATGAAGGTTCAACCACACCTTCCGACAGAATCCTAATCTGGGCAAGGGAAGTGAGCGGGACTTTCATCGTCAACTCAAACACCTGGGCCATGAGCCGATGACACCAAACTGGCAACGGAAACATCAGTGGTTGTTTACCGACCACCTCGGCTACACGTCTAACAGCTTCACTTAGATAAATCTCTTCGGCGCCAAGTAATGCGATGGTTTGTCGTTTCAATCGTCGATCCACTAAAGCTGCCCGCATCACGTGAACGAGGTCTTCGATGGCCAGCGGTCGGACGCTTTTCTCTTCAAGACCGACTAACGCGAAGACGGGGAATGTATGAAGCGCATGGCTCAAGTGATCGAGCATGTGATCGCCGCGACCGTAAACAACGCCGGCCTTGATGATTGTGTAATCGAGTCCGGAGTTACGAACGATCTCCTCCGCTTCCCACTTTGATTCGTGGTAAGGCGAGTCGCAGTTTTGGCGCGCTCGCAGGAAACTCATTAGCACAATCTTTGACGCCGGCTGTCTTGGCTGCCTCGACTACATTCCGGGTAGCGTCGACGTGAACGCGTTGAAATGTCTGCTTTCCAAGCTCGCGATTGATGCCAGCGCAGTGTGCAACTGCATGACAACCACTGAATGAGGCAGTCAGTTGTTTGACATCAGACAGATTGCTTGAGACGAAGTTCAGATCCTCGCTGCTCCGAGAATGTCGTGCGAGTAACACTAGTTCGTGACCTTCGGAAATGAGGCGATTAGCCAGGTGACTTCCGACGAATCCAGTTCCGCCAGTGATTGCGACTTTCATGGTTGCTCCTATTCGATCAGGTAATACTTCAATTCTTGTTTGATAAAGGCGAGCGTTCTTAAGCCGAAAGAGACGCGAGTCAATAGATATAGGACCTCTAGAACCGAATACTCGGCGATGAAAAAGTTGCTCCAGTTTGAAGTCGGGTGAAACCAGCAAAGTAGCAGCGCGGTGAAATTCGCCAGGAGCGCCACGCCTAGCCACGACCGCGTATTTCAATTGTCCAAAGGAAACGAACAAACTCAGGACGCAATGTGCGACAGCGATGCTCTGCGAACGCGTGCGCACGCCAAAACTCGTGAGGTTGATAGTCAGACTGAATAGTGCAAACAAGAGGCGAGGATTGACTCCATCAGGAGAAAAGCCAGCATCGAACGCAGCACTACGCCGGTAAGGAGGTCGGGCGTTGAGATGTCAGTCGTTGTTCGTGGTATCCCGTAAGCTAAGGCGCGCCAGGGCGGAACCTCGATCCCGAGACAAATCCGATGAAGAGGATGGTGATACCGAAAGAAATAAGCGACCAGCGCACTTTCGCTTGGGCTCGCTCTTCGTAGCTTGGTTCCACGAATCTGCGCGAATTGGCTCTTTCGTAGTCTTCCACCAAAATTCGAAAGAGCGCCCTTAATAATCCCATCTTCAATTGAACCACCGACGAGTGAGTCCCTCTCTGTACTCCCAGGTTGTTGCCTCCGTCTGGAGACGTGGGTCGCGATTTAGAGAAACGTTCTGCCTCAAGCTGAGTCGGATTCTTGAGTCGTAAGCACCCTTTTGGTTCGAGGCCTGAAGAAAAGATGAGTCGATACAGAGGACTGGAAGATTTGGATCAAGCTCATCCTCAACGACCCTCAATACCTGCGTCGTTTAAGGAAAAGGCTACGAGGTTGCGACGTTGGGCTTCGGAAAGGGCGTTCGGATTTGTAGCGTCATAGCTTAAAGATAAGACCAGCTTGATTCTTTTGATCCCCTGCAAAGAGTCGACTTCATCTCTGGAGAGCGTCCCGGATAATGATAGTCCTCGAAAGTTGGTTGAGAGGAGAACCACCAAAACAGGGCGACCGGCAAAACAAAAAAAGTACCGAAACGATCGCCCTGGCCAAAGCCCCAGGATGTCGATGAGTGATTTTCGATGCGGACCAGGAGAATCAACGACTGAAATATGCCCAGGATAAGTCCCAAAGTTAAATAGATCGGCAGGGTTGGAATTACGAGAACGTTGTAGGAACTTTTGAAATTACGACTTGTGCGAGGACAAACAGAAAAGCAGCAACGGTCCCCGCTATTGCTCCTTGGAATAACCAGTCTCTGAACCGGAGTCGTTTCGATTTGTCCGAAGCCAGACGACTAGTCGTGTTATCGGGAAGGACGCTTGGTTCTGGTTGGCCTTCGAGCGTTGACATCAGCGTTACTCGTTTTCGACTTCGTTTGAAATACCTTCTCTTAACTCGTCAACAAGTCTTAGCGCCTGTTTTCTCAACGGTCGCATGAACGGATTACTGGCTAGCGAAATCAGCTTGTCGAGCAAGTCCACCGTGTGATCGATCAGCCGATAAGTGCGTCTGTGCTTCGGAGACTTATCGTGGATCCAGAACAGGACGATTCCCATGTGATAGACCCAGAGCAGGTATGGAAGTTCGGCGCGCAGGTCTTTGGTATTCGCGTCTTTGAGTCGTCGATCGCTTTCGCAAACAGTTCAATGCTTTCCTTGCGAACCGGATCAGTCTCGTCAGAAAACGGATTGAGCGGGCTTTCTGGATTTGCGGCAGTTTTGAATAGCACGCCCGCGAACTCGTGATACGGCTCTATCGTTTCGATCTTCAGTCGCATTAAGGTCAGCAGGCGTGCTTTTCAGCGTGTGCTCCTTCTCCAAAGCGGGCACTGAAGCTGCGAGGTGTTCCTCATGGGTGCGATGGTAGAAGGCCTGGATGAGATGTTCCTTCGAGTGAAAGTAGTAATAAGCATTTCCTAACGAGAGCTTTGCTTTGTCAGCGATCGCCCGCATCGTCGTTTGCTCGTAACCCTTCTCGCGAAAGATCTCCAGGGCTGTTTCCAGGATCAGCGCTTTTGTTTGATCTCCTTTCTGTGTTTTCGCTGATTCCGTTTTCTTCATCGCACCCATAAAGTTCTCCTTTGAACGACGCCACTGCGTCACCAGCCCTCGAACGCTCAGACACCCACAACTCTCGAAATCTGATATCGATTCTGCGAGATCGCCGACACTACCTTCTTGCGTTGTCGGCAACAGTTCAGGACGTCGACAAGTCGATACGACCACTCGCGATAACGTGTTAACGCCCACAAGACCATCAGCCACGCTTTCGATCCGAAGTAGACCGCGCCACGATTATCGATCACCGTCAGATCCGTCTTTGTCAGGTCGTGATTCAGTTCCGGATAACGCTTGCGCGCTTCGTCGGAAGCACACGGAACGAAGATCATGTCGACCAGCTTCGGTTGTTCACTGAGCCATTCATGTGCGCGACGGCAGAGACCACAATCCGGATCGTAAAGAACAGTTAGTGACAACATGGTCACCCCTCCTGTTTGACGGCGGTGAATGCATCAGGACCAACGGGCGGCTGAGTGTGAATGTTTGTTTGTCGTCGTCGCATCCGGCTGAAGACGAAGAGATTGAAGAAGTGCATGACTCCCAGAACAATGAGCACCATGCCGACTTTTACGGACAGCGCTTCGATACCTTCCTTGGCATTAGCGATTTCGTAGCCAAGTTTGAGCGCCAAGCTGACGTAGCCGAAGTTGATCAGGTAGAAGCCAACGACGAGCAGGTGATTGACTGAATCGGCGAGCGCCTCGTTACCGTGAAAGACGTCGACCAGGAAGATGCGTCCGTTTTTGTGAAGTGTCTTGGCGACCCAGATGGTGAGCGCAATGCTTATCGCCAGGTAGATGAGGTAGGTTGTGATTTCTATTGTCATGGTCAGCCTCCTTAGCTGAATTTGAACACGTTCAACTATACGCAGGCTAGACCTCGATTGTTCGGTTGTCAAGAGAAAATTTGAACGGGTTCAAAAAGCGTCGCCGCAGGGCTAACTCGCTATGTCTTCGAGCAGGCAGATAACCCATGAATCGTTGTGATCGTTATGCGGCTCTGCCGCCTCCGTGCGGAATGCCTCCGGCTTTCCGACAGGCGCACTATTCATTTTGCGGCTAGGCCGCCCGAGGCAAAGCTCCTTCTTTGAACCTTCTTCTCAGGGCGATCGGAAAGCCAGAGGCTTTCCGCACGGGAGGCGGCACAGCCGCAAACCAAAGAATTTACGAAGTCCCAAGACCCAAGTCCTGTGAATCGAATCCGCACAGTTGCTTCGCCTCGCCGTCCCAACCGAAGCGTTCTGATTCAGCGACTCGATCCGCAATTGCATCCGGCTTTCGAGGAATTCTTAAGTTCCGCTCCAAAATCCTTCCGACTCCAACTGGCATCCAGCTTTGCTGAACTAGTCAAACAAACAATCGAACGATGGCAGGCGGCTAAGGAGGGCAGTCATGTTTCCAATTGGTGACGACGACAGTGGGCGAAGAACTTTTCCAGTAGTTACTTACGGATTAATCATTCTGAACATTCTGTTCTTTCTAGTTGAGTTAAACGGCGGCGAAAGCTTTATTCAGCAGTGGTCCGTCGTGCCGCGGCGGTTACTTGCGAATCCCGCTGGCGACTTTCCAACTATTTTCACTTCAATGTTCATGCATGCCGGTTGGATCCACCTGCTTGGCAACATGCTCTACCTTTGGATCTTCGGCGATAACGTCGAGGATAGTTTTGGCCACGCTAAGTTCTTACTTTTCTACTTACTCTGTGGAATCGCCGCGACATTTGCGCAGGTTGTTTTTACGAGTAGCTCCAACGTTCCGAATCTCGGAGCGTCGGGCGCGATCGCCGGTGTGTTAGGCGCTTACATCGTGATGTTCCCGCGCGGTCAGGTCCGGGTGATGATGGGCCGTGGGATCATTCCAATGCCGGCGTTGGTCGTCATCGGATTTTGGATAGTGCTGCAGTTTGTCAGCGGTATCGGTGCGATATCTCAGACGGCAGATACAGGTGGCGTCGCCTATCTCGCACACATTGGCGGATTCATTGCGGGACTCTTGTTGACGTTTGTGTTTCGCGCAACCGGGACTCAGACACGCAACTATCTAATCAGGTTGCGGCGAAGTCGATAAAACCGCGCGCGGGATCAACCGACAGCAGTTTGACCCGCGCGTGTTGTCCTACCTTCAAGCCCTGTTCTCGTTTCACGACCATGCCGTCGACCGGTGGTCGCACAATTCGTGCGAACGTTCCTTTTTCACTAACGCCGGTGACGATTGCGTCAAACTGCTCGCCGATTCGATTTCTCATCATCACAGCGGCCGCGACTTTGCGCATCTTGCGTTCGACTTTGCGTGCAGCACTTTCGCGGTCGTTGCAGTGTTCCGCAATTTTCTCCAACTCTTCCTTCGTATATTGCGCGCCGCCCTTGGTCGTGGAACTCTTCAAGAGACGTTGAATTATCAAATCAGCATAGCGTCGATTTGGTGCGGTCGAGTGAGTGTAACGATGTACCGCTAGTCCAAAGTGACCTGCACCTTCCTCGCCGGGTACTTGCACAACGTAGTCACCAGGGCCGAGAAGTTTCACCACGGCGAGCGACAGGTCTGCGAAGTGATCGGGATCTGCTTTTCTCCTGCTGCTCAAGGAAATCCGAGAGCGCGCGCACGTCCGGTTCTGATGGCAATGTCTCGTGCAGGTCTTTTTGCAATTTCGACAATACGTGGCCAGTTGTTTGGAGTTCTCACGACTCTGCGTAAAGACACCACGCCCTGTCTATCCAGAAACTCCGCCATCGCACCATTCGCGGCAATCATGAAGTTCTCGATTATGTCGCGGGCGCTGTTGTGTTCCACCACCGACAGGTCCGTGACCTCACCCTGATCATTCATAACCGGAGTTGCCTGGATCGTCTCCAGGTGAAGAGCGCCGTGAATTTTCCTGGCGTCTTGTAAGCGTCGTGCAGCTTCGAACTGCAAACGAACTTGCTTCTTCAAGTTTGGGAACTCTCGAGACCTCGTTGGGAACATCTGTGTTGTCGTCGAGCCACTTTGCCGACGACTTCGTAAGACATCTTGGAGCAGTTGTGAACCAGGGCCGGATAGACGTCTTTTGTTGTTGGCGTTCCGTCTGGAGCCACGTTGAATTCAATGACGACCGCAAGACGATCTTGGCCTTCGAGCAGGGAAGACTTGTCGGTCGACAATTCTTCCGGGAGCATCGGGAAGGTCGTTACTCCGGTGTAAACGGACGTGGTGTTCTCGAAAGCGTGGGCATCAATCGCTGATCCTTTTCTTACAAACGCATCGACGTCGGCAATACCAATGAGCACGCGAATGCTGTCGTCATCCTGCCGTTCGACAAATTCGACCTGGTCGAGATCTCGTGAAGTCAGGTTGTCGATGGACGACCATAACAACTTGCGTAAGTCACGGGCTGGCGAACTGGAGATGACCGCGTCCTCGTTGATTTCTTTGAGTTCGTCCTTGGCTGCCGTCGGTATATCAGGGCTAAAGCCCTGGGCGAGCATCGTGTCGTGGGCAATTGCAAGGAGATTGGGACTGTGATTGTGGTGGCTCTTGTTTGGCATTTGTGCCTAGTTTGTACTTAAGCTGCGTTCGAAAAGCGAGGGGCCGCTTGGCCAGCATGGCCTTCCTGAGTCTGATAGCTGAATGAGTAGAACAGGTTGGGCAGGGTGGCTTATCCCCGCTCCAGCGTCGCGCATAGCTGAAGGATTTTTACGTTTATGCCAACAAATGTGCTACGCTGGAGCGGGGCAAGCCACCTTCCCTGACCTGTTCTCTTTTATGTGAGCGACCTCCCCGCCTTGCTAACTTGCCACTAATCATGCATAGTGCCTTCTAGGTTAATCCTTCTCTCGCGCATCGACGGTGATGCGCCCCGCGCAAAAAGATAAGCCGCGCTGGTCGTTTGGATAGTTCGAGAGCAGGCTGTTGTTAATTTCAGAAGCCGCTCGTTTAAGAGCATCCGAACTCCGGTCCTTCGTCTGACTACCGTTTCTCCGAAGCCAATCCGATTCGCAGCTTCTTTTGTTCCCTACAGAGGAAAAGGTACAAATATGTCTATGAAACTCTATGTTGGAAATCTCGCGTTCGCGACCTCAAGCCAGGATCTTGCAGGAACTGTTTGCCGGAGCCGGTACAGTCGAGTCAGCGAGCATTGTTGAAGATCGCGAAACCGGTCGCTCACGTGGTTTTGGTTTTGTCGAAATGTCGTCGAAGGAAGAAGGCGAAGCAGCAATTAGTCAGTTCAATGGTAAAGAAGTCGGCGGTCGCGCGTTGAAAGTAAACGAAGCCAAGCCTCGCGAACCACGTTCAGGTGGCGGCGGTGGCCGTGGCGGTTTTGGTGGTGGTCGCGGTGGCGGCTACGGCGGCGGTGGCGGTCGTGGTGGTAATGGCGGCGGCTACGGCGGCGGCGGCTGGAGGACATCGCGAACCAAGGTGGTAAGCACCGTCCGTTAGTGATTTTCGATGCCTTTGTGGTTGGTATGCACTAACCACAAAGGCGCAAAGACACAAGTTGAGAGAATGAACGATATGAATTTTTCAGAACTGGGACTCGACGCTGCACAGTTGCGCGCAATTGAGTCTCTTGGGTATACAGACCCAACCCCGATACAACGACAGGCAATCCCTGTCATTCATGATGGCCAGGATCTAATCGGTTGTGCTGAAACAGGCACCGGTAAGACGGCCGCTTTCTTGCTCCCAATTCTTCAGAGACTGTCCGATACTCGTCGGCCAGGTGTTCGTGTGCTGGTGTTAGCACCGACCCGAGAATTGGCTTTACAGATTCAGAAAAACTACAACGAGCTAAATACGGTTAAGAGCAACCGCAGCGTGATTCTGATTGGTGGCGCGAACATCAAAACGCAGTTCGCGGATCTGCGACGTGGCGTAAGTGTTGTAATCGCGACTCCAGGACGCTTGCTCGATTTGATCAGAGCGTGGCGCGCCTCAATCTTTCGCACGTGGAAGTTTTAGTGCTCGATGAAGCCGACCGAATGCTCGACATGGGATTCTTGCCGGCGATACGTAAAGTACTTTCGCTGGTACCTGAGAAAAGACAAACACTGCTCTTCTCAGCAACATTGTCCCCAGAGATTGAACGATTAGCTCGTTCGACAATGAAGCAGCCAAAGCTGGTTGAGGTAAGTCGACGCGGTCAGGCCGCGAGCTTGGTCGGAGCAAACTGCTTACCAGGTTGCTGCCGAATCCAAGACGGCTTTGCTATTGGATTTGTTGGAACGTGAAAGCTTCGAGCGGGTGCTCGTGTTTGCAAGGACCAGGCGTTCAGCCGAACGTTTGTCACACATTCTTGCCGCGCGTGATCACCAGGTGAATCGTATTCACTCGATCGAAGCCAGCCCCAACGCGAAGCTGCATTGCGCGGTTTTCGTGATGGACGTACACGCGTTCTGGTTGGCGACTGACATCGCGGCGCGCGGATTGGACGTTGATTCGGTATCACACGTGATCAACTACGACGTTCCATCAGCCACCTGAAGACTATGTGCACCGCATCGGTCGGACCGGACGCGCTGGTAACAAGGGACAGGCGATAACGATTGTGACTCCTGTTGATGAGTTGTCGTTGCGAGCGATCGAACGACTGATGGGGCAATCGGTGAAGCGAATTGTTCCTGACGGTTTTGGCGGCACCAAGCCGGCCATGCCCGTCATGAAAGCCGGCAAGCCAGCGAGTCGTCCGACGAGTTCCGTATTTACCCGATCGTTTCGTCCACGCCGAGCCAGCAGATAAGCTGTTGATCAGTAGTCAGTAGTCCGTGGTCAGTTGTAGACTGTTGTAGTTTCCGACTGACCCTGGGCTGTGCTGGATTCTTATCGGGTTATGTTATCGTCGCGGTGAACAACGCACGAGAACCCGGGTTCATCAAACGTCCACTGACTACGGACGACTGACCACTAACTACAACTTAAGGAGAATTTACTTGGCAGCAGAAGATCTAATTCCAGCAGAAGGCGTCATCATCGACAAGCAGCCAAACGCCTTCTTCAAGAGTACAACTTGATAACAGCGAACACGTTGTATTGGCTGCTGTTTCAGGCAAGATGCGCAAGAATCGTATTCGTATTCTTGTTGGAGATCCGCGTGAGTGTTGAGATGTCACCTTACGATCTTACGCGCGGTCGCATCACCTACCGGTACAAATAAACGAATTGCCAATTGTCGATTTCCGATTGCCGATTTTGACCTCCGGCTCTCGGTTTCGATAGCTGTTCTCGTTCTTACTTGTTAACGAGCAGGGAAAACTGCATCAAATTGGCAATCGGTAATTGAAATCGGCAATCACTTAAACTCAAACGACTTCACAAACTCCGTCACCGAATTGTCCCACTTCGCGATAGTCTTCGCAGGTCCAACAACTTTTAAGTAGTACGAACCCTTTGGCGTTTCGATAACGGCCGCCCGTAACCGGTAGTTTGGGTTGTTGTAAAACTGTCCGCTCCCTGGCGCGGTTTCGGCCGTGTAGATTCCGCCTACATCGATCGTCGTAACCTTCAATCCGTTAACCGTCAATGAACCTTCCTTCGCCTTGTCTTTTGAAGTAGATCCATCGGACTGCTTCATTTGATTGATCCAACGCTCAATGTTGGCCGCCGCTCCGCCGCCTTGTCCCTGTCCAAAGTAATAGACGACTAGCGCAGCATCTTCTGCCGTCGCCAGTTTCCCTGGGCAGTTTGTATTGTGCGACTCGCATCGCTGAGCTGGCCTTCTCTTCCACCCAGCCAGTTGGAGCTTTGAACTTCAGTGTCGCGGCAGGTTCCTGCGCTGATGCTAGCCAACAAGTCGCTAACACGAGCACAGTGATGAATAGGAATTGTTTCAACATGGCGCTCATTTAACCCGAACCCTCACGCTTTGGTAAAGGACCGCTGATGCAACTCGACTCGCCTTGGAGTGCGGTGCCCGTCACCGCTTTGGTAAAGCGAGCCTCTATCTAACGGTCCGTATTTATCAAGCAATGGCGAGGCGCCCACCCGCGACGTCCATTCTTAAGGGCATCGTTACCCCAAAAGTGTTTGCCACACGACCACTTGGTTTTCCCACCGTATCGCCGTGACGCTGCTGCTTATTAGCGTGATAGTATGCCAGTATTATGCATGCGGATGTGGTTCTTATTCGTCTTATATTTACGGCGATCTTAGTAGGAGCGGGATACATACTGCGACCTGTTGCTGGCGACCATTGGATATCAGCCGGTGTCGGTGCTTTAGTCGCGATTTGTATCATCCTCTTCGAACTGAGAATCCGTCGAGCTACCTTAAAAACTCTAATCGGCGCAGCAGTAGGATCGATACTGGGAATCATTGGGGCGTATCTGATCGGATCGCTGATCAGTAGCCAGGAATCGATCGCCGTCGGTCCACATGTCAAAGACCTTCATCACGCTCGCGCTGACGTTCTTCATGGCGTACGTGGGACTGATGGTGGGAGCAGCCAAGAGGTGACTACCTCGAACTGTCTGCTCTCGGAGGAATCTTTAGCGACAAAGTAACGCGCCGCGACTTAAAGATACTCGATACGTCAGTAATCATCGACGGTCGAATCGCTGATGTGGCGGAGACCGGCTTTCTGACCGGCTCTCTGATCATTCCCCAGTTCATCCTTCGCGAGCTTCAACAGGTCGCTGACTCACCTGATTCTTCAAAACGGCAACGAGGTCGTCGTGGCCTTGATATGTTGAATCGTTTGCAGAACAACAGCTCACTCGACATTCAGATAGTTGAGACCGATTTCCCGTCGGTGCGAGAAGTGGATCTCAAACTGATTGAGTTGGGACAACAACTCGATGCGGTGATTGTTACCAACGATTTCAACCTGAACAAAGTATCGCAACTACGCGGCGTTAGCGTGCTGAATATCAACGAACTGGCGAATGCTCTGAAACCGGTTGTGCTTCCTGGTGAAGCGATGCGTGTTTTCATCCTGAAGGAAGGCAAAGAATACAACCAGGGCGTGGCATATCTTGACGACGGCACGATGGTCGTTGTCGACAACGCTCGCCGGCTTAATCGGAAAGAATGCCGACATCGCTGTAACGAGTGTGCTGCAGACAACCGCGGGTAAGATGATTTTTGGTCGCCTTTGGGAAGAAGCGGAAAATGGTGGCCACAACGAAATTCATCGCACGAACGGCACCTCGCGTCGCCAAACACGTGACTCCCGCAGCGCCCGGGACCGGTTCGCATCACTGACAGTGAGGCGATCACGGAGACATAGTTTAATGTCCGATAAGCTTCAGCTTGTCGTTGTGTGCGATAAGCTTAGCTGAGCCCTGAGAAGCTGAAGCTTATCGGACAGTCCCAGTTTCCAATTTCTCTTTCATGAACACCGCTATTATTGCCGCCGCCGGCAGTGGCAGCCGGATGGCGAGCGATCGGCCAAAACAGTTTCTGGAGTTGTCAGGAACGCCGATCATTTTTCATACCCTCAAACCATTTGAGGAGTGCGATACGCATCCACGAAGTCATCGTCGTTTTACCCGCAGACGGAGTCTGCGGGTTTCCTGTCAACTGGCCGGAAGAAGTTTGGTTTGAGAAAGCTCGTCGAAGGTCGTGCCCGGCGGTGCGACAAGAGTCGATTCAGTCAAACGTGGACTGATGGCTATTCGTTCTGCCACAGCCGAAATCGTTGCGCGTCCATGATGGGGTACGGCCCTTCGTTACGCAGTGGAAGAGATCGAGGCGACGGTGCATGCGGCAGAGTGAGCAGCGCGCAGCGATTCGTTGTCGCCCCAGTCATTGATACGATCAAGAAACGAGCGATGGCACTGTGTTGCGAACGCTCGATCAGGAAACAACTGCGTCACGCCTTAACTCCGCAGTGCTTTCGTTATGAATTGCTAAGAAGAGCTTTCGAGAACGTCGACGTCAATGACGCGTCTTTGACGGACGAGAGTTCGCTCGTCGAAAGAACTTGGCGAACCGGTAACGATTGTTGAAGGCAGTTCTCGAAACGTGAAGATTACAACGACGAGCGACCTGATATTGGCAGAAGCGCTGTTGAAGAGTTTTGAGTGACAAGACATTGATAATTTGAGACAGGACTAACAAGAGCTTCAAGATTAAGAACAAAGCACCAGACCAGACACTAAACCGAAAAACCTACGACCAAAGACCAGGTCCTAACACCAACACCCAAACCAATGCTCCGTATCGGCACCGGCACCGACACACATCGCCTCGTTGAAGGGCGACCACTCATGCTTGGCGGTGTGCACATCGCTTCCGATGTAGGTGGCGAAGGTCATTCGGATGCTGACGCTCTGACCCATGCTGTTGCTGATGCCATCCTCGGCGCGCTTTCTGAAGGAGATCTTGGCGTTCACTTTCCCGACAAGGATCCGCAATGGAGTGGTGTTAATAGTCTGGAACTCTTGTCGCGCGTAATGTGGTTGGCCCGTGAGCGAAGTCTTCGCGTTGTTAATGTCGATTCAACGGTCGCTACTAGAATCGCCGAAGTTGAGGTCCTATATCGACGCAATGAGAGTAAACATTGCCGAGGTTGCTCGGCGTTGAGATTGGCTGCGTAAGTGTTAAAGCCAAGACCGGCGAGGGACTTGATGCAGTTGGGCAGGGGCTCGCAGTTTCCGCTCAGGCCGTTGTGCTTATGGAAAGCAACTAAGGAAGCAGCTTGAGACCTCAAGACGTCATCAGAAAAAGAGAGACGGGAAGAACCTTTCTCGAGAAGAGATCGAGTTTTTCATCGACGGAGTCACGAGCGGCAAAGTTGCCGACTATCAGATTAGCGCCCTGCTCATGGCCATCTATCTAAATGGCATGAACGACGCACGAGCAGCAGGTGCTGACTGAGGCAATGCTCAACTCGGGAAACATCCTCGACTTTTCAGACATTCCCAAACCAAAAGCAGACAAGCATTCAACTGGCAGGTGTTGGTGACAAGACTTCACTGATCATCGCTCCAATGGTTGCTGCCTGTGGAGTTTGCGTGCCGATGATCTCCGGACGTGGTCTTGGGCCATACAGGCGGAACGCTCGACAAGTTGGAATCGATTCCAGGTTATCGAGTCAACCTACAGTGCTTCGGAGTTTCGCAAAACGCTTGAAGACGTCGGCTACGCGATGGCTGGTCAAACTGCAGAAATCGCGCCGGCGGACAAGAAGATGTACGCGCTTGCGTGATGCGACTTCTACTGTTGAAGCCATTCCGTTAATTGTCGCCTCGATCATTTCAAAAGGGTGCCGCAGGACTTGGTGCGATGGTGATCGACGTTAAGAGTGGGCAACGGTGCGTTCATGCGCGATGAGTCGCGATGCGACTGCACTCGCGCCATGCGCTGGTGAGTACCGGAAACTCTTGTGGCATCAAAACGCGGGCGCTATTGACGGACACTGAATCAACCGCTCGGAAGCGCGGTTGGCAACTCGATTGAAGTCGAAGAATGCATCAATCTGTTGCGTGGTGAGTTTCCACGATGCAGCCAGACCGGTATCTGGATCTCTCGCTTGAGCTTTCAGCGCACATGCTGGTGCTGGCCGGCGTTGAAGAGACCCTGAGCTGGCGCATGTTCACCTGCAAAAGTTCTCGACTCAGGTGCTGCTTTAGAATGCCTCCGAAACAACATCATTGCGCAGGGCGGCGACCCGCGCGTCTGTGATTCTCCGAAAGATTTTCTTCCTTTGGTAACTGAATCCGTTAAGGTAGAATCCCCGCGCTCTGGCTACATCACAAACGTCGACACCACAGAAATTGGACACACAATCGCGGCTATCGGTGGCGGCCGGGTGCGCATCGAAGACGTGATAGATCCCACAGTTGGTTTCTTTGCCGAACGCAAAATCGGTGACCAGCTAAACGCAGGAGAGACTATTGGTGTGGTCTACTGTGCCGATCCGGCGAAAGCTGAAGAGGCTCGGAAACGTATTCAGGAATGCCTATGAGATTGCTGACGGACCGGTGAATGAATTGCAGAAGTTAGTTAAGGAAGTAATCAACGAATGAAATACAAACTTCTCGCGCTGGCGGTTCTGTTGTCCTTTGTCGTTTTGCTGATGTCGGGGTGCGGTCAGGGATACGCCGCAGACGACAAGTCGAAGATCCACGTCGGAATCGTCTTCGATATTGGTGGTAAGGATGATCGTTCCTTTAATGCAGCGGCGTGGCAAGGTGTGCAGCGGGCAGCGAAGGATCTGCCGATAGTATTACGCGACATTGAGCCAGGAACTCCAAACGCGATCGAACCTGCGATGCGCGCCTTTGCCGAACGTAACTACGATTTGATTATCGGTGTCGGTTTCGCGCAGGCTCCAATCATGGAGCAAGTCGCGAAAGACTATCCAAACATTCACTTCGCGATCATCGATGGAGTTAGTGAACTGCCAAATGTTGCCTCGTTGGTTTTCAAAGAGCATGAAGGTTCTTATCTCGTTGGAATCCTGCCGCCAAGGCGTCACAAACAGGAACAATAGGTTTTCTTGGTGGAATGGATATTGGTCTGATTCATCGCTTCGAGAAAGGCTACGAGGAAGGAGCGAAATCAGTTAATCCAAACATTCGCGTTATTCAGAACTACGTAGGGGTTACGGACAGCGCGTGGAATAATCCGGGAAAGGGAAAGAGTTATCGTTGGCCCAAATAGGTAAAGGTGCAGATGTAATCTTTACCGCTGCCGGCAATTCAGGATTGGGCGCCTTCGATGCCGTTGAGCAACAAGGAACTCAAAACGGCCGCGCGACTCACTTTGTTATTGGAGTCGACTCAAATCAAAACATGGTGAAACCAGGCTTCGTCCTCACGAGCATGGTGAAGCGTGTTGACAACGCTGTCTACAACATCGTTCAGGAAGTGTTCAATCATCGCTTCGAACCTGGTCTACACGTTTTTGGTTTGGACAAAGACGGTGTGGGCTACGCGATGGATGACAACAACAAGAACCTCGTCTCTCCAGAATCAATCGACAACTCGCAGAAGAAGCGAAGAAGAAGATTATTGCAGGGCAGATTAAGGTGACGGATGCGATGTTCCAGTAAGGGGTGGTGCTTAGTACTTGGTTTTTATTAGACGACAATTTATATCCGATGTGGACGTCAAAAGCTCAAGCCAATTATGGATCAACTCTTGCCAAGCCTGAACGCCTACTATCGCTCGATTGACAAAGCCGCTCAGAACGAGCGAACAAAGTACAAAGCACAAAAGTACCAAGCACAAAAACAGTAACCCGACTTCATGCTCGAACTCCGCAACATCTCCAAACGCTTCGGCAATGTGCTGGCCAACGACAACGTCAACATTGTCGTTAAGCCGGGTACGATTCATGCCATCGTTGGCGAAAACGGAGCAGGGAAGTCGACCGCGATGCGTATTGCTTACGGGTTTTATACGCCCGACAGCGGCGAGATTCTGGTCGACGGGAAGGTCACAGAGATTAAGTCACCTCACGACGCGATTGCCGCCGGCATTGGGATGGTCCACCAGCACTTCATGCTCGTTGAGCCAATGACTGTTGCTGAGAACATAGTCCTTGGTTCTGAACCAGGAACTGCACTCGCACTCGATCTACAAAACTGCCGCAACCGAGATTAGAAAACTTTCTGAAGAGTTTAAGCTTGCGGTAAATCCCAACGCGGTAATCGAACATCTTTCAGTCGGACAACAACAACGCGTCGAACTTCTAAAGGCTCTTTTTCGTCATGCCCGTTGTCTGATTCTCGATGAGCCTACCGCGGTACTTACGCCGATTGAAGTCGAAGAATTCTTCACGATACTTCGGCGCATGCGCGAACAAGGCAAGACTGTCATCATCATCACGCACAAACTTTCTGAAGTTCTGGCGATCTCCGACGAAGTTACTGTTATGCGTGATGGAAAAGTTGTCGGCGGTGTGCAGACCAACGACACAAACGCCGCAGAGTTGGCTCGAATGATGGTTGGACGCGAGGTCTTACTACGTGTTGAAAAGCCGGGACCCAAGATCGGTGAACCGCGAAGTCACGATCAAAGGGCTGACTGTTACTACTCCGCGATGGATCGAAGCCGTTGAACGATGTTTCATTCGAGGTCCGTCGCGGCGAGATCGTCGGCATTGCAGGCGTCGAGGAAACAGGTCAAACGGAATTGATGGGAAGCGCTGGCTGGTCTAATTGAACCAGCAAAACTCCTTGGTGAAATAAACTACGCGGGCAAAGACATCACACGTACCGGGGCTCGCTCACGACGTGAGTTAGGTATTGCGCATATTCAGAGGATCGACATCGCCGCGGCTTGTTGCTCGATTTCAGTCTGGCTGAGAACTCGATTCTCGGTGTGCATTATCACCGCAAGCCAATTACCTCAGGCCCCGGAGAAATCTTTCTGGACGAACGCGCCATTCAGGGATCGAGTTAACGACATCATCAAGAACTTCGATGTTCGTCCACCGGATGCTCTGCTCCCAGCGAAAGCTTTATCGGGCGGTAATCAACAGAAGTTGATCATTGGTCGCGAGTTCCACGTACATCCAAGGCTTCTCCTGGTCTCCACAACCAACTCGAGGCGTAGACATCGGAGCGATTGAATTTATCCACCGAAAGTTAGTTGAACTAAGAGATAGTGGCTGTGCCGTCGTGCTGGTTTCAGCGGAGTTGGAAGAAGTGACGAGTCTGGCTGATCGACTGTTGATAATTCATGAAGGCAAGATCGCCGGTGAAGTGGATCCAAAAGCTGCCACGTTGGAAGAGATTGGGTTGTTGATGACGAGGGGACATTAAAGTCAGATGGCGGTCGGCAAAAAGCAGGCTGCATCAGGTCCAAAGCCTCTAAGCACATAGTACAAAGCATGCTCATCGCTCATAAATGAAAAAGCTTCTCAAAGAACTGCTCTTTCCCCTGATAGCAGTCCTCGCGGCGTTTGTGGTCGGCGGAATCTTGATTTGCTCGTGGTGATAATCCCATTACCGCTTACCGACTCCTGCTAGGTAGCGCGCTCTCCTGGCCAGACGGAATTGGCTACACACTGTTTCACGCTACACCTCTGATCTTCACCGGACTTGCTGTGCTCGTAGGTTTCCTCGGTGTGGTCCCTCTAATATCGGTGCTGAAGGTCAACTCTACGTTGCCGCATTCGCTACTGCCTGGGTTGGTATCACCTTTGCAAATCTGCCGGCTGTGTTGTTGGTGCCAATGTGCCGCGCGGCTGCGATCCTGATGGGCGCACTTTGGGCCGCAATACCGGGCGTCCTGAAAGCAAGGTTTGGTTCGCACGAAGTTATCAACATCGATCATGTTGAACTTTATCGCCGTTGCGCTGGTCAGTTACTTCACTCAATATCACTACAAAGCTCCTGGCGATCCCATTTTTGCCAAGCGTCTCGATTGGTTACGGGGCGCACATTGCGCGACTCGGCAAGTTCATTCCGGGTCTGGCCAGAACGTATTCCGCTCAATCTCGCTTTTCTACTGGCGCCGTTTTCTTGCCTCCTGGTCTACGTGTTCTTGTGGCGAAACCAGGGTAAGGATTTACGAGATCAGATCTACGGGAGTAATCCTTCGGCTGGGCAGGAGCAACGGCGGAATCTCGATCAGCGAAACAGATCATGGCTGGCCATGGTAGTCTCTGGTGCCGTTGGCTTCGGAACGGTTGGCATCCAACGACGTTTCGCGGGTTATCGCTATCGCTATTACGACGGGTTTCCAGATAACTACGGCTTTACCGGGATCGCCGTCGCACTACTAGGCCGCAATCATCCGGTCGGAGTGATCTTGGCCGCGTTGTTGTTTGCAGTGCTTCAACATGGCGGCGGCATTTACGTCGATGGGTTTTCCGAGCATGTCACCAAAGACATTGTTCAAGTCCTGCAGGGAATCATCATCCTGTTTGTGGCAGCGGAAGGCTTTTTCAAATATGTCTCGGGTCGCCTCCGTTTAAAGCACAATCCGCAAAGGTGTAGACGATGAAAGATATTTCTTACTTGGGGCTTGCTCTTGTCGACGATACGCACACTGCAACTCCTTTCTGATTCTGGCAGCCATCGGGTGGTCGTAGTTCTCGGAGCGCTCAGGCGTGATCAATATCGCCCTGGAAGGCAAGATGCTCGGCCGGTGCGTTTCACCGCCGCGGCGGTGACCTATGCGTGGCTGATACAAGGCTTCACTATGGGCAACGCGAGTCCGTGGGTAGGCTTGCTTTGGCGGCAATCGCGCGCCAGCACTTTCATCGCCGCGATTTATGCGATTGCTTGCATCAAGTTATAAAGCTGATCAGGTTGTTAGCGGTGCAGCAATTAACATTTTGATGCTTGGCATCCCCGGCTTTTGAGTGGCGCGCTTCTTCCTTTCTCTGGTTCGAACGCCGCAACTTCCAGCAGGATCACCTGACGCCGCAGTCGCCGAAAGTAATAGCAATCGTCATCCCTGTTGATCGTTGGGTTGATCTGGCACGTGCTCTATCGCACTCCATTTGGACTCAGATTGCGTTCGGTTGGTGAAAACCGGAAGCAGCGTGATGCCGCCGGCGTCAGCGTAAATCGCATTCGATATTCTGGAGTGTTGTTGGCTGGTGTGCTGGCGGGAATGGGCGGCGCTTTATCTTTCAATCGGACAGTCGTCATTGTTTACTCGCAACATGACTGCCGGTCGTGGCTTCATCGCACTGGCAGCGCCTGATCTTTGGCAAGTGGCGACCAGTGCAGACGATGCTGGCGTGCTTGTTGTTTGGATTCACCGAGGCGCTTTCATACTCAGATGCCAGGCACGGTAAAGTTGCCATCAGGCGAGGACATTCCCGTGCAGTTTATTCAGATGGTTCCCTACGTTTTGACAATCATCGTGCTTGCAGGTTTCATTGGATCTTCACGACCCCGAAGGCTTTGGGAATCCCCTATCAAAAAGAGAAGTAGAACATTGGGAGAGCAGCAAATGGGAGAACAAGTGGCGAGCACAGGTCTTTACGAGCGTGCCGAACACGCCGCTCGAGTCATTCGTTCGCGAACAAGTGAGACTCCACGCGTAGCAGTCGTATTAGGTAGCGGCCTCGGGGGATTTGCAGACGATTTTGATGACGCAGTTGGAATCCCTTATGAAGACATACCGGGTTTTTCCCGTTCTACTGCCCAGGGACACGCTGGAAAACTAGTAGTCGGGAAGATCGATCAAGTTCCGTTACTTGCGATGCAGGGACGCGTGCACTTTACGAAGGCTACTCGCTGGAGCAAGTCACCTTTCCGATCCGCACGTTTAAGTTATTAGGTATTAAGACGCTAATACTGACTAATGCTGCTGGTGGGATTAATGTGCAACTAAGCCAGGGTGCGCTTATGGTGCTCAGTGATCATTTGAACCTGATGGGCGACAATCCATTGCGCGGGCCTAACGACGACCGGCTTTGGGCCACGTTTCCCGGATCTGACTTCTGCTTATTCTCCTGAGCTTGCAGGAAATTGTGATTGAAGAAGCGCGTGCGCTTAGCGTGGAAGTTCGTCGAGGCATCTATGCGGCGCTTGCGGGACCAAGTTATGAAACACCTGCCGAGATTCTTCTGCTCCGGAATCTTGAGCGGATGCCGTCGGCATGAGCACGGTGCCTGAGGTGATTGTGGCGCGCCAGATGGGAATAGAAGTGCTGGGTATTTCATGTATTACAAACATGGCCGCCGGGATCAGCGACGATCCGATTAACCACGAAGATGTGATGGCTACTGGCGATCGGGTGAGGGCGAACGCTTACTCAGCTGCTGCGTCGGGTAGTGGGTCGTGTGAATAGTAGGGTATAAGACAACCTGATTTGTAGAGAGAAACCTAACTGTGCAATACGTGGATTGGAATCGTGAGCATGATAATTGGTATTTGTGGTGGAACGGGATCGGGCAAGACAACCGTTGCCAATAGCAATACGTAACTGAACGAAGTACAA
>ERZ1370068.249-contig-10224_pt1 | contig 30720 bp, 47 predicted proteins | sample MGYA00561227_ERZ1370068 | MGnify/ENA primary metagenome ERZ1370068 (study PRJEB38410, sample SAMEA6850437) | metagenome | study: Metagenomic assessment of the ecological functions of the soil: analysis of the soil microbiota associated with the...
GGTAGCCCACTTCGTTCAGTTACGTATTGCTTGATCGGCGAGGGCGCCCGCGTGCTCGGCGACGGCGAGCCCAGGATCGGCGCCCATGGCAAGCCGGTGCTGTTCTTCCATCCGAAGGATTTTTCCGGCGCGCTGGTCGAGAAGTCGAGCAGGCTTGATGGCCTATACGATCTCAACGTGCGTTCGCGATCTACTTCCGTTCTGTGGTGGAGTCGTGCTGTTTGCTGACGCTGCCGTTCGGCGTGCGCAGCCAGCACGAGGAGGGCGGTGAGGGTCGAGGGACCGATCCCGGCGCGCCGGTCATGGCGCGGATGGGCCCCAGAATTGGTCTGGACCACGGTCATCTCGGCGGTCATCTTCGGCATCGCGATGTGGGCCTATAATGCCGGCTATCTCTCGATCGAGCGGTTGTCGAGGCTGATGGGAATGCCGTTCTGACAACTACATTCGCGGCGCGGGGAAATGGAATGAATTTTCAACGAAGCGTAATTGCGTGCTCTGGTAGCGCTGCTCGCCTTCGGGCCTTGCCGCAGCGTTTTATGCGAACTGGAAGACGCAGACGCGGCTGCGCACCGTGCAGGCCTTTGTCGAAGGCTCGGTGTTTGCCGAGGCGGTGGCGGCCTGCGAGCGGGCGCAGAGCACGACGCCGTTCAAAGTGGAACGGCGGCAAGCAGACCGCGGTGATCGGACTGAACTTCGGTCGAAGCTCAACAAGGACACCGTGATCGCAAGCTACACGCTGCTCGCCGACAACGTGTTCTGCGACTACGATCCGATCAAGAAGAAGGCGGACATCGGCTCCAACTTCCTCGAGCGCGAGACGTTCTAGCGGACGTCCCGCAGCGGGACTGAGGCCGCTGTCCGGCACCGGGGGAGGCTGCCGATGACCTCACACGAGCGACCGCTGGATACGCCGCAAGGCAGGCGAATACCGCATTCTGCGCGAGGCGGACTTGCGCGACTATCTCGCGCCGTATCCCGCGGTCGCAGCCCGGCTCGGCGGATCGCCCGCCGCCTGGTCGATCAGCGAGGTCGGCGACGGCAACCTCAACCTCGTGTTCATCGTCAAGGGGGCTGCGGGCGGCATCGCCGTCAAGCAGGCGCTGCCCTATGTGCGCCTCGTCGGCGAAAGCTGGCCGCTGCCGCTGTCGCGCTCGCATTACGAATATCTGGCGCTCACGCATCAGGCGCGGCTGGCGCCCGGGCTGGTGCCGGCCGTGCTGCACCACAACGAGGCGCTTGCGCTCGTCGTCGATGGAGCTGCTCGAGCCGCATATCATCATGCGCAAGGGGCTGATTGCCGGCACGCGTCTATCCGCGCTTCGTCGACGACATCACGACCTTTCTGGCGCGGACGCTGTTCTTCTCGTCCGACCTCGCGGTTCCAGCCGCGCAGAAGAAGGAGGGGATTGCGGCGTTCGCCGGCAACCACGCGCTGTGCAAGATCACCGAGGACCTGATCTTCACCGATCCCTACCGCGTGGCCGAGCAGAACCGCTGGACCGCAGCCCTGGCTCGACGCGACCGCGGCGCGCGTTTCGCGAAGACCTCGATCTGCACGTCGCGATCTCGCGGCTCAAGCTCAAGTTCATGGCCTCGCCGGAAGCGCTGATCCACGGCGACCTCCACACCGGATCGATCATGGTGACCGAAAGTCGAGACGCGTGGTGATCGATCCCGAGTTCGCTTTCTACGGACCGATGGGGTTCGATATCGGCGCCGTCATCGCCAATCTCCTGATGAGCTATCTGGCCTCCGCCGGCCACGAGCGCTCGCCGGGCGAGCGGCGTGCTGTTCGAGGCGTGGGTGCTGGAAACGATCGAAAGCGTCTGGACGGAGTTCGCCCGCAAGTTCCTCGAGCTGTGGCGCACCGAGGCCAAACGGCGACGCCTATCCGGCCGACGCTGTTTGCAGGTGCTGCCGGCGCGGCGCGGCTGGAGGCCGAGCGGCTGGCCTATATGGCGCGGCTGTTCGAGCGACACCGTCGGGTTTTCGGCCGCGAAAATCATCCGCCGCATTCTGGGCCTGGCGCACAATATCGATTTCGAACTGGATCGAGGATCCGCAAGCGGCGGGCCGTCTGCGAGGCGCGCAGCCTGCGGCTCGCGCGCGCGATGATGGTGGACGCGGCCGTCGTTCCCAACCATCGGCGCCGTCACCAAGGCGGCGCGCGAGGTCGCGCGACTGGCAGCCGGATTTCGGCGGCTGAGGTCGAAGCCGCCTAGTCGACCGCCTGGCCGCGCAACCGCTGCGCATAGACGTTGATGACGAGCGCTGCGAGCAGGATCAGGCCGCGGATCAGGATCTTCAGGAAGCTGTCGATGTTGACGTGGTCGAGGCCGTTGTTGAGGACGCCGAGCACGAACAGGCCGACGATGGTGTTGCCGATGCCGCCGCGGCCGCCGAACAGGCTGGTGCCGCCGACCACGACGGCGGCGATCGAGATCGAGCAGATAGGTGTCGAACTCGTTCTGCTGCGCGCTGCCGAAATGCGCGACGCCGAGCATGCCGCCGATCCCGGAGCAGACGGCCGAGATCACCATGACGCTGCCGAGGATCAGCTTGACGTTGAGCCCGGAATATTCCGCCGCCTCGCGGTTGCCGCCGACCATGTAGACGTAGCGGCCGAAGCGGGTGTAGGTCAGCACCAGATGGCCGCCGAGCAGCATCAGCGCCGCCACGATCACGATCCAGGGAATGCCGCCGATCGACGCCGATCCGAGCGTCGTGACCAGCGGCGGCACCTTGTAGGCGATCTGCCCGCGCACCAGCAGCGCCGAGATGCCGGCGGCGATCTGCATCATCGCCAGCGTCATGATGAAGGAGGGGATGCCGATCACCGTCAGCCCGAACGCGTTGACGAGGCCGAGCAGGGCGCAGAGCGCCAGCGCCAGCAGGATCGCGGCCCATCCCGGCATCGGCACGTTGGCGATGTTCACGTAGGAATCCTGCAGCGTGAAATAGGCGACCGCGATGCCGGTGACGTTGGCGATGGCTGGCGACCGACAGGTCGATCTCGGCGCACAGGATCACGAAGGTGAGGCCGACGGCGATGATGCCGGTGACCGAAACCTGGGTCAGGATGTTGCCGAAATTGTCGAGCGTTGCAAAGGAGGGGCTCGCGAGCGGCGAAGAAGCCGATCAGGCAGATCAGCGTCAGGAACGGCGCGATGTTGCGCATCTGCGAGCGCAGCATCGACGTGCCGAACGCTGCGCGGCCGCCTGCGATCCGCCGCCGGAACTGTCGCGCTTTCACCGGTCGCCATCGTCGTGTCTCCGTCAGGCCGCTTCGAGCAGGCGGTCCTTGCTGACCGCCTCATTGGCAAATTCGCGCACCACCGCGCCGCGCTTCAGCACGATGATGCGGTCGGCGAGCGACAGCACCGTCTCCGGCTCGGTCGAGAGCACGATGATGGCCAAGCCCCTGGCGCGCAGGTCGCGGACGATGTGGATGACGTCGTTCTTGGCGCCGACATCCATGCCGCGGGTCGAGTTCGCACAGCACCAGCAGGCGCGGCGGATAGCTCAGCCATTTCGCCAGCGCCACCTTCTGCTGGTTGCCGCCGGACAGCATGCCGAGCTCGAGCTCGACGGCCGGCGGGCCTGATCTGCAACTGCTCGACCTGCCGCGTCGGCGATCGACCGCTCGCGCGACGGCTTGAGCAGCAGGCGCGAAATGCGATCGAGGATGCTGATCGAGATGTTCTTGTAGACCGGCTCCTGGTGGAACAGCATGGCGCGGCGGCTCTCGGGAACGAAGGCGATGCCGGCGCGCCGCGCACCGGCCGTGCTGCCGAAGGCCTTTTGGCTGCCGGCCACCGCCAGCGTGCCGCGGTCGGGCTTGATCTTGCCGAACAGGATCCGCGCCAGTTCGAGCTGCCCGCAGCCCATGAAGCCGTAGATGCCGAGCACTTCGCCGGCGCGCGCACTCGAACGAGACGTCCTGCAGGCTGCGGGCGAGCGACAGCCCGCTCGGCGTTCAGCACCACCGGCCGATCGCTCGGCGGCGGCAGCATGATGTCGTGCGCGTAGGTCTCTTCCAGCGCCTCGCGGCCCTTGCCGATCATCGCTTCGATCAGGGCCGGCTTTGCTGGTCTCGGCGGCTGCGGTCTCGGCGACCTTCCTGCCGTTGCGGAACACGGTCACCGTGTCGGAGACGCGCAGGATGTCCTCGATGAAATGCGAGATGAAGACGATGCTGGTGCCTTCGTCGCGCAGGCGTCGCAGCGTCGCGAACAGGCGTTCGACTTCGGGCGGCGACAGCGCCGAGGTCGGCTCGTCGAGAATGATGATGCGGGCGCCGGAGAACAGCACGCGGGCGATCTCGATCAGTTGCTGCAGGCCGATCGGCAGGTCGCCGAGCCGCGACATCGGATCGACGTCGATGCCGAACCGCTTGAGCTGCTCGCCGGCCTCGCGCGCCATGCGCCGCCACTGCACGAGGCCGAAGCGGTTGGTCGGCTGGCTGCCGAGAAACACGTTCTCGGCCACCGTCAGGTCAGGCGCGACGCTGAGTTCCTGATGCACCATCGCGATGCCGGCCGCATGCGCGTCGCGCGCCGAGCGGAAGCGGGTCTCCCGGCCGTCGAGCACGAAGCGGCCGGAGAAATCCGCATGCACGCCGGCGATGATCTTCATCAGCGTGCTTTTTCCCGCGCCGTTCTCGCCGACGAGACCATGGATCTCGCCGGCGGATAGCGCGAAGTCGACCCCACGAAGCGCCTCGACGCCGCCGAAGGCTCTTCGTGATCGTCGTGCAGTTCGAGGATGGGCTGAGCGTCCCTGCGACATGCAGGGTCTCAGATCAGGAAATGATCCTCCATCCACTGCATGCCGGCGGCGTTGGCCTTGGTCACGACCGGGCCGTCGGTCACCACGCTCTTCGGGATGCCCTGTCCGCTCTTCTCGCCTGCGGTCACGGCGGCGACGCCGGCGACGATGGCGCCGCCATGGATGCGGCAGGAGGGATTGCGGACGGTCGCGAACATGCGGCCTTCGCTCACCGCCTGGATCGCCGGCGGCATGGCGTCGACCCCGCCGATCAGGATGTTGGTGCGGTTGCGCGCCTTCATGATGTTGTAGGCGGCGAGCGCCATGTCGTCATTGTGGAAGAAGGCGGCATCGATCTGCGGGTATTTGGTCAGATAGGTCTCCCACAGCCGCGCCGTCTTCGAGACGTCCCAATCCGCCGGCTGGGTGTCGAGCACCTCGATGTTCGGATATTGCTTGACGACCGTGTTGAAGCCCTTGGCGCGGCCCTGTGCGCCGGTATGGCCGAGCGCGCCCTGGGTCATGATGACCTTGCCCTTGCCGCCGATCGCGTTGACAGAGCGCCTGCGTCACCGAGGCGCCCATGAATTCATTGTCGGGCGCCGAGGAACGAGTGGACGTTGATCTGGTCGAGCGGCGCGATCAGCGTGTCCATGTCGATCACGGGAATGCCGGCGTCGATCATCTTCTGCACCGGCTGCGGTCAGCGTGCCGATGCCGAACGCCTGGATGGCGACAAAGTCCCATTTCTGCGAGGCCATGTTGTCGATCGCGGCGCGCTGCTTGACGGCGTCGAGCTGACCGTCGAACCAGGTGACCTCGACGTTGAACAGCTTGCCCCACCATTCGGCCGCCTGCTTGCCCTGTGCGCACCAGGTAGCCTGCAGGCCGGCGTTGGAGAACGCAGCCTTCAGCGGTTTCTCCGAACGTCCGACCTGCGGCGAGCGCCGGGTTGATGCCCATGCCGCCGAACAGCGCAGTTGCTGCGCCGGCCGTCGCTGCCGCCTGAAGAACATCGCGCCTGGTCGTTGAGGATTTGTCGATCCCGGGCATTTGCTCGCTCCCTCATTTTCATTTCTTGATCATTTGTTTGACCGCTGGCGTCGCTTGCACGCGCCGCGGATCATGGCAGTGTCTCACAATCAAGGCGTTCGCGCTACCCGTGGACAAGTTGCTCGGGATCGCTGGTTGGCTGAAATCTTTTGCGACTGCGAGCAATCGGGGACGTCACTTCGCCCCGGTGAGGTGCTTCCGAAGGAAGGCCAGCACGCCGCCATTGAATTGCCGGGTGGAAGAGCCAAACGGTCGAACCCTGAAGGGTCGGTGCAGATTTCGGGTGCCGCCTCGGCAGCGCCGCAGCGCAGGGCGCCACGAACGAGAAATGCCCGGCATTCGGAACGACGTGATATTCGTGTTGTGAGCGCACCGCTTCGTTCACGATGTCGACGCTGTGCGGCAATACGCCGTCGCCGCCGTATTCGGAGGCCCAAAGTTGAATCGGAACGGCAACGGCATCGAAACTGCTGGCTGTGAAGAACGCTGCAAGCGGATCAACGATGACCGCGGTCTTGATCCGGGGATCCGGCGATCGGCAGCTCTGCCGGGAATTCCTTTTTGAAAACATGGCGGCAGATAGCGGGCGGCGATTCCCGACAAAACTCGGTCGCGTTGGCCCAATCCGGCCTGGCGCCGATCAGACAAGCCCGGTGTAGCCGCCGCGCGAGAAACCGAAGAAGGCGATGTGGTCGCCGTCGATGTTGGGAGCCAGGGCCGAGGCGCCGAGCATGAAATCGATCAGGCGCCGGATGTGATTTGGCCGCTCGACGAAGATGGCAAGCTGTTCTGAGCGGCTCGGGTCCGAGGCGGTGTCGCCGGGGTGATTGACCGCGGCAACGATGAAGCCGGCGTCCGCAAGCACCTCCGGCGACGTCGTGATGGACGATGAAACTGCCGGTGCGGCCGTGCGAGATGACGATCAGCGGCAGCCGGTCGCCGGACAACGGACAATCCTTCACGCCCGGCAGGGTGATCTTGCCGAGATCGATTTCGCCTGGTGGCTGGGGGCAGGGATACCAGAACGCGCCGCTGCATGGCGGGGGCGTTCGCGCTCGCTTGTATGCGTAGCGTACGGAAACCGGCGGCATGCGCGCTCACCGCCATCAAACAGAGGACGATTGTGCCGAGGAGCTTGCCAGCCTGCATCGCGTGCCTCCCGCCAGGCAGATCATACCAGATATTTTCGATTCATGCCTGGTTCCGAACGACGCCCTCGACCTCGGCCAGCAGCTTTCGCCACGCCGCATCGATCTCCGACCGACCAGTCCGCGCCGAGAATCTCCGCGCAGCGTCGCCGCGATCACGCCGAAGAACGCGACGAACAATTCGCGCGGCGTGCCGTAGGCGTCGTGCGACGACACCTCGCATTCGATCAGGCGGAAATGGCCGTGCCGTTCGCCGGCGAAATCGAGGATCGCCTCGATCGTCAGCGCGAGCATCGAGCCCTTCGACGAGTCCGCTGCCCTCGCTGCGAAACATCGTCTCGGCTTCGGGATGTTCGCGAAACAGTCTTCGATAGACCAGCGGCGTCAGGTCCTCGCAGCGCTCGGCGGCGAGTTCAAAACTTCGTTCGATCGGATCTGCTGATGCCATGATTTGCGCTGGCGATGATGTCGATCTGAGAGCACGTCACAAAAAGAGCAGGGCGCTAAGCCCTGCTCGAAAAATTGTGTCGACCCTGTTTTCCCCAAAAATTCGGATTTGATCTTGATTGATGGGGTGACGCTGCTTGTGCGCGCCGGGCTCCTCCCGAGACTTGGACCACCAGACATCAGCCTATCGGCTGGCCTGAGGCTGGATTGGTAGACCATCTTTTTCGTCTTGTCACCATTTTCGGCAACGATTGTTCAAATTTCGAGCAATTTGCGAAATGATCGGAATTTGCCAGTGCGGGTTGCAGGTCTGCAGTGCCCGGTCCGAGGTGAAAGTGGCGGGCGCGGGTGCGTACTACACCACGTCCGGCCATTTATTTCACTGCTGGCAAGCGGAAAAGCCGGGAATCCGGATCTCGACACCGGACCTCGTGCAGGTGATTAGGTCGAGACCGGATGGGTTTGCGATGCGCCGGCGGCTGAAGAATTTTCTGCCCATAGTCCTGATCGCCTTGGTGGTGCAGATTTTCGCACCGATCGGCGCGTGCTGGGCGGCCGCCATTGCAACCTCCGATCCACTCTGCCGCGGCCGTGATCTGCCACGGCAGTGGCGGCTCGACGCCGGGTCAAGCCGACCAGACCGGGCATCGCGCCCATGACGGATGCTGTTCGGCCTGCAGCGTGCTGCAGACCGGCGCGCCGGTCGATACGCCCGCAGGTGGCTGCGGTCGCCATCGAACGCCCAGTCCGGGCAGGTCGTCTGGCACGATTTCGCAGCCGCGCTTCGCCGGCCCTCGGGCCGGCTCGACCGCCCAGGCACGCGCGCCCGCCACCCGTTTCCTGACCTCCCCGAAGACCTCGAAGATCGGTGCAGCCGTGGCTGTGCCGGATGGTGCAGTTCATGCAGGGCCGGCCAAGAGCGCCGGTGTCAGGATTATCAGATGTACGGTTATCATCGCCTGGGTGGCGCGAGCCTGCTCGCTGCTCGGCGGCGCGTTTTGCGCAATTCCCTTGATGGCGCGGCGCAGACGGCGGGCCAGACGCTGCCTCCGGTGACGGTCGAGGCGCCGCGAGAGGCGCGGGCCGCCCGACCAGCCGCGGCGCGAGCACCCAAGCCCACGCGAACCGCCGCTATCTCGCGGCGCCAGAAGCCTGCCGCGACGCCAGCAGCCAGTCGCCGAAACGATGGCGGTGACCCCACATGTCGCGGTGGGCACCCCTCCGGTCGTGGCGCGCTTTCAGCTGCCGCAAAATCCTTCAGCATCACCGACAAGCAGATCGACGAGACCATCAACCTCAGGGACCCCGAAGACGCCGTCAAATACATGCCGAGCCTCTTTGTGCGGAAGCGCAACGATGGCGACAATCAGGCGGTGCTGGCGACGCAGAACCTGGGGCCTCAATTCGAGCGCGCGGACGCTGATCTACTACGATGATCTCCTGGTCTCGGCGCTGATCGGCAACAACAATTCCGGCGCCTCGCCGAAATGGAATCTGATCTCGCCAGAAGCGATCGCGCGGATCGATTTCCTGAACGGACCGTTTTCGGCGGCCTATCCCGGCAACTCGATCGGCGGCGTGCTGCTGATCACTTCGAAAATGCCGGACAAGCCGTTCGCCGTCGCCAAGGAGACGGTGTCGGTGATGCCGTGGAATCAATACGGCACCAAGGACACCTATGTGACCAGCCAGACCAGCGCCGCCGCGGGCAACCGCGACGGCCGGCTGTCATGGCTCGTCACCGCGAACTATCTCGACAGCCATCAGCAGCCGCTGAGCTACGTCACCAACGGCGCGACCGCTGCGAACCGAGCGGAATTCCTCGGGACGACGGGAACGTTTCCGGCGCTCAACAAGCAGGGTGTGATAGCCAACGTGGTCGGCGCCGGCTGCGCTTGCCCACTCCCAGCAAACTGCGGGCAACATCCGCCTCGCCTATGACATCACCCCGCTGGTCCAGGCAACGTATTCGTTCGGCATCTGGAACAACGTCCAGGCCTCCACGCCCCAGACCTACCTGAGATCGACGGCAAGCGGGACGCCGACGTTTGCCGGCATCAGCAGCTTCGCCAGCAACAAGTACATCTGGGATCAAACCCAGATGAGCAACGCGGTTTCGCTCAAGAGCGACACCAAGGGCGTGTTCGATTTCGACCTGTCGGCATCGAGCTATAACTACCTGCAGGACATCCTGCTCAATCCGTTCACCGTGACGCCAGCCGGCGTCGGTTATTCGACCGAACGGCAAGATCACCCGCAATGACGGCACCAACTGGCAGAATGCCGACGCCAAAGGCATCTGGCGTCCGTTCGGCGTCGATGGTCCGCATGAAGTCAGCTTCGGTGTCCATGGCGATCGCTATCGCCTGGAAAATCCGGTGTTACGCTTCGTCGGCCTGGGACGCCATCTCCGTCCACCGGTACGGGTCAGCTGTTACTCGCAGGTGTACTGGCGAGACCCGGACCGGCGCGCTGTGGCTGCAGGATGCCTGGAAGATCGTTCCCGGTCCTCAAGCTGACGCTCGGCGGGCGGCTCGGAGACCTGGCGCGCGCTCGATGGCTTCAACGTCAACACGACGGCGACCGACATGCGCCGGCGTGCATCACCAGTCGACAGCGGTGTCCAAACATCAACCCGGGACTGAACTCGACGAATTTCTCGCCAAAGGCCTCGCTGTCGTTCGATCCCGAACAAGGATTGGAACATCACGGCCAATTTCGGTGAGGCCTATCGCTATCCGACCGTCACCGAGTTGTATCAGAACATTACGGTCGGCGGCGTTGCGACCTTCGCCAACCCGATCTCGCGCCGGAACAGGATTTCACCGGCGAATTGAACGTCGAGCGGAAGTGGAGCGACTGGCCGGGTGCGGCTGAGCCGTTCAGGGAGCGAACCAACAACGCCATCATCTCGCAGACCAACCTTCGTGACCAATCCGACCACGGGCGTTCAGACGCCAACGACCGTCATCAGCAATGTCGACGCAATCCGGATGCAGGGTGTCGAGCTGTCGGGCGAGAAGGACAATGTGCGGGATTGCCGGCCTGTTGTTGTTTGGCAGCGTGACTTACGTCGATTCACGGATCCTGTCGGATCCGAGCTGGGCCGGCCTCGATCCGCTGACGGCAAAGCCGACCACCGTGGTCGGCAAGCGCGTGCCCTTTGTCCCGGACTGGCGCGCCAAGTTCGGCGTGACCTATCGGCCGAACGAGAGCTGGGCCTATACGGTCGCGGCGCGCTACAGCGGCAAGCAGTATTCGACCCTTGATAACACCGACATCGTTCCGCACGTGTTCGGCGCCTTCGACAACTTTCTTCGTGGTCGACATGAAGGTCCACTACAAAGCGACCCGAAATTTCTCCTTCGATTTCGGGATCGATAATCTCTTCAACGAGCAGTATATCCTGTTCCATCCGTTTCCGGGCAGAACCTACGTGCTGGCCGCGAAATACACGTTCTAGGCGGAAGCCACAGCAGACAGCAAAAATCAACGGAGCTTCTAATGAACTATTCTCCCGCAATCTTCGCCTTTGCCGCGCTCGCGATCACGCTGTTCGCTGCCTCCGCGCGCGCCGAGGACGTCAAGGCCGGCGATCTCGTCATCAGCGCAGGCCTGGAGCCGCGCGACGCCGGGCGGCGCGAAGATCGCCGGCGGCTATCTGACCATCGAGAACAAGGGCGCGGCGCCGGACCGGCTGGTCGGCGGCGCCGGCGATATCGCAGGCCGGGTCGAGATGCACGAGATGGCCGATGAACAACGGCGTCATGACGATGCGTCCGCTCGACAAGGGGCTCGCGATCGAGCCCGGCAAGACCGTCAAGCTTGCGCCGGGCGGCTATCATCTGATGCTGATGGATCTCAAGAGCCCGCTCAAGCAGGGCGACAAGGTGCCGGTCACGCTCGAATTCGAGAAGGCCGGCAAGGTGACGCTGTCGCTCGATGTGCAGGGCGTCGGCGCGCAGCGACCTGCGGGCGGCGAGCATGGTGGCCACATGGAGATGAAGAAGTCGCACGACGGGATGAAGATGTGACGAGGATGGAGAAATTGCACCACGCACGTTCGCCTGCGCGGCTCAGGTCGCGACTCGCCGGCCGGCATTGCCGGGCTTGTCGCTGTGTCGTGCCTGCGCGCAAGGCCGATGGTTGCCGCGACCGACGACGAGAAGTTTCTTCACGCATCTTCACACCGAAAAGGCGATGGCCAATGTGACGGTATCGCCCGGGCGCGCCGGGCCGGTCGACATCACGATCCAGCTCGAGACGGCTGACGAGCCGCCGCTGACGCGCAAAGGCCGTGTCGGTAACGCTTTCCAACCAGCAACTCGGTATCGGTCGTCAGACGCTTCCAGGCTGCGCGCGCCAGTGACGGCCAGTGGCGGGTGAAGGCGTCGATGCGGGCGCCTGGGCGCTGGATGCTGGGGCTTGGCATCTCGATCTCTGATACCGACAAGGTCGAGATCGAAGCGCCAATCTTGATAAGATGATCGCGCCGCAACCGAGCGACGGCAACAGACAGGAGAGGCACGCGATGATGCGGCATGAAGATGTAGGGGTCGAAGATGCTGAAGGCCGTTTTGTCAATTGCGTTCGCCGTGCTTCTCGGGTCACCGGCGAGCGCGCATGTCATCGCTGGAAGGCAAAGCAGGCCGACGGTCGGCTCGTACTACAAGGCGGTGTTCGCCGTGCCGCATGGCTGCGCCGGTTCGCCACGATCAAGATCCGCGTGCAGATCCCGGAAGGCGTGATCGGGGTCAAGCCGATGCCGAAGGCCGGGCTGGAATCTCGAAACGGTCAAGGGCAAATATGCCGGCGAATACGAGTTTCACGGCAGCAAGCTTGTCCGAGGGCGTCAAGGAGGTGGCGTGGAGCGGCGGCAAGCTCGCCGGACGACAATTACGACGAATTCGTCATCAGCACCTTCCTCACCGACGGCCTGAAACCGAACACCACGCTGTATTTTCCGGTGGTGCAGGAATGCGAGCAGGGGATCAGCCGCTGGATCGACATCCCGGCCGAAGGGCGTGCCGGCGCATGATCATGGCAGCAAGACGCCGGCGCCGGGCCTCAAGCTGATGCCAAAGCCTTAAAGCGCGCCGATGCGGCGCCTGTTCGCAGGACTGGCGACGCTGGCTTGTGGCGCTGTGTTTTGCGACGTCGGCGCTTGCGCATGCCTCGCTGGTCTGCGGCCGAGCCGGCCGATGGCAGCCTGCTGCCGCAAGCGCCGAAGACGGTGACGCTGCGTTTCAACGAGACCGTGGCGCCCGCCGTCGTCAGCCTGATCGACGCCAACGGCAAGGCGCGCGAGGTCTCCGTCCGCGCCGTCGACCAATCCGTCGTGATCGCATTGCCGGAGAACCTGCCGCAGGGCACGCAGGTCGTCAGCTACCGCGTGGTTTCGCAGGACGGGCATCCCGTCGGCGGATCGCTGGTGTTTTCGATCGGCGATGGTGACCGGCGCGTCGCCGCAGCCGGGCGGCAGCTGGCTCGTTTCCGCCCTGATCTGGCTGACGCGGATCGGGGTCTATCTCGGCCTGTTTGTCGGCGTCGGCGGCGTGTTCTTCGCCGCCTGGATCGGGCAGGGGCCAAGCGGCGGCGACAGCGATCCTGCCGCGCTCCGCATCGGCCTTTTCAGCGCGGTGGCCTCGCTCGGCCTGCAGGGTATCGATCTGCTCAACCTGCCGCTCAGCGGCCTTGTCGTCGCTGGCGCCATGGACGAGCGCGCTGGTCGACCAGCCTGGGCCGTCGCTCCTGATCGCGATCGTGGCGATGGCGATCGCGCGGTTCGCCTGGCGCAGCCCGTCGGATGACGATCGCCTGGGTGCTCACCGGCGTCGCCATCGGTCTGGTGGGGCTTTCGCTCGCCACCAGCGGTCACGCCGCGACCGCGCCGCCGCAATGGCTGACCCGGCCGTCGTTGTTCCTGCACGGCGTCGGCGTCGCCTTCTGGCTCGGCGCGTTGGCGCCCTTGGCGGCGATGGCGCGGCAGCACGACGAGGTGTTGCCGTGGACGCTCAAGACCTTTTCGTCATGCGGCGCTGCCGATCGTGGCGCTGCTCGCGCTGGCCGGCCTGTACTCGCCATCATCCAGCTCGAAAGCTTTGCCGCGCTGATCGAAACCAGATACGGCGTCATCCTGTCGATCAAGCTTGCGCTGGTCGCCGGCTTGCTCGCGCTCGCCGCGCTGAACCGCTTTCGCTTCACGCCCTGTGGTCGCTCGCGACTATTGCAATACGCGGCCTCTGCTGCGATCGGTGCTGCTGGAATGCGTCGCTGGCGCTCGGCATCCTCGCCGTCGTCGCCGGCTGGCGCTTCACGCCGCCGCCGCGCGTACTGGTAACAGCCGCCGATGGCCCCGCTGGCGGTCCACATTCACACTGGACGCCGCGATGTTCCAGGTGCTGATCTCGCCGGGCCGGGTCGGATCCGACAGTTTTGTGCTGCAATTGATGAACGGCGACGCCAGCCCGCTTGCCGCCAAGGAGGCGACGCTGACGTTGAGCCTGCCCGCGCGCGGCATCGAGCCGATCGAGCGCCGCGCCACGCTCGGTCGCGACGGCTACTGGCATGTGCGCAACGTGCCGCTGCCATTTCCCGGCCGCTGGCATATGCGGATCGATGCTCTGGTGACCGATTTCAGAAGGTCACGCTGGAGGATGATTTCGACCTGCGCTGACGATTGAGGGGCCAAGGAAGGTCAAATAAGGTTTGCTTTACCGAATCCGGCGATCCCCTTACAATTCGGGAAACTGCCCGCAAATCGGCTCAATTGGCGGCTTTTTCATAACGGCCGCCCTTGTGTTTTTCGTACCCGATCCGGTTTCACTGCGGCGCTCTTGCCGTCCTCAACCGATTCCCTTGAGTGCTTGCCCATGCGATTGTCGCGGTTTTTCCTGCCTATTCTGAAAGAGAATCCGAAAGAGGCGGAGATCGTCTCGCACCGGCTGATGCTCCGCGCGGGCATGATGCGGCAGGAAGCGGCCGGCATCTATGCGCTGGCTGCCGCTCGGCTTCCGCGTGCTTGAAGAAGATCGAGCAGATCGTCCGCGAGGAGCAGGACCGCGCCGGCGCGCTGGAACTGCTTGATGCCGACGCTTGCAGCTCGCCGACCTCTGGCGCGAAAGCGGCCGCTACGACGCCTACGGCCCGGAGATGCTGCGCATCACCGACCGCCACAAGCGCGAACTTCTGTACGGGCCGACCAATGAGGAAATGATCACCGAGATCTTTCGCGCCTACGTCGAAGTCCTACAAGAGCCTGCCGCTCAATCTCTACCACATCCAGTGGAAGTTCCGCGACGAGCAGCGTCCGCGTTTCGGCGTGATGCGCGGCCGCGAATTCCTGATGAAGGATGCCTATTCCTTCGACCTCGACGAAGCAGCGGCGCGGCGTTCCTACAACAGGATGTTCGTCGCCTATCTGCGCACCTTTGCGCGGATGGGATTGAAGGCGATCCCGATGCGCGCCGAGACCGGCCCGATCGGCGGCGATCTCAGCCACGAATTCATCGTGCTCGCGGAAACCGGCGAGTCCGGCGTCTACTGCAACCGCGACGTGCTCGATCTGCCGATCCCGCCCGACGATGTCGATTACGAGGGCGATCTCACCGACGATCATCAAGCAATGGACCTCGGTCTATGCCGCAACCGAAGACGTCCATGACGCCGCGCGCTTCGAGCGCGAGGTGCCCGATGACAAGCGGGTGCACACCCGCGGCATCGAGGTCGGCCAGATCTTCTATTTCGGCACCAAATATTCCGATCCGATGAAGGCGCTGGTCGCCGGCCCCGACGGCGCCGAGGTGCCGATCCATGGCGGCTCCTACGGCGTCGGCGTCTCGCGCCTGGTCGGCGCCATCATCGAGGCCTGCCATGACGATGCCGGCATCAAATGGCCGGAGGCGGTCGCCCCGTTCAAGGCGGCGATCCTCGAACCTGAAGCAGGGCGACGCTGCTGTCGATGCTGCCTGCGAGAAGCTCTATCGCGAGCTGCTCGCGAAGGGCGTCGATGTGCTCTATGACGACACCGACCAGCGCGCCGGCGCAAAATTCGCCGCCGCCGACCTGATCGGCATCCCCTGGCAGATTCTGGTCGGTCCGAAGGGCCTTGCCGACGGCAAGATCGAGGTCAAGCGGCGCAGCGACGGGTCGCGCGAGAATCATGAGCCCGGCAGACGTGGTTGCTACGGATCGCCGGATAAAGTTTATCCACCGCCTCGCAGTGCTGCCGGCCAATACGGCCACATTTGGCCCCGAATCATGGGATTATCGAAAGATGGATGAGACCATGACCGAGACAGTCCGAACTCCGCCCTTTGCGCCATTCGAATGGCTGCTGTCCGGACGCTATTTGCGCGCGCGTCGCAAGGAAGGTTTCATCTCCGTCATCGCCGGCTTTTCGTTCCTCGGCATCATGCTCGGCGTCGCCACGCTGATCGTGGTGATGGCCGTCATGAACGGCTTTCGCAAGGAACTGCTGGACAAGATCCTCGGGCTCAACGGCCATCTTGCTGGTGCAGCCGCTGGAATCGCCGTTGACCGACTGGAAGGACGTCGCCGAGCGCATCAGCCAGGTGCAGGGCATCCGCCTCGCGGCGCCGGTCGTCGACGGCCAGGCGCTGGCGTCCTCGGCGTTCAACGCCTCCGGCGTGCTGGTGCGCGGCATGCGCGCCGACGATCTGAACAGCCTGTTCTCGATCGCGCAGGAACATCAAGCAGGGCACGCTGGAGGATTTCGACGAAGGGCAGGGCGTCGCGATCGGCCGCAGGCTCGCCGATCAATTGTCGCTGCATGCCGGCGACAGCATCACGCTGGTGGCGCCGAAGGGGGCGGTGACCCCGATGGGCACGACGCCGCGCATCAAACCCTACAAGATCGTCGGCCGTGTTCGAGATCGGCATGTCGGAATACGACTCGGCCTTCGTGTTCATGCCGCTGCCGGAGGCGCAGGCCTATTTCAACCGCAAGGACGACGTGACCGCGATCGAGGTGTTCACCACCAATCCCGACAGGATCGACAGCTTCCGCAAGATGGTGACGGAGGCGGCCGGGCGACCGGTGTTTCTGGTCGACTGGCGGCAGCGCAACTCGACCTTCTTCAACGCGCTGCAGGTCGAGCGCAACGTCATGTTCCTGATCCTGACCATGATCGTGCTGGTGGCGGCGCTGAACATCGTCTCCGGCCTGATCATGCTGGTGAAGGACAAGGGCCAGGACATCGCGATCCTGCGCACCATGGGCGCCTCGCAGGGCGCGATCATGCGGATATTCCTGATCACCGGCGCTTCGATCGGCGTCGTCGGCACCATTGTCGGATTCCTGGTCGGCATGCTGATCTGCCTGAACATCGAGATCGATCCGGCAATTCCTGTCCTGGCTCACCAGCACCGAATTGTTCGATCCGACGCTGTATTTCCTCTCCAAGCTGCCGGCGGAGATCGATTTCGGCGAGACCGCCGCCGTGGTGATCATGGCGCTGACCCTGTCGTTTCTGGCGACGCTGTACCCGTCCTGGCGCGCCGGCGCGCTCGATCCCGTCGAAGCGCTCCGGTACGAGTGAGGAGCGAGATGGCCGAGGGGGCGGAAGATGTACCGGTTATCTATCTCCACGAGATAAGGCGCCAGTACAGGCAGGGCGAGGCGACGCTGACGATCCTCAACGGCGCCAAGCTTGCGCTGTGGGCGGGGCAGTCGGTGGCGCTGGTGGCGCCGTCAGGCGCGGGCAAATCGACGCTGCTGCATATCGCGGGGCCTGCTGGAAACCCCGGATGACGGCGAGGTCTATGTCGCGGGCGCGCCGACTTCGCAGCTCTCCGACATCGACCGTACCCAGATCCGCCGCTCCGACATCGGCTTCGTCTACCAGTCGCACCGGTTGCTGCCGGAATTCTCCGCGCTCGAAAACGTGATGCTGCCGCAGATGATCCGCGGGCTGAAACGCTCCGAGACGATCAAGCGCTCGGCAGGAGATCCTCGCCTATCTCGGCCTGAGTGATCGCATCACGCACCGACCGGCGGAACTGTCCGGCGGCGAGCAGCAGCGGGTCGCGATCGCGCGCGCGGTGGCGAACGCGCCGCGGGCGCTGCTGGCGGACGAGCCGACCGGAAATCTCGATCCGAAGACCGCCGATCACGTCTTCAGCGCACTGATGCAGCTCGGTGAAGGCGACGCGGGTGGCGATGCTGATCGCGACCCACAACATGGATCTCGCCGCGCGGATGGATCGTCGGGTGTCGCTCGCCAACGGGCAGGTGGTCGGGCTCGATTAGCCCTCAGTACACGTGGCTTCACTTTTCAGCGAGGGTCGTTTCGAACTGCGTGTTGCAGTGAAGTTACAGCAATTTCGACGAAGCGCTGTTTATTCAAACCCGCGACGACCTTGGGGTCATCACATCTGGAACTGGGAACAACAATGAAAAAAGTTTTGCTTGTCACGGCGAGCCTGATCGCGATCAGCGCGACGGCGCCGGCTCTTGCTGCGGACCTCGCGGCGCGTCCCGCACACCAAGGCGCCGCCGATGGTGGCAGCGATCTACGACTGGAGCGGGTTCTACGTCGGTGTCAACGGCGGTTGGGGTTCGAGCCGCAACAGCTGGGACTCCGTCTCGCGACGTTTTGGTCGGCGCTGAGGGCAGCCACGACGCGACCGGCGGCGATTGCCGGTGGCCAGATCGGCTATCGCTGGCAGTCCGGCACCTGGGTGTTCGGCCTCGAAGCACAGGGCGACTGGGCTGACCTGAGCGGCAGCAATATCAGCACGCTCTTCCGGGCCTGCGTCAACAACTCGAAGATCGACGCCTTCGGGCCTGTTCACCGGTCAGGTCGGCTGGGCCGCCAACAACGTGCTGTTCTACGTCAAGGGCCAGGTGCGGCTGTGACCTCGAACAAGTACAGCATCAACAACGCAGGTGGCGCGCTGTTTGCGAGCACCGGTGACGACACCCGCTGGGGTGGCACGGTCGGTCGCCGGCCTCGAATACGCCTTCGCGCCGAACTGGTCGGCTGCGATCGAGTACGATCACCTGTTCATGCAGGATCGCACCATCAGCTTCACCACGCCGGGCACCGGACTGGCCGTCGCCAGCGATCGCATCCGTCAGGACGTCGATCTCGTCACCGTCCGCGTGAACTATCGCTTCGGCGGCCCGGCGATCGCGAGGTACTGATCTCCAGCGCGGTTCCGCTGCGAGATCGAAAGCCCCGGGCATCACCCGGGGCTTTTTTCGTTGGCTGCCAGCGACCGGAGAAGCGCCGGAGCCGCTGCGCGCAGACCCTGGGTGGTGGGCCGGTCTTGATTGGGCCAGCTGATGACGAGTCCCTGTTTGCGCCCCGGAATGTGATAAAGGATGGCATGCCGATGAAACCGCTCGAAACTAACAGAAATGGACATCCAGCGCGCCCGCCGGATCGACGCTCGCGCGCATCAGGACCTCTCTGATAGCCAGGCCGAATACGTTGTGAGAGCGATCGCTCAGGGCATCGCCCAAGGTCGCCGGCAAGGGCTGGAACGACGAAGGCTCTGAGCGACCGACCGCCGAACAATGCGCGGGCGGCATCGTCGCCAAAGGCGACGACCCGGCAGATCAAAGCGGATTTCTTTCAGGCTCACTTTCAAACTGACCCGCTTCCCAGCCTTGACTCCCGGAACAAAAAGGAACAATGTTCCCTCATATGTTCTAAACCAGGGAGATGATCGATGTTGAAGATCTTCGTGGAAGAGGCGGCGGCGCTGGCGTCGATCACGCTGTTCGTCGGGATGATCGCGGTCTGGGCGCAACTGATTCCCCAGCTCTGAGACGGGGCGGGCGGGGTGCACCGGTGCGACGCTGTGGACGAAGCGGTCCCCCTGGGGAAAAGCCGGACGGCTAGCGCAGGATTGTCCGTTGAGCGTGGACTCTGCGGCGTCGAGGCCATCACCATTGCAGAGGCGAGTCGGGCCGGGAGCTGCTGCCCCAAGCCTGACGATCGCGCCCCTCCACGATGCCGGAAGCCCCAAAGCGACCATGTCCAGTGCCGGATTCGTTCATCTCCACGTTCATTCGGCCTATTCGCTGCTGAAGGGCTCGATCAAGATTGCAAAGCTCGGCGAGCTCGCGAAGGCGGACCGCCAGCCGGCGCTGGCGCTGACCGACACCGACAACATGTTCGGGGCGCTGGAATTCTCCGACAAGATGGCGGGCTACGGCATCCAGCCGATCATCGGCTGCGAGCTCGCGGTCGATTTCGGCGACTCAGGATCCCAATGCGCGCAACGCGCTTGCGGCGGGGCCGGCGCGGATCGTGCTGCTGGCGGCGCGCGAGCGCGGCTACCGCAGCCTGATGCGGCTGAACTCGCGGGCGTTTCTGGAGACGCCGATCCATCAATCGCCGCACATCAAGTTCGACTGGCTCGAGGGCGAGGCCGAGGACCTGATCGCGCTGACCGGCGGGCCGGACGGGCCGATCGCGCTGGCGCTCGGCGCCGATCATGCCGGCGCTGGCGGCCGATCGCGCTGCGACCGGCTGGCGGGCCTGTTCGGCGACCGGCTCTATGTCGAATTGCAGCGCCACGGCATCGACAAGGAGCGCCGCACCGAGGCCGGCCTGATCGATCTCGCCTACGCAAGGGCCTGCCGCTGGTCGCGACCAACGAGCCTTATTTCGCCGGCAATGACGATTACGAGGCCCACGACGCGCTGCTGTGCATCGCCGGCGGCCGGCTGATCGCCGAGACCGATCGCGACCAGCTGACGCCCGATCACCGCTTCAAGACCCGCGCCGAGATGGCGGTGCTGTTCGCCGACATCCCGGAAGCGCTGGCGTCCACGATCGAGATCGCCGAGCGCTGCTCGTTCCGGCCGATGACGCGCAAGCCGATCCTGCCGCGCTTCACCGTCGGCGCCGGATCGGCAATCGCGATGCGCAAGCCGAGGAGGCGGCGGAGCTGAAGCCGTCAGGCCGAGGAGGGGCTCGCGCGACCGGCTCAGCGGTGCACGGCCTGTCGCCGGGCACCACGGATGAGGACTACCAGCAAGCGTCTCGCCTTCGAGATCGACGTCATCAACCGCATGAACTATGCGGGCTACTTCCTGATCGTCGCCGACTTCATCAAATGGGCGAAGGCCCAGGACATTCCGGTCGGGCCGGGCCGCGGCTCCGGCGCGGGCTCGCTGGTCGCCTATGCGCTGACCATCACCGACCTCGATCCGATCCGCTTCGGCCTGCTGTTCGAGCGCTTCCTCAATCCCGAGCGCGTCTCGATGCCGGACTTCGACATCGACTTCTGCCAGGACCGCCGCGGCGAGGTGATCGACTACGTGCAGCAGCGCTACGGCCGCGACCAGGTGGCGCAGATCATCACCTTCGGTACGCTGCAGGCGCGCGGCGTGCTGCGCGACGTCGGCCGCGTGCTGCAGATGCCCTATGGGCAGGTCGACAAGCTGACAAAACTGGTGCCGCAAAATCCCGCTGCGCCGGTGACGCTTGGCGGCGGCGATCGCGAGCGAGCCAAAGCTGCAGGCGTTTCGCGACGAGGACCCGGTGGTGGCGCGCGCCTTCGACATCGCCCAGCGCCTCGAAGGCCTGACGCGGCACGCCTCGACGCATGCCGCCGGCATCGTGATCGGCGACCGTCCCTTGAGCGAACTGGTGCCGCTCTATCGCGATCCCAAATCCGACATGCCGGTGACCCAGTTCAACATGAAATGGGTCGAGCCGGCCGGGCCTCGTGAAGTTCGACTTCCTCGGCCTGAAGACGCTCACCGTGCTCGACGTCGCGGTCAAGCTGCTCAAGCAGCGCGATATCCACGTCGATCTCGCGACGCTGCCGATCGACGATGCCGCAAGCTACCAGATGCTGGCGCGGGGCGATGTGGTCGGCGTGTTCCAGGTGGAAAGCCAGGGCATGCGGCGCGCGCTGGTCGACATGCGGCCCGACCGCTTCGAGGACATCATCGCGCTGGTGGCGCTCTATCGCCCCGGTCCGATGGCGAACATCCCGACCTATTGCGCGCGCAAGCACGGCGACGAGGAGCCGGAATACCTGCATCCGCTGCTCGAGCCGATCCTGAAGAGAGACGTTCGGCGTCATCATCTACCAGGAACAGGTGATGCAGATCGCGCAGGTGATGGCCGGCTATTCGCTCGGCGACGCCGACCTGCTGCGCCGCGCGATGGGCAAGAAGATCCGCTCCGAGATGGAAAAGCAGCGCGCGATCTTCGTCGCCGGCGCGGTCAAGAACGGCGTGCCGAAAGGGCAGGCGGACACGATCTTCGAACTGCTGGCCAAATTCGCCGACTACGGCTTCAACAAGAGCCACGCCGCGGCCTATGCGCTGGTGTCCTATCACACCGCCTACATGAAGGCGCATTATCCGGTGGAGTTCCTGGCGGCGTCGATGACGCTCGAACTCAACAACACCGACAAGCTTTCGAATTCCGCGCCGAGGCGCAGCGGCTCGGCATCAAGGTCGAGGCGCCCAACGTCAACCGCTCCGGCGCCGACCTTCGAGGTCGGCGACGAACACCATCTATTACGCGCTGGCCGCGCTGAAGGGCGTCGGGCCGCAGGCGGTCGAACTGATCGTGGAAGAGCGGCGCAAAGGGCGCGTTCACCTCGCTCGCCGATTTCGCCGCGCGGGTCAATCCGCGCGCGATCAACAAGCGCGTCATCGAAAGCCTCGCCGCCGCCGGCGCGTTCGACACGCTGGAACCGAACCGCGCCCGCGTCTTCGCCGGTGCGGACGCGATTCTCGCCGCCTGCCAGCGCAGCCATGAGGCGGCAACCGTCGGGCAGAACGACATGTTCGGCGGCGCTTGCCGACGCGCCTCGATCATGCTGCCGCAGATCGAGCCGTGGCTGCCGGCGGAGCGGCTGCGGCGCGAATATGACGCGATCGGCTTCTTCCTGTCCGGCCATCCGCTCGACGATTACGCCACCGTGCTGAAGCGGCTGCGCGTGCAGTCCTGGGCGGAATTTTCGCGCGCCGTGAAGACCGGCGCGACCGCAGGCAAGGTCGCGGCCACCGTGGTGTCGCGGATGGAACGGCGCACCAAGACCGGCAACAAGATGGGCATCATGGGCCTGTCGGACCCGACCGGCCATTTCGAGGCCGTGCTGTTCTCCGAAGGGCTCGCGCAATATCGCGACGTGCTGGAGCCAGGTGCGGCCGTGCTGCTGCAGCTCGGCGCCGAACTGCAGGGCGAGGACGTCCGCGCGCGGGTGCTGCATGCCGAACCGCTGGATGACGCCGCGGCGAAAACCCAGAAAGGCCTGCGCATCTTCCTGCGCGACACACAAACCGCTGGAGTCGATCGTCAAGCGGCTGGCATGGGCCTGAGCCGGCGCCGGGCAACGGCTCGGCCGCGCCGAAGGGCACCAGCCCCGGCGCAGCTTCCGCGCGCCAATGGCGATGGCGACGTCTCGCTGGTGATGATGCTCGACCTCGAGACCGAGGTGGAAATGAAACTGCCCGGCCGCTTCAAGGTCTCGCCGCAGATCGCCGGCGCTGATCAAGGCGGTGTCCGGCGTGGTGGACGTGCAGACGCTGGCAAGGGGAGAACTCAGTTCCGTCAGTCGTCCGCGCTTCGCAGCTGGGTACCTCGGCTTCAACCCGATACTCAGGACATCACGCCGAGGCTGACTTACTCAGAAGTACGGCTTTGCGGGTGCGCGCGAGCGTGTCGAAGCCCGGACGCCGCTCGACCGCCGCCGGATTTGAGCAGCGAGACAGTGACTGTCGCGGCCGCGTAGTTTTTCGCTCGTTGCCGCCGGGGGTATCACCGTCCGCAGAACATCGATCTCTTGATCCGGAACCTGGTGCATCGAGAAGCGGCCGAAAGCCATTGCTGCATAATGACAACGATTTTCTGCCGATGAGATTTTGCGATATCTGGGGCCGCGAGGAGGTGCCGGTGGCCGCACGGGCCGAGGCCGGATTACCTGTCACACGTGGTAGGGCGATTTGCGGTAAAGGTCCCCAAAACCGGCCGTATTTCCTTGCTTCTCGCGAAATCCGCGCTATATACCGCGCCATCTCACACGGAAACATGGCTCTAAAGGCCGTCCGGTGGCAACCGGGCCGTAAGGCTCGTTTGCTCACACGTTTCCGGAGGAACCAACCGGAGAACTGAGACTATGGCGCTACCCGATTTTTCTATGCGTCAGCTGCTTGAAGCTGGCGTTCACTTTGGCCACCAATCGCACCGCTGGAATCCGAAAATGGCGGATTACATTTTCGGTGCCCGCAACAACATCCACATCATCGATCTCGCCCAGACCGTGCCGATGCTGCATCGCGCGCTGCAGGCGGTCAGCGATACCGTCGCCAAGGGCGGCCGCGTCCTGTTCGTCGGCACCAAGCGGCAGGCGCAGGACGGCGTCGCCGAAGCCGCCAAGCGCTCGGCGCAGTATTTCGTCAATTCGCGCTGGCTCGGCGGCACGCTGACCAACTGGAAGACGATTTCCGGCTCGATCAAGCGCCTGCGCCACCTCGACGAGGTGCTCTGTCCGGCGAGGCCAACGCCTACACCAAGAAGGAGCGGCTGACGCTGCAGCGCGAGCGCGACAAGCTCGACCGTTCGCTCGGCGGCATCAAGGACATGGGCGGTCTGCCCGACATGATCTTCGTGATCGACACCAACAAGGAAGACATCGCGATCCAGGAAGCGCAGCGGCTCAACATTCCCGTCGCCGCGATCGTCGATACCAATTCGGATCCCGAAGGGCATCACCTATGTGGTGCCGGGCAATGACGACGCCGGCCGCGCCATTTCGCTGTATTGCGACCTGGTGGCACGCGCCGCCATCGACGGCATTTCGCGCGCGCAGGGCGATTCCGGCATCGACGTCGGCGCCTCCGCTCCAGCCGGTCCGCGAGGAGATCCCGGCAGCGCCGCAGCCGCGGGCTTCCAGGGTCTGGCCGGTCCGCGCGGCACCGCCGACGACCTCAAGAAGCTCACCGGCGTGTCGGGCGCGATCGAGAAGAAGTTCAACGACCTCGGCATCTTCCACTACTGGCAGCTCGCCGAACTCGATCACGATACCGCGCACAAGATCGGCGAAGAGGTCGGTCTTCCGAGCCGCGCCGATGGCTGGGTCGCCCAGGCCAAGGCGCTGACCGCGGAAGCGGAATAACGGTAACGCGCGTGGCCGGATCGCTTCCGGCCACTGCTCGTTCCAGATTCACGGCATTCCCTGTCGGCTGACCGCGGCGCGGCACCGGCGCGGCGCTGTCGCCTCACAGGCAAAAGGACATTCAACGATGGCAACGATCACAGCCGGCGATGGTCAAGGACCTGCGCGAGTCGACCGGCGCGGGCATGATGGACTGCAAGGCAGGCGCTCACCGAGACCGACGGCGACATGCAGGCCGCGCAGCGACTGGCTGCGCAAGAAGGGCCTGTCGAAGGCCGCCAAGAAGGCCGGCCGCGTCGCGGCGGAAGGCCTGATCGGCGCGGTGACGGCGGGCACCAAGGGCGTCGTGGTCGAGGTCAATTCCGAGACCGACTTCGTCGCGCGCAACGAGCAGTTCCAGGGCCTGGTCAAGATGATCGCCCAGGTCGCGCTCGACGTCGGCGCCGACGTCGAGAAGATCAAGGCGGCCAAGGTCGGCAGCGTCACGGTCGAGACCGCGATCTACGGATGCGATCGCGACCATCGGCGAGAACATGACGCTGCGCCGCGCGGCTTCGCTCGAGGTCGGCAAGGGCGTGGTGTCGAGCTACGTCCACAATGCCGTGATCGAGGGCGCCGGCAAGATGGGCGTGATCGTGGCGCTGGAATCGACCGGCAAGACCGACGAGCTCGCAACGCTCGGCCGCCAGCTTGCCATGCATGTCGCCGCGGCCAATCCGCAGGCGCTGGATCCGTCCGGGCTCGATCCCGCGATCGTGAAGCGCGAGAAGGACGTGCTTGCCGACAAATACCGCCAGCAGGGCAAGCCGGAGAACGTGATCGAGAAGATCGTCGAGTCCGGTCTGAAGACCTATTACAAGGAAGTCTGCCTGCTGGAGCAGGCCTTCATCCACGACAGCGGCGGCAAGTCGGTCGCCCAGGCGGTGAAGGAAGCCGAGGGCAAGATCGGCGCGCCGGTGAAGATCACCGGATTTGTGCGCTATGCTCTCGGCGAGGGAATCGAGAAGCAGGAATCCGATTTCGCAGCCGAGGTCGCGGCGGCCAGCGGCAAGAAATAACCGCCGGAATGCGTCTTCCGGCGTCATTGCGCCGGAAGCTGCCGCGCGGGATAAGGAAGCGATCGCATCATGGCTGAGCCGGTCTATCGTCGCGTGGTGATCAAGCTCTCGGGCGAATATCTCGCCGGCAGCCAATCCTTCGGCATCGACCAGCCGACCGTTGACCGCATCGCCGACGACCTGATCGCGGCCGCGCCAGCTCGGCGTCGAGGTCGCCGTCGTGGTCGGCGGCGGAAACATGGTCCGCGGCGTGCGAGGTATCCTCGCGCGGCGTTTCGCGCCCGACCGGCGATACCATGGGCATGCTCGCCACCGTGATGAATTGCCTGGCGCTGGAGGCGCGCGATCGAGCGCAAGGGAACGCCGGCGCGGACCCTGTCGGCGTTCGTGATGCCGGAAATCTGCGAGCTGTTCACCCGCAGTGCGGCGCACAAATATCTCGCCGAGGGCCGGATCGTGCTGCTCGGCGGCGGAACTGGCAATCCGTTCTTCACCACCGATACCACGGCGGTGCTGCGGGCCGCCGAAATCGGCGCGGAGGCGGTGCTCAAGGCCACCAATGTCGATGGCGTCTACAGCGCCGATCCCAAAAAGGACCCGTCGGCCAAGCGCTTCGACCGTCTGACGCATTCGCAGGCGATCGAAGGCTGGCTACAGGGTGATGGATGCGACCGCATTCGCGCTTGCCCGCGAGACGTCGCTGCCTATCATCGTGTTCTCGATCGCCGAGCCGGGTTCGATCGGTGCGATCCTGCGCGGCACCGGCCACGGCACGGTCGTCGCCGGCTGACGTGCCGCGGCTGCTTCACGCGCACTGCGCCGGCGGCTGGTTTCTAAGGAGGAGAGCGTCATGCCCACGCCTGGTTTTGACATCAACGAATTGAAGCGCCGCATGCAAGGCGCCACCCAATCGCTCAAGCATGAACTGGGCGGACTTGCGCACCGGCCGCGCCGCGGCGTCGATGCTGGAGCCGGTGCAGGTGGAAGCCTACGGCTCGCATATGCCGCTCAATCAGCTTGCGACCATCAGCGTGCCCGAGCCGCGGCTGCTCTCGGTGCAGGTCTGGGACAAGTCGATGGTCAAGGCCGGTGGAGAAGGCGATCGTCGATTCCAATCTCGGCCTGTCGCCCGGCGACCGAAGGGCAGGTGCTTCGCCTGCGGATTCCTGAGCTCAACGAAGAGCGCCGCAAGGAGCTCGTCAAGGTCGCGCACAAATACGCCGAGGCGGCCAAGGTCGCGGTCCGCCATGTCCGCCGCGATGGGCTCGATATCGTCAAGAAGCTCGAGAAGAATCACGAGATTTCCGAGGACGATCAGGAGCGTCTCGCCAATGACGTGCAGAAGGCGACCGACGGCATCGATTGCCGAAATCGATCAGTTGCTTGCGGCCAAGGAAAAGAAATCCTGACCGTCTGACGCAGTGCTTCACCGTCGCAGGATCGACCAGGATGACGAATGTCAACGCCGCAGCCCCCGCAACCGAAGGACCGGATCGCACCGGCAGTCCCTTGCATGTGGCTGATTATCATGGACGGCAACGGACGCTGGGCGGCGGCGCGCGGCTTGCCGCGTGCGGAAGGCCATCGCCGCGGCGTCGAGGCGTTGCGCCGCGTCGTCCGCGCCGCGCATGAACTCGGCATTCTCTATCTGACGATCTTCTCGTTCAGCTCGGAGAACTGGTCGCGGCCGGCGACCGAAATCGGCGACCTGTTCGGCCTGCTGCGGCGCTTCATTCGCAACGATCTGGCGAGCCTGCATCGCGACGGCGTCAGGGTGCGCGTGATCGGCGAGCGCGACGGGCTGGAAGCCGGATATCTGCGCGCTTCTGAACGAAGCCGAAGAGCTGACCAGGGACAACACCAAGCTCAACCTGGTGGTCGCCTTCAACTACGGATCGCGTGCAGAGATCGCCACGCGGCGCAGCCGGCTGGCGCGCGAAGTCGCGGAGGGCAGGCGCGATCCGGCATCGATCGATGCCGATACGCTCGGCCAATATCTCGACGCCCCCGACATTCCCGATCCCGATCTGATCATCCGCACCAGCGGCGAGCAGCGGCTGTCGAACTTCCTGATGTGGCAGGCGGCCTACAGCGAACTGGTGTTCGTGCCGATCCACTGGCCGGATTTCGACAAGGCCGCGCTGGAGAGCGCGATCGCCGAATATGCCAGGCGCGAGCGCCGTTTCGGCGGTCTCGCCGCGAAAACCGGATCGTGACCGAGGACGAGGCCGCGCGGCGGCTGCGGAGCGAGCAAGCCGTCGCGCAATCTTCTGATGCGCGTGGTCGTCGCGGCTGGTGCTGGCGCCGCTCGCCATCGCCATCGCCTATGCTGGCGGCTTGCTCTGGGTCGCGCTGGTGACGCTTGCGGTCATCGGTCTCTATGTCGAATGGCTGATGATCGTCGGGCTCGCGCGCGAGATGCGCGTGGTCGCCTGCGGTATCGTCGCGCTTTGCACGTCGCAGCGGGCTCGTTTCAGCGACGGGCCGGATCGATGATTGCGCTCGTCATCCTTCAGCATCGGCCTGCTCGCCACGGCCGTGATCGCGCCGGAGCGGCGCCATTGGGTTGCGGCGGGATTTTTGTACGCCGCGGCGGCCGAGACCGCCTCGGTCCTGGTGCGGCTCGATGTGGCCAAAGGATTCGTCGCGCTGATGTTCGTGCTGCTGATCGTCTGGGTGACCGACATCGGCGGCTATTTTGCCGGCCGCGGCATCGGCGGGCCAAAACTCTGGCCGCGGGTCAGCCCGAAGAAGACCTGGGCGGGCGCGATCGGCGGCTTTGCCGCAAGCCTCGTCGTCGCCGCCGTGCTTTGCGGCGCTCGATCTTGGCAGGACCGGCCCGCTATTGTTGCTGGCTGGGATGCTGTCGATCGTCTCGCAACTCGGCGATCTCTTCGGAGTCAGCGGTGAAGCGGCGGTTCGGCGTCAAGGATTCCAGTCATATCGATTCCCGGCCATGGCGGGCTACTGGACCGGCTGGACGGATTTGTCGCAGCCGTCGTGTGTGGCGGCAATTTTCGGCTTTGCTGCGGGCGGCGTGGATGGCGTCGGCCGCGGTCTTATGGTTTGGTGAGACCTATGAGCGCAGTTCCATTGCGGTAACAACAAGGCTGTCGGCGTCCGACCGTGCGCATCGTCACCGTGCTGGGTGCCACCGGCTCGATCGGCGACAGCACCGATGGATTTGCTGCGCGGCGCGCGCGACCGCTACCGGGTCGAGGCGCTGACCGCGAATACCAATGTGCAGGCGCTGGCGAAGCTGGCCAGCGAGTTCGGCGCGCGATTTGCAGCCGTCGCCGATCCCGACTCGCCCGGCGAACTGAAGGACGCTCTGGCCGGCACGCGCACCGAATGCGGCGCGGGTCGAAAGCGCGATCATCGAAGCCGCGGCGCGGCCGGCCGACTGGGTGATGGCCGCCGTCAGCGGCGCTGCCGGATTGAAGCCCGCGCTCGCGGCGGTCGATCGCGGCGCGACGGTGGCGCTCGCCAACAAGGAATGCCTGGTTTGCGCCGGCGATTTCTTCATGCAGCGCGCTGAAGGCGGGCGCCTGCATCCTGCCGGCGGATTCCGAGCATAACGCACTGTTTCAGGCGCTGGGCTCCGGCAACCGCGAAGAGCTGGTGCGCGTCATCATCACCGCCTCCGGCGGGCCGTTCCGGACATGGGCTGCCGCCGACATCGAGCAGGCGACGCTGGCGCAGGCGCTGAAACATCCGAACTGGAGCATGGGCCAGAAGATCACCATCGATTCCGGCCTCGATGATGAACAAGGGGCTCGAAGTCATCGAAGCCTCCTATCTGTTCGCGCTGACGCCGGACGAGATCGACGTTCTGGTGCATCCGCAGTCGATCATCCACGGCATGGTCGAATTCTCCGATCGTTCGGTGGTCGCCCAGCTCGGCGCGCCTGACATGCGTATCCCGATCGCGCATTGCCCGGGATGGCCGGACCGGATCGTCGGACCGTCCGGCCAGGCTGGATCTCGCCAAGATCGGGCAGCTGACCTTCGAGGCCCCGGATTTCGAGCGGTTCCCGGGCTTGCGGCTGGCTTACAGATGCGTTACGAACCGGCCGCGGCGCGACCACGGTATACAATGCGGCCAACGAGGTCGGCGGTGGCCGCGTTCATCGCCGGCAAGATCAAGTTCGGCGCGATCGCACGGCTGGTCGAAGCGACCATGAATGACTGGATCCGCTCCGGAAACCTGGCACCTTGACGTCGGCGGACGATGCGATTTCCGTTGACCATAGATGCGCGAAATAAAGCTGCCTCCCTACTTGCCTCAAATTGCCTTAAAGGCATCCTAGAAGGTTGGGGGACCGAGGCCTTTGCATCGTCGAGAGTTGGATGACCGAGTTTTTCTGTGCATAGTTTCAATACGTTGAGCCATGGGCTCATCGGTTACATCATTCCGTTCCTGTTCGTCCTGACCATACTGTCGTTTTCTTCCACGAGCTCGGCCACTTCCTGGTCGCGCTGGGCTGGCGTGAAGGTGCTGACGTTCTCGCTCGGTTTCGGCCCGGAACTCGTTTGGCTTCAACGACCGTCACGGCACCCGCTGGAAGATCTCCGGCGATCCCGCTCGGCGGCTATGTGAAATTCTTCGGTGACGACACCGAGGCCTCCCACGGCATCGACCGAAACGCTCGCCGCACGATGAGCGACGAGGAACGCCAGGGCAGCTTCCATCACAAGAAGGTCGGACCGCGCGCGGCGATGCGTCGCCGCCAGCCCGATCTGCGAGATTTCATCCTGGCGATCGTGATCTTCACCTGCCTGTTCACCTTCTTCGGCAAGCCGAGCACGACCGCGCAGGTCGACGACAGATCGAGGCAGGGGAGCGCGGCGGCGGCCGCCGGCTTCCGGAGTGCGGCGACGTCGTCTGACTCCGCAATCGACGGCAAGGCGATCGGCAGCTTCTCCGACATGCAGCGCATCGATCGAGCGTTCGCGGCGGCGACAAGCTCGCCTTCAGCTTCACCATCAAGCGCGGCGATGCGATCTCATTCAGCTGCAGGCGACGCCGGGCAGCGAAGGCAGGATACCCTCGGCAACAGCCACCGACAGGCATTTTCGAATCACCCGCGCGACCGCGCCCGGCGAGACAGCAATGCAGCCGAGAAAGC
>ERZ1370068.11298-contig-9924_pt1 | contig 30711 bp, 46 predicted proteins | sample MGYA00561227_ERZ1370068 | MGnify/ENA primary metagenome ERZ1370068 (study PRJEB38410, sample SAMEA6850437) | metagenome | study: Metagenomic assessment of the ecological functions of the soil: analysis of the soil microbiota associated with the...
AGTTACGTATTGCTAGCGCGTCGCGCGGGCGCGAGTAGCATGCAGGCATCGTTGTACACCGCAGTAGCCACGGCTGTTGCCTGTTGCCAGCGGACGAGCTGAGCCGGTAACGGCGATCTTTCGGGTGAATAGTTACGCGCGCCGCTATTGGCGTATCCTCGGTCACGCGAGGAAGGAGCATCGGTCAAATGCGCGGCCCGTCCAACTCAGCCGATTAGCTCCGCTTCCTCGGCGCTGGATATCGCTTGCTTGGATTCAAGGATGACTGGGCAGATGTTCCTGACGGGCGCCACTACTTGTATCCTGGCGTCTTACGGTTGCGTTCTCGGTGCATTCTGGTGCATCGGGCGCCTCCACGCCGTGGCTGCCGCTTCTGGGAATGTCCGCTGATCGGCCGGGCGCTCGTCTATCTCCTCAGCTGCGTTATTGCCGCGCTGGCTGGCATTCGCCTCTCGACTGCGCTGTGGTTGCCACAGCTGTACTGGCAGTGAGTTCCGTTGGTTTGGCGTCGGCCTCAGCTCAGTCGTCACACTCTGTTTCCTTATCTCGCCGCATTGCCGTTTCTCGCGGTGCTGAGAGCGTACTCACGCCGCCGCCAGTTTTTTCGGACAGTTATCCGCACTGGCTGCCTAATGCATCCCACCTCTATCAACTCGGCCACTTTCCGGAGACGCCCCTCGGGAATTTCATTTCGCTGCACCCCCACTTATCTCCACCGCGCCGCCACTCGTTATCTTTCACCTTGCGAGCGTCGTCACGGAAGGAATTCGCGGAGCTTGCAGAGCAACGTCATCAATGCAGTGATGGTGCTGTACTGGCCATGGGCTGATATCTGGCAGCTGTTGCGCGAGAACCTGGCCGTCACGCGATGGCACGCTGTTAGAATCCCCCTTCTCGCGCTGCCTGGTCGCGCCGCAATCGCTTTTTCTGTATCGCAATTCCGCTCAATCCTGCGATCGAGATACTGCGGTACTACTGGTCCGATCATCGCGCAGATCATCCCGCGCTGGGCGTTCTGAGTTGCTTTGCTGACAATCGCCGAGTGCTGCCGATACATGGCGAGCCAGTCGTGCCACACCGTGGCGAAAAGCACTCACCGCTTCTGCTGTTCGCGCTGGCCTGCCTTGCGTCAGACTGAAGCCCAACGCCTGGCTGCGTTGGCTCCTGATCCTCGGCACCGCCGTCGGATTCGTCGGCCCGGGTCCACTGTGTTCCGGTCCGGCGATGGCTGCCGCCTGCGATCGCCATCGTCGGCGGGCGCTGCTCTCCCGCTATTCTTCTGAAGCTGTACCGTTCAGCATCTGGCGATTCCCGATCAGTTTGTGTGCGGCGGCTGACCGAGCGGAGTTTCGAGCCGTGGGACGAGCTGCTCACCGCCATGCTTCAGATCTCTGAAGACGCACACTGCACCGCCTGTGCTCGCAACGATGGGACCTCGGATTTGCATCGCCGATCCGACGAACGCTCATTTCGAATCCGACGCTGCTGATGGCCGACCTCGTGTCCGTGGCAATGGCACTCACGTCGCCAGCTTGTTCGCGGCGTACCTGGGGCGGCGGATTCGAAGACTGGATGATCACAACGGCATCTGTTCCCGCGCTATACGGCGCAGACCCACGTCGGCTATGCGGTCTGCGTAACGGGCCTGGTCGGCGTCCACCGTCTTGTTCCACGCTCAGTTCCAGATCAGCAAGACCTTCCAGGTCGCGCTACCCTCTGATGGCCAGTCGCACTGTTCGCTTACGCGATTCGTCCGACGTCGCGAAAGTTCCTCGCAAAGAGCGCATACGACGGAAGCTTGCGCTTGCTGCGCTGAAGGAAACAGAGGCAGGAAAGAAGGTTGCAGCAGCTGCACGAAGTGGACGGTCACCTATCTGCGCATGCGGTCTATCTCAAGGCGGAGCGCCCGCACCGCCGAGACCCGATGCCTTATTCTAACGATACCGTCAGCTGATCGCGTGCTGGCAGGCTGGCTCGCGAACTCCATCCATCGACGCAAGCTGCTTGGTCAACCGCGAATAAACACAGCAAAGCGCCGAACCCGCACCAACGGGTCTGCGAAATCGGCCGTTGGGAAAGGCCGACCTGGCAGCACAAAGCAGGCTGATACAGGCTCAGTTACATCCAAAAGCGGATCAGCATCTCTGGGTCTTTGCGCACTAAAGGCAGATGCCAGCTTCATTATCTGGTATGTTTGGTCGAAGATCCCGAACTGCAGTAATTGCCAGCCAGTTGTGTGACCAGTGATCGCGCGGCAGCCGCTACTGGGAAGCACAGAGCGGCTGGGGGCAGTATCAAAAAGGCCATCCGCCGCTGGAGCCGAAGAAGCAGGCGTGTCAAAGCGGCGTTCTTGAGCGACGCGCCCGCTCGCCATGATCGATATGACGCGCTCCTCAAGTACTTCGCTCGCGGATTTATCCGCGTCACGCTGCACCGGGATTTTGCGCGCATCAACACCCCGGAGTGGGCAGTGGAAACAGTTTTAAGCTGGAGTGGACTCCGAGGGCTTTGGCGCCCGTACGGCGCCGCTGCCGCTGCGATGCGTCCATTCGCAAGCGAGGGTCGACGGTTCTTGACCCCTGCCAGTGGTCGGCGTCTCGGATATCGTCGCGCTCCTCAAGACGGGATTGCTGGCTGGAGTCGATCCCCCGATCGGCCGAATACTGGGGTGTGAGATCTCGTGGACTTCGATCAAAGGATCGTCGAGGCTGCCGACATCGCCCTCGGATCCTGTGGCTGACGCGAAGGCGCAATTGTGGGACCTCGCTCACCCTTCCGGAGGAACAAGCGCTCATTACTCGATGGTTAATGCCGGCCACCGGCGCGAGGACGTTTGACAGCAACTGGAAGCCGTTTCCCATTACCGTAAGTCTGACGCTGGCCAGATTGGATGAGCCTGGATTGCCCACGCTGCCACTGGCGAGGCCGCTCGTGGGAAGTTCGCGGAGTACCGGCGGCGGTTCTATCTCCCGAACAAGGCTGGTTCATGGACGAGCACGTCGATTTCTCTACGACGCCTGGGGCATCACTTACGAGCTGTTCTGGATTCACACGATCGATCCTACCTTCTTGACAGTGACTTCATCGCAGAAGCCATCAAAGGAGTCCGCGCTGCTCACCGAGCACCTGATCAGCCCGAACGGCGTCCTGATCATGGGCAGGAGTCTGTGCTATCGAACTGCAGTGCCGGCACCGGTGATTGCCGAGAGCTTCTTCGATCCAAGCGAAGAGCGAGGCGCGGGCGGTACGGCTTGCGCGCTCGGCCGATAGGGTCTGGCAGCTGCTTCGTGGCGCACAACAGCCTCCAGGACGGCATGCTGGCTCAGGTTATTTCGAACCCGGATATGCGCTATCTGGATCCCTATTCCGGAACCGGTAGCTGCCACTGGGGCCTGCGTTCGTTGGTGGTGCTGGCGTTCATGCAGCGTGCTGACGCTCCATTCTGGACTGGATCCACCGGCTCGTTTTGCCCATCGAAGTGAGCGACTCACCAATTCAAATACGGCAAGCTGGATGGAACATCAAGGGCGACAAAGCCTCGGAGAGATCCTGATCGAGATGCCGGCTAACGGGGATGTGATCTACACCCCCTGAATCCCCTACACGTGGCGGGCGCGCGTCGTAGAGATCGCGTGAGACTGCGCACCCGAGCGACCGTGAGAATCAAGACGCGAAGTACCGGGGCCAGGTACTGCTCATCTGCAAAAACCGTTTCCAGCTCACGGCACCTACCTGAATCCAAATTGAGCGCACCTGTGCCGAGTCACGTGAGCCGGTTCGTTAGATGAAGCCGGCTCGGCGCATGTACTCGCGTCGGTTCCAGTGGCCGCCTCTAGCTCGGTCCGTAGGAGATTCAGCTCCTTCGCGACCCGCTTAATATCATCGATAGAAAACGTGATTGCCGATCTTCGCGTGAAGCTTCAGCTTGGTTGTCGCCCAGGCAAATGGCTGCACGCCGGTGGCGTGAGGTGGTCTTTGCGGCCCCTTGCTTTCGCAAGGTGTGCTCTTGAGCGAGTGGGGGCGAGGTGCGACCGCCCCGCGAGTCATGTCAAACGGACAACCACATCAAGTCGCAGCAATCGGTGGGAGTGTGAACCAGTTCCGCCCGCCTGGCCCGGGTTGGCGCGGTGCAACCGGACTCTACACACCGAAAGCACTTCCCCTTGACGGCGCTCTCCATGGACGGGAATAGACTTCCTGCGTCTGCATGACGTGCAAGGGGATTCCCATGGCTGACATGACCAGGCGCCAGTTCCTCAAGGTAACTGGCGCTTCTCTGGCGGGATCGAGCCTTGCTGCTGATGGGCTTCTCTCCGACCGAAGCGCTCGCCGAGGTGCGCGAATTCAAGCTCGCGCGCGCCACCGAAACGCGCAACACCTGCCCGTACTGCTCGGTCGCCTGCGGCGTGCTCATGTACAGCCTCGGCGACGGCGCCAAGAACGCCAAGGCCGAGCATCTTCCACATCGAGGGCGATCCCGATCATCCGGTCAACCGCGGCACGTTGTGTCCCGAAGGGCGCCGGCGCTGCTCGACTTCGTGCACAGCCCGAGCCGGCTGAAGTACCCGGAATACCGGGCGCCCGGCTCCAGACAGAGTGGAAGCGCATCTCCTGGGACGATGCGCTCGACCGCATCGCCAAGCTGATGAAGGCACGACCGCGACGCGAACTTCGTCGCGCAAGAACGCCGACGGCCTGACGGTCAACCGCTGGCTCATCGACCGGCATGCTCGGCGGCCTCCGCCAGCAGCAACGAAGTCGGCTATCTGACCCACAAGGTGGTGCGCAGCCTCGGCATACTGGCCTTCGACAATCAGGCGCGTGTCTGACACGGCCCGACGGTGGCAGGTCTTGCCCCGACGTTTGGCCGTGGAGCGATGACGAATCACTGGGTCGACATCAAGAATGCCGACATCAGTCCTGATCATGGGCGGCAACGCCGCCGAAGCGCATCCGTGCGGCTTCAAGTGGGTGACTGAAGCCAAGGCGCACAACAAGGCCAAGCTGGATCGTCGTCGATCCGCGCTTCACGCGCTCGCGCCGCGGTGGCCGATGTCTACGCGCCGATCCGCACCGGCACCGACATCGCATTCCTCGGCGGCGTCATCAACTACCTGCTCGCCAACGACAAGATCCAGCACGAGTACGTCAAGAGCTACACCGACGTCACGCTTCATCGTGCGAGACGGACTTCGCGTTCACGGACGGGCTCTACTCCGGCTACGACGCCGAAGAAGCGCAGCTACGACACGTCGAGCTGGGACTACGAGCTCGGCGAGGACGGCTACGTCAAGACCGATCCGACGCTCGCAGCATCCGCGCTGCGTGCTGCAACCTGATGAAGCAGCACTACTCGCGCTACACGCCCGAGATGGTCGAGCGCGATCACGCGGCACGCCGAAGGACAAGTTCCTCAAGGTCTGCCGAGATGATCGCGTCGACTGCCGACGCCGACACGCGCGATGACGATCCTGTACGCGCTCGGCTGGACGCAGCACTCGGTCGGCTCGCAGATGATCCGCACCGGCGCGATGGTGCAACTGCTGCTGCGGCAACATCGGCATCGCCGGCGGCGGCATGAACGCGCTGCGCGGCCACTCGCAACATCCAGGGGCTGACCGACCTGGGCCTGATGTCGAACCTGCTGCCGCGGCTACATGATCGCTGCCGCGCGAGAAGGAGCAGGACTACGACGAGTACATCGCGGCGCGCGCCCCGGAAGCCGCTGCGCCCGAACCAGCTGAGCTACTGGCAGAACTATCCGCAAGTTCTTCGTCAGCCTGATGAAGGCGTGGTGGGGCGACGCGGCCACGGCGGACAACCACTGGGGCTACGACTACCTGCCCAAGCTCGACAAGCCGTACGACATGCTGCAGGTGTTCGAGACTGATGCAGCCAGGGCAAGATCAACGGCTACATCTGCCAGGGCTTCAACCCGCTCGCCGCGTTGCGCCGAACAAGGCGAAGATGATGCGACGCTTGCCAAGCTGAAGTTCCTCGTGATCATGGATCCGCTGGCGACCGAGACCTCCGAGTTCTGGCGCAACTTCGGCGAGCACAACGACGTCGATCCGCGCGAAGATCGCAGACCGAGGTGTTCCGCCTGCCGACCACCTGCTTCGCCGAAGAAGACGGCTCGCTGGTCAACTCCGGACGCTGGCTGCAGTGGCACTGGAAGGCGCCGCAGCCGCCGGGCGAAGCGCGCAGCCGACCTCGAGATCATGGCCGAGCTTGTTCACGCGCCTGCGCACGCTGTAACAGAACGAGGGCGGCGCGTATCCCCGACCCGATCACTCAAGCTGTCGTGGCCCTACGCGAATCCGCACAGCCCGACGGCCGAGGAGATCGCCAGGGAATATTCCGGCAAGGCGCTCGAAGGACCTCGCCGATCCGAAGGATCGCGACCAAGGTCATGCGCAAGGCCGGCGAGCAGCTCGCCGGCTTCGCTGAACTGCGCGACGACGGCAGCACCGCGAGCGGCTGCTGGATCTTCTGCGGCGTCGTGGACGCAGGCCGGCAACCTGATGGCCCGGCGCGACAATTCCGATCCGACCGGCATCGGCCAGACGCTCAACTGGGCCTGGGCGTGGCCGGCCAACCGGCGCGTGCTCTACAACCGCGCCTCGTGCGATGCCAGCGGCAAAGCCGTTCAATCCGACGCGCAAGCTCGATCGGCTGGAACGGCGCCGCATGGAGCGGCGCGGACGTGCCCGACTTCAAGGCGCGATGAGAATCCCGCGAACGGCATGGGACCCTTCATCATGAACGCCGAGGGCGTGGCGCGCTTCTTCGCGCGCGCGGACATGGCCGAGGGCCCGTTCCCAGAGCACTACGAACCGTTCGAAACGCCGCTCGGCTACAACCCGCTGAACCCGAACAAGCCGCAGGCCACGAGCAACCCGGCGGCTCGCGTGCTTCGACGACGACCGTCAGGCATTCGGCAAGGTCGAGCAGTTTCCGCATGTGGCCACGACTTATCGCCTCACCGAGCACTTCCACTACTGGACCAAGCACGTGCGGCTGAATGCGATCGTCCAACCCGAGCAGTTCGTCGAGATCGGCGAAGCGCTGGCCAAGGAGATCAGCGTCGACGGCGGGCGATCGCGTGCGGGTCACGTCGAATCGCGGCTTCATCCAGGCGGTGGCCGTCGTCACCAAGCGCATCAAGTCACTGACGGTCGACGGCAAGATGGTGCACACCGTGGGCATACCGATCCACTGGGGCTTCACGGGCGCTGGCGAAACCGGGCTTTCTGGCCAACACGTTGACGCCCGTCGTTGGCGACGCCAACGCGCAGACGCCCGAATTCAAGTCATTCCTGGTCAAAGTCGAGAAAGCGTAGAGAGCGAACATGGCACTGCAATCGCTCGACATCGTGCGCCGCTCCGCGACCACGACACCCTCGCCTGGCGTGCGCGAGTCGCACACCGGCACTGTCGCCAAGCTGATCGACGTATCGAAATGCATCGGCTGCAAGGCGTGCCAGACGGCGTGCATGGAATGGAACGACCTGCGCGACGAGATCGGCACCAACGTCGGCGCCTACCAGAACCCGCCCGATCTCAGCGACCAGTCGTGGACGCTGATGCGCTTTGCCGAATACGAGAACCCGAAAGGCGATCTCGAGTGGCTGATCCGCAAGGACGGCTGCATGCATTGTGCGCGACCCAGGCTGCCTGAAAGCGTGCCCGGCGCCGGGTGCAATCGTGCAGTACGCCAACGGTATCGTCGATTTCCACGAGGAGAACTGCATCGGCTGCGGGTATTGCATCGCCGGCTGTCCGTTCGACGTCCCGCGGATCTCGAAGAAGGACCATAAGGCCTACAAGTGCACGCTTGTGCTCCGATCGCGTGGCGGTGGGACTCGAGCCGGCCTGCATAAAGGCCTGTCCCACAGGGGCGCTCGTCTTCGGCACCAAGGAAGACATGAAGCAGCACGCAGCCGAGCGCATCGAAGATCTGAAGTCGCGCGGTTTCGATAAGGCCGGGCTGTACGACCCGGCCGGAGTCGGCGGCACGCATGTCATGTACGTGCTGCATCACGCCGACCAGCCCCAGCTCTACAACGATCTGCCGGCTGATCCGCACATCAGCTCCATGGTCGGGCTGTGGAAGGGCGCCGCCAAGCCGATCTCGCTCGGGCTCATGCTGCTGACCGCACTGGCCGGCTTCTTCCACTACATTCGCGTCGGCCGCAACGAGACCGACGAGCGCGACGAGCAGGCAGCCGCGCGCGCACTGGAGAAGCCTCATGAGTGATCCCGATCGTCGCCTCATCGAGCGTTACACCGCGGGCGAGCGCACCAATCACTGGATCGTCGCGATGGTCTTCGTGCTGGCCGCGTTGTCGGGCCTGGCGCTGTTTCATCCTGCGCTCTTCTGGCTGAGCAACTTCTTCGGCGGCGGACGTGGACGCGCATCCTGCATCCGTTCATCGGGCTCGATCATGATGCTTGCGTTCCCTGTTCCTGGCGGCGACGGTCTGGAAGCGACAATCGGCTGCAGGACCGCGATTGGCAATGGCTGCGGCAGATGAAGGATGTCGTCAACAATCGTGGAAGAGAAAGCTCCCCGAGGTGGGACGCTACAACGCGGCGCAGAAGCTCTTGTTCTACGTGATCGTCGTTTGCCTGGTCGGCTTGCTCCTGTCCGGCCTCGTCATCTGGCGCGCGTATTTTGCGATGTATTTTTCCGTGGGAGTCATTCGCCTGGCCGGGATCGTGCATGCGACGAGCGCATTCGTGCTGGTCTGCGCAATCGTCGTGCACATTTATGCCGCGATCTGGGTGAAGGGCTCAATCGAGGCAATGACGCGGGGCACCGTGACTCCGGGCTGGGCCTGGAAGCATCACCGGGCCTGGTTCCGCCAAATCACCAAGTAACCCAGGAGGGTGCCGGATTTCGGCACCTGTCGCCTATACTGACTGGCGGCAATGCGAGCCAATTCGCATCCACGCGGTCGAGCCAGTGCAACGGATTCTCCAGCCCGGTCAGATCGAGGCGTTCGCGCAGCGAGCGATTCCACGGATTCGCCTGCCCGATCGAAACAGCGTATTTACAACGCGTGCGGAGCGCCTGCGACAGCTCAGCGATCACCACGCCATCGGTGATTATCTGCGCCTGATGGCAACCATCGCCGATGCCCAGCAAACGGCACTCGCGAGCTTCAAGGCGACACTGCCGAGCACCGAGCAGCTCGCGCAGGCACGGGCGCACCGCATGCCACTCATTCACGCCGTCGGCTTGCCGCGCGAGCACTCATGGCGCGATCTACTGGAACAGCTTTGCGATTCGGTCGCGCCGCTACCGAGCTTTCCGGCCAGCGTACGTGAGGTGTGCGGCCGGCTGCGTCGCTCGCAACCCGAGCTGCTCGAGACTCAGGCCGATGCGTTGTTGGCAGCGCAGACCACCGGAATCGACGCGGCAGCCGCGCCGTTCGTGATGGCCGCGTTGCAGGTCTACTGGGTGGACCTGGCGAGCCGACTCAGCGCTGACGACGTTGCCGAACTCGATGTCCCCGGGGTGTGTCCGATGTGCGGTACGCTTCCGGTCGCCAGCGTAGTGCGCACCGACAATCGTTCTCAGGGCTATCGCTTTTTGCACTGCTCCTTGTGTGCCACGGAATGGCACATGGTGCGCATCAAGTGCAGCCAGTGCGAGGCGACCAAGGGTGTCGCCTATCATTCGATCGAGGGCGGATCGGAGGCCATCCGCGCGGAGTCTTGCGACAGTTGCCGCACCTATCGCAAGATTCTGTACGAGGAGAAAGACGCGGGTGTGGAGCCGGTGGCGGACGACCTCGCCAGCCTGGCGCTCGATCTGCTGCTGAGCGAAGCAGGCTATCACCGCGGCAGCGGCAATCCGCTGCTCTGGCAGCACCCTCAAGGCTAACGTGTGGACGCGCCGCTTGCCGAGCAGTGGAGCGAGTTGCGTCCATGATCGTCGGCACTGCCGGGCACATCGATCACGGCAAGACGACGCTGGTGCGCGCGCTGACCGGCGTGGACACCGATCGCCTCAAGGAAGAAAAGGCGCGCGGCATCTCGATCGAGCTCGGTTACGCCTATACGCCGCTCGATAACGGCGATGTACTGGGTTTTATCGATGTGCCGGGCCACGAGCGGCTGGTGCATACGATGGTCGCGGGCGCGTGCGGATTCGATTTCGCGCTCCTGGTGGTCGCGGCCGACGATGGCGTGATGCCACAAACGCGCGAACACCTGGCCATTCTCGAGCTGCTTGGTGTGTCGCGCGGTGCGGTGGCATTGAGCAAAGCAGATCGGGTCGATAGCGAACGCCTGAGTCAAGTAAATTCCGAGGTGACGGCCGCGCTCGCATCCACGAGACTGAGTGACGTTCCGATCTTTCCACCTCAATGCCACGGCGCCGGATGATCCGGGGACGACGTCGCTCCGCTACTACCTGCACGACATGGCTGCGCGGATATCAGAGCGGCACGGCGAAGGGTTGTTTCGCCTTGCGGTGGATCGTGTCTTTACGCTGCCGGGTCACGGAACCGTCGTTACCGGAACGGTGTACTCGGGGCAGGTGCGCACGGGCGACACGGTTGCTGTGATGCCAGCGGGGATGCAGGTCCGAGTACGCAGCATCCACACGCAGAACCGGGCCTCCGAAAGTGGGCAAGCGGGTCAGCGTTGCGCGCTCAATCTGGCTGGCGTCAAAAAGAGCACCATCTCGCGCGGCAACTGGCTCGCCGACCCGCACGCACTTGCGCCGACAACGCGCGTCGACGTCCGTTTGCGCCTGCTTGCAGACAGCCGACTCACACTTCGCTCCTGGTCGCCGGTGCATGTTCATCTTGGCACAGCACACTGTATGGCCCACGTCGTCTTGTTGGAGTCTGAGAGCTTGTCGGCCGGCGAGTCGGCCCAGGTCCAGTTAGTTTTCGACACGCCGATCTGCGCAATACCCGGCGACCGCTTCATTGCACGCGACGCGCAGGCGACCCACACCGTGGGCGGCGGCGTGGTACTTGATCCCTTTGCGCCAGCGCGAAAGCGGCGCTCGGCGGAGCGCCTGCGTTATCTCGGTGCGCTTGAGCGGATGATCGCTGGAGATGGCGTCGCGCCGTTGCTGCAGCATGCGCTATACGGCGTAAAGATGAGCGTTCTGGTGCAATTGACCGGCCACCCGCCTGCACGCATTTCGCTGCCGCCGGACGCCATCACGGTCGACACCGGCCACGAGCGCTTCGTCCTGCTCGATCTGCATTGGCACGCGTTGCGTGAGTGTGCGGTGACCGCCTTGCGCGATTTTCATGCGGAGGCTACCGATGAACCGGGTCCCGATATCGGACGGCTGCGCCGTATCGCCCTGCCCCACCTGTCCGACGCGCTGTGGAGAGCACTGATCAACCAGCTGGCGCACGAGCGCATCGTGATGCGCAGCGGCCCGTGGCTGCATCTGCCGGAACACACGGTCACGCTCTCGGAGGGCGATCAAGCACTCGCGCGAAAACTGCAACCGCTGATCGCGGCCGGGCGCTTCGATCCACCCTGGGTGCGGATCTGGCGGCCGCGGTGCGCGAGCCAGAGGAGCGAGTGCGCCAGTTGTTACGCAAGCTGGTCACGCAGGGCGCCGTGTATCAGGTCGTGCATGATCTCTTCTACGACCGCGAACGCATCGGTGAACTCGCCAATGTCGTGAGCGCGCTCGCGCAGGAGCGCGGTGCCGTAGATGCCGCTCGCTATCGCGATGCGGTCGGGCTGGGCCGCAAGCGTGCAATCCAGATCTTGGAGTACTTCGATCACATTGGCTACACTCGCCGCGTGCGCGATTCGCACGTGGTGCGCGCGGACAGCGGCTGGCGCGGCTCTAGTTGACACTGATGGCATCGCCCCGACCAACGACCCAGTCTTGCTGTTCCGCTCCCCGGCATACGCGGTCCACCAGATTTTGCCACCACAATCGGCCTTGGCCTTTCCGGCGAATTCCGCCACCTAACGAGTACAGGAATTGCCCAATCTCGAAAGTGCTGGGCTTCGAGCTCGCGGATCACAGCCTCGGTCTTGTCGTCGAGGGCGGCGACGACCTCGTCGGGGTTCTCTTCCGCGCAGTGAAGAGCCAGGCGGCCCACCGCGAGATCGACGACTTCATGACCGTCCCGCGCTCGCGCCCAGGGTGACGAGAAGCTCGTCCAGTTGCTCGAACGTCTCTCCCATCGCATCCGCCGCCCCGGTGCCGGCGGCGTCGAGAGCTTCCTTCGAGGGATAAAGCTCGTGCATGACCAGCAACGTCTTGCCGCCTTTTTCCGCGAAGGTCACCGTCGTGACGGAACCCTCGTCACTTTCCTCATTGGTCCAGACGAGGCGCGAGTGCGGTGTTACTTCCTTGTACGTGCCGAAGAACGCCGACTGTGAGTCCCCGTGTGCGAACTCCAAACGGTACCTGCCCCCGACACGAACATCCATTTCGCAGGAAAGCAGGGACATTCCCATCGACTTCGGCACCCACCACTGCCTGAACAGCTCGGGCTTGGTCCACGCCTCGAACACGAGGCGCGCCGGGCCGTTGAAAGTTCGCGTGACGACGAGCTCACGCTCGGACTTCCGCTCCACCGTCGTACGGTTCTTCATGGGGGCAACCTCACTCTCTCTTCTTGCGTCCATCGACCTTCTCCTTCCGTTTCAATTCCTCGACAACCTTGTCCAGCTCGTCGAAGCGTGCGTCCCAGAGCTGGCGGTACCTCTCGATCCATGCCGCCTCTTCCTCCAGTCGGCGCGGGCCGAGCTTGCAGGTCCGCACGCGCCCGACCTTCTCCGTGGTGACGAGCCCCGCCTGCTCCAAGACGCCGACATGCTTCTTCATGCCCGTGAGGGTCATGTGGAACTTCTCGGCAAGGTCCGTGATTGAAGCGTCTGCACGCCCGAGCTGCTCCAGAACGCCGCGTCGGGTGGCGTCCGGAGAGCGCGGCGAACGAGGCATCGAAGCGGGTCCGACTATACTGAACCATGCGGTTCAGTATGTACACACGGATTGGCGGCATGCAAAGAGGAGGCCGAGCGCGCGCTGCGCTGCCGGCAGCCTTCCCCCAAATCGACCCCATCGTGATGCAGATTCAATCGACTCGGCGATCCCCAGGCCCTAAGAAGCGCGAGGTAGCGATGGTGGATGCCGAGTGCCTCATCTCCGAAGTCATGAACTATCTCGAACGAATCGCCCAATCAGCGAGGCGTGAGAATGCAGGCGGTCAGTGGAACCGGGACAAACCTGCTCCGAGCGGATCGAGGCACTCTTTTCACCCTGTTGAAGAATCTGCTGGGGAATGTGATTCAACATTCCACGCCGGCGGCGCGGTGCAGCTACGCGCGAAAACTAATTCATCTCGGTGCAGGACGAAGGTCGGGAGTGTCTCCGACAATTCTCCGAAACTAGGAGGACAGCGTCTATCGACTCTCCTGTATGTAGATTGCGCGCTCATGAGAGAACGCCTTGAACCCGAAGACGCCGTGATAGCTGCCCATGCCGCTTTGATTGACACCACCGAACGGCAACTGGCTTTCCAGGTAATGAGAGAAGAATCCGTTGATCGTCACACCGCCCGATGAAGTCCTGCTGAGTACCTTGTCGATGTTGTTTCGATCGTTGCTGTAGATGTAGAGCGCCAACGGCTTGGCGCGGCCCGAGATGTGTTCGATGACCTCGTCGATGTTCTTGTAAGTCATTACCGGCACGATCGGCGCGAAGATTTCCTCCTGCATGATCTGCATGTCAGGCGTGACATCGGTGAGCATCGTCGGATGGATCGTGCGGTCGGCCTGCTCCAGCGTGCCACCCACGGCGATCTTGGCGCCCTTGGCAACGGCATCATCGAAGAGTTTCTTGATTCGGACGAAATTCTGATCGTTGACGATCTGGGCGATGCTTTCCTTCTTGATGCTCCCGTCGTCCCGGTAGAGGTTCTGTTTGACCTTGGCTTGAAACTCCTCGATCAAGGCGCTCTTCTGCTGCTCCTTGATGAACACATAGTCGGGGCTGATGCAGGCTTGCCCGCCATTGAATTGCTTGGCTGCCGCCAGATCCGCTGCGACCTTCTTCACATCCGCGCCTTCATCGACGATGACGGGTGATTTCCCTCCGAGTTCCAGGGTTACGGTGGCCAGGTTCTTCGCCGCCGCCGCCATGACCAGCTTTCCTACTCGCGTGCTTCCCGTGAAGAATATGTGGTCGAACGGCAGGTCGAGCAACGCGGTTGCCACATCGACACCGCCTTCGAACAAGGCGACTTCTTTTTCGTCGAACGCCTGCTTGATGATTTTCGCTGCGACTCGGGCGGTCGCCGGGCAGAGATCGGTCAGCTTGACCATGCAGCAATTTCCGGCGGCGACAGCGGCCGCGAGAGGACCCATGGTCAGTCCGAGCGGAAAGTTCCAGGGGCCCAGGATGAGGCACACACCTCGCGCCTCGTAGACGATCCGCGCCGTGTCGTTCTTGTTCTGGGAGGGAATCACTTCGACGGGTTTCATCCACTCGTCGAGATTGTCGATGTTCCTCTGGATGTTGCCGATGACGCCCAGGATCTCCGTCACCTTGATTTCGCCTTCAGGCTTGCGAGTGTCCTGTTTCACCGCCGCCACGATCTCATCGCCGTGAGCCTCCACCGCCGATTTCAACTTCTTCAGTTTCTCTTTCCGTTCCTCGGCGGTAGTGGCTTTCATCTCCCATTGATGAGATCGCTGGAGATCGAAAACCCGTCGTATTTCTGCATGTACGCCCTGAACTGTCTGTCTGGCGGGAGTGGACACAATATTTCCTCCGTTCAATGAACGACGATTCCACAGCGCTGTTGTGTATTACAGCAAGTTCGTACGCGAGCGGCATGGCGCGGCGCACTCATAAGGTGAGTGGGCGGAGAGAGAGGATTCTGAACCCTCGAAGGGCTTTTGACCCTTACGCCCTTAGCAGGGGCGCGCCTTCGACCACTCGGCCATCTCTCCGTGCGTGGGGCCGGGCGCCATGAGGGAGGAAAGCCTCGGCACCCTGCCAAGAGCAAGGGCGCGAATGATACTGGCAGCGCTATGAGTAGGTAAAGGCAGTGTCAATTCGAGCGCGTCAGCCCTTGCCTTCGGTGCCCGAGCCGAACTGCCCGCGCACGACCTGGCCGCCGCCGTTCTGTGCTTCGCGCTTGATGCGCTCGTAGATCTCTTCGCGATGCACCGCGATTTCCTTCGGTGCATTCACGCCGATCCGCACTTGGTTGCCTTTGACGCCGAGGACGGTGACGGTGACGTCGTTACCAATCATCACTGTCTCGCCTACGCGCCGGGTCAGAATCAACATCGTTATCACTCCCTATGATGCGGCGCTCGGTCCTTCTGCCCCCGCAGCTCCCCTGCGCACCTGCATTTAGTCGGCCTTTGCGTCGAGCCGATCTTGTTTCAAGGCGCGCCAGATTCTAGCGGCAATGCGCACATTTGACACCGTACCAGCACACAAAAATTAGTGAGAAAAAGGTAAACGACAATTCAGCGTAGAGCTGAACCAGGCTCAATTTCACTCAACGTGTTTGCGGAAGCGAATGTACGCGGCGGCGCGTGGACCCGCCGACACAAAATATCGGAATCAGGCAGTTACGTGTGGTTTTTCTCGGTCGAGTCCGAACGCGGTGTGAAGGCTCCGGACGCCGCGCTCCAACGCGGGCTCATCGACCAGCACCGATATCTTGATTTCGGATGTGGAAACGAGACGCACATTGATCTGCTCGCGCGCCAGCGTTTCGAACAGACGGGTCGCGACGCCCGCATGCGAGCGCATGCCGACTCCAACTACTGAGAGTTTCGCAACATCGTTATGACCGCTGACGCTTGCGCCGCCCGAGGTCGCGGCCGCGGCTGCGACCAGCTTGAGCGCTGCAGCATAGTCATCACGATGCACCGTGAAGGTGAGAGATCTACTCTGCCGTCGCGCGGTGCGTTGAGCACTGATCATGTCCAATTCTATGTTCGCATCGGAGACCGGGCGCAGCAGGCGATGCGCGGTGCCGGGGACGTCCGGCACACCAGCAACCGTGATCTCCGCTTCGTCGCGATTGAATGCGATACCTGAAACGACGGGCGCTTCCACTCGGTTCCTCGCGACAGATCAACGTTCCGGGTCCGGGCGCGAAGCTCGATGCGACGCGCAGCGGCACATTGTACTTGCTTGCGAACTCCACCGAGCGCAGATGCAGAACGCGTGAGCCCTGGCCAGCGAGCTCGAGCATTTCATCGAAGGTCACCCGATCGAGGCGCCGCGCCTGCGGCACCATGCGCGGATCGGTGGTGTAGACGCCATCGACGTCCGTAAGGATCTGGCATTCATCGGCATGCAGGGCTACCGCGAGCGCGACGGCCGTCGTGTCGGAGCCGCCACGGCCGATAGTCGTGATATCGCCGTCCTCGTCCACGCCCTGGAAGCCGGCGACAACCGGAACCAGGCCAGCGTCGAGATCGGCTCTGAGGCGCTGCGTCTCGACGTCCACGATGCGGGCGCGACCGTGCACGTTGCTGGTCAGCACTCGAACCTGCGGGCCGGTGTATGAGCGAGCCAGACAGCCCCGTGCGCGCATTGCCATGCAAAAGCAGTGCCATCGAAACCTGTTCGCCGGTCGAGAGGAGCACGTCCATTTCGCGCGCGTCGGGCTCACCGCAGATGCCCCCGCAAGATCTACGAGGCGATCGGTGCTATCCCCATGGCGGATACAACCACAACGGATTTGTGTGCCATTGCTGCACGCAGCGTGGACACGCTCAGCGACGCGACGAATCAGATCCAGCGACCCGACCGGACGTACCGCCATATTTCTGGACAATTAGGGGCACGACGCGATTCACGCGCCAAGACGTTCGCGTACCCAAGCCTTCGACACTCGCGAGCGCGGCATCGAGCGCGGCGGGATTTGTGCCGCCAGCCTGCGCCATGTCGGCGCGGCCACCGCCGCGACCGCCGACTTGCTGCGCGACGCCGCCGATGAGGTCGCCAGCCTTGATCTTCTGCGTCTGGTCCGCCGTGACGCCGGCAACCAACAACACCTTGTCTCGCCCCTTCGACCGAAGCGAGCACGATCACCGCGGACTTCGATTTGTTCTTCAGCTGATCGACTTGGCGTCGCGCAATGCGCGCGCATCGGCGCGCGTCGACTCGCGTCGCGAGCACTTTCACACCGTTGACTTCGCGCGCGGAACTCGAAAGATCACCGCCCTGCCCGCTCGCGAGTTTGCCCTTGAGCTGTTGGATTTCCTTTTCCAACCTCTTCGACCGCTCAAGAAGCTGCCTCGATCTTGTCCTTGAGGTCTTCCTGTCCCCCACGCACCAGCGCGCCGACGTCGCGCAGGAGCGCATCGCTCGACTCCGCCCACACCACGGCGCCTCTCGCCCGTCAAGCGCTTCGATAGCGGCGCACGCCAGCATGCGATGCCCGATTCGCCGACGATCTTGAAGAAACCGATATCGCCTGCACGCTTTACGTGCGTCCCGCCACAAAGCTCCATGGAAAACTCGCCGACCTTGAGCACGCGTACATCGCTTTCGTACTTCTCACCGAACGAAGCCATCGCGCCCGCCTTCGACCGCCCGGTCGAAAGGCATGACATCGGTCTGTGCGGGCGCGTTCTCGCGAATCTGAGCATTGACCAGGCGTTCAATCTCCGTGAGCTCCGCGGGCGTCAGCGCCTGGTAGTGAGAGAAATCGAATCGCAGTCGGTCCGGTGCCACCAGCGAGCCTTTTGGGTGACATGAGTTCCGAGAACCTTGCGCAGCGCGGCATGCAGCAGAGTGTGTCGCGGTGTGATTGAGCATCGACTGCGCGGCGCCGCTCACCGTCGACCTGCGCTGTGAGGACATCGCCCACCTTGATCTCACCCTGCTGGGCTTGCCGATGTGATGCGTGGACGTTGCCGCTTTTTGCGTGTCGAGCACTTCTGAACCGCGCACCCGGGGCGGTGAGGATGACCCTGGTCGCCGACCCGTCCGCCAGCCTCGGCGTAGAACGGCGTGCGATCGAGGATCACCTGGCCTTCCTCACCCGCCCGCAGCCGCTCGACCTTTGGTGCCGCCCTTGATAACTTCAACAACCCGTCCCTGGTCTGTCAGTCCGTCGTAGCCGGAGAAATCGGTGCGACCCTCGACGCTCACGCCGCCGCGCAATTCCGACGCCGAACTTGCTCGCGGCACGCGCCCGTTCTCGCTGCGCTTCGCATCGCCTTCGAAGCCCGCCTCATCGATGCTGAGCCCGCGCTCGCGCGCGATGTCTCGCCGTGAGGTCAGTTGAAACCCAAATGTGTCATAGAGCTTGAAGACGGCATCGCCTCGAATGAGTCTGCCGCGGGCGCTGCGAATCGCCTCTTCCAACAGGCCCATGCGCCAGTCGACAACGTCTCGGCGAAGCGCAGTTCCTCCTGCTCGAGGACGCGCTCTGACATGCTGGCGCCCCTTGGAGAGTTCCGGTAGCACCGCCTATAGCGCGCGCGAGAGGCGCAACCAGCTTGTAGAAAAACGGTTCGCGGATCCCGAGCTGATACCCACTGACGAATGGCGCGCCGGATGATACGGCGAAGCACATAGCCGCGGCCCTCGTTCGACGGCATCACGCCGTCGACGATCAGAAAGCGTGCACGGCGCGGATGTGATCGGCGATCACGCGCAGCGAGCTGGTGCTGAGATCCGTAGTGCGCGGCCAGCTCCGCAGCGGCCTTGATCAGATCGCTGGAAACAGGTCGATGTCGTAGTTGCTAGTGCACGCCCTGCATCACCGCGGCGATCGCGCTCGAGCCCCATGCCCGTGTCGACGGAGGGCTTCGGCAGCGGCGTGCAGCGTGCCGTCCGCAGACCGATCGAACTGCATGAACACGAGGTTCCAGATCTCGACCCAGCGGTCGCCATCCGCATCGGGCGAACCCGGCGGGCCGCCGGCGATGCGCGGCCCGTGGTCGAAGAAAATCTCGCGTGCACGGGCCGCACGGACCGGTCTCGCCCATCTGCCAGAAGTTGTCGCGAGCCGCCGCCCGGGCTTGTCGCCGATGCGCACGATCCTCTCGGCGTGGCACCCCGACATCCCGGGTCCATGCCTCGTAGGCTTCATCGTCGGTCTGGTAGACCGTCACCATCAGCCGCTGCGGGTCGATGCCGAGCCAGTCTTTCGACGTAATCAGCTCCCAGGCGAACAGGACTGCTTCGCGCTTGAAGTAGTCGCCGAAACTGAAGTTACCCAGCATTTCGAAGAAGGTGTGATGGCGCGCCGTATAGCCAACGTTTTCGAGATCGTTGTGCTTGCCGCCTGCCCGCACGCAGCGCTGACTGCTCGCCGCGCGAACGTAAGTCGCGCTTCTCCTTCCCGAGAAACACATCCTTGAATTGCACCATGCCCGCATTGGTGAAGAGCAGCGTTGGATCGTTCCCGGGCACGAGCGAGGCTCGAGGGCACGACCGTGTGGCCCTGCTTTTCGAAGTACTCGAGAAAGAGCTTGCGCAGCTCGTTGCTGCTGAAGGCCTTTGATTCTGTTCCGCTCGCTTTCATACCGTCGCGTCGCGCCCCGGAGAGCGGGACATGATACGCGAGCCGATTCTGGGAATGTACGGCCCGTCAGCGGGTTACGCCGTGCTGGGCTTCGTTGTCAGTCTTCGGCCGCGACATCTCCCTCGAGCGCGGCGCGGATGTGCTCCCGCTGAAAAGCCACGATACTCAAGAAATCGGGCCTGCCTGGCGCGCGATCTGAAATCCTTCGGGACCCCCGAACCGAACTTCTTGCGTCTCGCGGCACGCGCACGCTCTTGCCAGTCCGAGACAGCATCCAGGTGCTGCTCAATGGATTCCGACGGCACCGATCGCTGACGCAACTCGGCGGCGATGCGAATCGGGCCCTGTCCCCGGGCGGCGTGATACGAAACGAAGTGTTCGATGAAACGATCGTCGTCGAGCAATCGCTCGCGTGCGAGTTCCTGGAGAACCGGAGGGATTGCTGGAGCGTCGAAACCGGAGCTCCTTCAGCTTGCGTCCGAGCTCCGACGAGGCGTAGTCGCGCCGCGCCAGGAGTCCGAGTGCTGCCTGCCGAATGGAGCGCGGGTCGCCTGTGGCTTCTGGCTCCAGCGCTCGCCTGGCTCTTTTAGCCCGCAGCCTCACCTCGCGCCTCGTTGCCGCGCTTCGGCATGAGCCGCCTCTCAGCTTGGCTTCGATCTCTGCCGCGATCTGCGGGTTCTGCTGCAGGTAGGTGCACGCGTATTGTCCTTGCCCTGGCCGATGCGCTCGCCGTTGTAGCTGTACCAGGAGCCGGACTTTTCGATGATGTTGTGCAGAGACCCCAGGTCGATGATCTCGCCTTCGCGCGAAATGCCACTGCCGTACATGATCTCGAACTCCGCCTCGCGGAAGGGCGGCGCCACCTTGTTCTTCACCACCTTGACGCGCGTCTGCGTTGCCGACGACTTCCTCGCCGTTCTTGATGGCGCCGATGCGGCGGATGTCGAGGCGCACCGAAGCGTAGAACTTGAGCGCGTTGCCGCCGGTCGTGGTCTCGGGGTTGCCGAACATCACGCCGATCTTCATGCGGATCTGGTTGATGAAGATGACGATCGTGTTCGAGCGCTTGATGTTGCCCGTGAGCTTGCGCAAGCGCCTGCGACATGAGGCGGGCATGGAGCCCGAGCTGCATCTCGCCCATCTCACCTTCGATCTCGGCCTTGGGCGTCAGCGCAGCGACCGAAGTCGACTGACGACGATATCGACCGCGCCGGAGCGCACCAGCATGTCGGTGATCTCGAGCGCCTGTTCGCCGGTGTCGGGCTGTGAAACCAGCAGGTCATTGACTGTTGACACCGAGCTTTTCAGCGTACGAGGGATCGAGCGCGTGCTCGGCATCGACGAAGGCGGCGGTGCCGCCCAGTTTCTGCACCTCGGCGATCGACCTGCAGCGTGAGCGTGGTCTTGCCAGAAGATTCGGGCCCGTAGATTTCGACTGACGCGGCCGCGCGGCACGCCGCCGACGCCGAGCGCGATGTCGAGGCCGAGCGAGCCGGTCGATACAGCCTCGACGTCGTCAGGACGCAGGCAGCATCGCCCAGGCGCATGACGGAGCCTTTGCCGAACTGCTTCTCGATCTGACCGAGTGCGGCCGCCAATGCCTTCTTGCGATTGTCTTCCATTGAATTCCTTCCCCAGAAAAGGTCGCCATTATTCCATAAGAACACCCGCTCACAGACGCTGTGAATGGAGCGCGATCGCGACGAAAGTGACGTAGCCTTAGCCTCGCAGCGGCCACGGCTGCAGGACTGTGTAGCGAGGGACCTTCGGGCGCGGTGACTGATTCCACCAACGCAAGCTGATCGATGCGCCACTCAATCGGATGCACTGGAGCCGACCTCGTGTGGCCTCGTCACTTTGCGGGCGATGGTGATGTGCGGACGAAAAGGCTTGAGGTCCGGCGCAAGCCCTTGGCCGATCAGGAGCTTTGAAAGCGAGGCGGCCAGATCCGGAAGCCTCCTGCTGCGGCTTGGTGCAGCCCAGGCAGAGCAAGGCGGGCTTCGCCCAGTGCTCGAGGCGATCGAAAGTGAGTTGCAACCGGGCGTGCTGGAGCCACTGGCGGCCGCGAGGACCGACGGCAGCCGCTCCGGACACGCTGCCGAGAAATACGACCGTTGCATGGAGGTTCTCGGCAGGAACCGGACGCCCGCCGCTCGCGCGCGCCGCCTTGCGCGTGGCGTGCACCAGGGTCTCGCGCATCGAGTCATCGGGCCAGAACGCGAAAAACAGGCGATGGGTGACGGGCTTCCTCGACCATCAAGCGCTAGGATAAAGGACCAGGAACTGCCGCAATACGCCGTTGGTCCAGCCGAAACCGTCCTGGGTCGGATATTCACCGCCCGCCGCCGCCGCATCGCCGATTACGTCGTACTTCTCGAACAGCTTTCCCGTAGCGCGAAACGCGGCGATGTTCGTCCTGGCCCAGCGGAGCGCGATCTCGCGCGCCAGGTCCGAGTGGCCGTAGCTGTTGAGCCCCTGGACGGCGATCCATTGCAAAGGTGCCCAGCCGTTGGGCGCATCCCACTGTTGGCCGCTCTCAACCGTGGAGGTCGCGAGGCCGTTTGGCTGCAGCAGGCGCCCGCGGACCGTGGCAGCGACGCGATTGGCCTGCTCCTGGCTCGCAAGCACCGAGAAATAGCGGATAGAGAGTAACGGCAGTCAGCTGGCCGAGCCGACGTTCATCCCGCCAGAGATAGTCCTCGAACGCCCCGTCCTCGCCATTCCACAAGAGGCGCTGAATGGCCACGCGCCGTTGCCATGCCCGGGCGCTGATCCGGCGCGCCGCAGTTGGGTCGTTCGCGCACCGATACGCTCGCGCCAGCGCCTGCTCGAGTTGATACAGGAGACAGTTGAGATCGACGGGCAGCAGTTCCACAGTCCTGATCGTGGCAAGCGAACGACCATCCGCCAACCAGCGTGAAGCTGAAATCCCAGCCGCTTTCGGCAGCCGCGCGCAGATTGCGATAAACCTCATGGGCTGGGCGCGTAGAGGTCCGCGCGGTCTCAATGTCCTCGCGGTAGGACTCCTCGCGCGGCGTCTCGCGATCATCCCAGTATCTGTTCAGGATTGTGCCGTCCTTGAGTCGTACGACGCGCCGATAGGCGCTGCCTGGCGCCAGTCGGGCAACGCCGTCCATCCAGAACGCGTATTCACGGGCGAGCTGGGGGAGATAGGTGGCATACACGCGCTCGCCGTCTCGTTCCGCAAGCAGCTCGACCATGGCGGCGAAGAAGGGCGGCTGGGAACGACTCAGGTAGTAGCTACGGTTGCCGTTGGGTACGTGCCCGAACGTGTCGATGAGCCAGGCAAAGTTCTGCACCATGTCGACCACGAGGTCGTGACGCCCGCTTTGCTCGAGTCCGAGCATGGTGAAATAGGAATCCCAGTAGTAGATCTCGCGGAACCGGCCCACCGGAACCACATAGCGATGCGGCAGTGGCACGAGTGAGGAATGAGGTTGCGGCATCGCCCGGCTGGCGCTCGAGCACTGACCACAAGTGATCGATGTGAGCGCCCAAGTCTTCGTCCGGGCTAGTGCTTATAGCCGCTTGCGGTCACACCGGGAACGACAAAGTTTCGCTCGACGAAACCTCGCAGGTCGAAGTCGGGCGCGCGGCTGCGAGCGCTCGTACTCGGCCCGAATGGTGTCCGGCGAGGTCCGCGGCACCGCATCCACGAAAGTCTTGCCGTCAGCGAAAGACCCTTTCGATCTGAACGCGGCGTGAAGAGCTCACCGCCAGAGCTCGTCAGGCGTGCGGATCTGCGCACGCGCGAACCTGCTGTTCTTGAGCGCCGAGCGCCGCGGAATGCGCAGCCGGCAGATAGAGATTGACTGCCAGCGCCGCAGCGAGGAGCGATCCGGGAAAACTTCACGTCAACAGGCCACGCAGCGCCAACGCGACGGATCCCGCTCGTACAGCCTTCCGATCGCCGGTAAACCGAATCTTCCGCGTCCTCAGATGCACCTTGCGGCGCGCGGCGTTCCCCCAGCAGAGCCACACGGTCCCCACGGGCTTCGAAGGCGTACCGCCATCCGGCCCCGCGATGCCAGTCACTGCCACCGCGACCTCGGCACCGCTCTTGCGAAGTGCGCCACGAGCCATTTCGCGTGCGACCGCTTCACTGACTGCTCCGTGCCGAACCAGGGTGGCCGGGCGCACGCCGAGCTGGCGGGTCTTGGCGGCATTGCTGTAGGTGACAAAGGCCAGCTCGAACCACTGCGAGCTGCCCGGAATATCCGTGAGCGCCTTGCTGATCCAGCCGCCGGTACAGGACTCTGCGGTCACGACGCGACGGCGTGTGCTCAGCAGGTGCCTGCCGACTCTCAACGCCAGGCTTCGAAGCTCGTGATCCGAGGGCATGCGGCAAGGGTACAAGAGGAATGAGTCGCGCTCGACTCCCGACCCCCTCCCCACGAGGCGGCTGAGCGTGGACAATGCGCCCCGATGATGCAGCCCGCCCCCGCTTCGACGAACTTGCCCGCTACAGACGGCCCCCGTAGCAGCTGAACTGTGGACGCATCCATCTCCCAGCACACGCCGGTGATGCAGCAATACCTGCGCGTCAAAGCGCAGCATCCCGGACGCACTCCTCTTCTATCGCATGGGGGATTTCTACGAGCTCTTCTTTGAGGACGCCCGGCGGGCCGCGCAAAGCTTCTCGATATTGCGCTCACCTCGCGTGGCCAGTCGGCCGGCCAGCCCATCCCGATGGCCGGAGTGCCGTTCCACAGCGTTGACGGATACCTCGCGCGACTGGTCCGCAAGGGGCGAATCGGTCGCGATTTGCGAGCAGATCGGCGATCCCTCCAAGTCAAAGGGCCGGTCGAACGACAAGTGGTTCGCGTCCTCACGCCAGGGACGGTGACCGACGAGGCGCTGCTCGATGAACGGCGCGACATCGCTGCTTCGCCGCAGTGCTGCGAGATGGAGAGCGTTTCGGGCTCGCGTGGTTGGATCTTGCGGGCGGACGATTCACTGTCCTGGAGGGCACGGGCCCAGATGCACTCGAAGGTGAGATCGAACGCCTGAAACCAGCGGAGCTGCTGCTTAGTGAGGACCAGGAATCGAGCGGCCATCCGCCGGACCGGTGGCCCGCTTACGGCCGCCGTGGCACTTCGACCTCGACAGTTCGGCGCGACTCCTTGCCACGCAACTCGGCACTCGGGATCTCGCGGGATTCGGCTGTGCCGATCGGCCGCTCGTGGTGCGCGCCGCAGGGCCCTGCTCCAATACGTGCGTGACACGCAGAAATCCGCGCTGCCGCACATTCGCGACCTCAACATCGAGACGCGCGAAGACGCGCTCATCCTCGATCCGGCCACACGGCGCAATCTCGAGCTGGACGTTTCTCTCAGTGCCCGACCGGAGTGCACGCTCGCCGCGGTGATCGACCAGACCGCGACCTCGATGGGTGGACGCGAGCTGCGCCGCTGGTTGCATCGTCCACTCCGCGACCAGGTCGTGCTCTCGCATCGATATCACGCACTCGCAACCTTGATCAGTACAGCCCGGTTCGCCGACATCCATCGCATGCTGCGTGAGGTCGGGGACGTCGAACGGATTCTCGCGCGCGTCGCATTACGTTCAGCCCGGCCTCGCGACCTGGTGCAACTGCGCGCCGCGCTCGCACTCCTTCCAGGCTTGCAGGCACTGCTGGTGGAGATCGACTCGCCGCTCATCATCAGCTGCGCGGCCGCATTGGCTCGCACCCTGAAATCGCTGGCCTGCTGCGCAAGGCCATCGCCGATCAGCCGCCACATTTCCTGCGCGACGGCGGTGTCATTGCCGTGGGCTACGACGCCGAGCTGGATGAGTCGCGGCAGATCGGCAGTCGCACCGAGGAATTCCTGCTCGATCTCGAACGCCGCGAGCGTGAGCGCACGGGCATCTCGACCCTCAGGCTCGGCTACAACCGGGTGCAGGGCTTTTTCATCGAGGTGGGTCGCGCACAGGCCGACCGCGTTCCGGCGGACTATCTGCGCCGGCAAACCGTCAAGTCGGCTGAACGCTTCATCACTCCGGAACTGAAGGGTTTCGAGGACAAGGTGCTCGGCGCACGTGAGCGATCACTGGCACGCGAGCGGGAGCTCTACGACGCCGTGCTCATCGAGCCTGATCGCGCGAGCTCCCCAGCGTTGCAGGCGACCTCTGCAGCGCTTGCGACCCTCGACGTGCTCATCAATCTCGCCGAGCGTGCGGTGACACTACGCTGGTCGAAGCCCGAGCTCGCCGAGGACACCCGCATCGAGATCGTTGCGGGCCGCCACCCGGTCGTCGAAGCGCTTCACCTCGCAGCCGTTCGTTCCAAATGATCTCGAGCTGCACGACGGGCGCCGCATGCTGGTCGATCACCGGGCCCGAACATGGGCGGCAAGTCGACCTACATGCGCCAGGCCGCGCTCATCGTGATCCTCGCTGCACATCGGGAGCTTCGTGCCGGCGGAACGCGCGGTGATCGGGCCCGCTCGATCGCATCTTCACGCGCATCGGCGCCTCGGACGATCTGGCCGGCGGCCGCTCGACCTTCATGCGTCGAAATGACCGAGACCGCGAACATCCTCAACAACGCGACCGACGAAGAGCCTGGTGCTGCATGGACGAAGTCGGTCGCGGCACCAGCACCTTCGACGGGCTGTCGCTGGCGTGGGCCGTGGCGCGGCACATCGCCGCGCGGCATTCGCGCGCTTCACGCTGTTCGCGACTCACTACTTCGAGCTGACGACAGCTCGCGAACGACATCGACGGCATGCGCGAACGTGCACCTCGATGCCACCGAGCACGGCGAGCAGCTCGTGTTCCTGCACGCGGTGAAGGAAGGGCCCGCGAGTCGCAGCTACGGCCTGCAGCAGTCGCGGCGCTCGCCGGAGTACCGCGCGAGGTCATCGGGGAAGCGCGCGCATATCTCGAAGCGCTCGAGCGCGAACGGGACACAGGCGCCGCCGAGCCTCAAGGAGAACTCGCGCTCGAGTTGCCGCCCCGCGATGCGAGTGCAGATGCGGTCATCGAAGCTCTGAGCGGTATCGATGTCGACGGGCTCTCACCGCGCGAGGCGCTCGAAGCCCTTTACGCGCTCAAGGCACAGGCGGAACCGAAGCAATGAAGGTGACAAGCGCCGGATGCGGTCGATGCCTGGTCGTCGCGGTTCTCTGCCTGGTTACCTGCTCGGCGCAGGCTGCAGAGTATTTGCCGCCGGTGGGTTCCGGCTGGGCGGTGCAATCGCCGAAGCAAGCCGGCTTCGATCCGGCGAAACTGCAGGCGGCCGTCGATTTCGCGATCGCACAGAGTCTCCGGCGCCGCGTGACCTCGGCCTTGCAATGGCGCTGAATTTCGCACGCGAACCTACGATGCCCAGATCCGGTCCGACCGAGCCGCGCGGGAGCGCCGACCGGACATCATTCGCCACGGGTATCTCGTCACCAAGTGGGGCGAGCCGGATCGCGCCGACATGACCTTCAGCGTGACCAAGAGTTTCCTGTCGACACTGGTCGGCATCGCGCTCGATCGCGAACTGATCCGCAATGCCGATGATCCGGTGCGCAATTACGTTCCGGCTGGGCCCTTCGAATCGGAACACAACCGCCCGATCACCTGGAATCAACTTCTGCGGCAGACGAGCAATTGGCAGGGGACGTTGTGGGCAAACCCGATTGGGCGGATCGCCCGAGCGGCGACGATCCGCTCGCCTGGCCCATACTTCCTGTGGCGGCTCCGGGCGCCGCATGGGAATACAACGATGTGCGCGTCAATCTCCTGGCGCTCGCCGCACTGCAGGTCTGGAAGCAGCCACTGCCAGAGGTTCTGAAACGCGAGGTGATGGACCCGATCGGCGCCAGCGACTCCTGGCACTGGGAAGGCTACGAGAATTCCTGGGTCGAGATCGACGGCAAGCGCATGCATTCCGTGCCGGGAGGGGGCCACTGGGGCGGGGGCATGTTCATCAGCGCCTGGGACCAGGCACGATTTGGCTTGCTGTGCCTGCATCGAGGCAAGTGGGGCACACGCCAGATCTGTCAGAGAAGTGGCAGCGCTTCGCCAGTACGCCCACTGATGTGCAGCCTACCTACGGGGTGATGAACTGGTTTCTCAACACTGGGCGAAAACCGGTGCCCGCGGCGCCTGAAGACGTGATCATGCATCTGGGCAACGGCGCCAGCATGATCTACGTCGATCCGCAGCACGACCTCGTCGTCGTCGTACGTTGGATCAAGGACGATCAGCGACCGGAATTCATTGCGCGACTGCTCGCCGCGTTACGCTGACGCCCGAGCGTTGAACTTGCCTCGTTGCCAGAAACCTCGGCCGTCGACGCGCGGCTTCGGCCGAGAACAAAATGCCGGTGTGGCGACCGGGAGCACAATGCGATCGGCAGCGCCCGGAAGGTCCGTTTCCTCCACGCAGATCGTGCCATCGTTGGGTCGGCCGAGCTCACCAAAGAGCGCCCCAGTCCCCGTGACAGATCGCCGGCGATGACGCCGAGCCCACGCTCGCCTCTGCCAACGCCGCTCCGGCGCCTTCCGGGACCTCTGCTTCGATATTTTGGCCCATGAGCGGCGGCACCCATCGGCCAGCGGGCGACGTGGCGGCGTCAGCGCGGCCGCCCACGGATGGGGATCGAGCAGGACGATTCGGCCCCGGCCGGGACGGTCGGCGCCTCGCCTCGAAACGCGGCAGAACGATTCCGCCAAGACTATGGCCGACGAAGCGCACCGCGCTGCCGACATCGAGTCGCGAAGTGAACTCACCGAGTCGACGCACGATGTCACTGCATCGAGGCGGAAAACCGACGGGTAGCGAAACGTGCTGAAGGCGTCGCAATGCAGGTCGCTCGCCGGAGCGCGCGGCGCGGCAGCGCTGGACTCGACGCCCGTGAGCCACAGGCCGTGGACAAAGACGATCGGCCGTGTCGACGCCGCGCTCGCACTTGGCTGTTGGCGTGCGCGCCTGGATGTGGAGCTCGCGAAGAGCTGCTTCTCGCTGATCTCGGTGGGCGCGTCGGTGAGCGGATCCGCCGCCGTCTGCGTCTTCGGGAACGCGATGACGTCGCGGATGCTGTCGGTGCCGGCCATGTGCATGACCAGCCGATCGAGGCCGAACGCGATGCCGCCATGCGGCGGCGCGCCGAACTTGAGCGCATCGAGCAGGAAGCCGAACTTGAGCTGCGCCTCTTCGGCGCCGATGCCCAACAGCTCGAACACCGCCGACTGCATGTCCTGGCGGTAGATACGCACCGAGCCGCCGGCGATCTCGCTGCCGTTGAGCACGAGGTCGTAGGCCTTCGCGAGCGCGCCATCGGGCTTGGCCTTGAGCGCCGCGACGTCGTCGTTCGCCGGCGCGGTGAACGGATGATGCATGGCCACCCAGCGCTTCTCGTCCGGATCCCAGTCGAACATCGGGAAGTCGACCACCCACAGCGGCTTCCAGCCTTCGGTGGTCGAGCTTCTGGTCCACGCCCACCTTGAGGCGCAGCGCGCCGATGGCGTCGCTAACTACCTTGGCGCTGTCGGCGCCGAAGAGATATGAGGTCGCCGTCTTTGCGCGCCGGTGCGCTCGAGGATGCCCTTGACCGAATCATCGGACAGGAATTTCACGATGGGCGACTGCAGGCCTTCCTTGCCCTTCGCCGTCTCGTTCACCTTGATGTACGCGAGGCCCTTCGCGCCGTAGCGCGCGACGATACGCGGTGTAGTCGTCGATCTGCGAGCGCGGCATGGCGCCGCCGCCCGGGCACGCGCAGCGCGGCCGACGCGGCCCTTGGGATCTTTCGCGGGGCCCGCGAACACCTTGAAGTCGCAGCCGGCCGACGAGATCGCGCCACGTCGACGAGCTCGAGCGGGTTGCGCAGGTCGGGCTTGTCGGAACCGAAGCGGCGCATCGCCTCGGCGTAACGCCATGCGCGGAAACGGATCTGGCCAGGTCGACGCCAATGCCGTCCTTGAAGAAGTGACGCGTGAGCGCTCTCCATCGAGCTCCATGATCTGGTCCTGCGTCAGGAACGAGGTCTCGATGTCGAGCTGCGTGAACTCCGGCTGGCGATCGGCGCGCAGGTCCTCGTCGCGGAAGCATTTGACGATCTGGTAGTAGCGGTCGAAGCCCGCGACCATCAGCAGCTGCTTGAAGATCTGCGGCGACTGCGGCAGCGCGAAGAACTTGCCCGTGATGCGTGCGCGCACGGCACGAGGTAGTCGCGCGCGCCTTCCGGCGTCGCCTTGGTGAGCACCGGCGTCTCGATGTCGACGAAACCGGCATCGTCGAGATAGTGGCGCATCGCGCGCGTGATCTTGTGACGCAGGCGCAGGCGCTTGCGACATGTCCTCGCGGCGCAGGTCGATGTAGCGATACTTGAGGCGGACCTCTTCGCTCACGTGCTCGTCGAGCTGGAACGGCAGCGGCTCGGAACGGTTGAGCGTGACCGAGCTCGCGCGCCAGCAGCTCCACCTTGCCCGAGGCGAGGTTGGCGTTGGCCGGTGCCGGCCGGACGCTCGCGCACCAGCCCGCGCACCTTGACACGACGAACTCGTTGCGCAGCTTTTCGGCCTCGGCGAACTGGGCCTGGTTGTCCGGGTCGAATACGATCTGCAGCAGAGCCCTCGCGGTCGCGCAGGTCCACGAAAATGACGCCGCCATGGTCGCGGCGGCGATGGACCCAGCCGGCAACCGTAACCTCTTGACCGACCAGCTTTTCGTTGACCTGGCCGCAGTGGTACGCCGCTGGCGCATGGCTCACCCGAAAAGGGCGCGCATGGTAACAAAAGCACGGCTCCGGCGCCCAAACCGTGGCATTTCTACCACGCCCGTACATGTGATCTCGGTCCGCAGTCACCAGCCGCAATTGCTTGCGGGTTGGAACGCAGCATGTGCGGCATGATGCCACGCGCTGTGTTTCGCAATTGGACTCAACCACAGGAGGACTTGTGCGAAAGTTTTTATCTAGAGTGTAGTCGCGCCCGGCGGGCACTGCGCGCGGTGCGCATGCAGGAACGATCCGCGCTACTCGTATGCGGAAGGCGAGCACCGGTCGCGTCGATCTCGACCAGCATCGAGCGCAGGCGACAGCTACTTCCTCGGCGAGGTCGCTCGCCTGCCGGCTGCCAGCTGGCTGGGCTTCGCGCGGAGTATTCCACCTCGAAGTCTCGATGAAGCTGGTGCAGGACGTGACCTCCGACCAGGTCACGGTCGGCTGGGCAATGCGTAACTG